>Ga0206987_1049_pt1 | contig 26054 bp, 22 predicted proteins | sample Alteio_BWMinCont_11_FD_153281 | JGI IMG/M metagenome (GOLD analysis project Ga0206987, IMG submission 153281) | Enriched cells from forest soil in Barre Woods Harvard Forest LTER site, Petersham, Massachusetts, United States -... | ecosystem: Environmental > Terrestrial > Soil > Temperate forest >... | reverse complement strand
CGCTGGTACCAAGCCTGGAAGCGGGGCGGCCTGCCCGCGCTGCGCGCCGCCGGTCGCGCCGGCCGCAAGCCCAAACTCAACCTCCGCCAACTCCAACAAGTCGCACACCTGCTTTGCCAAGGCGCACGGGTCCACGGCTTCGGTACCGATCTGTGGACCCTGCCGCGCGTGGCCGCCGTCATCGAGCGGCAGACGGGGGTGCGGTACCATCCCGGCCACGTGTGGAAGATCTTGGGGGCCATAAACTGGAGCTTGCAGCGGCCCGCCCGGCAAGCGCGCGAACGGAATGAAGGCGCGGTGCGCCAGTGGGTGGGGGAGCGGTGGCCAGCGGTAAAAAAAACGCTCGGCGCCGCAAAGCCTGGATCGTCTTCCAGGACGAGAGCGGTGTCTCCGAACGACCCTCGGTCCGGCGCACCTGGGCGCCACGCGGCCAGACCCCCACGCTGATCCACGCCTTCAACTGGGGGAAAATCTCGGTGGCGGCGGTTCTGGCTTACCGCTGGGACGGACAGCGATGCCGTTTGTATTTCCAGATGCGACAGGGCAGCTACGGCCCGGAAAGCCTGGTCGCCTTCTTGCAGGAGTTGCGGCGCCACTTTGCCGGTCAACGAGTCATCTTGGTGTGGGACGGATTGCCTGCCCACAAGAGCCGGATCATGAAGGAATACCTCGCCCGCCAGCGCACTTGGCTGAGCGAGGAACGGCTGCCGGGTTACGCGCCCGATCTCAACCCCGTCGAAATGCTGTGGGGCAATATCAAAGGTCAGGAACTGGCTAATCGCTGCTCGGCCAACCTCGCCGAAGCTGCCGCCGCGGTGAGCCAGGGCATGGCCCGGGTTCGCCAATCCCAGCAACTCGCGTTTGCCTTCCTCGACCACGCCGGCCTTTCTTTTTGACCTGATTGTCACTGTATTATGCGAGATTCAGTAGAGAGGCAGATTAGGCGCCAAAAGGTTGGTGGAACCTTTCACGATTGACGAATACGACAGCCTTCGCTGGACACACCCTCATCCCTGACTTTTCCCTTGGCCCACATCGGCACGGACTATGCCGCCCTCTTCGGGGCGCCAATGGGTCTGTTATTGAAGGGCTTTCTCAATGGCCGACTCCGCAACAGGCGCCATCAATTCGTAGCCAGTGGCATTCGGGTGAATCCCGTCGTTCGAGCAATTTTGTCGCAGCATTCCCTTCTCGTCAACGACCGCGGAATAGTAATCCGCGAGACCGACATGCGCCCTGGCCGCATAGTCGCGCAACCAGGCGTTGAGCTTCAGAATGTCGGAGGGCGGCCTGTGGACGGGCCACTTGTACTTGGTGTAATCGTTGATGGGAGTCAGCAAGCAAAGGATCACCTTGATATCGTGCATCTGGGCAAGCTCTGTTATCGCCTGGAAATTCCCCTCGACCATCGTCGCGGTTTCCGGGCCTGTGTTCTGCCCGATGTCATTGGTGCCGGCGAGTATAATGACCGCAGATGGCTTCAAGTCAATGACGTCTTGAAACATCCGCACCAGCATCTGCGGTGTGGTTTGACCGCCGATACCACGATTGACGTAGGGTTTGCCGGGAAAGAATTGGGCCAGGTTCCATAGGTCCGTGATCGAATCACCCAGGAAGACTACGCGATTCGGCTCCGGAGGTTGAGCCTTCAGAAGCTCATCGGTAGCGTGGTAGCGGCCAAGCTGATTGAAGTCCTGAGGGTGACCGACCATATAGTCCTGTACCAGCGACTCCTCATTTGCCAACTGGCACAGAGCAGCTCTGGCCATCAGGAACGGGGCGAGGACGCACGCCATGAAGGTCAGACCGGTTTTGAGAATGGATTTCTTCCGGCACATACGTTTCCTCCAATAAGCGGGTCGCGACTCCTAACCCGCAAAATCGATAGCTCTCCCTCATTGAGGACGAATTCCGATTTTACTCGTATCAATAGGCACAAATCCGAGTCGAAGTGCAGGAGAATCGCTTTTCAGACGGTAGTCGTCATGAGTGGGATCCACAAAGAGAGGGTCGGCAATTACAGAATGCTGCTCAAATCCCAAATGCTGCCACTCCGCCAGGGACAGGTGTTTGATCGGATCATTCGTTACCTTGCCACCGGCCTGAATGCTACCTGCCCCATCCACCACCCAGTATTCACCTCCATCCGAACGGAATAATAGGTTCTCGTCCGATACCGCAATCGCCAACGTTGGGCTTTGGCCGGTATACCAGTCCTGGATGCCCGGGTCATAGGCGCAAAAAGAATATAGGGGTGCCGGCACTTTCCCCTGACTGTAGTAAACAATATTTCTGGAAAACCGATTCCCGGTGAACATCTCACCCTTTAGGTTATTGGTGTAGGCAACCTGTCCAAGTGGCTCCGAGCACGAAGGATTGGACGGGCGCACGGACATTCGGCCGGAGTCCACGATGATATTATTTTCCACAAAGTTATTCTTGCCTCCATGCGAATACACTCCCGACGACGACGCGCGTACGATGATGTTCCCATAAATCATGGAGTTGCTTGCGTTGTTGTCTAAGTAGATGCCGCTGGCCGATCCATCCGGCATTCTGAAGTGCCCTTCGGGATCCGTAGAGACCCCTTCGGCATCGGTCATAAGGTTGTACCGGATAATGTGCCCTACTCTCTCATCACTGTGGGCATGGTCCATCCACAAATTGATTGCCGAAGTCTCTGCAATCTCCATTGAGGTGCGGTGAATTTCATTGTACTCAACAATATTCCGGCCGAAGCCGTTTACTCCCAAACTGATCGCGTGATGGGGAACGTCCTCGATTCGGTTATGCGCAATAAGGTTGCCGTCACTTACTCCCAGGTAAATTCCCGCCACGTATTTGTTGAAAACTCCCACATGGTGGATATAGTTGTCCACCACTTCGTTGTAGGCCGGCATGGGCTGCTTGCCGTGCAACATCGCCACCATGGAACCGACCGGGAAATAATTCCCGAGCAGGCTGATCCCGTTGGTCCCGGCATAGCCAATCTCGTTTCTTCGAATTGAGTTGTGTGAGTTGTAGCGTTCCAGATAGATGGCGTTTCCGCCGACGGCATCGAAATGGTTATTTTCAATAATGCAGTGCTCGGCATTTTGCATGTGCAGTGTGTCGCCAACATAGTTCCAGCCGGCTCGAGGGTACATGGGGCCAAATCCATCAACCCACAAATGATGCAGGTCGTCTCCACCTGTAGTTTCTGTGAGCGTAAAGCCCGAGATGTCTAACCAAGAGGCGCCCTGAATGTCGATCAGCGTATCCAACACGGGAAAAACGATTTCATCGGCGGGGTTGATGGTTCCACTCGGAGGCCAAAAATACAAAACTCCCTCCTCGGAATCCAGACACCATTCGCCGGGCTGGTCCAGATCTTCCAGGAGGTTCTCGACCCTAAATCGATCGCCACGGGAGAAAGGGATGGAATAGCCAAACCAGGGTTCCGGGTAGAGGTCCCTCGGCTGTCTGGTCAAGTAAATTGTGCGGCTGTTTTCATCGATTCGCTCGATAGGAAAATAATCGCTGTTCCAGCCGCCAGGAAAACATAAAACCTCGCCATCGGACGGTTTGGCCCAGTGGTGGTTGATGGCTCCTTCCTTATAGATGAAAGACGAACCACCTCCCTCATTAGAATCGATGGTGGGCGGCGTCACGAACTCCCAGGCGCCATATGTATTCCTTCGGACCGGCGGGCCCGCCACGAACTCCCAGCCGCCATATAAGGGATTTTTCGGATCCGGCTTGGGGTAGCGCGCCCGAATTTGCCGCTGTCCGTCCAGAAAGAGTTGACGGAACTTCCACGTGCGCCCATTCACGTAGGGAACCTCGGTCTTCAGAATCTTTCCCTTATACGGTTTCCAGCCCGTTATTTTTCGCCCCCCGCTCAGTATCGGTTTCTCCTCCCCATACGCCTTGTAGGTAATCGGAAAGTCCCGCGAGCCGCTGTCCTCTCCCCTGAAAACAACTTTTTCGGCCAGGTAATACTTCCCCCCGCGCACCAGCACTGTTATGAGTTGGCTCGGAGCCTTCTTTTGTTTCAGTTCCCGCACCGCAGCCTGGGCTTTTGCAAGACTCGCAAAAGGTCCGTCGGTCTTCCCCGTATTGGGAGCTGCCAGCGATCCGGACCAAGCATCGTTCCCATTCGTCGCGACGTAATATGTCGCACTGGCGATGGCCGGCCCCATTGGCGCTTGAACTTCACTCGCGTGGACCGCTGTCCGCCAGGTTATCGCACAAAGTAGCGCCAGCCCCAAAACTGCTGCGGTCCTTCGGTCACAGCATGTTATTTTCCCCGTTATGAATATTCGCTTAACCATTGATCCCTCCAATTGAATGCTATCCTGCTTCGCATTTACTTTGGAAAAGGGCCCTGGAACAATCCTCACGTAAATTCACGGGCTTCGGATCCCATTTTCTTAATCTCGCCTGGATACTCGCCCGTCGCTCTCAATATCGGCTCCACACGTTTTCCATCGCGGCAAAAACGCATTAAGCGGGTAAGCGCAGTTTACTTTCCGCTGCGGCTCTTAGAATCGCAACCTCGACGTGTTCATTACCATCCAATGGAAGATCGCAGAGGAATTCGTCTCGGAGCCGAATGCCTCCGCGATCTTCCCGAGACTTGCGTTCCCAAGCCCGCCCGCCGGCGGACGTCCGGCTTTGAGATTTGCGGTTATTGCGAAGGAAGAACCGCGGACCCTCAAAGACGGGGGGCCGCGCTACAGGACGCGCCTGGCAAACGGGGCATGATTGGGAGATCGTAGACCTCCAAAATCAGAGGTCTGCGCCAGCCCGCCACTGTTACGCCCTCATTCCGCCCAAAGGATAGATACGCTCAGAACTCCACTTTGAGATGTAGTTGAATCAATCTCGGAGTAGAGGCGGCGCTATAATGTCCAAAGGACGAAGGAGTATCGATGTCTCCGGACTGGGATTGCCATTGGTGGCGGTTTAGTAGGTTAAAGAACTCCGCGCCAAATTCACATTTAACGCTTTCTCGGATTGGAAATTCCTTTATGAGCGAGACATTCTCGTTCTGGAGGCCGCATCTTCTCGTGCTGGGCAATATGGATGTATTCCCAAAAGCGAAAGCCGCAGGGTCGGAAAATGCATTAACATTCAAGACTGAATTCCGCGAGGGATTGTGAGGGTCATAATTACTGCAGCTCACGCCTGTGCTGATCGCGACACTTGGAACCCGATTTGCAAACAGACCACCATAACTACCATAACCCCCAGGCACAGATTCGTTGGTATGGACAGTTACTGGAGTACCACTGACGTACATTTGTATGCCCCCTACGCTCCAGCCACTCACCGCCTGTTTCACGAGCCCATGTGCCGCGCTGGCATAGTGCTTTCCCGGGCCGAAAGGCAATTCGTAAAAGTAGGTAAGTCTCAGACTCTGTGGCTCGTCACCCTGTTGAGCCTCATCGCCAGTATACAGGCCCTTCGCCTGCTTCCGATACCCGGTGTATTGTAACCAATACGAAACGTCGTACTGGTCCGTGTTCGTCAGCATTTTTTGATCGGCATACGACAAAAGAAAGACCAGCCCGTGGCTCATTTGTTTCTGCACATTGAATGTAAAAGCGTTATAGGTGCTATTCCCGTCAGGAGCGAGGAATTCGGGAATCTGCTGGTATTGAGGATACGGACGCAGAGCCTGGGCAACGGAGCCACTAAACCCAGCGTAAGGGATCGGGATTCCATTGGCTGCCGCTTGCGGGGATGTGACACTGTCCAAAAGCACGCTTCCCAAACTCAGGTACTTCGGATCGAGCTGGTTGAGTTCGACCAGCTGGGTGTTTATATACCCGTGCGCCATTCTGCCGATATAGTTGGCCTTCAGCACGATGCCGCCCCTTACCTCCCGCTCTACACCAAAATTGATGCTCTGGATTCTGCCGGGGCGCATATCGCTTGGGTCAATATACGATAGCGAGCTCCCGTTCAATGCACCACGGTCGAAGATAGGAAATGCAGGGAATATATTGGGGAATCCATTATTCCAGTCAAATGCCGGCGTGACGCCATTGTCCAGGCTCGCTGGTGAAACCGATCCGAACCATCCGTATTGCGGAATTCCTCCAGAGTACATACCGCCGGCGTCGCGGGAAAGCCCGTAGCTGCCCCTAATCACCATTTTGGGACGAATCGCATACGTAATGCCAAAGTGGGGGCTAAAACCTTTCCAATCTGTATTCCAGAGGTAGTGGCGACCGTTCCGCGCCGCACCTTTCCCCCAAAAAGTCAAGGCACCCAATATTCCCCCTGCTTCTGGATTAGAGACAGTTGGATCGAAAGAGCCGATCCGATCTTGACTATCCCACCGAGGACCATCCACGTCCCACCGAAGTCCGTAATTAAGCGCCAACTTACTCGTCACCCTCCATGAATCTTGCGCAAAAAACCCGATTTTTTCGTTTTGGAATTTGCTTACGCTCTTATTACTTAGACTGGCGCTATCAACCTCGCCAAGCAGGAAAGACGCATAACCGGCTCCGCTCTGACCAAAGGTGGGCTGACCGGTCTCTAAGTTTTTGAAGGTGAAATTGCCGGCAGTACCTAAATTTGCCGACTCACCAAATTCACCGTGAAGGTACGACACGCCAATCTTCAGATTGTGGCTTCCTTTAGTCCAGGTCAGGCCGATGTCCACTGGTATCGTCTCCTGCTGTATATCAAAGCCAGCAGATGAGAATGGGAAGCCAAAGCCCGCAACATTCTGTATGCTCACCACGGGTGTATCAGGCGTGAAGACCCCTGTTAGGCCAGCAGTTGCGCCAAACGTACCGGAGCCATCGTTCAGCTTTCCCTGGTTCTGAGGATTTAAGATGGGACCACCCCGAATGTTAAGGAGCAGATTCGGGTCAATCGTCCAAAAGTAACTAATCCGAAGGGTCTTTTGAGTGACATCAGCCACGTTACTCGCAGCAATCTTGGGGCCGAACATGGCCCCCTGCTCGTTATATTCAAAACCCTCGCTCCAAGTTACGGAAAGCAAGTGCTTGTCGCCAATCCGCTGATCAATTTTTAGGCTCCACTTATTCTCGGAAAGTTTGGAAGGGTTACCAACCCCCACCCAGTTCAGTTGTGTACCCGGCAACGTCGGCAACGGATACCCCGTTTGAAAAGCTTTCGATATCGAACTAAGTCTCGTCGGGTCGATTACGTTCAGTTGGCTATTGTACATGAAGGGATCTCGGACGAACGCGCCGCTGGCAAGCTGTCGAGTGGTCGCAGGGTCATAGATCTCGCCCGTGAGAACTGGCCTGCCGACGGCATCCGTCCCTATTTGGGCCCCGAGCAATTCGCTGAAGTTCCCCTCCCTCATGGCTTGCGTCGGAACCGTCGCGACTTGGCCTCCTAGCGTCGCAGGGGCGCGCCACCCTCCGTAATTGAGAAAGAAAAACGTTTTGTTTCTTCCATCATAATGAGGAAGCATCACTGGGCCTCCGACAACCAATCCCCATTCATCTTGCTTGTCCGCACTTGTACTTGCGGCGAACCAGTTACGGGCATCCAGCGCCGTATTTCGTAGATAGTCGTACACACTGCCGTGAAGCTGGTTGGTTCCCGACTTCGTTGTGATGGTATAGGTGACACTTCCGTAGTATTCGGCCGAGGACTGGTCCGTGTCTAGGCGAACCTCCGATACCAGTTCGGGAGCGGGGGAAAACCAGCGCCCGTCTTGCATGTAGTCGCTAACTGCCGGACTTGACTCCACCCCGTCGACCGCACTAACCGTTTTGCCTACCTGCATCCCGGCAACAAGCGTCGAACCACTGGGGTTGGTCGGGTACACTGTCGCATCCGTGCTTAAATATGCGTAAGCATTTCTCGTTGCTCCGGTGAGTTGTAGCGGCAACTTGGCAAGTTGTTCCGTCGGCATAGTCGTACCCACCGAATTCGAAGCGGTATCGATGAGCGGGGCTGCACCAGTGACTCGAACGGTTTGGCTGATAGAGCCAATCTCAAGGCTGAAATCAACGTTCACTGTAACGCCAGAAACAATCCGCACTTTTAGTCTTTCGCTCGTCTTAAAGCCCGAGATAAGGGCGCGAACCGAATATTCCCCTATCGGCAGTGCTGGAAAAGCGTAGTCACCGCTGGAAGTTGACACGGTACTCTCGCTTTCTCCGGTGGCCAAATGTGTTGCAGTGATCTTCGTTCCGGGAACCGCTGCTCCAGACGGGTCACGAACTACTCCGATAATTTTCCCCACGCTTTCCTGCGCAAGCACCGCCCTCCCGATCACCAGCATCACCAAGCACCCAATCACGATTGCACCCCAAGATATTTTCGGTCGCATAGCTCATCCTCCTCTCTAAAAGCACTCAAACGGCTAACGCCCATTTGCCCCGATATTTGACATACGACCCAATATCAGCAACGCCCCACCTAGAAACGTAACAGTCCCACAGTGTGACCCAAATTCTGCTGAGCGAACAGCAAACGTGTTCCTTGCAGCACAGCGAGGGCAAGAAGAATTATGCTTAACGGCGTTCTCAATTTCAGTGGTGTGTGCATTGCCCCCCCATCCTCTGCGTTTTTGGAGATTTTCAGTCCCCTTGGGCTCGGCCGCCCACACTCAAATTGCTGTTACCAATGTCCGAAAAAGCACTCGCGGAGTAAAATCAACGCCCCAAGCGCTCAAATCTACGGGACGCCCTAAAATCAAGCATATCTACCGAAAAAGTACGTCGGTTTTTACAGTTTTCATCTGTTTTTAATACTTTGAACGCTTAAACGCTCAGCATTCAAGCTTATAACTCGACATTTTGTCATTGTCAAGTCTTTTTTTTACAATTCGGCAATTATTTTAAACCATTTGTAAACAGTATCTTATACTGATAATTACGCTGGAGTGGCCTGCGACCGAGATTTTAGAGATGGACTGAAAGAGCGATTGAGCGCTCATTTATCTTTTTTTCTTGCACTGGGTATGCGCCTTGGCTATATTGTCTCAAGGAATGCTTGCAATCGTGCGAGGCATGAGAGGTTGCTAATGGGTTTCATCTTAAGTGGCTCATTTACGTCAGTAAAAGGAAATGTCGCTGGAGTCCTCCGAGAAGAGATTCTTAAAGGCACGCTAAATCCGGGTGAACGAATTATTGAAGGGAAGTGGGCAGGTAAACTGGGAGTGGCGCAGGCTTCCGTAAGGGAAGCCCTTAACCTGTTAATGCAGGAGGGATTCGTCCAAAAAGAATCGGGCCGAAGCGCGCGGGTCACTTCATTGAGTGAAGAGGACGTCGCTCAGATTTATGAAATGCGTTCCTCCTTGGAGGGGTTGGCAGCCCGGCTGGTCACGGCTAGGCGGCCCGATTTAACCGAACTCGATCAGGCGCTGGCGGATATGCATTCGGCAGTTCTGTGTGGAAATATGAAGAGTTGGTGTGAACGTGATCTAAGTTTCCACCTCTTGCTCTGTGAAAAATCTGGAAACCGCTTCCTGCTGGAAAACGTCCGGCGGTTGATCGTGCCGCTCTTCGCATTTATGGCAGTGCGGCAGCAGTCCATCATGGGAAACCCGGAGCTGTGGCATAGTGGTTATGATGAGCACAAGCGAATCTTGGAAGTGCTCCGAAGCGGCGACTCGTATCTTGCCCAACGCGAAGTAGAGGGAATCATTCATCAATTCACCACTGGATATTCGGCGCATTGGGTTAAAGCTCAAGAAAGAGCGCGAAAGTAAGCACGAGAGCTTGAATTAGCTGAATGACTAAGCTACGATCTCACGCCTCAACAATCCCGTTCGAGCTGAAATGACAGAGTAAAGTGATCCTTCAAACTATAGATCCTTGCACCAGGGCCGAGTACTCAGAGTCGTGATATCAAATCGCAGGAAGATGGCGTTGGAGACGGTTCCGAGAATCAATGAGAGGATTGATCGAGCTTCTCATTTCTTCACTTCCGATAGAGGACTCCGAAGTAGATGAGGGGATGGATGCTTGCACAACCCTTGGGAAAGCAAAGCGTCTACGTTTGGATGGGCCTGCTTGTCGGCATCGTGATTCTTGCTTATTGGAGAAGTTATCCCCAAAGCAATGCTGAGATGCAGAGCTCCGCCCCCAGCATCACCAGCCCCGAATCGAATCGCCGGGAGATATTTTCCGAAAGGGCACAGGAATCAGGCCTTGATTTCGTCCATTTCAATGGCATGAGCGGGGAAATGTATATGCCGGAAATGGTCGGGAGTGGCGCGGCGCTCTTCGATTGTGACAACGACGGAAACCTGGACCTCTTTATCGTGCAAGGGAATTTGTTGGGGCCCAGCAAGACACTCGCCGACATGAAGTTCCCACCCAAAGGGCCGCTGTCAATCGGCCGGCTGTACCATAACGACTTGGTTGTTCACTCCGACGGTTCACGCCGCTTGCATTTCACGGACATCACCGAACGCAGCGGCATCAACGCCCAGGATTACGGAATCGGCGTCACGGCAGGCGACTATGACAACGACGGATGGGTGGATCTTTACGTCACCGCTTTCGGCCACAGCCATCTCTATCGCAACAAGGGGAACTGCACCTTTGAGGACGTTACCGAAAAAACCGGCACCGGCGTAACAGGATGGACGGTCCCCGCCGCCTTCGTGGATTACGATCGCGACGGATGGCTTGATCTTTTTGTAGGCAGTTACGAGGACTTTCGATTCACCAACCTCAAGACCTGCTTCTTTAGCAACGGGGCGAAGGACTACTGCGGGCCCCTATCCTTCGAACCTCTGCCGAATCACCTGTTCCACAACCGAGGAGATGGGACCTTTGAGGATGTCACCGATCGATCGCAGATCAGCGGCGATTATCATGGGGCGCTCGGCGTGGTGTGCGACGACTTTGATGGCGACGGATGGCCCGACATCTTTGTGGCCAACGATGGGCGGCCCAATGAGCTGTGGATGAATCAGCGAAACGGCACCTTCAAGAATGAAGCGATGCTGGCCGGGTGCGCCTTAGACGAAAACGGTAAGGCACGCGCCGGCATGGGGGTGGACGCCGGCGATTTCGATAACAACGGCACCGAAGATCTGGTAATCACGAACCTCAATGGCGAAGGAACCATGCTTTACGCGAACGACGGAAAAGGCTGGTTCGAGGATCATTCGATTCGCAGTGGCCTTTCAACTCCCAGCCATTCGATGACCGGATTCGGGACGGCTTTCTTCGACTATGACAATGACGGCTGGCTGGACATTCTCACCTTGAACGGTGAGGTGCGAATGATCGAGTCGCAAGTCAGAGCTAAAGACCCCCACCCGTTGAAACAGCGCCCCCAACTCTTCCACAATCTGGGGAACGGCAGCTTTGAGGAAATCAGCGATCATGCCGGCCCGATTTTCCAGGATGCCGAAGTGGGCCGAGGGGCCGCATTTGGAGACGTGGATAATGACGGCGACACCGATGTGGTGGTGGTCAACAACGCGGGCCCAGCCTGGCTTCTCATCAACAATGTTGGGAACCGCCAACATTGGCTTGGCCTCAGGATGGTCGGCGCGAAAGAGAAGCGCGACATGCTGGGCACACGAGTGGCGATTTACCGCCCGGATGGCCCCACCCTGTGGAGGAGAGTCCGGACGGATGGCAGCTACGCTTCATCAAACGATCCCCGCGTCCTGGCCGGGCTGGGCGATTCGCCACGGGTGGACAAGGTGCAGGCCTTTTGGCCGAGCGGCCGGGTAGAGGAGTGGACCGGCATCCCGATTGACCGCTATACCACCTTGCGCGAGGGTACGGGGAAGAAAGTTCCGTAGTATCATGAGCATGGTGCTGGTTAACGCGCTGACTCTAATGGCTTTGCTTCTGCCTCGGGCTATGATGGCAGGTGCGCCTCCGTCTTCCCCGCTTGCCCGCAGTCTTGAGTCAGTGCACTTTCCTGACACCACCAGGCTTGATCCCGCGGTTCAACAACAGCTCGCCGAGAGCCAGGCCGCTTTGCGCTCGCTCCTGGAAAAGCCCGCAACCCCAGAGCGTGAACTCAGTGAAGCTTATGGCTCGCTCGGCAAACTCTATCATGCCTACCAACTCATGGAAGCAGCCGGGGGATGCTATCGAAATGCCCAAATGCTGGCTCCCCAGGATTTCCGCTGGATTTACTACCTCGGGCGGCTCTACCAATCCGAAGGGAGGCTGGCGGATTCCGCGGCCAGCTTCCAGAAAGCCTTGGCGATTCGTCCCAACGATGAGGCGGCGCAGACGGGCCTGGCCGAAGTATACATGGCGCAGGATCGTTTGGATGATGCCGAGCCATTGTATGCCCAAGTGCTGGCGGAGGACCCAACCTCGGCAGCGGCCATGGCGGGATTGGGAAAGTGTGAGTCTTCCCGGCATAATTTCCGCAAGGCCGTGGAATACTTCGAAGCAGCCTTAATGGCACAGCCCGACGCGGGGGTGCACTATCCCCTCGCCATGGCTTACCGGGGACTGGGAGACAGGCAGAGGGCCTTGGACCACCTGTCTAAGGGGGAGGGGAGGTGGCCCTCAGGGCCTGACCCACTCATGGATGAACTGGGCACGATGACCACGGGGAAAGGCTACTTTTTCCTGCGTGGCGACCAAGCATTGCGTCAAGGAGACCTTGCAAGAGCTGTGGAGGAATACCAGAAGATGGTGGCTGCGGACCCGAGCGATCCCGCAGCGCAAGCGGAGTTAGGGGGGGTCTTGGCGAGGCACGAAGATTTTCAAGCCGCCAAAGAACATTTCTATTATGCTCTGCGATTGGCACCTGGCAACGCTACCGCGCTTTATAATCTGGGGATTCTTTGCACGCAGACAGGCTCCGGCCATGAGGCCATCCGGTACTACGAGGCGGCGCTCCGATCAGACCCTGGTCTAAAGGAGGCCCACTTTCAACTGGCGAATGAATTGATGCGAACTGAGCGGTTTGAAGAGGCTATACCACACTACCAGACAGTAGTAAAGCTGGGACCTCGCAATGGATTCGCCCGTCTTATGCTGGCGGTAGTGCTGGCTCGTTTGCGGCGTTACCAGGAGGCACAGACTATCCTGGAAGAAAGTCACATCGCACTGCCCGACGACAGGGACATCTCTGCTGCTTTAGCCAGGCTCCTCGCAGCTAGCCCCGAGAGCACCCTGCGAAATGGGCAAAGGGCGCTTCAGCTCATTGAGCCGATCTTTAAAAGCCAGCAAACCGTAGATATCGAACAGGTGGAAGTCCTTGCCATGGCTTTTGCGGAAATCGGGTCGTTTGAGAAGGCCATTGAGATCCAGCAGTTAATGATTTCCGAGGCCGACCTGGAAGGGCGACCGGAATTGGTTCAATCCTTGGGCGAAACTCTCACTCTTTACCGGCAGCGAAAGGCTTGTCGCCGGCCATGGGGGGATGACGATCCCATTCTTAAACCCGTCCCGGGCAGCCTCGGACCGCTCAACGAAAACAGGAATCCAGCTGGCATGGTGCAGGAAACCCAACGTTAAAAGCTTTCCGCCTAACCCGTGGTTCTATGTCTATAGAAATTATGGGTTTTTGAACTCGATGATTAAACACAACGTACTCCCTGGCCCTGGACCGTGGATATCCCGACCCCCCGAAGGTCGAAGTGCCCCGCGTCATGAACAGCGTATGGTCATCGCCGGACAAGAAAATTGGACTGTCCTTGTGAATTGGAGTGGTGAAGCAGAACAAGTCAAGCTGAACCCGATAAGAAAGACAGGCCAGGTTAGGATCATCGCGGCTACGCAGCAGAGTTCAGTGTCCGAAGAACAAGTCAGGACAGGCGAGATTACAGCGTCTGTCCCGGCGCAGAGCGTTGTGCTTGTGGAACAGGCGTGACCGGTGAAGGATTCATTTGGTTTTTCTGACTTGCGCCAGTCGCCGGCCGCAACAGAAATCCTTGAATGTGTTGCGCGGGGCAGCGAGTCTCGTGGGGTCAGAGCGCTGAAATTGGCTTGACCGGCGGGTCCGTACTTAAGATTGACGCAAGGCTCCGATTAGACTCAAGAACGGGACAAGAGGAACAAAGAAATGAATCCTTTCATCATCGGTTTCGGCCTGATATTGATTGCCGCCGCTTCGAACGGATTATTCCCCCTCCCCCTGCGGCTCCGCCGTCGCTACGAAGTCGAGAACACGATGATGCTTGCCATGGGGATTGCCACAATGCTACTCCCAATCCTCGTCATCCACTTCGTATTCCCGAGTTGGTTGGCAGCTCTGTCGCACGCTGGTTGGCACGATGTGGCCATCGTGGCGGCGCTGGGGCTTGCCTGGGGATTGGGAAGCGCCACGTATGGCTTTGGAATCGCGTGGCTCGGTTTATCGCTCGGGTTTGCAATTATCATGGGAATTATCACCGTAGTGGGCTCGACGATGCCGATGCTAAGGCGGTGGGGCACCATCCCATGGAATGCCAAATTGATCATTCTCGCGGGCATCGCAATATGTGTTCTAGGCGTCAGCATCTGTGGTAAAGCCGGGGTGTTGCGGGACCGGGCGAATGTTACCGTATCGGGTGCTAAGCGAGAGAGCAAATTCCTGGTGGGCTTGGTGCTTTGCGTGGTATCCGGACTGTTTAGTGCGGGTTTTAATCTTGCGTTCGATTATAGCGAGCCGATCGGAATACAAGCGGCGCAGATGGGCATCAGTCCCCTCTTCGCAACTCTGCCGCGGTGGCTTCCCATCTTTTGGGGAGGCTATGCCGCAATATTCGTCTCGATGGCCGTAAAGATGGTGAAGGACGGTACCTATCAACGGTTTTGGGGCCCAGGCGCAGGTCACGACTTTGCTCTGGCGGCAGGCATGGGGATACTGCACTTCGTCATCGTGACGGCGTATGGGATGGCGACTGTTTATCTCGGCGCGCGACTTGGCACCAGTGTTGGATACGCCATTTTTGTTTCGTCCTCGATCTTGCTTGCCAACGCGCTGGGATTCGTGACTGGCGAATGGCAAAGCGCACCGAGGAGTGCGATTAAGACGCTTTACGCTGGACTGGGAATTCTGACGCTGGCGATTGTTGTACTTTCGGCTGCGAGCACTCTTGTTCATGGAGGATAGCCATGCGAACTGTTCCCATTCATATAAACCACTAGGGCGCAGAGGGATGTGGCCATCCCCGAACAATTGACCAAAGCGATCGACCGGACGATCAAGATCCACAGCCGTCTTGATTGTTTGATCAGCAGCGCTGGCTATCATCTACGTAAGCGCCCGAAGCTGACCCTGTTGACAAGTGAAGGGGAGCTAGGTCTCCACTTAGAGGCTTTGTGGACACTTAGCCCGGATTATTCATGAACCAACCGCAAATTTGAATTCCGCGTTCTGAAGCGGACGTATCAGCGGCTGGGAAGCCATCGGCACGCATCGGCAAGGGCTTTCCTGAGTGCCGGCGCCCGAGAAAGACGCGCTCCTCCTGGATTCGAGGCATAGTTCGGGCTGAAGCCCGGAGCAGGCGAGCGCTGGTTGAAGAACGCCGGACGGAACGGGGCGATGTTAGCCGGCTCGTGCGCCCAGAGCGAGGGCGACTTGTCGGAAGGTATCGAGAAAGGGGAACGCGTGCGGCAGATGCAGCACCACGCGGCGCACCGAGCGCACCACGTGGGCGCCCAGCTTCAACAGTCGTTCGCGCAAGGTCCACACCTGCGCCCGCGCACAAGCGGTGCGTGCCGCCCGCAAACGCAGCTCCTGCATCAGTACGTAAGCCGCCGCCGTCATCAGCACCCGGAACTGGTTGGCCAGGAACTTCGTGCAACTCGTCCGGCCGATCTCCAACCCGTAGTGCAGCTCCTTGATGTGGTTCTCCGTTTGGCCGCGTTGACAATAAACGTGCTCGTAAATCCAGGGCGGGCTCTGCTTCAGGTTGGTGATGACGAAGCGCGGGTTGTCTTTGGGCTCCTTGCCTTCCTGCCGCACCACCTCGGCCTTGAAGATCACCCGGCGCTCCGCAGGCCAACTCCCCGCCCGATAGCGAGCTTCACCGCAAACGTGTTCGGTCTTGCCGCTCGCCTGCGAGAGCTGCCGCGCTTGTTCCATCTGCGGCTCCGCCAGGCGGTTCAGCACCGCATTATTGGCCATGGCTACCACAGACTCGACGCCCATGGCGTCGAGGAAGTTCAACAGGAACGGTTCCGCGAAGCCTCCGTCCAGCCGCACTCGCACCCGCGCTTTCGGAAAGGCCGTCCACACCCGCTGCAGGATATGCCAGAGGATGCCGATCGCTCCCCGGCTGGCCGGCGCATTGCCTGGCCGCAGCACCGCGGCACAAAGGTATTGCTCCTTCTCGTCGTTGAAGGTCCCCTGGCTCATAGTGAGAGTCAGTTCCCAAGAGACCTGAAAAACGCAAGAGCATCTGCTGAATCCCGATCAAGATCCTTCCAATCTTGCACAACCTCCCCTGTAGCCACGTCTAAATATCTGAAACGCCCCTCTTCGGTCCATTCTCGAAGCAGTTGTCCTTTCGCAACCAGAGCCTGTGCTTGGAAGTCCGCAGTTAAACCACCTTTTTGGTCAAACCATGCGGAGTCATCAACCAAATCTCCGATCCAGAGCCCCGCTTTACGCATCCGGACCGAGATTTCCCCGATGAGCTTTCTGGAATAGCCGGTTTGTTTTACCAGGCGATCGACATTTGCGCCGACCGCAAGCGCCGAAATTAGCACCGCCATACACTCGGTTGTCAGTTTGTCTTCAGGATCCGCTATGTTCTCGGCGAGCCCTCTTAAGCCCCGTAATGGATCATCGATAGATTGTGGTTTACCCTTCATTGACATTGCACCCTCCTCAATTGAGTTTTGCACTTGCACCCCTGAATTCTTCAGTATTTTCCTCTGCCGCCCCAAATTCGCCTGCTTCGGCGGCGATCATAGCCCACCGTGTCATCGGTGCCAGCGCGGAAGACACTTGCGGAAAAACTCCCCGGTAATGACGGCGACATGGGACACGGCGACTCCTAGTGAGCGCAATGATGCATGCCAAAAGCTGCCGGGTAGAGCCGAAGCGACTGGGTGGCCTACATGCACTGACACTAAGTCTGCCTGCATGGCCGCACGGCGCTGTACGGAAATCTTCGGTCGTCGTGACTTACCTCCCGTGAACCATGACAAGTGCGGCGCCCAAGACTCGGCGGTCTCTACTCAATGCTCAACGAATCCGCAGATCACCTGCCCAAGGCATGTCTCCGCTCCAGAAACGCCCGCACAGCGCAAATCTGAACCCTAACCGATGCGGGTTGAAATTTCCTTTCGATCAGATAGGACTGGTACATGCGGAGCAGTTTCCTGTCCCTTTGGCTTAACGGGGAGCTGCCAGCGGCACCTTGGCTGAACCTTCCTGTCCTTTTGGCAATCCTCCGTGTTCTAGGTGCCTCTTCCGTATGACGACCTCCGTAAGACTTGTTGAATCCTTGGCCGTAGATTGCAAGGGTACTCTTTACACTTCGGTGCCCAAGGATTTTGGAGAGCGTTAGGTAATCATCGGGATGCTCCCGAAGCCATGCTACGGCATACATATGCCGAAATATGTGGGGAGCAAGCGCTTTCCTGGTATATCGAAGCGTGAGGCTACGAATGTGGAGGCTGAATGGCACTCTTTCGAAGCAACGCCCATAGCCGTTCACAAATAGCGTCTTTGGATCGGCAGAGGATACCAGTTTCGGTCGGAACTCTTCGACATACTCCTCCACTAGCTGACTCAATTGCTTCGGCAAGACGCCACGCACGACGAGTGGGGTTTTGGTTGCTTGAAGCCGAAACTGCCAAAACCGTCCTCGGGGATCGCGCTCTAGCGCTTTCTTAACCGAATTGGGCAGGGAAGTCTGCTCAGGACAGGCGATTCTGCTTTTGATCAAGACTGTTCCGTTCCCCCGCGACCCGATTCTAAGTTGGCGGAGTAGTTCAATCCTCCAAGGAAGCACCGTAAGCCATGTCATTAACAATTCATCCTGTTTCGCGAGGGCGTATGCTTTCGGGTCGTTCTTCAATTCCCTCTCTGCATGCTGGCGTATCTTAGTGGGAATCTTGCATAACCGGTCGTACTCCAAAATCTCCTTCATATTTCCTCCTTTTAGGTCGCCGGGCTACGGCCGCCGGATAGCCGCTGGCGAACGACTCCTGCGCCAGCTCCAGGGATTCTCTCTCCTTACCTCGACGAATCATCTTCTGACTCTCCGAGATGCACTCGTCGTAAAGAATGCCAGGAAGTGTCGTGGGCTTGGACCGGCCCACCCCCTCCCTGCCCACTCGCGGCTTCCATAAGCCGAATTTGTTCCACGCTCCCCCACCTGGGTGACGTGTGTAACCCATGTGGAGTATGGCTTACAGGCACACAGCGTCAAGTTAATTATCATCCGACTAAGAATTATCTGCTCGAAGTCCCAGGCCGAGGCGAACGGCCCGCCCGAGGCCACGATGAAGCCTGTCGGTCACTCTCACGCACCGGCTGCCTCTATCTTGCGTCCCTTCCTTCCCTACCGAGGCGGGGGTGTATATCCTTCCGCCGCCTCCAGGGGAGCATCGTGAGACACGCTATTAAAAGCTCGTCACGTTTCGCGGGCGCGGATGCTTTCGGGTCATTCTTCAACTCCCGCTCTGCATGCTTTCGGATATTAGTGGGGATCGCGCGGAACAGGTCGTACTTGAAAGAACCGTTCATATCCCCTTCTTTGATGATCGTCAGTCGCGGCCCGTCGAGCAGTTCATTGGGCGTTGGAGCTTGGCGAGACTACGGCCCAGTTCGCCTCGTTGTTCAACCCTCGTTATCTGCCCTTCTCAAGGCCGTTAATGATTATGTCGTACCCGTCTCTAGGCTCCTAGCTGGCCTATTTCTCGGCTAATCTGGTTGGAAATTAGATCGGCCGCCGGCCGGCCTTCTTCATTGCACGCGACTCATTGCAACCTTCTCCGTATAGCCTACCTCCCCGTAGGATTCCCGCAGTTCGCGCAGAAGCGTCCGTTCCCGGCCTGTCCACATTTACCGCAATAGCCCGTCATGGGTGGCAACTGCTTTCTCTGGGCGCGTTCCTCATGCCACACTTCCGAAGCCACTGCGCCGTAGGACTCATCGTACTTTCCTCCATAGAGCCTAATTGTTGTCTTCACGTCGCGGTGCCAAAGTATCTTGGAGAGCGTGAGATAATTCTCGGGATGTTCTTCTAGGAATTTCGCCGCGAAAATGTCTCTAAACAAGTGGGGATGCACCTCGCGACCAAAATACCGGGCTGTCGCATTGATGACGTGGTGTCTGAGCAGTGAAGAAATGAAAGGCCGTCCGTCTTCAGTTAGAAAAAGCGTTCCGGGATCGCAACCTGAAAGTAAGAGGGGCCTAAAGCTCGTCAGGTACTCTTCTAGCAATATTACGATCTGTCTCGGCAAGATCCCACGGACTTGATGTCCCGTCTTGGTCTGAAGCGGGCGGAAACGGAACTGCCAAACTTCCACATTAGGATTGCGGTCGAATTCTTCCTGAACCCATGTGGGGCGACCCATGGATGGAAGATCCCGAACTCCTGACTTGAAAATGTTCGCGCCATCTTCTTGAAGACCGATCCTGCATTCGCGAAGGTTCCTTTGCCTCCACGGTAGGATCAGGAGCCACTTAATTAGCAGTATGTCACGGATCGCAGCGACATATTGTGGAGTCCCCTTCCTACACAACTGATCGGTATCCCTCCGCATTCTTTCTGGAAGTTGCTCCAGAATGTCGTAGGGCACCCATTTCCGTTCCTTCGCGTCTCCCGCGATCAATTCGTCCTCCTCATTGTCTTCAAGCTGGGCGAGCAAGCCCGTGAACCAATCGAGATTTTGATCCGCAAAACTGGGGTACGCTTTGAGAGCTGCGTATAATGAAGCCAATGGAGATAACAAGGTGCGCTTGCAGAGTTGGCGCGTGTATCGACACCAGTTGGCGAAGTCGTACGTTCGAGGCGAGGTGCAAAGATCCCTGAGGCTTGTAACCTGCTCGCCCTTCACTTTCGTAAGATATCCATACTGCCGACAAATGAATGCCTGAACGCCCCGCGCACTTACGGGACGTAGGATGCGTTCGGATTTTCTATCTGGCGAGAGCTTTTCCTCCATTCTCGACTTAATCAGGCTAGTGATCTCCTTGCATAAGGGATCGGGGATATCGTCTAATCGCACGCCATACCTAGTCCCACCAGGAGGCGAGAGCTTTGGAACAAGGTGGCTCAAATCCGCTCGGAAAATGCGTTTACGGAATCGTCCAGCCACACTTCGCACATTTGTAGCGGTCCGACCTTGTGCGAGGGTCAGTTTGCGCCATTCCTCCAGATCCGTGTCGGTGAATTCTTCAGGCCCCTTGCCAATGGCAATCGCATATTTTACGATTTGAGTCGCCCCATGCCTACCCGCAACGCACTCCAGTATCTTTTCCCAAGGTTTTGTCACATCTTGCCGGTGGGATACCCAGCCGAAGCTCTTTGCTAATCCAAGTAGATTTCGTAGGTGCCGTACATAGCCTCGAACGGTGCCCGGCTTGTACCGACGTTCTCGTAAGTAAAGCCTGAACCTCTCGACAGCGGGAAGGAGTTCGTCTACTTCTATGTGGTCTAACCTCTTGTTAAAGAACTCGGACAGACGATTCGCGGCGGTGTGGAGCATCGCGGTTGGGTAGTCCGGCGTCGGGGGCGCTCCGTCTATCGCATTGAGCAGGTCCTGCAAATTCTGGACAGGGAGCGCTGTTATAGTGCAAAACTGTGAAGCATCGTGAACTACTGGATCAATTTGCGTACCGATTGGCATAATTTTCTCCTTTTATATCGTTTCCCTTACCTTTGTTCCCTTCCATGAAAGGGGGGGAATTGTGTATAAAATTGGAAGATCGCGACATGAACTTGCGCGATCGCGAAGAACGCGACGGTTCGCAGTTGATCGGGGCGATATATGCGTTAATCGTGCATCAACGTCCATGCTTATCGTCGGTGTCGCCCCGTCTGATGCTATCTTGGAGGAAGGTTTCCAAATCCTGTGGCAGGAACCTGCCTCTTCCCGGTAGATCACGCCGCACCAGCTTTCCCTCTTTTATCCAGCTCTGGATCGTGCGCACTGATACGTGCTTTTCCGGCAAGCGTGTGGGAAAAAGTTGCGCTGTGTCGCGCAGACTCCAGATGCCTTTCATTTTGAGCCCCTGTTGGGCAACCAAGGCTTCCAAGAGGGGGTAACGGATTGCCTTCGGCTCTTGATTGTTCATGAGTGCCTCCTTTCTGTGCGAACCATCAGCAGGCAGACGCCTCCCGACGGCTCGTACGGAGTTTGACCCAACAGGGCCTGATCGACGATGAACGTGCATACTGAGGTGAGTGGTTGCCCGTTATACGGGGGCACTACCCCAGAGCGATAATCAACCCGATTCCGAATGTTGGGGGCGAATCAAAGCTCGACTTCGACGGCAGGAGTACCACTCTTTCTTTGCCGTGATTCTTACCCAATTTTCAGCCCAACGAAGCTCGGGCTTACACGTATTTACAGGTGAGTTGGCGGCTCCCTGTGGTTGCATAAGTTGTTGAAAGTAATGATTAGGTGGGGTGTGTCAAGGTAGCGCTCTAACCGGGCTGAGCTACGGGCCTATGTGGAGATGTTGAGCGGCTCAAGGCCTTGCGTCACTGACATTCCCGGCTTGCCGACACGCTTTAACGGGCTCTGAGCTTCAAGTTTTGAAGACCTTACTCAACCTATCGCAGTTCCCAAAGCCTGTCAATGTGGGTTTGCCCCCATCAGCTCAATTGCATTGGAAGGAAACATTGGAGTACGATGTCCGGTTGGGGTTACGTTGGGGGAAGACACAGGGCAGCATACTGCGCGTCGTCCTGCGCTTGGTAATCACCCAAACACCTAATCTTGCCGTGTAACGAGGAGGGAGAATGGGACGAGCATGGTCAAACCACTTGAGTATTTGACTTATCGTGGCGGGTCCGGTCATTGGTCGTGGCTTTTGCACCGGCTGTCAGGGGTTGGCGTGTTTTTATTTCTGCTCATCCACATCGTGGATATTTCCATAATCGGATGGGGACCAGTGGTCTTCAACAAACTGCTCTTTCTCTATCGCAACCCCATCTTTCGCGTAGGGGAGGTAGGCCTGGTGGCGGCGGTTCTCTATCACGCCATCAATGGAGTCCGAATCTGCGTCATGGACTTCTGGCCTGAAACCATGGGTTACCATCGCAAATTCAACTACGCCGTGGGAATCATCTTTACAGTTCTCTTCATTCCCGCCGCCGTTTATATGTTGAGCTTTATCACAAAGTAGGGGGATTTCATGAGTGTAGGGGCACATCCAAGACCGGAAAGCGGACTGGAGCTTTACGCCTGGCTTTTCATGCGAATTTCGGGCCTTGCCCTGCTGTTCCTGGCTCTGGGCCATCTGCTGGTCATGCACATTATCAATAACGTCGATCACATCGACTTCCAGTTTGTCGCGGCTCGTTACGCCACACCATTCTGGCGCACTTACGATCTGGTGATGTTGTGGTTCGCTATGATTCACGGCGTCAATGGCATTCGCACTCTCGTGGTGGATTACATCAGCGCGCGCGGCTGGCGGGTGGCCTCGCTGGCGTCATTATACGTCCTGGGCTTTGTGCTGCTCACCCTGGGATCGCTGGCCATCTTGACGTTTCACCCCATGTAGCCTTTGAGTGGGCAGAAGACGAGTAGGCGAATTCATACGCAAGTATCCAGCGTTTTCCTTAAAGCGATCGCTTACTGAGAACTGACGGCTGACATCTGATAACTTTTTCGAGGCTTAATCACATGGTCCAACGGTATGACGCGGTAGTGGTGGGGGCAGGTGGCGCCGGTCTGATGGCCGCGCTGCAGCTAGCCGGGAAGGGCAACGTGGCGGTGTTGAGCAAGCTCTATCCGACGCGCTCGCACACCGGAGCCGCGCAAGGTGGAATTGGCGCTGCGCTGGGAAATCTGGAAGAGGACCACTGGGAATGGCACATGTTTGACACCGTCAAGGGTGGCGATTATCTTGCTGACCAGGACGCCGTGGAGATCCTCTGTCGCGAAGCTATCGAAACCGTTTACGATCTTGAGCACTGGGGCCTGCCCTTCAGCCGCACTCCCGACGGGAAGATCGCCCAGCGGCCCTTTGGCGGCCACACGCGCGATTTCGGCAAAGCCCCCGTGCGGCGGTCCTGCTATGCCGCGGACCGCACCGGCCACATGATTCTTCAGACCTGCTACCAGCAATGCATCAAGAACGACGTGCACTTTTACAATGAATACCACGTCCTGGATCTGCTGGTTCAGGATGGACGATGTGCTGGAGTGGTGGCGCTCTGCCTGGCCACCGGGGAAATCCACACTTTTCATTCCAAGGCGGTGCTGTTCGCTACGGGCGGCTGCGGCAAGATGTTCCGCGTCAGTTCCAACGCGCACTCACTTACCGGCGACGGCATGGCCGTGGTCTATCGCCGCGGGATTCCGCTGGAGGATATGGAATTCTTCCAGTTCCATCCGACGGGCATTTACAAAATGGGAATCCTGCTCAGTGAGGCGGCGCGCGGTGAAGGCGCCATTCTGCGCAACGACTCAGGCGAGCGATTTATGGAGCGCTATGCTCCTTCGCTGCTTGACCTCGCCCCCCGCGACATGGTGTCGCGCGCGATTTACCGCGAGATTCGCGAAGGGCGCGGGATCGGTGGCAAAACTTACGTTCATCTCGACATGACCCACCTGGGAAAAGATGTGCTGGACAAGAAACTGCCCGACATCACGGAATTCGTCAGAACCTATATGGGCGTTGAGCCGCTCACCCAGCCGGTACCCATCCAGCCCACCGCGCACTACGCCATGGGCGGAATTCCCACAGATGTAGATGGCCGCGTGGTGATCGACGAGAAGAACACGCCCATGCCCGGACTTTATGCGGCAGGTGAAGCGGCCTGCGTTTCCGTGCACGGCGCCAACCGCCTGGGAACCAATTCCCTGGTTGATATTCTGGTGTTCGGACGGCGCGGCGGTCGGCACGCGGCGAAATTCATCCAGGAAAACGATTGGGTTCCGTTGCCCGCCAAGCCGGAAGAGCCGGCCCGCGCCATGGTAAGCCAAGTGCTGAATTCCACCGGCAAGGAGCGGGCGGCCGACATCCGCGACAACCTGCAGGACGAGATGATGGACAAGGCGTCGGTGTTCCGCGATGCTGCCGGCCTTACCGCCATGCGGGAGAAGTTGCGCGAGCTGCGCGATCGCTACCGCCAGGTGAAGGCGGAGGACCGCGGCCTGCGCTACAACACCGAATTGCTGGAAGTGATCGAACTCGGCTGCATGCTGGATCTCGCCGATGTTCTTGTGGAAAGCGCCCTGGCCCGCCAGGAGAGCCGCGGCGGTCACAGCCGTGAGGATTTCCCCAAGAGGGATGACGCCAACTGGCTGAAACATACGCTGGCGTACCAATCGCACAAGGGCGTGGAGCTGAAATTCAAACCCGTCGTGATCACCAAGTTTCAACCCATGGAGAGAAAGTATTGAGGAATCGGCTCATCGTCCCATCCGTTCATCGGTTCATCTGCGGAGCATAAGACGAAAGAGGGCCGGCAACTGACAACCACCACGGACAACCGATAGCTTTTTAGATGATCCGATTACCCGATGGCTAGATGAACCGATGGGCCGATGACCCGATTTTGAGGAGTTCACATGCAAGTCACTTTAAAGATCAGGCGCTTCAATCCCGAGAAGGATAAGGAAGCGTGGTGGGGTGAGTATCAGATTGAAGCCGACCCCACGGACCGCTTGCTGGACGCACTGAACTACGTGAAGTGGTACCGCGACGGCACGCTGACCTACCGCCGGTCGTGCGCCCATGGGGTTTGCGGCTCCGACGCCATGCAGATCAATGGGCGGAACGCGCTGGCATGCAAGTTGCTGCTCAGCAGCCTGGGCCAGACCATTACCATTGAGCCTTTGCGCGGATACAAGGTTATCAAAGACCTTCTGGTGGATATGGACGCGTTCCTGGGGAAGTTTCGCGCTGTAAAACCCTATCTGATTACCAAAGGCCCCGAGCCGGAAAAAGAACGCCTGCAATCACCCGAACAACGCGAGAAATTCGATGACACTACCAAGTGCATCCTCTGCGGCGCCTGCACGTCGGGCTGTCCCTCATTCTGGGGTGACAGCGACTACATTGGGCCGGCAGCCATTGTGAATGCCCACCGCTTTCTCTTCGATTCCCGCGACGAGGGGAGCGAGGAACGCATGGAAGTTTTGAATACCGTCGAGGGCGTGTGGCGCTGCCGGACGATTTTTAATTGCGTGGAAGCCTGCCCGCGCGATATCAACGTGACCCGCGCCATCGGCGAGGTCAAGAAAGCGCTGCTGTACCGGAAGGTGTAGGACAAGGTTTCAGGTGCCAGCCCAAGGTTAAAGGGTAAAGTGCAAAGGATAAAGGATGAATACTGAGATCGTGTTTGTTTTATCCTTTATCCTTTACCCTTTTCAATCCCCAAAAACCTGCCACCTGAAACCTAACACCTGACCCCTATTTCAAATGTTGATCTAGAAACACCACCGTGCGACGCCACGCATCGTCGGCGGCGCCTTCCGCGTATCCCAGTACATTCCCGGAGTTCTCAAATCCCCGGCCGACATTCTTGTAGATTTTTATTTCGAGGGGCTTGTGTGCCTTCTCCATGGCAGCGACGAAGTCATCCACGTCGCTGGCCGGAATTGTCCGGTCGTCCGCAGCGAAAATCGCCAGCACCGGCGCGTGAATCTTTTGAATGTCCGCCGGATCGGTGGGCATCGAACCATAGTTGCTGACGCACGCGACCAGGAAGGGATCGTTCACAGCCAGCAGCAGCGACCACTTCCCTCCCATGCCCCAACCAACGGAACCCAACTTCTCCTTGGCTACGTCCGGTCGCGCATACAGGAAGTGGATTGCGGCTTCCAAATCGCGCAGGGCGCGGTCCGGAGGCGTGCCGATCATCAACTCGTAGGCGTAGGAGGGATCGTGGGCTACTTGGCCGCGGTAGAGGTCCACGGCCAGGGCCGCATATCCCTGCTCCGCCAGCCTGCGAGTCTGTCCCCTCACCCAATCCGTCAAACCCCAATCCTCGTGTATCACCACCAGTG
>Ga0206987_1044_pt1 | contig 27105 bp, 21 predicted proteins | sample Alteio_BWMinCont_11_FD_153281 | JGI IMG/M metagenome (GOLD analysis project Ga0206987, IMG submission 153281) | Enriched cells from forest soil in Barre Woods Harvard Forest LTER site, Petersham, Massachusetts, United States -... | ecosystem: Environmental > Terrestrial > Soil > Temperate forest >... | reverse complement strand
CTCGGCGACCATCTCCACCAACTTCTCGTGCGCCTCTTGCGCTTGATCTTTCAAGTTTGCCGGAATCTCGCCTTCCTTGCCTTTGCCATTCCCGCCCAACTCGTAGGTGTAAGCCTTCATGTTGACCAGGTCCACCACACCGGTAAAATTCTTTTCGCTTCCGATGGGCAGCTCCAGAGGAATCACCGTGCGGCCAAACGCTTTGGTCAGCGACTCCAGTACCCGCCCCGCATCGGCGCGCTCACGATCCATGCGGCTGGCAATGATCAACCGTGGCGTCTTGTACTCTTCGCAGTAGTTCCATACCCGTTGGGTGACGACCTCCACTCCCGCCACGCCGTCCACCACCACAATCGCCGCATCCACCACCGGCAGCACCATCTTGGCTTCGTGGACGAACATGTTGAACCCGGGCGTATCAATCAGGTTGATCTTCGTCTTGCCCCACTCCACATAAGCCATGCCAGCCGAGATCGACATCTTCCGCGCGATCTCTTCATCGTCATAATCGGTGGTCGCCGAGCCATCGTCCACCCGGCCCAGGCGCTGCGTGGCTCCCGATGTGTACAACATGGCTGAAACTAGCGAGGTTTTCCCCGCGTGGCCGTGACCGACCACCGCGACATTCCTGATGTTTGCGCCTTCGTAAACCTTCACGGGTTACTCCTTAAACGATTCGTGTGGCGACGGGCGCCTCGCCCGTCCGAGCAAACCTCGGCTTGTGATCGAAAAACAGAGATCTTCACCGCGGCGGGCCCATAACAACCAAAAGAAGAGGACAGTCTATAGGCCAACGTCGAACACTCTGCCAAAACCTAGGATGCTACCACGCTCCCACTAGGCCTCTCAACCCGGCATCGGGTGTATCATCGACTCGCCATGCTGGGCAGCCGCACCAACGAACAATGGGTGGCGCAATATACCGCCAGCCATCAACATCCTGTAAACCGTGCCTGTCACACCCTGGGGATACCCGCAATCCTAGTCTCACTCGTCCTGTTCCTCGCCAGCATCTTTATTCACCGCTTGTGGCCCTACGCGCTGGCGCTCTTCCTTGTGGGATGGACCTTCCAATTCATCGGCCATGCCTTCGAACACAAAGAGCCTGAGTTCTTTCACGACTGGCGGTTTTTGTTTGTCGGCGTGCGTTGGTGGTGGGCCAAAATTCACGGCAAAGCCTGAGAATCGACCATGTTCCCTCAACTCGCCCAATTCACCGACTTCGGACTTCTCCTGCTCCGGCTGATGGTTGCCGCCATCTTCATGCAAAGCGGTTGGAGCCACGCCAGCAAATCTGCAACCCGCAGCAAAGACATCGGCATGAGCCAGGGTTTTACCATTTTTCTCGGGACAGCTGAATTGGCCGGAGGCCTCGGCATAGCCTTCGGTGTCCTGACTCAACTTGCCGCCATCGGCCTCATCCTCATTAGCCTCGGTGCTATCCAGAAGCAGATTTTTGTCTGGCACGTTGGTTTCTGGGGCGAGAAAACCTACGGCTGGCACTACGATCTGTTGATGATTGTGATGAACCTCGTCATCCTGTTCACTAATGGTGGCCGCTGGGTCCTGATGAGATAGAACTAACCTTGCGCCCGTACCTTCGTCTAACTTATCCTTTGTGTCGGCTCCCCGCGAACCGCTTATGCATCGTCTAACCGCCAGGTTGCTGTTGACCTTGATGCTCGTGGGCACCCTCGCCCCCGTAGCTCTGGCGATCTCCACCCCGGCGCCACATGCCTGCTGCATGCGCAAGCCGATGCACACTCACGGCTCGAACGATGCTGAGTTTCGCGCTCCAGCGACTCGATGTCAGCACGACTGCTGCCACGCACTGACGGGATTCCGTTCCGCGCAGCTCAAGCCCGCAAGCGTCACCTCTGTCACTCCGGCGTCTTCCCATCTGACGCGTCAGCCTGATCCGATTCTTCGAAGCAGCCGCGATTGCTCATCTCGTTCCGTGCGCGCTCCGCCCCAGTTCTCCATCGCCTGATTCATTGTCATTCCGTATTGCTGTCCAGGTGTGACGGCCCCCCGTGGCCGCCTCACTCATGGGCTGCACAGGCCATTTGTCTTTACATATTTAGGAGAACTCCAATGGGTTCGATTCGCGTCGCTTTGCGGCTGGGCGTATTTCTCTCGCTGGCCGTTGTTGCTGCTATTGCCACCATTTTCGGCTCGGTCCGCGGAATCATCCACGACCCTCAGCATCGCCCCGTTCAGGGCGCTATGGTCATGCTCAAAGCGAAGGCCTCCGATTGGAGCAAGACCGCCAACACCAACGCCAACGGTGAGTTTGACTTCGGCGCCGTGCCTTTGGGTGAATACTCGGTCTCGGTGGCTAACCCCGGCTTCGAGCAGGTCATGCAAGACGTCACGGTGATGTCTGGAACCGAACCCATTGTCCACTTCCAATTGAAGGTAGCTGTTAACGGGGAGACGGTGACTGTCTCCGCGGCGCCGGAGTCGGTTCCCACCGACACCGCTACGCCCACCACTTTGGTCAGCCGCGAAGATATCCAGCGCACACCCGGCGCCGACCGCACCAACAGCATGGCCATGATCACCGATTACGTCCCCGGCGCTTACGTGACCCACGATCAGCTCCACATCCGTGGAGGCCATCAGACTACCTGGCTGGTGGACGGCGTGCCCGTCCCCAACACCAACATCGCCTCCAACATCGGTCCCCAGTTCGATCCCAAAGATATCGACTACCTCGAAGTCAATCGCGGCAGCTATGGCGCCGAGTTCGGCGATCGCACCTACGGCGTTTTCAACGTTGTCCCACGCACCGGCTTCGAGCGCAACAATGAAGCCGAATTGGTCATGAGCTTTGGAAACTTCTACCAAACCAACGACTCACTCAGTTTCGGCAGCCACACCCAGCGCTTCGCGTATTACGTCAGCCTCAACGGCAACCGCAGCAATCTTGGCCTCCAGCCCCCGGTTCCCGAGGTCGTACACGACGCTGCCAACGGCTACGGCGGCTTCGGCACGCTCATCTTTAATGTCGATCCCTCGAACCAGCTTCGCCTCGTGACCTCGCTACGCCGCGACTATTACCAGGTCCCGTTCGATCCCAACCCGAATGACATCGAAAATGGATCCATCCCCGCCAACGGCTTCAATCCTCAATTTCCCAGCGTCGGCCTGCGCGATGGCGAACATGAATCCGACACCGTCATCAATTTTTCCTGGGTCCACACTTTCAACTCCAAGGTTTTGATGACCGTGTCGCCTCTTTTCCATTTCAACAGCGGCGACTACAACAGCCTGACCAGTGACACGCCCATCGCCACAACTGAGAATCGCGGTTCCACCTACGCCGGCGGTCAGGCCAGTGTCTCAGCCAGTTTCGCGAGGAACAATCTGCAAGCTGGCCTCTTCACCTTCTACCAGCACGACAGCGAGGTTTTTGGGGCCATCTTCAACGACGGCAGTGGCAACCCGCCGATCACCGATACTCAACATCCCACCGGAAACCAGGAAACCTTCTTCATCGATGACAAATTCACTCCGGTGCCCTGGCTGACCTTGATCGCCGGCATGAGGCCAACGCGTTTTTCCGGCGGAGTCACAGAGAGCGCCATCAGCCCGCGCTTCGGCGCCACCGTCACCATCCCCAAGCTGCGCTGGACCTTCCGCGGTTTCTACGGCCACTACTATCAGGCTCCGCCACTACTCACGGTGAGCGGGCCGGCGCTCATTGATTTCGCAAAAGGTGACGGTTTAGGATTCGCGCCCCTGCACGGTGAGTTCGACGAAGAACACCAGTTCGGCGTTACCATTCCCTACCGCGGCTGGGTCCTCGATGCCGACAATTTTCGCACCAACGTCCGCAATTTCTTCGATCACAACAACATCGGCGCATCCAGCATTTTCTTTCCCATCACCGTTTCGCAGGCAGTCATTCGCGGCTGGGAGCTGACGTTGCGTTCGCCACGAATCGCTCATCGCGGACAAATCCACCTCGCGTATTCAAATCAGATTGCCGAGGGCAGCGGCACCATCACCGGCGGACTCACGAACTTCTCCTTCTCCCCGGAACTTAGCCCGCTTGACCACGATCAGCGCAACACCCTCAACCTCGGTGGCGACGTCACCCTTCCCTGGCGCAGCTTTGCCTCCACCAACGTGAGTTACGGATCGGGCTTTCACAACGGCTTCATCGGCCAGCCATTTCCCGGCGACTACCTGCCCGCTCATACAACTTTCGATTTGTCGCTGGGAAAAGACTTTGGCGAGCGCTTCTCGGCTTCAGTGAACGCGCTAAACGTCGCCAATCGCCGCGTCGAACTCGACAATAGCCTGACCTTCGGTGGCTTTCACTGGAACAATCCCCGGGAGGTATATGTGGAGGTGCGCTACCGCTTCCATTACTAACTCAAATGTAGGTGCGGGCGTCCCGCCCGTGCAGGCGCACCTGAGAATTGGGAACTGGGAACCGGGAACTGGCTTCCAACTTTCGTCGCGCGCGAGCTTTCACTCCCCCGCCACCATCAACCCAAAGCGTCACTCCCATCGGATCCCGCAGAATCGCTATCTGCTCACCCTGAGGCAGGCCAGTCTCTCTCTCCGGCTTGAGGTCCCTTTTTTTGCCAGCCTGCTGGCTAATGCGCAGTAAGATGAAACACTGTCCCGCAGCCGTTGGTGAACCCATCGTCGGCGCATGCGGTTTCAGGGGGCCCTCCCAGGAACATGCTGCCGTAGACGTCGCCATCCGAACCCAGGACCACGCCCATCGCGGTGAATCCATCCGGGCCTTCGTTCTCGCCTTCAAAATCGTAGAGGTCGGTTAAGTTCCCCTTCGTGTCGATTCTGAACAAGCATCCCCCACCCTTGGCGCAGTCGTTTGATTGTTCAAGGCCGTATAGGTTGCCTCCCGAGTCTCTCACCAGATGGCTGGCGAAGACCGGATTCCGCACCTGGCCCTGCGTGCACGGGGGCTGAGTGCACGGGATGAAGGTGAAAAGCACGCTGAACTGGCCGTTCGCGTCCACTTTGAAAACAGTCCCGTTGCCATACTCGGAGTTGTCGCCGTTGACTTCATCACCGCCGTTTTGCGCGATGCCATACAGATTGCCGGCCGAGTCGATAATCACACCCAGAGGAAATGATCCGTCCACTCGCCCCGTGAAACTATGTAGCACGGTGAGCTTGCCGCTGCTATCCAGCTTGTATACAGTCCCGCAGCCGGGTTCACGGTAGCCGTAGCCGAGAGACTCGCACGTGAGGTCGCCACCGAAGTTGGCCGTACCGTAAAGATTGCCTTTGCCGTCGAGCACCACGCCTCCTTCTGGCTGCATTCCGTCCAATCCGTTAAAAATATGAAGGACAGTGAACTCGCCGGTGGGGGAAAGCTTGAAGAGCGTTCCGCACCCCAACTGAAAACTATTCAAATTGCAGTTGGGCACGCCCCCGAATGGCGACATGCCGTAGAGGTTGCCTTGCGCGTCCAAGGCAAGAGGCGAATCAAAACAGCAGGCGTTCGGCGAGGCAATGTCGAAGCTGGTCTCTTGGCCATTTGGATCGAGCTTGAACGCTACGGCTGCGCCGCCGATAAAGCCGTTGCCTTGGGTCGTCCCGTAGAGGTTTCCAGCCGCATCCCGGACCAAGCCTGCGATGGGATCTGATCCATTGCTCCCACCTTCAAAGCGGTAAAGCACAGTCTCGTTGCCCGCGCTGTCAACCTTATACACGGTTCCGCAAGTGTCCTCGCCGCACGAGGGAATGCCACCAAACCTGGTCGTCCCATACAGATTGCCTTGTGCGTCGCGGATGATGGGGCCGGGGACTGCCCCGTCCGTACCACCGGCGAACGCATGCAGGACAGTGTAGGTCTGTGCCCGTGCCGGTCGCGCGGCAACCACCACTGCCAAGAGTAGAGCGAGTAAAGCGACCGCGCGAGTGTTGCGAAGGTTGACGGAAAATTGGTTCGGAAACATAACTGACCTCCCTAGTCTTTCTTACCGGGAGAACAATAGTCCCGCCCCGGGCGGCCATGTCATGAAAATGTAAACAATATGTCAAAATTCGGGTTGGTCAGCCCCTGATTGCGCTTGGTTGCTTCTGGCAAGCTCGCCCCGGGGAAAGGCAAATAGATGCAATTGCCTCCGATAAGGCCGAATCTGTTTGGGAAGCTCGACACTATTTGCTAGTCAACTGCCGCTATCAGTCGTTGACCCACCACCAACCGGTTGACTCCGCCTCATCCTCCCGCCTAACATCATTCGAAGATTCCTGATCGGCCAAACTAAGGATCGGCCAGGCCCTGATTCGACCAACCATGACCGGCCAAAGCATGATCGGCCAAACCATCTCGCACTACAAGATCACCGGTCAACTCGGACACGGTGGCATGGGCGTCGTCTACGAAGCCCAGGACCTCACTCTCGGACGCCGCGTGGCCCTCAAGTTCCTGCCGCCAGACCTGTCCAGCGATACCGCCGCACTCGAGCGTTTCATGCTTGAAGCTCGTGCCGCTTCGGCCCTGAATCATCCCAACATCTGCACCATTTACGCGGTTGAAAAGGACGCCGGCCAATCCTTCATTTCTATGGAGCTGCTGGAGGGCCAAAGCCTCAGCGAGAAACTACACAGCGGTCCACTGCCCCTCGATCGCCTGCTCGATATCGGCATCCAACTAGCCGACGCCCTAGACGCCGCCCACGCCAAAGGCATCGTCCACCGCGACATCAAGCCGGCGAACATCTTCGTCACTCAACGAAACCAGGTAAAGATTCTCGACTTCGGCCTCGCCAAACTGACGCGCGTCCTGGAAATGGAAACCCTCGGCGCCACCCTGGACGTACCCGCGCATCTCACCAGTCCCGGCTCAACCGTGGGCACTGTCTCCTATATGTCGCCCGAGCAAGCCCGCGGTGAAGAATTGGACTCCCGCACCGACCTGTTTTCTCTCGGCACCGTCATTTACCAGATGGCAACCGGCTCCCTGCCATTCCCCGGCCACACTTCCGCTGTGGTCTTTCACGCTCTTCTCCAGCGTTACCCCACCCCGGTCACGCAACTCAATCCTCTGCTTCCCCCCAAGTTGCAGGAGAGCATCGACAAACTGCTTGAGAAAGATCGCGACCTGCGCTACCAGTCCGCTGCCGATCTCCGCAGCGACCTGAAACGTCTAAAGCGCGACAGTGAACCCAGCCACATAGCGTCAAACGTAGACGGAGCCACAGGCGTTCACGCCCGTCCTGCAAGCTCATCCGTCGTTCCTGTCGTCGCGTCCTCCGGCTCTGCCGCGGTCGCTGCCGCCCGCCAGCACAAGGTCGGGGCCGGCGTCGCTACTCTCGTCGGTTTGCTTCTTCTCGCCGCCGCCGGCTACGGCGTTTACTCATTCCTGAACCGCACCCGCCCCATGCCCTTCCAGAACATCTCCATCACCAAGGTGACCGACACCGGCAAAGCCGCGCTGGTCGCGATTTCACCCGATGGCAAATATGTTCTCAACGTCGTCGAGGAAGGCGGCAAGCAAAGCCTGTGGCTGCGCAATCTCCCGACCAATAGCAATACCCAGGTCGTCGCGCCGGCGGAAGCGTCCTACAGGCACTTGAGTTTTTCGCCGGATGGAAACTATCTCTACTTCATTCGCACCGAGCCCGGCAGCGAGGAGTTGGAATATCTCTACCGTGCTCCCCTGCTCGGCGGCACGCCGGAAAAACTGGTCACTGACATTGATTCCAACATTACTTTTTCGCCAGACGGGCGCCGCTTTGCTTTCTTCCGTGACAACAACCCTGAACCCGGCAAATATCGGCTGTTGGTTGTGCCGGTCGAAGGCGGTGAGGAAAAGATCCTGCACAGCGGATCCACCAGCGACCGCATGTTTGACCCTGCCTGGTCACCCGACGGAAAAACCATTGTTTGCTCTGTGCTTCAGCCCGGCAACGCTTTCAGCGGTCTGGTCGCGCTCGATGTCGCCAGCGGCCAGCAGAAGCTTTTCTTTACTTCCGACGATCGCATCCTTCAGCGCCTGGTCTGGATGCCGGATGGCAAGGGATTAATTGCATTAAATCAGTTCAACAGTAATCAGATCGTTTTTGTTTCGTATCCCGAGGGCAAGTGGCACCCGGTTACGCGGGACACCAACAACTACTCCGACCCCAGCGTTGCCGGTGATGGCCGCAGCGTAGCAACCGTCATGAGTGAAGGGCACTGGAACCTTTCGACGATGCCGTCCGGCGCTCCTACCACTCAGCTTCATCAATTGACCTCGGGCGCTTCGGTCTATCAGTTTGCCTGGATGCGTGACAATCGCATGATCCGGAACGGACGCTCGGGTCTGGCCATCCTCGATCCTGTGTCCGGCAATAGTACGCCGCTGCCCATCCCCGAAGACACAATTCCTAACACGCCTTTCGCTTGTCCCGACGGCCGCTTCATTGTGTTCACCAGTATCTTCAGCAAAGGAAATCGCGTGTTGAATACCTGGCGGATGGATGCCGGCGGCGGCAACCTCAAACAGCTTTCTGACGGCAAAGTGGACCAGTATCCGGTTTGTTCATCGACTGGATGGGTGTTCTATCAAGACAACGGCACCGGCAACCGCCTGATGAAGGTGCCGGTCGATGGAGGGCAGGCCACGAAAGTTTCGGACGAGCTGACCGCGGATTTCGATGTTTCTCCCGATGGGAAAACTGTCGCCATCGCCACTTTCGGTCACCTCGCCGAGCATATCGAGAAACTCACGATTGTGGCCGTCGATTCTGGGCAGCTACTGAAGAGCTTTGACTTCGAGCGTCCGCGCAGCGGACATATTCGTTTTTCACCCGACGGCAAGGCCATCGTCTATCCCGTGCGCAGCGCAGGAACGGACAATCTCTGGACGCAATCGCTCGACGGTTCCACCGGCAAGCAGATCACCGACTTCCCCGCCGAACACATCCTCGAGTTTCGCTGGTCGTTCGACGGCAAACAGCTCGGCCTTATCCGCGGCCATACCGACTCCGATGTAGTCCTCATCCACGACATGCAGCAGCAGTAATGTGTCTACCCCCGGAGAGCCGATGCCGACGCCTCTTCTCACTGCCGAAGCCGTGTTGCTGAAAATGAAGCAGATCGGTGCCGTATTTGCAGTCGTCGTCGGTTCGCTGGCCTGTGCAGCGATCTCGGGAGCAGCACAGACCGCGACTTCGACCCCCGGCCCGGCGACGGGGCCGGTCATCCAGACCGAGGACGTCGATCGCTTCTATAGAGTCTACGACGCCGCTGGCGGACATCCCACCGCCGATCAACTCCAGCACGACTACATCGATCCCGGTTCGGACGGGCTTCACCACTTCGCCGAGGTGCGAAACATTTCCGGGACCACTATCGCCAAGACCTTGGCCGAGCATCCCGAGATCTATTCGGGCGCCAAGCGTTGCATGGTCGTCTTACCGCAGGTACGCCAACGCGTGCAGTCCGCGCTTGTCAAGTTGGGCAGTCTCTATCCCGAGGCGCGATTCCCACCGGTGACGATCGCTGTGGGCCGGGGAAAACCCGTGGCCGTCGGGGGGCCCAGCGCCGGAATTCAGGTCGGCCTTGAGGCCCTTTGCGCGACCGACTGGCTCAATCCCAACCTTGAGGACCGGTTTGTGCACGTGATTGCTCACGAATATGCCCACGTCCAGAGGCCCCTGGGTCTCGCCCACAACGAGCATCCCACCGTGCTCGAGTTATCCCTTATCGAGGGCACCGGAGAATTCACAGCTGAGATGATTTCCGGCGAGGTCGGATACGCCGAATTCGGAGCATCGACCAAAGGACGCGAAAAAGAAATCGAGACTGCGTTCGTCTCCGACGAAGACAAGACCGACTTCTCCCAATGGCTTGGCAACAGCACCCGGGAAAAGCCCGGCGACCTCGGCTACTGGGTCGGATATCGCATCGTCAAATCCTACTATCAGCACGCCACTGACAAACGCCAAGCCTTTCGCGAAATCCTGGAAATGACTGATCCCAAGGCGTTTCTGGCCAAGAGCGGCTGGCATCCCGGCATTCAACTCGAATAAGGCGCACGCATCATCCGCGAGAGCAACACTAGTGACATATCTACCTGTCCGCTCGCGGACAGCCGGTTTCGAAATCGGACGTCTTCACCGCCGCCCTCCACCGGCGGTCCTTAAGGAACAATCATTCGGCCAAGTCCGTATTTGGATAAGCAGGTGCTATTAACTCGCCCAAGTTATCAGGTAAGGAGCCGCTGTCGATGCTTTTCCATGACCTCCGGATCGCAATTCGCCATTTACTGAAAGCGCCGGGCTTTACGGCCACAGCCGTACTAATGCTTGCCCTCGGAATCGGCGCCACCACTGCCATTTTTTCCATCGTCGAAGGTGTGCTCCTGCGTCCGCTTCCATTCCCGCAGCCTGAACGCTTGGTGGCCCTGTCCGATGTTCTCCAAGGTGCCGATTTGGGCGGCAATGGCGAGGCCGGCGTCACAGTTCCCGATATTAAGGCCTACACTCGCGACACTCACAGCTTCGAAAGTCTCGGAGGCTATCGGCAAACCGGTTACGAACTCTCCGGCGTCGGTGATCCCGTGCAGGTGAATGCGACTCGCCTCTCCGGCGGTGTGTTTCCGGCGCTCGGAGTCCCGCCTCTCATGGGCCGATTCTTTACCCAGCAGGAAGATGACCAACAGGAGCAAGTGGTGGTCGTCAGCTATTTACTCTGGCAAAGCCGTCTGCACGGCAATCCGGGTGTGCTCGGAACCAAGATCCTGCTCGACCGCAAGCCCTTTGTGGTCGTCGGTGTAATGCCCCGCAATTTTGAATTCCCGCTGGTGCCCGGACAGCTCAACATCAGCGAACTATGGGTTCCCATGAGCTTCACTCCGCAGGAGTCCTCCGCTCCCGCAGCAGCCAACTGGAGCTTCAGCATGGTCGGACGTCTCAAGCCGGGAATCACCGCCGCTCAGGCCCAGAGCGACGCCGAGCAGGTAGCCCAGGCCACCATGCGCGGGTATCCCGCCTTCATGTCCAGTCTTCACATTCGTGCTGTAGTGCGGTCGCTGCATGAGGAAACCGTCGAGCAGGCTCGTCAACTGGTTCGCACCTTGTTTCTGGCGATCGTGGTCGTATTGCTGATCGCTTGCGCTAATCTCGCCGGCTTGATGCTGGTCCGCGCCATTCGCCGTCGCCGCGAAATCGCCGTTCGCCTTGCCCTCGGTGCGCCTGCCAGCGTACTGCTGCGTCAAGCCATCCTCGAGAGTCTGGTGCTAAGCGTAACCGGCGGCGTGCTCGGTTTGATTCTCGCCGCAATCGCGTTGCGAATCGGTGTCAGCTGGCTGCCCGAAACCCTGCCTCGTGTTCATGAGATCGGTATCGATTGGCAGGTAATGTTGTTTGCCATCGTCCTTGCAGTGTTTACCGGCATGGTCTGCGGGCTGGCTCCGGCCTTTGCCGCCTTGCGCACCAGCGTCAACGACGCTCTCAAGGAAGGTGGCCGCACCGGCATGGCCGGAGGCCATCACGCGCGGCTGCGCTCGGCCCTGGTCATTGGTGAAATCGCTATTGCATTAGTGCTGCTGGTCGCGTCCGGCCTGCTGCTGCGGAGTTTCGAAAAAATGCGCGCCGTCGATCTCGGCTTCCGCCCCGACCATATCCTCACCGGCTCCTACTCCCTGCCCCGGCAACAGTACGCAACTCAGGCTGCAACAGATGAATTCAATCGCGAACTGATTCGCCGCGTGCAGCAGCTCCCCGGAGTGAAGTCCGTTGGGCTTACCTCGTTCCTCCCCGCAGCCGGCAATAACAGCAACAGCGCTTTCGTGGTCGAGGGTTACATTCCACCTCAAGGCGCCAACATGAGCCTCGCGACAGTTCCAGCGGTGCAGGGCGACTATCTGCCGGCGATGGGAATCCCATTACTGCACGGGCGCTTCTTCACCCCCGCCGACAACGCCGACGCCCAACTGGTCGCCATCGTCAACCACAAGATTGCTCAGCACTACTGGCCCGGTTCCGATCCCGTTGGGAAAAGGGTGCGCGTGGGCACCGCGGAAATGCAAACCCCTTGGGTGACCATCGTGGGCGAAGTCGCCGATGTGAAAGAGGACTCACCCGATGCCCCCGACAAGGAGCAGTACTATGTGCCTGCCGAACAGATTCGAAGGTCGATAGGTGCCCTGGCATCGCCTGCGGATGTGTTTAACAATGGAGGCTACATCGCACTACGCACGGCGATGCCACCCGAGCAAATGGTCAACCTTCTCCGCGCCACGGTTCGTTCCATCGATCCACAACTGCCGCTTGACCAGGTCCAAAGCATGGAGCACGCGGTCTCCGAAAGCGAGGCTCCACGCCGTTTCAACACCGCGCTCATCTCCGCCTTCGCTCTTGCGGCAGTGCTGCTGGCCGCGCTCGGTATCTATAGCGTGATTGCGTTCTCCGCCGCTCTCCGTACCCAGGAGATGGCCATCCGCATCGCCTTGGGTTCGCAACGCTCAGGAATTCTCCGCTTGATCTTTTCTTCCGCAGCCAAACTTGCGGTGGCCGGTTGCGCCATCGGATTGCTGGGTGCTGCGGCTGCCTCCCATCTGCTGAACTCGTTCTTGTTCGGGGTGAGTCCCTTTGATCCACTGGTGCTGGCGCTGGCCGCAATCTCCGTGCTGATACTGGCTTTGGTGGCTTCGCTGCTGCCCGCACAGCGGGCAGCTTCCATTGACCCCATGAAAGCTCTGCGCGCCGATTAATGGTTCTACGATTTCCACGGATGAACACCGATAGGTCCGTGTGAATCCGTTAAAATCCGTGGCCGCACTTGCACTTCGGCAGCCCTTCGGCACGGCTCCATCTACTCCGCCCGCAGCGCTTCCAGCGGATTCACCGACGCAGCCCGGTGTGCCGGCACCATAGCTCGCCAGCAAAGCCGATGCCACCACCACGCCACCCAGTTCAGAATCGTTTCCCCGCGCCTGCTCTCGACTCACACCGGACCGCAGATTGTCCTCTCAGGTTTCCTATGGGAAGGCAATAGGATTTCTCAAACGCGGTTGCATTGCCCGGCGAACTTCGGTAGCTTAGCCACAATGTCGGCAACACAAGACGACAAAACAGTGTTGGGCAGCCAGCCCTCCGTTGAGGATCGTGGGGAGCGCCTCCTGCATTACGCCATCGGTGCTGCATCCATCGTTCTTGTTTTGTCGTGGCTGCAGTTCTCGCTGCAAAGCATTTGCTGCGGAGATTTCGACGGCTACTACCACATTCAGTGGAGCCACCTGCTGTGGGAAGGGTTGCGCCACGGACACTTACCCGCGTTCACCTGGCTGCCTCTTACCACCCTCAATGCTTCCCGCTATGCCGATCAACATTTCCTCTACCACTTGCTCCTGATCCCCTTTACCTGGTTCGCCGATTTGCGCCGGGGAGCCAAACTAGGGACGATGTTCTTCGCCAGCGCCGCAGTCTTATCTTTATACTGGCTCGTTCTCCGCTATCGTATTCGCTATCCTCTGCTGTGGCTGTTGGCCCTGCTCGCCTGCTCATGGTCGTTTTATATCCGGCTCAGCATGACCCGTGCCTCCAGCCTCTCAATTCTTTTCATCGTGGCAGGGATATTCCTGCTGTTGGAAAGAAAATACGCCTGGCTCGGTCCCGCTGCTTTCCTCTATGTGTGGACCTACAACCTGTTCGTCATATTAGGTGTACTGGTTGTCATCTGGGCTGCCGTGCTGTGCTGGAGCGAGCGGCGAATCGAATGGCGCCCCATCCTCTGGACCTGCCTCGGCACCGTTGTCGGATTCGTGATTCATCCCTACTTCCCGCGCAACGCCAGGCTCTTTTTCGAACACCTCGCCGCCAAGTCCGGTTCTGTTTCCGGCCAGCCAGTCGTGGGCTTCGAATGGTATTCCTTGCCGGCCTGGCAGTTTCTGAGTAGCGCTCTGGTTGCGTGCGCTGCTATGGTCGTTGGTTACATCGCATTCGGATCTGCCCTCGCCCGCAGCCGCGGCGATCGCCGCAGCATGCAGCGTCCCCTGCTCTTCCTGCTGTTTTCAAGTTTCCTCCTGCTCATCACTCTGCGCTTCGCCCGCTTCATGGAGTACTGGCCGCCCTTTGCAATTCTCTTCGCGGCCTTTACGCTCGAAAATTTGTGGCTAAACAAGCCCATCTCGCCCCCGGCTCTCGCCGAAAATAAGCAAGAAGCCGATGCCACCGCGTCATATCAGCCCGATGGCCTCTCCTGGATAACCTTAGGCTCTGTCGTCATCCTGTTGAGCGCGGCATTGGTCTACAACCTTCGCATGACGCGAACGACCATCGTCACCGCCACCAAAGGCCCCAGCCACTATCAGGCTGCGGCCGCCTGGATCCGCGCGAACATTCCTCCCGATGCGCTGATCTACGACGTCAACTGGTCCGATTTCCCCAAGCTGTTTTTCTACGACACCAGCCACCGCTACGTCGCCGGCCTCGATCCCATTTATCTTCTCGATCAGCATCCCGAGCTCTCCCGGCTGACCGACCGTCTTTCCCACGGGGCGGAACCTGATCCCGCAGCCGCAATCTGGACCCAGTTCGCCGCCGTCGAGCCAGCGAACCTGCAATATATTTTCGTCGGCGACTATCCCGCAGCGCCTCCACCCGAGTGGTTCAATTACATGATGGCAACCGGAAAGTTCGCCGTCATTTACCGCGACTCGGATTGCGTCATTCTTCAGACTCTCTACCGCCCACAAGGCGAGGGTCCGGTTGAGGAAATACGCCACCTGGATAGTCCGGACCAAAGGAAAGCTTTGCTGCCCGAAGTTCAGCGCCGGTTCAAGGGAAATGTTTACGGGACCGATGAAGAAGACTGGAAAGGTGGCCCTGCTCTAGTGATCCACAATCCGCAGGCCACCCAGGATTGGGCAAGACGGCTGTTTAGTAATGACGCCAATTCCATCAGCGGCGAAGAACTATGGCAACTCGGTTTCCACCTGTACGCGGTCACTGATGGAAAGAACATCTGGGTAACGGAAGTGAAGGGAAACCCGAAGTACCGCGCCGCTTTCTCTGTCGCGCCTGCCCAGCCGCCAAAGTGATTGCACTCCTAAGCGCCCGCCGAACGCCAGTTGTTCTCCGCGTTCTCTGCGGCCATTCTCAGCGACCTCTGCGATGAATGCTTTTCGCCGATCTACTCGGAAATCCTGCCCTGTCTCCCTTGCTCCTCATTCCAATCCTTCCACCACATACAGAGTCCCCAGACTCCGAACGGTGTTGTACACGTACGTCTTGCTGCCCTCGGCGTATGACACCCTCACATTCGTGAGCTGGCCCGCTCTGTCGCTAGGAGCCACTGTCTGCAGCAGCGTTCGCTTTCCGGTCGCCACTTCCACCCGGTACAACCGTGTTTCGGAGGGCGTCTCTGTAGTCACCAGCAGGGCTTCTCCATCTTGCGTCCATTTCTCAAATCGTTCCTGCGGCCCCACTCCCGGGATCACCTGCACCTTCTGGGTCTCTTGATCAAATACCACCGCCTCCCCAGAGCCGTTCGATCCCGCAATGCGCTTGCCATCTTTGGCGACCGTCACCCCTCTAAAATCAGCGGGGCCCAATACCTGCGGCTTTCCCCCCTCCAGATCCATCTCGTACGTCCGTGCCGGCTGCCCCTCGGTTGCGCCGACCAGCAGCAGATGCCGGCCATCTGGAAACCACCCAACATACTGCAAACTGGTGATATCTCCCACCGGCAACCGCCGGCTCTCTCCCGTTCCAATCGGGTTCAGCCCCACCTGCGGCGGTCTCGATGGCAGCACCGAAGCCACCGTGCTTCCGTCGGGTGAAAATTTTGCCAAGCCTCCCGGCCCCAGCGCCACCGGCGCCGAGCCATCCAGTTTCCGGTAAACCGTCAGATAGTACGGCCCGGCCGGCCCACTCCATTCCATAAATACAATCGCCTTCCCGTCCGGTAAAATGTCGGGCGAGACCGATCCATTGAACCACTCAAGGCCCCGCCGTTCTTTGCCCGTGGCCGGGTCAATCCCCGTGATCTCCGTACGGTATTGCTCGTTCAAGAGCAGCACGCGCCCGTCCGCCGCAATATCCAGAAGTCGCGCCCGCTGTGGCGTCGGCAGGATTACTCGCTGCTTTCCTGACAGGCTCACCCCGTACAACTGAAAATCTGGATGATCGAAGGCCGTGAACCAGACCTCCTCGCCACTTCGCGACCAAGCCAATCCCTGGGCGCCCGCGTACTCCCGCGTCAGTTGCTTGCGGTTCCCTGCCTCATCCACCACCGCCACCCAGCCCCGGTCATCTCCGTACACCGGATGCTCCAGAAATGCGACCTGCTTGCCGTTGGGGGACACCCGCACATAGTCAAGGTAGCCGGAGGTCGTATAGAGCACTTTTCCCTCGGGATACTCCAGTTGCACCTTCCGGTTCGCTTTCCGCACCAAAGCCAGGGCCTTGCCATCCGGCGCATAGTCCGCCGCAATCACTTCCTTCTCTTGTGCGCGCGGCGTGCCCCCGGCCATTTGTGCCTGCGCCATGGTCCCACTGAAAAAATTCGACTCTTGCAGCGGATCGACACAGAGTTCCAGATCACCGCTGGCGGAAAGAGCCAGCAACGTCGCTCTCGGCAAATCCACTTTCACTGATTGCGGGAATTCGGTCCGCACCGAATAAACCTGCAGCGGATCATCATTCCACTGCGCGCTGTACACCACCGTTCCCCCGTCCTTGGCAAACCGTGCATTCGAAAGATAGCCCCGTTGATAGGTCAGCCGCGTAAACTTTGGCTGCGTCTTGCTGCCCGACCAACGCCCCACCGACCACACAACTGCTGCCAGAGCCAACACGCCCAGCGCCGTCGCCGCCCATGGTAGCCAAGCTCGCCTCTCTTTTGGCTGCGCCACGCTCGTTGTAGACGACGTTCCGCCCAGTGATTCAATCGCGAACGCCAGATCGCTTGCCGACTGGAATCGCCGTTCCACATTCTTTTCCAGGCATCGCGTCAGGATCCGTTGCAGTCCCACCGGACCTTGCCACCCCGTCTCGTTCAACTCTGGCGGCTCTTCCCGCAAAACCGCAGTCATGGTTTCCGCGGAAGTCTCGCGCTTGAACGCGCGTTTCCCCGTCAGCATTTCGTACAGCACCGCGCCAAAACTGAAAATGTCCGATCGCGCATCGCTCGCCGCGCCCCGCACCTGTTCCGGCGACATATACCCGACCGTTCCCAAGACCATCCCCGGCAAGGTCACCGGACTCGCCAGCGTCATCACAGTGTCGTGGCTTTCCTCCGGCCTCGCTAGCTTTGCCAGCCCGAAATCCAGGATCTTGACCCTGCCGTCCCGCGTGATAAACACGTTCTCCGGCTTCAGGTCCCGGTGCACGATTCCTTTTTCGTGTGCGGCCGCCAGTCCCTGCGCCATGCCAAGCGCATATTCGATCGCGCGTCGCACCGGCAGCGGCCCGGCCTCAAGCTTCTCCCGCAGCGTTTGCCCTTCGAGAAGTTCGCTGACCAGAAACGGCGCACCGTCGTGCGTCCCAATGTCATGGATTCCCAGAATGTTCGGATGGCTCAATGCCGCAATCGTTCGCGCTTCCAGCTCGAAGCGCCGCATCCGGTCGGCGTCTTTGGCAAGCCCTTCCGGAAGAACTTTGACCGCCACTTCACGTCCAAGTCGCGTGTCCCGAGCGCGGTAAACTTCGCCCATACCGCCCGCACCCAGCGGCGCAACGACTTCGTAAGGTCCAAGTTTGGTGCCAGAGGTGAGCGTCATTCGTGCGGGCAATTATAACCCTCGCAGAGTTCGTGTTGGGGACCGGAAAGCTCGCCTTCAGCTGTTCTCTGCGTCCTCTGCAGCCGTTCTCAGCGACCTCTGCGATTAAAGCTTGTTCTCGATTCGCACAAATCCGTGGCCGATGTTCCTCTGTCTAACTCTGTGCCCTCCAGAGTAGGAGCCTTACTTCTTAGGCAAATTCGTCTGCCTCGAATACCAACCAGTACTCGGTACCGAACCCCAGAACATCCTCTCTGACGGAACGTATTTCGCCATCTTTCCCGTCGGCCCCGTCGGAGCAAAGACCTGGAAACGCCAATTCAAGACTTCCGCAACATAGATTTTCCGGTCCGGCCCAACCGCCATAAAATGCGCCCACGCCAATTGTCCCGAAGCCCGCCCCGGCTCCCCGATCGCCCCCAGGACCTTTCCATTCTGGTCGAGCTCGACAATCCGGGCGTAGCCGCCGTCCACCATCCAGATGTGCTGATCCGGAGTAATAACCAATCCGTACGGATACCCGATGCCCTTCCATTCCTTCAGGAAATTCCCGTCTGCGTCGAAGACTTCGATCCGCGCATTTTCGCGGTCCCCGACATACACGCGGCCTTCCTTGTCCACAACAATGCTATGCGGCAAGTTAAATTCACCCGGGCCAGTCCCATACTTTCCCCAGGACTTTATGAAATTGCCATCGTGATCAAACTTCATCACCCGCGAATTGCCGTAGCCGTCCGAGACATAAACATCTCCGTTCTTGGCGAAGGCCACATCCGTTGGTCGATTGAACAACCAGGTCGCTTCACCTCCCCAGTCCTTGCGCCCCAGTACGAGCAAAACTCGCCCGGCTGGGTTCAACTTCAGTACTAGATGACTGCCATCATCTGTGGTCCAGATATTGTCGTCCGCATCAATGCGTAAACCGTGCGGGTGATCCCACAACCCATCCCCAATGCTGCGGATGAACTTCCCCTTCTCGTCATATTCGGCCAACATGGGTTTCGCGCGCTGAAATAAGAAGATGTGCCCCTTCGAGTTCAAGGCAACTCCGGAGGCCTCGCCGAAACCCGCACCAGGCGCCAGCTCGAAGAAATCCGGAACCACGCGATACCCTAACTCGGGCACCGGCTGAAAGTCAGGCGATTTAGCGACTTGCGCAACGGCCGCCACAGCGAGAACCAGCCAAAAAATCAGCGCCCTGCTACAGCAAGTGCTCATCGGTGTCTTCTCCTGGATTGATACGTTCGAAGAATATCCGTGACCAGGGTTTCTGCTGTGTACCTCTGTGCCCCTGTGGTTCAAGGTCTGGATTCTTTCGGCGATCTCTGCGATAAAGCTTTTCCTGGGATATCCGTATCGATCCGTGCAAATCCGGGACCCCGCTTTTCGCCTACCCGCTCACCTTCCCCAACGCCTCCAGCAACTCTTCACTCTTCGGCGCTTGGTCCAGCGGATACACCTTGGCGAAAACGATCTTTCCGCCCTTGTCCACAATAAACACCGCCCGCTCGCTGATTCCCGTAAGCGGCGGTCCTTGGCGCATGATGCCAAATGCTTGGGTCACTTCCCCGTGGGGAAAGAAATCCGAGCACATCGGCAGTTGTATATTGCCGATCTCATACTTCTGCCATGCTTTGTGGCTGTAAATCGAATCTACGCTAATGTCCAGGACCTGGGCATCGAGTGCGGCGAACTTCTCGCGATCAGCGTTCAGCGCCGGCACCTGCTCCCCTCAAGTCGGAGTCCAATTTAACGGATGAAACGTCACCACCACATGCTTCTTCCCGCGAAAATCGCTCAACCGGATTTTGACCTGCCGCCCATCTTCCACCGCTGGCAGCTCGAAATCAGGCGCCACATCTCCTATCTTCAAAACCATGGCATCTCTCCCGTCGCTGCATTTTACACAAACATAAAGGGCGGCCCTTGCGAGCCGCCCTCTTCGCGAACTTTTTTCTGTGGTTTACGCCGGCTTTACGTTCTCGGCTTGCCACCCCTTGGGCCCCTTCACTACATCGAACTGCACTTGCTGGCCCTCCTGCAGGCTGCGAAATCCGCTCGCCTGAATTGCCGAGAAGTGCACGAACACGTCCTCGCCACTCTGGCGGCTGATAAAACCATAACCCTTCGCGTCGTTAAACCACTTTACTGTTCCTGTTTCCATGTGCTGCTTGTTTCCTTTTTCTGTTGGATTGTGCGCTGATTTACTCGCTGGACTTCTGCAGGCAGGTCACGCCGTTTAGCGGGAAGTACTGGAGCATAGTGCCGTACAAGTTCAAACGCACCTCCATTTTACCTACCGCCCCTCAAGAATGCTATCATTTCAATATCGACTTATAAGTGCACGGCCAGCAACAAGTTGCAGCCATAAAGAGCCCATCGATGGTGCCCACATTTTACAAAAGCAAAGAAACTTTAACCCCCAACCGAGCGTCCATAACCACATGACAGTCCGAAGTCTCGCCATCCTGTTTCTTCTATCTTCTTTCTCTTTCGCCGACCTCACCACCGACGTACGCACTGCCCTCGCACAGGGCAACTTCACCACCGCCACCGCCGAGCTGGAAACCTACCGCACCGCCCATGGCGTCGATCCCGACTATCTCGAAGCCCTATCCTGGATGGCCCGCGCCTCACTCTCTGCCCAACAGCTCGACCAAGCCGCAACCTATGCGAAACAAACTGAAACTCTGGCCCGTGAGCAACTCCAGCACCGTGCCATGGATTCCGAACCTCACTTACCTCTCGCCCTCGGCGCCGCGATCGAAGTCCAAGCGCAGATCCTCACTGCCCGCGGCCAGCAGACCCAGGCCGTCGCCCTGCTCCGCCGCAGCCTGACCCTCTACGGCACCACTTCCTTGCATGCCCGTCTGCAAAAGAACCTGAACTTGCTCGGCTTGGCCGGCCAGGTCGCTCCGCCACTCCGCCTCGGCGAATACCTCGGATCACGTCCCAAGTCGCCCTTGCAGCTGAAAGGCTCTCCGGTTCTTCTATTTTTCTGGGCGCACTGGTGCATCGATTGCAAACACGAAGGCCCCATCATCACCCAATTGAGCTCTGAATTTGCTTCCCAAGGATTGACCGTCCTGGCTCCCACCCAGCTCTACGGATATACAGCCCGCGGCGAAGACGCGAAGCCGAAAGATGAACTGGTCTACGCGGAGAAAGTCTGGCAGCAGTTCTATCCCGGACTACAGACCGTTCCCGTCCCCGTCAGCAAGACGAATTTCGACCGCTACGGCGCCAGCACCACGCCGACCCTGGTCCTGATCGACCGCAAAGGCCGCGTCGCTCTCTACCACCCCGGCGTAATGTCGTATGACGATCTCCGCGCCGCCATCGAAAAAGCGATCTCCTCATAGTGGAGGACAAGCGTCCTCGCCCGTCCAGTCGACCGAAGCTCGACTCAGGTCTGTTGTTCTTCGCGCTCCCGGCGGCCGTTCTCGGCGATCTCTGCGATTAAAGCTTTCGGGAAGTATCCGTGTTGATCCGTGCAAATCCGTGGCCCGCTTTTCTTTTGTGTACCTGCGTGTCCTTTGTGGCTTAGGCCGTTGGGTTTCCTCTGTGTCTCCGTGTCTCTGTGGTGAAATCTCTTAGCGCTTCCGAAACACCTCAAACACCAAATTAAACAACTGCACCAAAGTGATCCCAATCGTCACATAGACCGCAATCTCCAGCCGCCGCGACGCATCCTTCGCGCTCCGCATCTGTCCCGCAATTTCGCTGGTAGTGTGGTAAAGAGTGTCCGCCAACTGCTCGAAATGCTCAGTCGAGGCCCGCAGCCGTTCCAGCACCCGCGACGTCGCTGAGAGCGCCGCCGCCATCTGCTCCCCATTGCGGATATCCAACTCCGTCTTGCACGCCGACCACCACGCGCTCCCCGGCGGATTGTCATACATCCGCTGCCGGATCTCTTCGTAAGACCGCGTCCGCAGTAACTGCACCAAAGCCTGAACCGTCTCGTTTTCACGAGCTTCTTCCCTGAGGAGGGGCATAAACGGCAGTCTAGCAGCCGCTCCGGCCATCGCTCAGATGCCCGAAGTCCAACTCCATCACTGCCTTTTCAGCCATGCGCAGACCGGCATTACCCGGTTACCCCCCCTCGCAATCGCCTGTATTTCCGCAACTTAGCGGGATCGCCCAATATGGGGCAGTCGCTCAACGAGCACAGTCAAGGGAAATCCGAGGACAGACGGGACGTATTCTGGTTTCACTCACTACCGCTGGTGATCTCGCATTTCACCGCGCTTCTCATCCACCAGGCGTTGCAATTCTTCGAGCAGCCCGGAATCGTGTTCAGTGATCGCTTCCACCAGATAAGAAAGTGGACGCGACGAGGGTGCGCCCAGTCGAAGTACTTGAGTGATGGTCTCAACCGCCACCGTCCGCTCCCACTCAGCCTGCGTCAGACGAGGAGTGTAACGAAACGCCCGCGACCCCGGCCCGACGACCCGCTCTACCAACCGTTTTCTGTACATCCGGTCTAGTGTCGTCATCACCGTGGTGTAGGCGCGTTCAATGTCACCGTAGTCAATCACTTCCTGTACCGTGGAGCTGCCACGCCGCCACAGCACCGTTAACACCCGCTCTTCCAGTGGCCCCACGCGGGCTCCCAAAAACGACGGCAGCAGATCAAAGAGATTGTTCCCATGCCCACTCGATCCCCGGTATTGTTTCCGGCCCGCCATGGTTCTGCGTTCCCGCCCTCGTCTAGATGCAACTCAGTTGCATATATACCGCGCAAGAAATCTTCTCCTGCGGCTGCAAGCGGTGTCAACGTTTCTCCGTTATTTTCTGTTGCAACCGGAATGCAACTACTTGCAACGCTTGTATGCAAACACAAACGGTAAGAAACTGCAGAAAACTTGGAGGGTTCACTTCGACACTGACTGTTGACGTACTCCGCTACTTGGCGTCCAGCGCCCGCAATCTTTCCATCGCCTGTCGCGCCGCTTCCGAATCAGGCCGCGCTTGCAGCACTGCCTCATACTGCGCGATGGCCTCCTGGCGCCGGTCGGGAAGTTGCGCCAGAGCATTGCCTAAATTCATGTGGGTGTCCGGGTCATCGGGTTGAATGCGCAACGCCGCCTGGTATTCGGCAATCGCGTCCGGCAACCTCCCCGGCATCTCGGCCAGAGCGTATGCCAGTATCTGGTGGGTCTTGGCGTCGTTCGGTTGCAGCCGCAACGCGGTTTGAAATTCAGCGATCGCATCCGGCAGCCGTCCGGGCATTTGCATCAGGGCAACTCCCAGGTTCCTGTGCGCTTGCGAATAGTTTGGCAAAAGCCGCAACGCCGCCTCGTACTCCGCAATCGCGTCCGGCAGCCGTCCCGGAATTTGCGACAAAGCGTTCCCCAGATTCATGTGCGCCTTGGCATGGTCCGGTTGCAGACGCAACGTGGCCTCAAACTCGCCAATCGCATCGTTCAGCCTTCCGGGTGTTTGTGCCAGAATCATTCCCCGCAGGTTGTGGATCATCCAGCTGTCGGGATTCCGTTCCAGCGTGGCCCGGTAAAGAGTTTCGCTGTCGCGGTACAGACTGCTTTGTCGCCAGGTCAATACCCCGAGAACCGCCAGCAACAGAACCGCGACCGCAGTGCCGGCCGTTCGTGAGATCCGCGGAATGCCCCCCACCAGCAACCACGCCCCCGGCACGATAATCCCCAGACTCGCCAGATACTGAAAGTGGTCGGCAACGTAAGAAAACTTGAAGGGAAAAACGTGCAAGAACCCGAGCACCGGAAACAGCGTCCCCGCAAAGAACAGAAAGCCCGCCAACGGTCCACGCCGCGCAGGCCCATTCGGACGCAGGGCCAGCGCCAACAGCCCTGCCCCGACAGCCAATACTCCAAGCGGATAAAGATACTGCCACCACACCGTCGCATCCAGTTGCCAGCGCGGATAAGAAAACATTAAATTGGACGGCCACAACAACTTCGCCGCATAGAAACAAAGAATGCGGCCCGTCAGCAGGATGTGCTGCACCAGTGTCAGCTCGTAATTCGCACCCTGAGCGCCGATGTATGTCCGCTCCACCCAGGCCGTGAACAGCCCGCTGCTCGCACCCAACACCAACCACGGCAGCAGCGGCCGCCACTCGCGCCGCCAATCCAGCCGTCCCCGCTGCCACCAAAACACCACCAGCAGCGCCGCCGGAAGCGTCGCCGTGACACTCTTGCTGAGCAGCGCCATGACAAACACTCCCAGCCCCAACCCATACTGCGACCGCTTTCGGCTCCGGTCAAAATGCAGGTAAGTCAGCGCCGCCGCCAGATAGAACACTCCCGAAAGCGTGCTCTTTTGTTCCGAAATCCAGGCCACCGCTTCCACGCACACCGGATGCAAAGCAAAAATGCAACCCGCCAACCACGCACCCGGCAACTCCAGCCGCCGCACGATCAGCACCACCAGACAAGCCGACACCGCATGCTCGGTAAAGTTGGCCAGATGGTAGCCAAGCACGGCGTCACCCCATAAACGATGCTCGATCCAGAACGCGCTGTGCAGCAGCGGATAATATTGCTGCGTAGCCCCCAACTCAAACCAGATGCGCCACAATCCATGCAGCGATTGCAACCCCGGCGAAGTGATGTGGGCATCATCATCCCAAAGCAAGCCGCCACGAAGCGCCGGCCAGTAAGCCAGCAAAGCGGCAAGAAAAATGGCCGCCGCAGTGGCCACATTCTGAAGAACGGATACTTGCGGAACTGGCTGCGGAACAACTGGATTTCGCTTCAGACTCGAGCCCAGCGGACGCTTGGGACTCTTGCTACTACTCTGTGAAGGCGTCGGCCTTCCACGCTGACCCAACGGCAATCTCCTCGCCCTGCCAAAAATCTCACCAATTATAACCTCGCCTCAGTAGCCCAAGGCCCTCATGGACGTCGGCGGATGGTCCATCCTTCCGTTCTTTCATCGCATGCACCACCACGACAAAGGGTACCCCACACATTGTCCCTCTCCCCTTCACTCGACGCACCACCCCGTGGGGAGAGTAAGGCTGCCTAGAACGAGTACAACTCCCGATTGGGAAATTGTGATCGTGCTGGCTAGAAGTGTAGCGGATGGCTCCTTACTGGCATCGCACTTTGAATTGTTGGCCAAGCACGCCGAGATCTGTGCATCGGGAGTCGATCCGGGGAGCTTGGTGGTGTCAACATAGACCGAGCTACCGCCTTGACCACCCGTACTGTTTGTATCGGCGACCACCGGAGCACCCTGAATGATCTGTGCTGAGGCGGCACTTGCAAGAGCGATAATGCCGATGGCGATTCTTATGGCCATGGAAAGTTTCAACTTCGCTACCTGATTGCGGAGCATATGCTTCAGGAAAAGACGCATCACGCCCTCCGGATAGAGCGGAGTTGCTTACACCAGTACAGGAGTACAATGTCTAAATGTGTAGGGTAAATGTCTGGAATGGTACGCTCTGACTATTGGTGCTAATTCCTAGAATTGTGTACGTGCAGCTAGCGCGTATTCGGGTAGACGGAGAGCGACGTCAGGGACAGTCCGTTTGGATCGGTCACTAGGTTCAGCTGAGTGAGTGACCCATCCGCGTTGATTGCGAAGACGCCGATCTGATTAGGAAAGAGAGCGGTTACCATCAGGGTTCCGGTGACAGCTATGACTCCTTGAAATTGACTTCCACCGGTTTTCGTGCCGTTTCGTACCTGGAACGCCGGGGGCTTTTCGCTCACGTGAGCAGTCAGAACACCGGTGGGAATGCCCATGCCAAGGTAAAGATCACCGGATCCCCTATAACCGGCAGAGCTAAGCAGGGGACAATCAGGTTCTCCAATCCCATATGGGTTCCTCAGTAGGACAACCTGGGGGTCCACCAATCCCTCGGTAGTAATCTGCGCCAAGAGTGCACTTGGATAGAAGCCTTCCCCGCCAAACACAACGAATCGACTGTCCGCGGTGATATCTATACCATTTGGAAAGCAACCTATCTGTTCACATGTCCCAGAATTGATATAGGTCAGATAATTGACGTCGGTCAGTTCACCCGTCGCCTGATTGATCAGAAACAACTCCGCCCCTTCGAATCCCACGCTGGAGACCACCAGGTACTTGCCGTTCGGGGTGACTTTTAAGGCGAGACCCGACGTACCCCCAGATGGGAAATACGTTCCAACCAATGTCAACGAGCAGTCGGGATTCACGGCCCAAGAAGCGAGATTCAGCGTGCGGCTGTAGGTGGCGAAAAGGAAGCTGTCGTCCGGCGCGAGAGCAATGCTCCCACCGTTGTCATCAGAGGCTAAGCTAGGGTTCGAATAGTTTCCAACCTTTCCATAATTAGTTGAACCCGAGAAGGCGGAGATATCGGATGAGCCAACATCGAACACAAACACGCAGCTTCCAGTACGCGTAATCGCCTGGGACACGTTCGATGCGTTCGCGTTCGTCATCCCAAGTCCTCCGGTCTGGAGCACTCGGACTTGCGTCATCGTACCATCATTTGTGTCAAGCTTGTACACCGTCGCGCTATTTCCATTTTGGTTGTTATCATTTGTCACGACGTAGGCTGTGCCAGCAACCGCCAGGGGACACAGTACCGCGAAAGCGCAAAGGCACGTCACAATCAGCAATCTCTTCATACGAACCGTCCTACATGTGAGGATTTTCTGTTCATGCTTATGTACTCGAGAAAAGCTCAGGTTTTGGATGCTACTGTATATCGAGTCTTGCCGGCGGGTGGCCCACACATTGTCCCTCCCCATTTCACTCGACGCACCACCCCAAAAGCGGGTGCCCCACACATCGCGCTCTTTGCGATGTGTGGGTGCTGTCACCATCACCCGGTAAACCCATCACATCCAATCTCGACCAGCAACCGCTACTCTTTACCCGTGACCAAGGGACTCATCCGGCGGGTGGCCCGCCCCTTACTCACGCAGCGAGTATAACGCCGAGCGAACCCTAACCTCTCTCATGGGGTGCCCCGCTCCTTGCCGGTTTTGCAAGGGGCGGGTGCTGGGGACCGTCACATTATTACGGACAATCGTCCCAAGACTCACGCCCCGTGTCTCGCCGCATTTGCGAGACGTGGGATAGGTCACCATTGCTCATTCCGAATCATAGCCGAGGTCGCCCCAGGCTGCGTTCTTCGAAGGGTGAGCATGCCTCGCAATTCCGCCACCCGCCCTCTACAATCTCCCTATCAATGGAGACCTCCCGCATCGCCGAATTGCTTCAGCCATTCTTGGCAACGCCGGGAAGCCTCTCTGCGGAGCAGCTCAATAGTATATCGACATACATCGATCTATTACTCCGCTGGAACGCCCGCGTCAACCTCACTTCCGTCCGCCGCCCCGAAGCCATCGTCACCCGCCACTTCGGCGAATCCCTGTTCGCCGCCCGCCACCTCTTCCCCGGACCCGGCTCACCCGCTTCCCTAA
>Ga0206987_1033_pt2 | contig 27505 bp, 24 predicted proteins | sample Alteio_BWMinCont_11_FD_153281 | JGI IMG/M metagenome (GOLD analysis project Ga0206987, IMG submission 153281) | Enriched cells from forest soil in Barre Woods Harvard Forest LTER site, Petersham, Massachusetts, United States -... | ecosystem: Environmental > Terrestrial > Soil > Temperate forest >... | reverse complement strand
AATTGGTGCCTGGCTGAAACGAGGCAAAACCGCGCAAGGCCTTCAAATAGGTCTCCTGGACGAGATCCTCGGCGTCGTTCGGATTCCGGGCAATCCAGCGCGCAAAGTTGTGGAGGGAATCGAGCAGGGGCATAGCCAAATCTTCGAACGATAGATCAGCTTGTGAAGATGAAGTCCCGAAGAGGGCCGTCCCTTGTGAGCCAAATCCAAAACGCCTCATATGCGTCTCCAAATCAGTCCCAAACTCGGTCGCAGCCACAATCTGACGCGTCATTCGTCAGGCGTCAATTCACTCGAGGTTTTCTCCACATAGCCGGTTCATTGCCTATCAAGCAATTGATGGCGAACGGGTTAGCTGTACACATATCCTCGGTCTGGAAGTGCTAGACTTCCTTGCTGAGCCCAAATCCAACATGGAATCCCCTCGCCCCGCCTCTGTCGTGCGATTCGGAACCTACGAGGTTGCCCTCCAGTCCGGCGAAGTCCGCAAGGCGGGTGTCAGAATCAGGGTCCAGCAACAACCCTTGAAACTGCTGGAGTTATTGCTGGAGCGGCCCGGCGAAGTCGTCACCAGGGAGGAACTGCGCAGCCGAGTCTGGCCCGACGAAAGTTTTGGCGATTTCGACCAAGCGGTCAATATCGCAATCGCTAAGCTCCGGAATGCCTTGGGAGACTCGGCCGAGAATCCGCGTTATATCGAGACCCTTCCCAAGCGCGGCTATCGCTTCATCGCCGAAGTGTCGGTTGTCGAGGTCGACGCCCGCACGAAAAGGGCAGAACCCCCGGCTGGGGAACTGCCTGTCGCAGAGCCTGCGCATGAGCTCCCGGGAGCCGGGTTGGCGGTCGCGCCCAAACGCCGGCTCTGGTCCGCGCCCGGGGTCATCGCCGCCCTGGCGCTCGTCGTGGTATTGGGGATCCTTGCCGGCTGGCTATTTCGTTCCCGCCGACCTTCGCCGACGGGCATCCGTTCCCTGATGGTGCTTCCGCTCGACAACCTCTCTGGCGAAGCTTCGCAAGACTACTTCGCGGATGGCATGACCGACGAGCTGATCACGGATTTGGCACAGATTAGCGCTTTGCGGGTGATCTCCCGGACTTCAGCCATGGTGTACAAGGGAGCGCGCAAGCCTCTGCCACAGATCGCGCGTGAGTTGAACGTGGACGCGGTGGTGGAAGGCACTGTACTGCGGTCCGGAGACCAGGTTCGAATCACGGCGCAGCTGATCCAGGCGGCCGACGACAAGCATTTGTGGGCGGAGAGTTATGAGGGAAATTTGCGTGATACGCTGGCACTCCAGAAAAAGGTGGCTGCTGCCATTGCAGACCAAATTCGGATCAAGTTAAATCCGCAGGAACAGGCTGCGCTAAGGAACGCAAAGGTTGTTAATCCAGAGGCTTACGAGTCCTATCTCAAAGGGCGCTATTTCTGGAATAAGCGAACGTCGAATGGCTTGAAGGTTGCCCTGGCTTATTTCAACCAGGCAATCGAAGAGGATCCGAAATATGCGCAAGCCTATTCTGGTTTAGCTGACACCTACGCTCTATTGGGAGACTGGCAATATGCGGTGATGACCCCAAAGGAAGCACTGCCCAAAGCCAAGGTCGCGGCCATGAAGGCGCTGGAACTGGACGACAGCCTAAGCGAAGCGCACAATTCGCTGGCATTCTGCCTGGAGGGCTTCGATTGGGATTTCGGGTCCGCCGAGAAGGAATTCCGGCGAGCGATAGAACTCAACCCGGGCTATGCCACCGCTCACCATTGGTATGCCTGGCACTTGAGCTTGGTGGGGCGGAACAGTGAGGCCATCGCCGAAATGAGGAAGGCGGAGAACCTGGATCCGCTCTCCCTCATCATCAATGCCGACTTGGCGGAGCTTCTTCTTATCGCACATCTTCCTGACGAGTCGATACAACAGAGCCGCAAGACGATTGAGATGGACCCTAATTTTGCTCTCGTTCATAACCAACTGGCTCAGGGGTATCTCGAAAAACACATGTTCGGGGAGGCAATCGCAGAGATACAGAAGGCGATCCAGCTATCCGGAGGCAGCCCGACCTGCACCGCCAATCTGGCCCGCGCTTACGCTGCATCCGGCAAAACGGCTGCCGCTGTGGGGCTACTGAACGATCTCAAGAAGGGCTCGTCCTCTGGCGATCCGCATACTGCGGAAATTGCCATGATCTATGCGGCCCTGGGCAACCATGATCAAGCCATGACCTGGCTCGAAAAGAGTTATGAAGAGCGATTCAATCCCGGCGTCCTGCTGCGGCCCGGCTTTGATCCTTTACGCTCGGATCCGCGCTTTCAGGATTTGGTGCGGCGCATTGGTCTTCCGCAATGAATCGTGGAGTATCTGAAAAGAGGAGTACCGAGATGCCGCGGCGGGCATTCCCAGGGGCCCGCCGCGTCAGTTCGTCAGGAGAAAACTAGAAGCTGGAATCTGCTCCTTTTGTGGTATGGAGGGCCAAAGTTCCAAAGCCAATGCCTCGTCCCTCCTCCGCGCTCCCGAAAATCCAAACGTTCCCTGGAGACGGAACAACTCCCGTGGCCAGCACATCATCAAGAAAACCCTTCGTCGGATCTGGGCTGGAGACAATCGTCCAACTGGTCCCGTCCCAGTGCAAAACTAGTGTCATAGTTCGCAAGCCGTCAGGCGATATGAACGAACCAAACGCCCAAATGTCGTCCGGCGAGTTCGCTGTTAATCCCACCAACTTGTTCACTTGAGAGTCATTCGATCCAACATTCGGGCTCGGTACAACCGACCAACTCGTACCGTCGAAATGTTCGATCAGGGTCTGCGACTGTGATTGCTGGGCCGCTGTTGGCGTGGAAAAGCCAACTGCCCACACATTGTTCGACGCCAGCGCCAACACGGCGTTCAACTGATTGTTTCCCGTGCCTACGTTGGGCATGTGTTTCAGGCCCGTCCACTTCGTGCCGTTCCAGTGCGTCGCGAAGGTCATAAGAGGGTTTCCGGACATTGTTCCCACTGCCCAGGCATCGTTGGGAGCATCGGCGGACACGTTCAACAAGTTCTGAAGGTCAGTCTGCTTTACTACTTGCGCTGTCCATGCCGTGCCGTTGAAGTGTTCGAAGAGACAGAAGGGAAAAATGCCTTCTCCAAAGCTACCTACTGCCCAAATGTCATTTGCCGAAGTCGCGGTAATGGATTGCAGGATCGCTTGAGAATTAGGTGGAAACTTAGGCCCTGGAAAGATACTCCATTCGGTTCCGTTCCACTGCTCGATCACTTGTTGGGGTTGATCACCCGGTTGCGCTAGGTTGCCGACTGCCCAAGCCAAGCTCGGAGAAATATCGACGACGCCCAGCAGGTTACTGCTAAGGTTGTTCCCACCAATGCCTGGCGCTGGAACCACGGACCACTCAGTGCCATCAAAGTGGATCACCGTTTCCCCAACCGCCCAAATATCGTTCGGAGAAGATGCCGCTGCTGCGAAAAGTTGGTTGTTGATGCTGTTTTGATTCGGGGTCGGGACGACCTCAAAAATCGAGGGCGTCGTGGATTGTGCATTTGCTGGCACGCCTTGAAATACGGCGACCGCCAGCCCGAGAAGCATTATTGCGCTAAACGTGCGTTTCACAATTTCTCCTTGGAACTTGAAGAATGAATGCTTGAGTAAACGTTAGGGTTTTGACCCTCACGATTTCATAACTGAAACGAATCGCCTTTATTCCAGCTACGAAGGCAAAAAGAGTCAGGCCGAGCAAAGGTCCTGATGAAGGAAACGTTTGCACGGCCCGCTGTTGCTAATTGGCCAGATACCGTGCCACCGCGAGATTCCCATCGAGCCCGCCGATTGCAACAATCTTTCCATCGGTTTGGATCAGCAGACCGAAGAACGTCTGGGCACTTGTCACCGAGCAGCAGATGCCAAACGAGTCGACGCTGCCAAAGGTGGTATCCACCTGGCCGTCGCTATCGAGCCGCAGTATGCCTCCGAAAATTGGCGCGGCTTGGTTGATGAGGCCACCAATCACGATTTGCCCATTCGCCTGGAGAGCCGCGGCCTCAGCCACCGAGGTGGTCTGCTTCAGGTCGAACGACTCGATGTTACTGCTGAAGGTTGTATCCTTTTCCCCGGTTTCGAGGAAACGCCCCGCGCCGAGTCTTGTACCAAAATTACCTACGCAGTGGGTGTTGAACGAGCAATTCGTCAAGGCCACAACATAGTCGCCGTTTGGCTGGAAAATAGTAGGGGACTGGAACAAAACATTGGGAACTGCGCTTTGTGACGACGAGAGAGCCGCCACAACTTTTGCGGATGTTACATTGGGCAGCAGGACTCCCTGGGAGCTGAACTCCGCGACCAGGCCCGTATTAAAAGCTGCATCCTCGCCCACGGCCAGGTAGTCGCCGTTCGAGAGCAGCGCCAGCGTCTCAGGCCCCACAAACGTGACACTTGCCAGCGAGATTCCGCCCTTGCCAAAGGTGGTGTCCAGAGTGCCATTGGCGTTGAACCGCGCCAGTGACATCATCCCCGGGTCCCCCTGGCCCGCGGCCACTTCGAAGCCGCCCATCACGATTTGGCCGTTGGGTTGTAAAAGCAGCGCACTGGGGGCATCGGACCGGTTACCGACTGCGGTGGCCACGAGTCCTTTGGTTCCAAAGGTTGCGTCCAGAGCGCCGTTGGGCGTATAACGCGCCAGGCCGAACCCATGTACGCCTGACTTGTTCGTGGCTACCACTCCAACCAGGAAATCACCATTCGGTTCCACGGCAAACCCGAACGGGTCAAGGCCAATGCCAGCCAATGTGGTAAGCGTGATCCCGTTGTTCCCAAAGGTTGTGTCTAGCTCGCCGGCGGCAGTGTAGCGCACCAAGCCAATCCCCGTGCCTACCTTGTCGACGAAGTTGACCTGGGCGACCGTCACAATATCGCCGTTAGATTGTTCGAAGGCGCCTACGCCCGCGACGCCATGAGCGAAGCTGGTCGTGACGGTCCCACCCGTGCCGAAGGTTGTGTCCAGGCTGCCGGCCTGGGCTTGAGCGGAGCTAGCGTCAAATGCCAAGCAAATTGCTAATAGTCCGGCGATCGTATGAAATGTACGTATCTTCATTGCTTTTCCTTTAATTTTGATTTTGGACTGCACACGATGTCGGCTGCGAGTCAGTGTTGACAACGGATAAGGGAGGCGTTTATTCCCGTTAATTTCCCGTTAATTTTGTCATCCTTTCTTAGAACTGCGGGGTTGCTGCGGGGACCATGCTGTCTCAGCATCGCCGCCATGCAGAAACGTGAATGTCTCCTCTTCAGCTACCAGAAAGATTGGCGCTCCTCCCGACGAAATGGACACCGCATTAGCGATTGTCTGTTTGCCACCCTCGGAGGCTGCGCAAGCTTGCAAGGCTTCCATCGAAGGGAAATGAATCTCCGCGATGCGGTGGAACGGGGGCGTCCCTTGTGGAGATCCTAGAACCCTGGTCGCGACAATCTTGGTTTTGCCACCCAGCTTCTCGACAGCCATGGGCACGTGCTCTCGGTTATAAACTCTTTCGAAAGCGCTTGCGTCCTTCGGATTCGGGTAAATTACTACTAACTTTATTGCCATTCGTGCTCCTTATGAGAATTCATACGGATCGCCAACCGCGATCATCAAAGACGCAGCAACAACGCTGTCTCGCTCATTGCTGCCGTAACCATGTGTTAGATACTGCGGCGCACGGCAAGATACGGCGGTTTGTCATTTGATTGTCAATTCTCTGGCCGAGCGGCCGGAAAAGACACAGCAGCCCAACATTCGGATGGTAGGGAGGAAGAAAGAGAAATGCTTCCGACGGCGAAGCTTTGGACGGGCAGGCTTCTTCGATAAGGCGTGCCGTGTAACTTTTCCTGTCCCTCACCATCCCATCCGTACGGCCGGTTTCCGTCGGCATAAATCCAAACACGAAAAATAGGAGACAAGTTTATGAACAAGATGATCTACAGGTTGATGGCTATGTGTTTGCTGTCAGTGTCGCTTAGCGCTTTTGCTCAGTCTGCTGACACCATGAAGCAGGACCAGCCCCAGCAAGACCAGATGAAGCATGACGACGGCATGAAACAGGCCGACAACAGCATGAAGCACGACGAAATGAAGAGCGACAAGAAGGCAAAGAAGAACAAAAAGACCAAAGACAAGATGATGAAGCAGGACGACAGCATGAAGCATGATGACGGCATGAAACATGATGACGGCATGAAGCAAGGCGACAAGTCCAACCAGAATTAGCCGTGCGGTCTCAAGTCTTGATCTCTGGGTAGCCACAGCACGTGCCCCGACCGGCTGCCCAGAGGTGTTCAATCGTCCAAGAAGTACTCGTCTCTGTGCGGGGCAAGGCAGCTGCGCTGTGCTGTGCCGAAGATGGCCGCCCGCCAAGAAATATGTACCGCTTCGTGACTTTTTTCGAATTGGTCGATCTATGTATCATGGTGGGATCTGCGGTCGGAGGGTACCTCCGCCAGGCCGCTTTTTAGCGCGAAAAATGCCGACCCATTTAGACAACGAGCAGTCCCTTGTGACCGCAGCCCAGGCCGGCGACTCAGATGCCTTCCTTACGCTGCTGAATCAATACAGCCGGCACATCTATCGCCTCGGTGTCAGTATTACCGGCAACCACCAGGACGGCGAGGACGTCCTCCAGGAAGCTTCGCTCAAGGCCTATTCCGCCATCGCGGACTTCCGTGGGAGCTCACGCTTCTACACTTGGCTGGTGAGCATCGCGGTGAACGTGGCGTTGGGAAAGCTCAGGAAGCGCGCTCTGTGGAAAGAGGACCCTCTCGACGCGAGAGAAGGCGAAGATGGCAGTTACATCCCACAGGAAATTGAAAGTTGGGGCGAGGACCCTGAAAGGGCTTGTCTAACCCACGAACTGCAGCGGATACTGGCGGAAGTTGTTCAGAAGCTGGACCCCAAGTCGCGGACGATCTTCACTCTGCGGGACATTGAGAGGTTGTCGATCGACGAGACCGCCACACTCCTCGGACTGACCATCCCGGTGGTAAAGACGCGATTATTCCGCGCTCGACTGAAGTTACGCGAGGAATTAACCAGGTATTTCGGAAAGGATGCGCGCAATGCGATGCCGACAGGTCATCGATAGGATCTCTGAATATCTCGACGGCGAACTTGATCCTGAACTGGTGCGAGAATTGGAGCGCCACCTGGAGCATTGCGAAGACTGCCGCATCGTGGTGGATACGACACATAAGACAGTGGAAATCTTCTACCACACGGAGCCCGCGGCACTGCCTGACGACGTGCGCGAACGACTGAACGGGATGTTTGCACAGAGATTCCGCAAAGAGCCGCGTTGAAGACCGGCACCGAGGGCTGCGCTAATCAAAATCGGGCGTGAGGCCGAGGCCCGATGAGAACCGGTTGGCACAAGCGTAGAGCGAGGTAATCAGGACAGCGTCGAAAATCGCGGCGTCATTCCAGCCCGACTCGCGTAACTTCTCGATGTCAGCCCGCCGCATGTCGCCTGGGTGCGTAGTGAGTTTCTCGCAAAACTTCAACAGCTCCATGACCTTTGGCTCAAGCGGCGCCGACTTGTAGTCAATCGATAGCCTGCGGCTGAGAGATTTGTCCATGCCCATGCGGCCCAGGATCTCCAGATGCGCCGGGAGGCAGTAGCTGGACATGTTGATTCCGCTGACGACCGTGGCAATCTGCTCCTTGATAATCTTGGGCAGGCCACGCTCTTCATTCATGGCATTCGTGAAGAGATTCACCTGGTCTTGAAGAAGCTGGACATTGTGACCCAAGGCCCGGAAGTAGTTAGGCACGAAACCCCACCTGCCGGAAACGTATTCGTAGATCTTTCTGACCTCAGCACTCGCTTGTTCCTCTGGCAAAACCGGTAAAAAAGGCATCACAACACCCCCTCGGCAGATTGAGAATCTCCGCGCTGGGAACGCGGGTCTCATCGCGAGACCGATCTCACGGTCGCCGTGGGTGGATGATAGATGAATCGCGGGGCACCGCGCAATTAGGAGTGGCGCTCCTTCTTGAAGATAAAGTGGCGAACGGATTGAAACTTATTCCCCCCGGCCTGATCTGATGTCTCACGCGAATGATTTTCGCGTTGGCGATTAAACATCTCAGGAGAGCAATTATGAAGCGAGATCAAATGTTGAGTGTTAGGATTTCGCACGGAATGCGATCGAGCATGTCGAAACTTTGGATTGCGTTAGTGGCGTTAATGGTGGCGACTGGCGCGCATGCCGACGCCTGTCACGCCAAATCCAGCTTTAACACAATTTACGACTTCGGCGACCATACGGGGGACCCGCTGAGTCCCACGGCCGTTGGCGTCATCGCGCAAGGGCGAGACGGCAACCTCTGGAGCACGACGCTATCTGGAGGAACGAATAACATGGGGACGGCGTTCAAGCTTACGCCGGGAGGGAAGCTGACCGTCGTCTACAATTTCACGAGCACCACCGGCCAGCCCGCCAGCGGACTGACGCTGGGCACTAATGGCAACTTCTACGGGGCAAGCTTCAACGGCGGAACGGGAACCGCCTGCAGTGGCGGCTGCGGGACGGTGTTCGAACTTACGCCTTCGGGAAAGCTGACGATTCTGTGGAACTTCACGGGCGGCAACGACGGTCAATCTCCCTACTCTGGGCCCATCGAAGGCACGGATGGGAATTTTTATGGAACAACATACCAAGGCGGCACGAACACAGTGGGGACGATCTACCAACTCACGCCCTCTGGCAAGCTGACCACGATCTATCAGTTCGACGCGATCCGTGGCGCCTTTCCGATTGGTCCCTTGGTTCAGGCCACGGATGGGAACCTGTACGGAACGACGGCTGGATTCGGTTTCAATTACGGTACGATCTTCAAAATAGTGCCGTCGGGAGACTTTCCACTCACGCTGCTCTTCAGCTTTGACGTTTTCAATGGCGCCTACCCCTATGCGGGATTAGTTCAGGGCAGCGACGCCAAGCTATACGGAACCGCCACCGGAGCCAGTCTCTTCGGTGACGTGTTTGACATCACCGCAAAAGGCTTCACGGAACTCCACGCTCTTAATGGGAGCACTGACGGGGCCATCGCTAACGCCGGCCTAGTTCAGGCGACCGACGGCAATTTCTACGGCGCTGCGCAGCAAGGAGGAAACGGCTTCGGGACCTTCTTCCGGATCACCCCGGAGGGTACGTTCACGGTATGCGAGGATTTTAGCGCCACGGATGGCGCTGAGCCTCTGGTGACGCCGATTCAGCACACGAACGGCATCCTATACGGAGACACGTCGCTGGGTGGAGACATCAACAATACGGGGGTTTTTTACTCCCTGAATCTCGGTCTTAAACCGTTTGCAAGCTTACTGCCCACGTCGGGAAATGTCGGTACGACGGTCGGAATTCTCGGGCAGGGATTCACGGGAACCACGGCCGTCTCATTTAACGGAACTGCTGCGGCCAAATTTACTGTCGTGTCAAACACGTATATGACCGCTGTAGTGCCAACGGCGGCGACCACAGGCCTCGTGACCGTGACCGGTCCGAGCGGCACGCTGAAGAGCAATAAGAACTTCAGAGTGACCAAGTAACTCGATTAGCGCGAGCTGAGGACCGATGCTTTGTGGGGAAGGGTTTCTTCCCTCCCTTATCCATTACGCCAGTTGAGGGGAAACGGCCTAGACTCAGCGTTGAGAAACGCAGCCCTGCAAAATCGCAAGACCGGTCTCACGGTCGCGGTGGATGGATGATAGACGCACGTCCCGCTTGGCCTTCGCCACGTATCTCACGTTTGAGTAACGCCCATCTCGGCTTCAAGTTCGACTCTGTCTAGCCAGGTCCGTTTACGCCGCTTAGGAAGCCGCCCAGGTGCCCGGTCAACGCGACCAGGACGACACCCAGAAACTCAAGCGCCAAACGGTAGCTCGGCAAGGCTTGATTCCGTCGCCGTGCGCGGAAATGTACCCACCACACCAGCCAGATCACCACCGTTGAAACGCAGGCTAGAATCAGGTGCTTCAATAGGATGCCCTTCAGCTTCTGCCCCTCGAGCTGAAACTGCCACGCGAGAAGGCCGGTGGCAAGGACGGGCAGCGTTGAAATCGCCGCCAGCAGCAGGTTGTAATACGCCGCATCTGCAAAGCTGCGGCCCTTTTTCCATTGCGCCAGCAGGTCGAAAGCTACCGCCGAAATAAATAATGCGATAGGGAAATGGATGAGCACCACATGTTGCGCGTGCTTGGCCAGAACTGCTGCCTTGAGATCGAAAGGATTCACCATCACTCTGCCTCTTCCTAGAATTTTGGCGGTGGTTGCTCGCTTGCACACCGCCCCTGCCACCATTGATTGCCGTTGCCCATGCTACTGCTCGCCACCATAGCTGCTGGTGGACTCGGTTTGTTTCGCGTGGCTATCCTCCGGCTCTGAAACCACCCATAATCCTTCGTTATTCAAGACATAAACAAAGTTCCGCTCGTCTTGAAGCCACTTGACCACCCCCAGGAACTTCTGCACTACTCGAGGGGACGCCGGATTGGACAAGTCCCAAACTACAAGGTCATGATCGGACTTAATGCCGCGCACAGGCAGAACGTCGCTTTCGGCAACAATCGCCAAGTCACCCATCAGGTTCATCCCGCCCGACACCGCTGGGTCTGACCACGGAATTACCGCGATGGCTTTCGGAAGAGTGGGCCTGCTGATATCGATAATCGAGATGCCTTCGCCTTTTGAGTGCTCCACATAGAGGTAGTATTTATCACTCCCTTTTTTTTGCATTGCCATGTCGAAAGCCGATAGCCCAGTGAACGAGATGTGGCCAACCACACGGGCCTGGTTGTCGGACCCTTTGGGTTTGTGCTCCTTGGCCGATGCCGCACCAGATCCGAGCAACACAGAGGCAACGATTGCCAAGGCCGCCGCGTTGAACGTACCTAATTTGCTTTCTCTCCTGCTCACAATCCGCCTCCCTGCGAAATAAGTCTCACCGTAGATAACGGACCCTCTCATTCTTTATTCCGCCTCAATCACTCAAATCATCGAGGTACGGGAATGTCTGCTTCCCCTGGCTCAACTTCACGTACTGAAACAAATTGTTTTCCTGAAGGGAATAAATTCACGACTCCTGCGTTTTACTAGTGGACGTGTCAGGAGCGGGCCTCAAATCCGATTCGTTCGAAGAACTGGCCATGCCACTCTTCGATCAGTTGTATAACTTCGCGCACTGGATGACGCGGAATCGCGAAGAGGCCGAAGACTTGGTTCAGGAAACCTACGCTAAGGCGTTGAAAGGATTCGCGTCTTTCCAGTTGGGAAGCAATTTCCGGGCCTGGATGTATCGCATCTTGCGCAACACGTTTTTGACCTCTCGCACCGGGTTGAAAGTGACAATGACTGTGCCTCTTGATGCCGAGGAGGACGGACCTGAGCTGGCAGTTGAGCGTGAGACGCCGGAAACTCTTCTTTTCGGGCGGATGAACCACGAGGCGCTGCATAACGCGATCGATGACCTGCCGGTCCATTCCCGGGAAATCCTTCTTTTATGTGAAGTGGAGGAGATGTCATATCAGGAGATTTCCGAAACGCTTTCGGTTCCCATCGGCACGGTGATGTCGCGGATATCACGGGCGAGGCGAAGTTTACGCGATCGCCTGCGACCGCTGGCGCAAGAAACTACAGGGGTGAGAGGCAGCAGGGAGCAACCATGATTTGTGATTCTTGGAAGACAGAACTGGACATCTACCTGGATGGCGAGATGCCGTCCGCGGAGACACGCGCCTTAGACATTCATGTCCACAGCTGCCCCTCCTGCGCCGCAGATGCCCTCGCACGGGTGCAGATGAAGCGCAGCATTCAGGCGGCGGGCAAACGGTTCACTCCGACATCCGAATTTCGGCGGCGGGTGCGAACGTCGATTGCGCCAAAACCGCATCGCAGTTTCGGTCTAACGTGGATGTTGGCAGCGGCACTGTCGCTAGTAGTGGTCGCGAGTTCGCTTTCGACCTACATGGGAATCCAGCGAACCCGTGGCGAGCAAGCTTACAGCGAAATCGCGGACCTGCACGTCGCGGCGTTGGCCAGTTCATCACTGGTGGATGTAGTCTCCACAGATCGGCACACGGTGAAGCCATGGTTCCAGGGGAGGATCCCCTTCGCCTTCGATTTGCCGGAACTGCAGAACTCCGATTTCTCTCTGCTTGGGGGCAGAATGACCTATCTGGGCCAAACGCCGGGCGCGCATCTGATCTACGATGTTCGGAAACATCATATTTCGGTGTTAGTGTTTCAGGAACGGTCACTGGCAGCCGGATTGGATGCGAATTTTCTTTCGCCGAAGAAACCGCCATTTAACATGGAAACATGGAGCCAAGGCGGACTTCGCTATTTTGTAATCGGCGACGCGAGTGCTGTAGACATCGATAGGCTTGCGAAGTTGCTTAAAACCGCATCATAGATTGTGACCGTCCGCCGCGGAAGGCCTGACGACCAGCCTCATTCAGAGAGCGCCCCGTAACTTTTCCGGGCTTTTGCCGTCCAATCTGTACCGCCGGCTTCCGTCGGCATGAATCCGAACTCGAAAAATAAGGAGAAGAGTTTTTATGAATAGGATGATGTGTAGGTTGATGGCCATGTGTCTGCTGTCAGTATCGCTTGCCGCCTTTGCTCAATCGAGCGACAGCATGAAGCAGGATCAGCCCCAACAGGGCCAGATGAAGCAAGACGACAGCATGAAACAAGGCGACAGCATGAAGAAAGATGAAATGAAGAGCGACAAGAAGGCCAAGAAGAACAAAAAGGCCAAAGACAAGATGATGAAGCAGGACGACAACATGAAGCACGACGACAGCATGAAGCACGATGACAAGGCCCCCAGCCAGTACTAGCCTGCCGCGGTCATCAAGTTCGATGGCGGCCAGCCGGAACCGGCGCTGAGCCCTTTCCGCGGAACAACCGATATTGCCTTCGCCCCGAACGGGGTGATCTTCATCAGCGATGGATACGCCAATGCGCGCATCCTTAAGTACACTGCCGATGGCAAGAAGGTCCGCGAGTGGGGCAGCCCGGGCAATGGCCCTGGGCAATTCAGTCTGCCGCACTCCGTCGTGGTGGATGAGAGCGGCATCCTTATGTTGCTGACCGCGAGAACGGGCGGATAGAGAAATTCGACCTCGACGGAAAATTCTTGGAGGAGATTCCAAACCTGGGAAGAACGTACTCGCTCAAGCTGGGTGCCGATGGGACGCTGTGGGCGGGAATGCAACCGCTCGATGAGCCGCCCGGATCGCCAGGCTGGATAGTCAAGCTGGATCGCAAGACCGGTAAGATTCTGGGCTACGTGCCTGTCAACGAGAGGGCGGGCCTTCACTCCGTGGAAGACGCCGGCGAGGGTCAGCCCATGACGAGCATTGGCAACAGAGTCGTCTGGTTCGAGAGGCGCTCGTTTCGAAGTGTCCATTAAAGCACGCTCCAACAGCTGATCTCCAAGCACATATGGTGCGCCCGTAGAGAAAATCAGCCTTCCGCTGATGGGCTGTGCCAGGGCCAAGCAAGAGAAAAGGCGCAAGCCCGGAAGGACCTGCGCCTCAGAAGCAAGATGAGAGATTGGCCTTATCGGCCGAAATATTTGGCGTTCCGCTCGGTGAAGGATTTCCACTTCTCCGGCAGATCATCGAGCGCAAAGATAGCTGAGACCGGGCAGACCGGGACACACGCGCCGCAGTCGATGCACTCCACCGGATCGATGTAGAGCATCTCTTCTTCCGGGTATGCGGGCGCATCCTTCTTGGGATGAATGCAATCCACCGGGCAAGCGTCCACGCAGGCTGTGTCCTTGGTACCGATGCACGGTTCTGCAATTACGTATGTCATAAAGTCGGAGTCTCCCTAATATGTACAGAGCTTAACAGAACTGCATATTCTAGCAAGAATGGGGCTGGCGGTATAGCGTTGCTCCTGGCGCGAGCCCTCGCGTATGACTTGGAGCCAGTTGTCGATCTCGGTCCGCCGTTCTCAGATCTCAGATGTGTGCCAGTTCCCTATCTTCGATGGGTTCGTATTCCACGATGTGTCCGGCGACCGCGCTGGCGGCGACGGTTAGCGGGCTGGCGAGATACATCTGTCCGGGGCCGCTGCGGCCAGGGAAATTGCGGTTCTGGGCGCTGATGACTACCTGCTCGGGACGTGTGGTCACTCCCGGGCCGGCGTTGATGCACGCGCCGCAACTAGGCTCGATCACTTGTGCGCCGGCCTTCTGGAAGACTTCGAGATAGCCTTTGCGCAGGCAGTAGTCGCGGGTTTCCTGCGATCCGAACTGGATGTAGAACTTCACAGAATCGGCGACCCGCTTGCCGTGTTTGAGGGCGTCGGCTAGAACCGCGGCGTACATGTCCATGTCTTCATTTTTGCCTGCGGTGCAGGTGCCGCCGTAGGCTAGCTCGACCGGCACGGGAGTATTCAGATCGCGAATGTATTTGCCGTTTCCGGGATCGCCGGGAGTGGCGACCATGGGCGTGATTTCGGCGGCGTCAAGTTCGATGACATGGGCGTACTCGGCGCCGGGATCGCTGTAGAGGCCTTCGATCATCTTATCTGCCTGGTCGCGTTTCATGCCGCGGCGCTCGACAAGGAAATCCACGGCTTTGCGGTCGGGAGCGACGATGCCGGTGAAGCCGCCGATTTCGGCGGTCATGTTGGTCATGGTGGCGCGCTCATCGACGCTGAGGGCTTCGATGGCGTCGCCGGCGTACTCCATTACCTTGGCCAGGGCCTTGCCGCTGCGAACGTAGTCGAGACTGAGAATCTTGAGAATGAAATCTTTGGCGGTGACGTTGGGATGCTTCTTCCCGCGGATGATGATTTTGACGGACTCGGGAACTTTGACGCGAACGTCTTTGGTGATCCAACTGTTGAAGACGTCGGTGGTGCCGATGCCGAAAGCGACGCAGCCAATGGCGCCGACGTGGGGCGTATGCGAATCGCTGCCGATGTTTAGCTGGCCGGGCAGCGCGTAGCTCTCGAGCACGATGGAGTGGCAGATGCCTTCGGAGCCTTTACGGTCTTTGAGTTCCCCGTGCAACTTGATGCCTTGCTTGGCGGCGAAGTCTTGTTGCTTCAGCTTGAGTTGGGTGGCGAGATCGAGCAAGCCGAGCTTTTTCTTTTCTTCGGAGATGACTTCGTCGAGGAAGGTGAGATGATCGCGGAAGAAAAGGATGCTGGAGGCATCGTTTACTTTGGCGTCCTTTCCCACGTAGCGCTCGAAGAAGATGGCGGCCATGGGAGTTACGTACTCGTGGCTGAAGCGCAGGTCGGCGCGGGCGAATCCGGTGTCGCCGGGCTCGACGGATGCGCCGTCGGTCATGTGGCGGGCGAAGATTTTCTCAGCCAGCGTCATGGGACGCTTTTCGGTTGTGATCGCCGGAAGAAATACCTTCTTCTGCATGCGGGCCACATTGAAAGGAAAAAGTCCGCCGTACTCGATGACTTGGCGCGTGATTTCGTCTTCTCCGGCGGTGAATTCGGCGAGTGGGATCTCGGCGCCGGCGCGGATTTGGTCGATCAGGGAAAAATTGGTCGAGGTCAGCAGACCAAGGTTCTGGCAGTTCTGCTTGTAGATACGCTCGATATTCTCGGCGATCACGAGGCGGATGCCGGCACACATCTCGGCGTAGGGCGACTGCTCACGGCTGGAACCTTTGCCGCGGCGCTTGCCGCTGATGGCAGCAACGAATCCGCCCTTCTTCACGTCCGAGCGGCCGATTGGGAGCACGTTGCCACACTTCAGGCCGAGGTAGGGGATCTCGCCCAGAGTTTCGTCGAAATAGAAACAGTAGTGGGCGGGTGTGATTTCGTCGGTGGAGATGTCGTCGCGCAGCTTGGGATTGTTGGCGGGATTCCTGGTGTCCCAGGGCAGATCCTCGCCGGCCACCTGACGCTTGATGAGTTCGGGGTCTTCGGTCAAGAAAAGGATGCGGCCGGAGAAGCGGACTTTGTCCGGGCGTTTGTCGATCTTGCGGGTTAGGAGTGAGTCGATCACAGGTCTATTGTAAAACGTTTTCAGCCGCAGATTGCGCAGAATGCGCAGATAAACCCTTTAGCCGCCCAGAACGACAAGAAGGACTCAGTCACGCGGACAACTTAACCACTGAGGAGACTGAGGAAAGCTCTGTCTCAGTGGTGGCCGTGGGCGTGGTCGTACTTTTCACCGACGGGAAGGGCTATCGCCAGGCGATTTTCTTTGGGAGCGAGCGGACAAGTCGCGTACGGGGTGACCGCGCAAGGCGGATTGTAAGCTCGGTTAAAGTCGAGCACGACGGTGCCGTTTACCACCGGATCAGTATCCAGGAAGCGTCCGCCAGGATAGGTTTCGGTCTTGGCGGTCAAATCATTGAAGACGATGAACAGGCCTTTGGCAGGATCGCCACCGAGGTCGGTGAGTTGAAATTCCTGCCCGTTGATCTTGAATACTGCAGTTCCGGTAACTGGAGTCGGGTTGACGTCACCCAGGACGGTAGGTACGTCGACGGTTTTCTTGCCGTCCGATGGAACCCATTTGGCGGTCACGCGATAGTTGAGGTCGAGTGGAAAGAAAACCAGATCATGAAAGTTACGGGCGGCGTCACTGTCGAGATCTTTCAGGCGGATGCCCAGGCGGGTCCCGCGTTTGATCACATAAAAACGCAGGCTGCCCATTTCAACAATAGTGCGTTTGCCGGAGGAGTCGGGCAGGAGCGTTTCGGTAGAGGCAGGGTTTCCGGCGATGATGACGTGAGCATTGGGAGAAAACTTCGCAACTACGTCTTCACCCTGAAGAGTGAAGACACCCGCGTGAGCGGGACCTTTGGGAAAGACGATGGCATTGGCGGCGTCACTGCCGAATGTGTTGTCGCCGGGCTTGAGCCAGAACAGGCCAGCTAGCACAAGCCAATTCTTCTTTAGGTCGTCTACTTGCTCGGCTTTCCACTTGTCGAACGACTGCTGGTAAGCAGGATCGACCGCAGGAGCATTGTTGCCACTCGCCGCGACCACCAAGAGGACCAGAACAAACAAGCTGACAAGTTTGGATTTCATGATGGGCTGCCTTTCAACAAAACCAGTTCTCAGTTTCCAGTTTTCAGCGCCGGCAAGGGCTCAAGGTCCCGCCCAGAAAATATCTTGCCGAACTCGAGCAAGAGAGCTTCGTGTATCAGACTGTTGGACGCAAGAGTTTCGCGGCTGCTTAGCTCAAAAGACCCACCGTGAAAATTGGAGATCTTGCCGCCGGCTTCTTCAACGATCAGTACGCCGGCAGCGGTATCCCAGGAGTTGAGATTGAATTCCCAGAAAGCGTCGAAACGGCCGCAGGCCACACAACACAGGTCGAGGGCTGCGGAGCCGGCTCGCCGCACGCCGTGGCTACGCAATGTAATCTGATGATAGAAAAAGATGTTGGGATTCTTGTGGCGCTTGTGGCTGGGAAAGCCAGTGGCTATAAGGCTTTCGGCCAAGTTAGCGGTTTTTGAAACACGGATGCGCTGCTGATTCAAGTACGCGCCACTTCCCTGCTCGGCAGCAAAAAGTTCGTCGCGGGTGGGATCGTAGATGACACCGGCAATGCGTTGTCCCTTGTACTCGAGCGCCATGGACACGCAAAACACCGGGAAGCCGTGAGCAAAATTAGTGGTACCGTCGAGCGGGTCGACATACCAGCGATAGTCGCTGCCGGTGTCCTGCAAACCGCCCTCTTCGCCGAGAATGTCATGCGACGGCCAGTGCTCGCGCAGGCGCTGGCGGATGAGTGCTTCGGATTTGCGGTCGGCGACAGTGACCAAGTCGGCCTCGCCCTTGTATTCGACGGTCACCTTGCGATGGAAATAGTCCATGAGCAGGGCGCCGGCCTCGCGAGCGATCTGGGCCGCAGGTGCAATGACATCGGCCTTGGTGATGGAAGTCATCCGCTACTTGCGTTTGCCGCCATCTTCGGCGATATACATGATTTCGTGTTTAAAGATAAAGAGGTTGGGCTTTTCTTCGCGGGTCAGCCGGACCATGTTTTTGTCGTAATACTCGATCCAGCCGTTTACGATCTCTCCATCGGACAACTTAATGCTCACCGGCTTCTGCTTTTCCGCGAGCGACTTAAGGTAATTGGATTCTTCCGAGGTTTCTTCAGGGGGTGACGCCTTTGGCTTGCGTGAGAGGCCTTGCGAGGCTTGCCCTTGAAACGTCATACAAACATTTTACACGTGCCGCACAGGAGAAGAGGAAACCAGTTGCGGATTTCCACGGATGAGCCTCGGGTCTGCAAGAACGGCTTCAGTCGTAGAGATCGTCGAGAAACTCCACCGCGCAACGCCCCCGCTAGAACGTGACCTTCAAAGAGAACTCAATGGCGCGCGGAGCCCCGAGCGCGAATACGCCGGAACCGAGTCCCAGGCGGTTGCTGTTGGGCTGCTGTCCGGAAGTTCCGTTGACCGATCCGGGTGTTCCGCTAAGGACGCCGCTGAGCGGATTGGAAGGCCCGTCAAAGTTGGCGAAGTTCAATACGTTGAAAAAGGACACGCCGGGATGAATCTCGAAGCGCTCTTTCACTTTGTAAATCCAGCTCAGACTGAGGTCGAAGGCGCGCAACCAGTCCATGTTGGCCTCGTTGGCAGGCGCGAGAGGGACAAGCTGCTGCACTCCGCCGAGCGACTGCAACTGACCCAAGTTGAACAACCCGTCACTGATCAGCACCTGACCTGCCGGAGTGGGCTGACCGGCAAAGTTCTGGTTGTAAGAGGTGATAAAGGTGTTCAGATTGCTGGCCTTTACGCCCCGGCCGAAAGAACCGATGTTGGTTCCAGGCAGAACGTCGCCGGTGCCGCCATTGGAAGCGAAGCTGCCGTCGCCGGTGCCATCGCCAGTTAAGTCAGTCTGGAAAATGCCGCCTGGGTTCCCGGAGGGAGGGAGTGTTAGGGTTACGGGAAGGGGACTGTAGAAGTGTCCGATCAGGCCGAGCCGGAACGAGTAGGGCAGATCCATGGTGCCGCCAAGGGAGAACTGATGGCGGCGATCGAGTCCATTGGGTCCGATGTAGTGCAACGGGTCATTGAAGTCAGTGGCAATGTTGATGAAATCGTTGTCCACCGCTGGGGCCACATACTTCGAATAGGAGTACGAAAGCTGGAGGTCCAGATTCGAGATTCTCTTGAACGGCTGGCGCAGATTCTGCTTCAGCGACATCTGCAGCGCGTTGTAGACGGCGCGGCCACTGGGGAACAACATCTGGTTTGCGCCCAGGTTTTGGTTGACCCCGGGGAACGCGGCGGTTGGACAGGGCGCGCCGCTGCACAGCGAATAGCCGGAGTCGAGGCCGTTCGTGGCAAAGTCTGCAATGGTGGCCCCGCGTGGAGTATACGTCTGACCCGGCGCCAATGGGACAGGACTGTTGGGGCAATTGGCAATGGCAAGATTGATGGCGTTGGCGCCACTGACACCGCAATTCGCCAAGGTCTGGTTGATGGCGTTCAGGGCGTTGGTCTTATTGAAAAAGCGGGCGTCACCAACGTGATTGGTATCGATCGCGAGCAGGGAGTGAGTCTCGATGTTGCGCAGAAAATCAACGGTAAAAACCATCCCTGGGCGGAGCTCGTGCTGGATGCCGAAATTCATCTGCACTGACCGCGGACTGACGTACTTGGGGGCGAATAGGTCGGTGCCCGTGGCGTCGAGGCCATCAGAAAGCGCATTGCCAATGAACGAAGGATTGGTCGCCGGGCCGGCGGCGAGAGTCGCCGCCTGGTATTGCGCTTGAAAGGCGGCGATCTGATTGGCTACTTGCCCGATGGGTTGACCACAGACATCCTTTCCCCAATTCTGAGTTTGCCCGTTGGGCAGAGCAAAGGTGGTACCTGGGCAGACCGTCGGGTTGGCCAGAAACAATCCGGAGGCCAAGCGCGGAGGGCGATCAAACAGGACGTTGTTCCACACCGCATTCTCGTAGAACAATCCGAGTCCGGCACGGAGCACAGTCTTGCCGGCGCGGCCTGGATCCCACGCAACCCCGACTTGGGGACCGAAGTTAAGATTGGGCTGGTTCACACGATTGCCCAGTCCAGCTCCGAACTTTTGCAGGGCAGGAATGGCCGCCAAGTCGCTATCGGTACGGCCAGTGTCACGCTGGTAGCGCAGGCCGTAAGTGAGAGTCAAGTTGCGTTTTATTTTCCAGGTATCACCGAAGTAAAGCAAGACGCGGTTGTCGGGACCGATGCCTCCCGCCGGGAGCCCAAAAGCCGGTATTTCCGATGAGAATCCCTGGCCGTTGCCCAGTTGAATGTTGTTGGCGGGGTAGTTCAGCGGATTGGCGGCGCCACCGGGCAAAGCCAGGCAGGCAGCAGCACAATCGCCGACGCCCGAGCCGACAGCGGGCGCGAGCGCGAGAAAGCTGGCCGAACCGCCTCCGAAGATGTGATTGTAGCCGCCCCCGTAGCGCAGGATGTGCGCGCCCACCGCCTTGCTGCCGTCGTACTTGGTCTGAAAATTCGACTGGTAGGTGGTTTGGGGCGCAAGAAAGCTCGGGCCGGAGCAGAAGAAATCAGCTCCCGCGGTCAAACAGTCGGGATCGCTGCCGATGGCCAACTCCAGGTTGGGGGCGGGATTGAAAATTGGAGAACCGCCAACCGCATCTGCAATCTGATTGCGGAACTTGGTGTAACCGAAACGAATGCTATGGGTGAAGCCTCCGGTGTTGAAGTCGAGTCCAAAGGCTTGCACGGGAGTGTGATTGTTGTTGGCGAAGGGCTGAAAAGAGTTAGGGATGATGGCCAGGACACTGCGATTTTGATCGAAGGAAAAACGGTAGAAAAACTTGAACCGGCTGTTGATTTGCCAATCCAGACGGCCCACGCCCTCGGCTTCGCGGAACGGGGAATCGAAACTTCCAGTCAGCGCCTGGAATGGGCCACTAGGCAAGACAGGATCCAGCAAATCCTGCTTTGTACGCTCGGCGCTCAAGAAGAAAAACAGTTTGTCGTGAATGATGGGGCCGCCGACGCTCGCGCCAAATTGATTTCTTTGAAAATAATTGCTGCTGGCTCCGGGAAGATCCGCGTCGAGGCTTTGGGTGCGGAAGTAGTAGTAACCTTCCCCGTGATAGGCGTTGGTCCCTGATTTGGTGCTGACATTCACAGCTCCCGAGGAGGTCAATTCGGTAGAGAGGTCCAATGATGATTGCTCGATCTGAAACTCCTGGATCGCGCCCTCAGGGATGTTCTGGGTGGTGGTACCGACGGTTTCATCGCTGATGTCGAGGCCGTCCACTTCGATGCGAGCGGTGCGACCGAAGCGCCCGCCGAAGGAGATGGACGAAAAACCGTTCTTGGTGGGGTCGAAGTTGCCGCCGTCCTGGATTTGCACTCCGGGTTCAAGTTGTGCCAGATCGAGGAAATTCCTTCCATTGATGGGCAGGTTCTCGATCTGCTGGCTGGTCAGAACGCCTTGCACGGTGACTTGCTCGGTGTTGACCTGGATTCCCGAAGCCTGCACTTCCACCACTTGATTGGTCTGCCCCACCTGCAGCTTCACGCTACCCGCAGTGGTAACACCCACCTGTACGTTAAGCGGAAGCTCGGCGGTCTTGAAACCCGGAGCTTCGACGTGTACGACGTAATCGCCGGGAGTCAGAGCACCTGAGGTGTAAGCTCCCGCGGAAGTGGTGGTGGCATTTACCACCTGGCCCGTGGCTATGCGGGTGATGCGGACCTTGGCCCCGCTGACCACTGCGCCTGTCTGGTCTACGACGATACCCTGAATGCTGCCGGTGGAACTGGTGCTCTGAGAAAAAAGTGAAGTCGACAGAGCGAGCAAAACCGCAAGGGTTCGTACTGCGAAGCTGGATGGAGAGAACCTGGAATTCGAGACCATCGACACTTTCCTTTCGCAATCTCTGGTGAGCATCCGTGTCAGATACTTATAGCATGCGAACTTGGGGCCCACACCCCAAACAGATCTTCTCTGTCTTGTTAGAAGTGCGATTTCCTTGTGTAATAGCCAGTCCGATGGTGCACCGCGAACGTGGAACCGGCCGACGCTCCTGTGACTTTGATTTCGATTCGACGGAAACTGGAATCAGAAAAATGCCGCGAAGGGTAATAAGCCAGCAAGTATTGGGTGCGCAGCTCATCGCTGATTTTCCGGAAGGCTTCATCGAGCTGCGGCACTGAAGTGGCGTAAAAATACTTGCCGCCGGTATCTTCGGAAATCTGGATGAGGGCATGCTCGCCGCCGGTGTCGCGTCCGGCGCTGGCTTCAATGGGCACATCGATGATGCTGTAAACGATGACTTCGGCTTCCTGAGCGGCGCGCACGGCCTCCTTGTAATCGACGCGGCTGACGGTGTCTCCGCCATCGGTGATGATCACCATCACTTTTCTCCCCTGCCGGCGGTCCACCGCTTGCGAGCCGAGATAGATGGCGTCGTAGAGCGCAGTGGCAGCACCGTAGTGGGCCCGGTCGATGCCGCGGTCAATGGCCTTCAGATCGGGAGTGAAGGGAACAATCTCGTCCACGGTTTCGCTGAATTCGTAGAGACAAAGAGCGTCCACGGGACGAAGGATGGCGTGAGCGAAGCGGCGGGCCGAGGTCAATTCCAGCGGCAGGTCTTTGCGGGTGCTGAGACTGGTGTCGATGTCCATGACGATGGAAAGCGGCAGGGCTGACTCTTTGTCGAATACGGAGATGGTCTGTGGCGTGCCGTCTTCGAGTAGTTCGAAGTTCTCTTTCGTCAGGCCGCCAACCGGAGCGCCATGATCGTCAGTGACGGTGACGAAGACGTTCACCAACTTGACGTCAACTTTGATGGTTGAGTCGGGATTCTGAGAAGCATCGGGAGTTGTAGCGCTGGCACCGGACTTCTTGACGGGCGCGGCACCACCCGCCCACGGCGGCTTTGGCACCTGCGCAGGGGAAACTGCAATGGCCACTGTGAGGAAAAGAAAAAGCTGTCGCATGCGTGAAGGACGCTTCAAGGGGCTGGTCATTTAGATGCGGGCTTCCCTGAATGGCTGCCTTCGCCGTAGGCGAGTTCGGGCGGAAAAGGCTCGCCATCGGCCCAGACAGCACCATCCTCAAAGTATTCTTTCTTCCAGATGGGGACGGTGCGTTTCAGAGCGTCAATGAGCCAGCGGCAAGCTTCGAAGGCAGCTGTGCGGTGGGCGGAAGCGACCACAATGACGACGCTGGTTTCTCCGATTTGTAGACGACCGACACGGTGCACAAGGGCAACATCGCGAATTGGAAACTTCGACAGAGCCTCCTGCGCCAGCAGTTCCATCTGTTTGAGCGCCATTTCCGGATAGGCTTCGTAGTCGAGATAGAGTGTCCGGCGTCCGCGCGTATGGTTGCGCACCACTCCCTCAAAAACCACAGCAGCGCCATCGTCCGGTTGCTTGATCTTTTCGAGAAGCGCCTGCGTGTCGATTGGTTGATCCACGATGGCGACGTGACAACTGTGCCTTGCAGTTTCGGCGACCGAGTTGGCCTGCCCTGAGCCGCCGCTGACGGGAGGGAGCAAGGCGACCTCGTCCCCTGATTTGAGCCGGGCCTGGGGCGGCGCATATTCCTGATTGATAGACATTGCGAGAGAAGCGGCAATCGGCTTCAAGCGGGGAATTTGCAGCAGGTAGTGAGCCAGAAGGTCGTGCAGGGTGGCATGCTCGGGCAGTTCGAGCGAATCGCTGCTGCGGCCGGTGAGATCTTTCAGCATTCCGAAGAATAGGACGCGAACCTGCATGGCAAAAGGAGCTATCAACTCTCAGTGTATCGTGATTGCCGCAAGAAAATGCCGGCTCCTGTAAGGGAGCCGGCGACTTGTATCAAGCGGGTTAGCGTCCGCCCTTGGGCTTACCCGAATGCGCGGGCGCGGACGAGTGTGGAGCAGATCGGGGTGCAGGGGCACTCCGGTGTTGCTGCCAGGTGCTGAACTTCTGCGCCTCGCTCTGGTTACGCTCCGGCCTGTCCTGTACCGGCGGAGCTGACCGTACGAGCGGATGGCCGGTTGCAACTGGCGGCCGTGGCGCTACTCCGGGACGCGGGACATTAGGCGCTGCGGCACGATTGTCTGTGCTGGACGGTTGTTCCCGGGGCGCGGTTCCCTGCTCCTCCATACGCGGGCTGGCAGGCTTTCCCGGGGTTTCTGCACGAACGTTCGTCGCCGATTGTCTCTCCTCGAAGGGGGTTCGCGGCGTTGGCTCGCGAGTGCCCACCACCGATCGGTTGACGACCGTGGCGGGTGGTCGTGCCGCAGCAGGGTGCCCTGCTCCGATCACACTGGCGCGCGTTGGCTGAGCCGCGATGTTATGAACGACAGGAGCTTCCGCGAGTTGTTTCGCATCGACTTTGACCATTCCCTGCGCGGCCGGGCGAGCATTCACGAAGGTGTCGTGCGAAACCACCGTGACCGAATTGGCCACATGCTGATTGGCATACGCAACATGAGCTCCGCCGTAGACAGTGTTCACCTGGTTAACGCTGACCCGAGTATTGGTGATGTTCACGTTGTTCACATAGACGCGGCTGGTGTGGTACCAGGGCACGAACACTTCACGCGGTCCCAGAGGGAACCAGCCCACGGGTCCGACGCCAACACCGATGCCGACACCAAAACCGCCGCCACCTACAAAAGCTACCAAGGCGGGTGCATACACCGGCCGCACCAGCACCGGACCCGGCACCCAGCCCCAGCCGCCGCCTATAAAGGCCCAGCGCCCATAGTGGAAGGGCGCGAAGCCCCAGGGCTCGTTCTCCACCCACGTCCAACCCCATGGCGCGACCCACGCCCAGTGGCCGAAGCGGTAAGGAGCCCATCCCACTGAAACGCCGATCGGGGTCCAGACCGGACCGTATTCGGCGGCGTAGTTCCAGTGACCATATTCATCGAGGTCTTCAGCGCCGGTCATTTCTGGAGAAATGTAATTGGATGATTCGGCTTTGTCTTCATGCTGGTCACGATCGAAAGCGAAACTGTCGAAGTCATCATTGGTGGGGACTTGCCCGATCTGGTGATCCAATTTGTCGGTGCCGTTGAAGGTCGCTCGCTGGCCGGCAATCACCACGAAGGAGTCACCTCCACCGGTCACTTCGCCGCGGCCTTTCCACACCGTAACATCGGTTTCGTCGCCGGCGGCATTTACGTCCACACGATACTCGCCAGGACGCTGAACCTGGAAGGCGGAATTAGGAGTATCAATCTCGAAGCGATCTTCGTCGTCGAGATGGCGCACACGAAAGACAAGCGAACCCTGAGACAGGCGCAGTTGGGTGGTGCGGTCGTCGAGATCAAGAAAGGTCACGCTGGTTTCAGAGTCTATGCGTATCGAAGTGGAGCCGATCTGGAACTCGGCGCGAGAATCCTTGTCTGCCCAGAGATTGTCGCCGTTCGTGAGAGGGCGATTTTGCACGGCCGCCACCCAATCACCCTGGCCGCCGGGTTGAAAAGACACAGAGCCATTGGAATAGCTCAGGCGGGCAACGCGGCCCGGAGGGTCCTGTGCCGGAGCTGCATCCGGCTGTGCCGGCGTCTGTTGCGGTTGCGCCAGGGTTTGATCCTGCGGAGCTTGAGTTTGATCCGGTGGTGGCGCTTGGTCCTGTGGCGCGGCTTGGTCCTGCGGGGCTGGCTGATCCTGGGGCCAACGCTCGCCGGGTTATTGGCAGCGCTAGCAGACCGGTTAAGACTGCGGAAATCAATAAGACTCGTGGCGTTTTCATTAGTTCATTCCTCGCCGGCGGTTCTCGCCGCGCATGCTTTTCAGAAAAAACGTCTCAAAGGATTAAACACTAGTGGAGAGCGAAAGTTCTACCCCGGGGCGATGGGGTCTTTCAGATGTAACCCATAGATAGATGGGGAAATGCGGGAGCTTGTCGCCCGTGGGTTCAGGTTGACGGGTGTGGGTGAAAAGACTCTTTCGCCGCTCGGCCAATTCGGCCAATTTCAGGTCTGCCCACGGCTTGCGCCATGGGCTTTACTCTTGCGCCGCTCTGCGACCGTGAACCAAGAGCCGATTGTTACGCCACCGGTTGCTCGCTGAGGACTTTTTCCCGTTCCTCGGCGTCCTGTTTTGCTTGCCTGGGTGACGATGGCAGCGCCAGACGCAGAACCTCGTCGATGGTCTTCACGTAGTGAATGTTAATGTTTTCCAGTTGCTCCGGGGTCAGGTCTTCGACGACATTCATCCGGTTCTCAGCCGGCAAAATGACGTCACGGACACCCGCCCGCTTGGCAGCCAGGACTTTTTCTTTCACGCCGCCGATGGGCAGAACGTTGCCGCTAAGCGTGATCTCTCCGGTCATGGCGGTCAGTGGACGCACCGGGAGATTGGTCAACAACGAGACCAGCGCGGTAGTCATAGTGACGCCGGCCGAAGGCCCGTCCTTGGGGATCGCGCCCGCGGGCACGTGAATGTGAATGTCATGTTCAGCGAAGAAATTCTCGGAGATCCCCAACTGCACCGCGTTGGAGCGCACCCAGGTGAGCGCGGCTTGCATGGACTCCTGCATGACCTGGCCGATCTGGCCGGTCATGGTGAAACCGCCTTTGCCCTTCATCACATTGGCTTCGACGAACAGAATGTCGCCGCCAGACGGGGTCCAAGCCAGGCCGACCACGACGCCGGCGCGTTCGGTGCGCTCAGCGATTTCGCCTTCGACACGAATCTTGATGCCGCCGAGGAATTCCTGCACGATTTCCGGAGTGACGACTAATTTTTCGGTTTTACCTTCGGCGAGACGACGGGCCTGCTTGCGGCAGATGGTTCCGATGGTGCGTTCCAGATTTCGCACACCGGCTTCGCGAGTGTAGTGACGGATCACGTATTGAACTGAGTCTTCGGGGAAATCAATCTGTTCTTTGGTGATTCCATTCTCTTCGATTTGCCGCGGAATCAGATACTGGAACGCGATGTGTACCTTCTCTTCCTCGGTGTAACCCTGGAGTTCGATGATCTCCATGCGGTCACGCAGTGGTTCGGAGATGGGATCGAGCATGTTGGCGGTGGTGATGAACAATACCTTTGAGAGATCGAAGGGAACATCCAGATAGTTGTCGCGGAAAGTGGAGTTCTGCTCGGGATCCAGAGCTTCGAGCAATGCGGAACTGGGATCTCCACGAAAATCGCGGCCGACTTTGTCGATCTCGTCGAGCATAAAGACGGGATCTTTGGTTTCCGCGCGACGAATTCCCTGGATGATCTGCCCGGGCAGAGCACCAATGTAAGTACGGCGATGGCCACGCACTTCAGCTTCATCGTGCACGCCACCCAGCGAGATGCGGACAAATTTCCGGCCCAGAGCGCGGGCGATGGATTTGCCCAGCGAAGTCTTGCCTACTCCAGGAGGACCTACAAAGCAGAGAATCGGCCCCTTCATCGTGGGCTTTAAACGACGAACGGAAAGATAGTCGAGGATGCGATCTTTTACTCGTTTCAAGTCGTAATGGTCGGCATCAAGGACTTCCTTGGCTTTAATTATGTCCACGTCGCCGCCAGAAGTCTTGGCCCAGGGAAGCACCGCCAGCCACTCG
>Ga0206987_1042_pt1 | contig 29043 bp, 18 predicted proteins | sample Alteio_BWMinCont_11_FD_153281 | JGI IMG/M metagenome (GOLD analysis project Ga0206987, IMG submission 153281) | Enriched cells from forest soil in Barre Woods Harvard Forest LTER site, Petersham, Massachusetts, United States -... | ecosystem: Environmental > Terrestrial > Soil > Temperate forest >... | reverse complement strand
GTCATCGCTGGTCGCAGCGCGACGCGCCTTTGAATGCGGTCGCAGCCGCTACCGCCTTTCCGGTTGGGGCATTGGCAGGATGGCCATACTAACTCCCGCAGGAATCCTATGAAACGCGGCCAGAAAGCGGTAGCAGCTGCTACCGCCTTTCCAGTTGGGCCATTTGCAGGATGGCCATACTAACTCCCGCAGGAATCCTATGAAACGCGGCCAGAAAGCGGTAGCGGCTGCTACCGCCTTTCCAGTTGGGGCATTGGCAAGATGGCCATACTAACTCCCGCAGGAATCCTATGAAACGCGGCCAGAAAGCGGTATCGGCTGCTACCGCCTTTCCAGTTGGGGCATTGGCAAGATGGCCATACTAACTCCCGCAGGATTCTTATGAAACGCGGCCAGATGGCGCTAGCAGCCGCTACCGCCTTTCCAGTTGGGGCATGTGCAAGATGGCCATACTAACTCCCGCAGGAATCCTATGAAACGCGGCCAGAAAGCGGTAGCGGCTGCTACCGCAGTCAAAGGCGGCTGCGCCGCAGTCCACTTCAGCTCTCGACATCAAATGGGGTTTGATCGGGGTAGGTCTTGGCCGGCGCTGCCGCGCCGAGAATGCAGGCCGCAGGGGCGTCCACGAGGAGCGCCCCTGCGACTCGGCGATTACCACTTAACCCAGGTTGCCTGATACCGACGAGTTCCGTCGCTTGACACGTACGACTGAATCGACGCCGGTTCATATCCCTCGCCGGCCAGGGTGGCGGCGGTGCTCTTGTATGTCGAACACGTCAGACCGTCATTGCTTTGCCACGCCACGAAGCCCGGATTGGGAACAAACGAGGCGCGGTACAGTGGGGTGCCGGTGGAGTTGTATCCCTCCACCCGCGACGGATACTTGCCGGCGGAGTGCTCCGTGTTGAACTCCGACTGGTAGGCTGCCCCATCCATCCAGGTCGTGTAGGGGCCGTACTGGTCGAACAGATTCGCCGTCCCGAAGCTCGATGTGCCGTTGAATGCGGTCCAAAGCGCATTGTCAAGGTCCGTGCTGAACTGATCGGAATTGCTGGGACGGGAATTGAAGAACGCCGCCCAGCCATAGCCGTTCGACGCGTGCACCTGCTCGGTCACGGTGCCGGGCAGACTGCCGAAGTGCCACCAATTGCCGTACGTATTCACTTCCCATCCCATGCCATACCAGGCGCCGGAGGGCGTGTAGCTGACGAGCTTATTGGAGCTGTTGATCTCCGACCAGAGAACATGGGGATTTGCGGTCATGTTAGCGAGGGAGGTGGAATCAAGCAACGGAGTGCCGCCGCCGCGCCCATCCAGCGCTTTCTGCACGCGCAGCAAGCCAATGGGAGAGGCCACCCACGCCCCATGCGCGGCCATCGCTTCGATATAGAAGTTGCCGTAGGGGTTGCTGTAGGCATTGAGGCTAGTCGCAAACACATCCTGCCCCGCAATGGCGCCCGGGTAGTCGTAATACACCACCTCGCGGTCCGCAGGCCAGATGGTGCGGCCCTGCACAATGTCGGTGGCTCCGGCCGGCGTTAGGACACTGGTTCTGGCATAGTTCGCATAGGTGGTTCCCGTGACCTTCTCAATCACGGCGCCCAGTGTGCAGTAGCCAAAGTTCGAATAGTCGTAGACGGTGCCAGGTGTCCAGTAAACCGGCTTGGTCAGCATGTAGCGAATGATTTGATCGCAATCCGGCGGTGAGGGAATGCTTTGGGCGGCGGCGATGGACTCCGATTCGAACATCGGGTCGCCCTCCGAGCTGCAGTTGGTGCATCCGGTCTCCCGACTCCAACCACCGGTGTGCTCCAGCAGTTCCTTAATCGTGATGTTGGCCAGCGCGGGCGTTTCCGTCCCGCTGGGATCCGCTGTAAGTCCCAACAGTGCCGAATTCGCGAAGGGCTTGTCAGTCAGTGCCAACTTGCCTTCCTGGATCAACCTCAGAATTACGGCCGATGTGATCTGCTTGGACAGGCTGGCGAGGCGAAACAGGCTGTCGGGATGGGCAATCAGAGTGTTGCCGGTATCGCTCAGGCCGTAGCCGCGCGCCAAAACCAGCCTGCCCTCGTTCATGACGGCCACGGCGCCACCCTGCACGTGGTAATTCTTCATCAGCGTGGTGATGGCATTGTCATAGGCAGCGTTCGATGAGGCGGAGCCAAGACCCACGGCCGGCGGAGTGGAATGCCAGCCCGCGATGACTCCAGTGTCGCAGGTGCCCTCGGACGATTGCGCGGTGCTCCAGGTGTTGCCCAACATGAGCACTGCCACGCGCTGCTGCCCGCTCACCTCGTAGACTTTCGCGTCAAAAATGCGCGCTTTGTTATTGGTGGCAAGGGTTTCCGCCGCCGAAGTCGTCTCGCCGTAATACCACCACCAGGGAAATCCCGTCGCCGAGCCGTTCATGATCACATTGAATGTGGTGCCGGCGGAATTGGAGGGATCAATGCTGGCCAGATAGGCGTGATTGGTGCTGAGGAACCCACTGATTTGGGCCGCCGTGACCCCGTAATACCACCACCAGGCGGACTGATTCTGTCCGCTATTCGGAACCATGACGACGCCATAGAGCGTAGTGCTGCCATTGTGGTACTCGCGCAGGTCGATGAGGCGAGCGCTATTGGCGCTGAGTTGGGTCGAGATTTCCGCTGGGGTCAGGCCGTAGTACCACCACCAGCCGCTATAATCCGCTCCCACGTTGTGCAGCATGATGGCGGCGAAATAAGTCGTGCCGCTGACCACATAGGGCTCAAGATTGACGATGCGCGCATCGTTCGCCGTAGCATGGTTTGCGAGCTCTTGCGCGGTCTGACCGTAGTACCACCACCAGGTCTTATTGTACGTACCGGTGTTTTTGACCATGGCCACATCGAGCAGCAGTGGAGTGGCGGACTGTACCCGCAAGCTCACGAGCCGCGCGCCATTCGTGCTGATCAGCGATGACACCTGAGCCGGCGTCTGGCCCACATACCACCACCAGGAAGTCGGCGCTGTCTGCACGGGTTCCCCCAGCGCAGCCCGCGCCGGCGATACCGTAACGAACCAGACCATCAGGAGCATCAGCGCCGCAAGCCATACACGTCCCAAAATCTTGATCATATCCCCCTCCCGCTGGCCGCCTCTTTTTGCGCACACTCTCGAGACCGCCACGCGAAGAACCACCAATTCCTTGCCAATCTCGTCCAGCTCGTACTGCTGGATTCACCACCAGTGTTCCGATGAACGGACCGGGCTATCCGGGATGGACACAAAGTCCGGCTTTGGGAGCTGCTCACACTCTTCTCCCAAGTCTGCGACAAGGCCCTTTCCGTAGGGTCATTCGTTCCCAGGTAGCCGTGCGTCTAAACCTCAATTTCTTTTTTTGATTGTCCTGATAGTGCCATTATACACAAAACCCATCCGGTGATAACGAATTTTTTTGGCAGAGGAAGGGGTGCCTGAGGATCTGGCGGGCGGGTCGGAGCTGGGGTTAGGGACTAGCTATTAAAGGTTAGTTAAGCTGGCTACGGGCTACGGGACACGGGATTCACAGCATTGCGATGAGTCAGAATCTGACGCGGAGAGATCAGTCGCCTGGCTCGCTACAAGCTCTCACAACGCGACGTCCGCGGGACCCGGCACTTGCTTGCGCATTGATTAACCGCAATTGTTCGACGGCGACGTCAACAGTGGAGGGAAGGCGCAGGCCGCGCCGGTCAACCAAAGTCAGCTTCGGTCAAGCACCTCTTGCACTTTGCGGACTACCGAATCGGGTGAAAAGGGCTTTTGCAGGAAGGCCACGTCTGATTCCAGAACCCCATGCTGGACGATAGCGTCATTGGTGTAACCCGACATATAGATCACCTTGATGCCTTTGTGACGTGTTATCACCTGCTGCGCCAACTCGCGGCCACTCATCTTGGGCATTACAACGTCAGTTAACAAAAGGTGGATAGATCCCCCGTAGTTTTCTGAAAGGGCCAGAGCCTCCGTGACTTCTTTCGGCGCCAGGACTTTGTACCCCCTGCCCTGCAATATGTTTTGAACCAGCATGCGCAGTGCTTCCTCGTCTTCGACCAGCAAAATCGTCTCCGAGCCCCGCGCCGAATGAGCGTGCTCTGGCAGGGCTGGGACGGCTTCCTTGGATTCCATGCAGCGGGGGAAATAAATCTTGAAAACCGTCCCAATATTGATTTCGCTGTACACCCAGATGTGTCCTCCACTCTGCTTGACGATGCCGTAAACCATGGCCAATCCCAAGCCTGTCCCTTTGTCCTTCTCCTTGGTCGTGAAAAAGGGCTCGAAAATACGCTTTTGGGTTTCGGCATCCATGCCGGCACCGGTATCGCTGACCGCGAGCATTACATAGTGCCCGGGCTTAACCTCGGGGTGCTCCTGTGAATAAGACTCGTCGAGTTCAACGTTCGAGGTTTCAATGGTGACCTTCCCTCCGCTGGGCATGGCGTCACGGGAGTTGACGACCAGGTTCATGATGACTTGCTCGATTTGGCCCGGATCCGCTTTCACATCGGCCAATCCGCGCCGTAATACCGTGGCCAGCTCAATATCCTCGCCAATCAAGCGGCGCAACATTTTCTCCGTATTGACGACGAGTTCGTTCAGATCGAGCAAGCGCGGAGCAAGAACCTGTTGGCGGCTGAAGGCAAGAAGTTGACGAGTCAGTGAGGCGGCCCGCTCACTCGCCTTCAGGATTTCTGTCATGTACCCATTTCTTGCATCGTCTGGTTCCAGTTGCTCCTGCACCATCTGGCCATAGCCCACAATAATCGTCAGCAGGTTATTGAAGTCATGCGCCACGCCTCCAGCCAGGCGTCCGATCGCTTCCATTTTTTGCGATTGGCGAAGTTGATCTTCGAGCTTTTTGCGGTCGGTGATGTCGCCGACCGCAACGAGCCGGGTGTTTCCCTCGCCGAAGGGTAAATTATGAGAGGCAAATTCCACGTGGATGATGGTCCCGTCTTTTTTCTGAAGGATTGCGGTACCGCTACCTTCAAAGCCGTGATTTACCGCACCGGCGTCACCAGCCGATTGGCGCTCATCCACCCGGGGGTTGAGGTCCGTGGTCTTCATCTTGAGAAACTCTTCGCGGGAAAAGCCAAAGTGTTCCACCGCCGTATCATTGACGGCAAGGAAGGCGAGCGTCTGGGGATCATAAATCCACATCGAGTGGGGATTGGCTTCGAATAAAAACCGGTAACGCTCCTCCGAGTCAGTCAGCGCCTGCTTGGCCTGCTTGTTCGCCGTAATGTCCCAGCACACTCCTGCCCGGCGCACAGCTTTTCCGGTACCATCGCGATATACTTTGCTCCGCATGGCCAGGAAATGTATTGAGCCGTCCGGCCAGATCGCTCGAAACTCAGATTCAACGGTGCCGTTCGCTGCCACCTGCGCTTTAGTCCCCCTGGGCACGTTTTCCCAATCGTCAGGGTGAACCAGTTTCTTCATGTCTTCCAGCCTTCCTGAGAATGTGCCAGGCTTCAAGCCAAAGAGCGGATAAGTGTAGTCATCCCAAGTCAACAATCGGTTGTGGATATCCAGGCTCCAGGTTCCCACTCCTGCGGACATCAACGCGAGATTAAACCGCTCCTGCGTTTTTTGCAGGGCGTCGTCGCGCTGCTGGATTTGCGCCAACATTCCGTTGAAGGTATCAATCAGAGCGGAAATTTCATCCCGGCCTCCCCGGCGGATGGCGCGAACAGCATAGTTCTGGTCGCGCGAAACCAAGCGTGCGGTTTCAGAAAGATCCTGGATGGGCTTGGCAACTACGCGTCCGGAAATCCAGGAAGCAAAAAAGGCTGCGAGCAGGGATGCAAGCAAAACCCCGATTCCGATTTCCCCGAAACGCTCCAGCCGCTTATACAATCCTCGGAGATCTGACTGCATGTAGACGAAGGCCGTCAACTTCTCGTGAAAGTTTACAGAGCGCACCAAGGCCAACTGTCCGTCCCTGAACCAATAGGCTTCGCTCACGCCATTCGGGACGAGGGGTAATGCCGGCGGCGGCGCATGGCGGTCGCGCTCATATCCGGCGAAAGGCCTGCCCTCCGGAGCGTAAATCCAAGCTGATGTAACGTGAGGAGTAGCCCTCAGCGCAGCCAGGGTTGCTTCCGCCGAAGGCGGGTCATTGAAGAGTAGCGCGGAAACGCTATTCGCACCGATGATCTGAGCCTGCACGGAGAGATCGCGGACCATGGTCTGGCGATAGGAAATAATCTCGTAGGTTGTGAAGGCTCCGCACGCCAGAAGCAGGGCGGCGCCGCTCACCAACATGTTCATCCATGTCAGCTTCCTGGTGATCGAAAAGTCGCGCATCCTCAGCATGGGTTCTCAGTCTCCGGGCCGGGAGTTTCCCCGAACCTCGGCTGCTACCTTTAGTAATTCTGAGCTTAGATTAAGACCAGCTTGCCGGGCTGCGGTTAGATTGATTTCAAATCTCACCCGCTCTTCCGCCAAAACAAATTGCACCATCCCGCCTTGCTGGAGGAAATCAGGCGAGTCGCTGACGGTCAGCACGCCGAGCTTGCCGATGGTGGAAAGAATTCCCTTGAGTTGCTTATTTTCGGAGGAGCTGATGAACAATACCCGGCAACTCGCGGCTTCCTCGACTCTGGAGATTCGCCGCGCCACAACCATTTGGCCGTCGATTCTTTCGCCGGAAATCGTGGAATCGAGCGCCGGGCCAAAGGGATCATGGCCGAAAACACAAATGGGGAATTCGCCGGTGGATTCGGAAGGCGCTTTCTGCGGCCATTCAACAAACCGGCCGAAGTTGTAAAGGTAAGCTGCCTTTACCTCATACTCAGAATGGTTCGAAGCCGGCATGCTGTGGGTGGAAAAGCACAGAAGCACGCCGACGATGGCAGCAATCGCCAGCCGGGGCAAATTGGCCTTCTTGGGCAACTCCATCGCCATAGGTTTTGCTGGGCCGTTCTTACGGCTGCTCGATCGGTGAGATACCGAAATCACAGCGTCAAAACGGACTCTCCCAAACTTCACTTGCTTTCACCGTGACTCTCCCAGGTCAATTTGGTGTAAACGCAGCGCTCAATCCCCACCAGCACTCCGGGGTTTCCCCCGAACTCCGCATGATGCGGCTGTAACAGGTTCTGCCCGTCAAGGGACAACTCCAATTGCCGGGAAATGTGCCAGCCGAGTCTTACGTCCGCAGTTAAATATCCGGCCACAGTGACTGCCGGCAGGACATTACTGGAGCTTTGGGCGGGCAAAGCGCTGACATCGCGGAGGGTCTGGTCAAACTCAAATCTTTTGGGCAGGTCGATAAGAGATTGCACGAAAAACTGATTCCGAGGGCTCGATCCCTCGTCAATAAGGACGCTCGTGGGATCATTGCTGCCAGGCCTGTTGGCCAATTTCATATCCAGATATGAATAGGAAACTTTGAGCTCCCACCACTTCTCCGGCTTCCAATCAGGCCCCACCTCGAATCCGTAGGTCTTCCCCGCGATTCCATTTCTCGTCAATAAAGGAAGTACGGCGTGCACGGGGGTTGGCGTTGGTTCCAGAAAGAAGGTACCAACCTGAAAGCTGCTGAGATAATCGTAATCGTTATAAAACACGGCGATATCTAAATAAACTTTTCGTTTGAGAGCGCTGCGGAACCCGGCTTCGTAGGCGATCAACTGTTCGGAAAAGAAGCGGCCATCGCCCACGACGCGCAAATAGACCGGTAACGGCACGGTGGTGGCGAAGTCAGTAAGCTGAACATCTTCCTCCAGACGTGAGGGAGTTCGCACCGCCCGGCTCACGGAGGCCCAGAAACTTTGCTGCGGGGTACGCGTCCAAAGGATGCGCGCATCCGGTTGGATCTCAAATCCCGTGTAATTGTTGTGCTCGAATTTCGACCCTACCGTCAGCGAAACACGCGGGCTGTGGAGGGGGATCTCGTCCTGCACAAACCCGCTGTAAATTTCATCCGTTTGGTGGTGCGGCAGGAAATCGATGGTGGGAACTTCGCGGGCAAATGTGGCCGGACTCAGGCGCGCTCCCAACCCCCAGAGGAAGTCCTGGTTCCCTTGCAAAGTCATATGGTGGAGAAAATCGACGTCGTAGGTATTGCGGGATTCTCCGATTTCAGGCTCAAAATGGTTGGTGTGGTCAAAATACGCCTGAACCTGGATATCCGATCGGTCAGTCAACACGCGCTTCCAATGCCCCAACACGTTCCCGCCCGCTAATTTGGCCAGTCCGTCGAGCGTCATCTGGCCGGGAGGTGAATACAGCCCAAAGGTCGTTGACTGGCCGACTCCTTCATCGTAAATGTCGCCTTGCAGCGTAACGGTATCGCGTGGATTCCCCTCCCAATCGACGCGAAATCCCGCCTGGCCCAGTCGCCAATCATCGTAGTTCCTGCCATCAGAGTGGAACTCGTGGCCGCGCACATCGCCCATGCCGTAAATACGATAATCGAGGCCCTTGCCGTTGCCGCCCCCATAGCGCGCGGTGGCTGTACTCTGATCGATATTGCCGCCCCCCGCGGATACCATTAACCCATGCGTATCCCTGGCTTTCCTGGTGATAATGTTGATCACGCCGTCGACGGCATTCGCTCCCCAGATGGTGCCGCCCGGCCCCCGAATCACCTCGATCCGCTCAACATCTTCCAGCGGGGTAGCTTGCGCATCCCAATAGACGCCTCCAAAAAGCGGTGTGTATACGCTTCGTCCGTCGATGAGGACCAGCAACTTATTCGCTAAAACCGCCCCAAATCCGCGGATTCCCACCGCCCAGTGGTCGGAATCGACGCGAGCCACGTTCACGCCCGGCGCCAATCGCAAGGCCTCCGGAATGCACGTGGCCCCAGACCTTCGAATGTCGTCCTGAGTGATGACGTAAATGGCGGCGGGGGTCTTATAAACCTGTTCAGGCTCCTTGGAAACGGACGTAACTTTGATATTTCCCAACTCTTCCAGGCTCATATGCGCAAGGCGCTCTCCCGGGTCTGCCCACATCGGCTCGACCCAACATCCTTGGAGGATTCCCAGCAATACTACCAGAAAGCACAGGGATCGGAACCGGCGTTGCGGCGGCTTGATTTCGGAAGGCAAAATTGAGAGCACGACAGGCGGGCGAGAGAAGAAATCAAGCGGGAAGCGAGCGCCCTGTAGTCCGGATGGGGGGAGAATCACTTGCATAAAAGTGGACGCCACAGGGTTCCAGACGCTTTAAAACGGGGAAATCGCCCCAGCGCTCGGCAAGAACGTCTCCTGCGATCTCAGAGATTGCAGGTCCCACGTCTTTTCCGCGTATCCTCAACGACGCTATTCTATTATTCCTAAGCAAAGCCCTAACCCTCCCAATCGTATACCTTCGTTAATAGTCAGTCAAGCCACTAATTAGGCGTTGTCCTCCGGGGTAAGAATGGGTTAGGGGTTTGGCATAACGGGGTACGGGATATGGGACTCTCGTCTCAATCCTGCGAGATTGACGCCGAGCGCCTTGGAATGCGCCAATCCTACCAGTAAGTAACCATGCCTCCCCGCCATATAAGATTTACCCGCCATGGGAGAAAATGGCGCCTCCGGTAATAACCCCACCTCGACCGCAACCCATTTATAACAAAACAGATACGGATGGGCATGGCATGGTCCGGAGATTGCTTTGATACCTCGTGAGGGGGGTACGTTATGAATCGAAACGATGGGTTTAACCGATCAGTTTCATCGTGCACGACAAAGGAAGGGTTCTATCCAGACTTCCCTGTCCACCGGCATGATGAATTGAAGAAGGTAGTGCGAGCGTCGGACCGCAGACGGTTGCACCGTGCAACAGGACTATTGCTAGCTGGGTTTCTGAGCCTGGCGGTTTTGGCGGCGCCAACCACAGCGCGGGCCGCGTCGATTGACGTGGGCGTATCTGTTGGCATCGCTCCTCCGCCGCTACCTGTTTACGCGCAGCCGATTTGTCCGGGGCCCGGCTACATCTGGACTCCTGGATACTGGGCCTATGATCCAGTGGACGGCTACTACTGGGTGCCTGGAACGTGGGTGATGGCGCCGACCATAGGCTTCTTGTGGACGCCTGGCTATTGGGGCTGGGGCGGAGCCGGATTCGTTTGGAACGCCGGATACTGGGGACCCCAGGTGGGCTTCTACGGCGGCATAAATTATGGTTTCGGTTATATCGGCGTGGGTTACGCCGGAGGATATTGGCAGGGAGGGAACTTCTATTATAACCGCTCGGTGAACAATTTGGGCGGGGGGCGCTTCGCCCACGTTTATAACCGTCCGGTGGCGAATAACTTCGGCGGAAGTCGCGTCAGCTACAACGGCGGCGCAGGCGGATTACGCGCTCGCCCCACGCGTGGCGAAATGGCGGCGGAGCATGAGCGGCACATTCCCGCCACCTCTGCGCAGCGCAGCCACGAAATGGCCGCGCGCAGTCAGCACTCACAATTTGCTTCCGCAAACCACGGCCGGCCGGCTGCGGGCTCAACGGCAAGACCCGGCGAGTTACGTGGAGGCAATGTGGCAACACGGTCGCGCGGAACGGTGAACACCACGAAGGAACTCCGCGCCACGAATGCTGAGCACACCAGGGAAACGGCCCGGAACAACAAGGAGATCCGCAGTCCGAAACAGAGCCACACCAGGGAAACAGCCAGCAATAAGGAACTGAAGAGCCCGAAACCAAGTCACGTGAAGGAAACGGCAAGCAACAAGGAACTCAAGAGTTCGAAACCAAGCCACGTGAAGGAAACAGCCAGCAACAAGGAATTCAAGAGTCCGAAACCAAGTCACGTGAAGGAAACGGCCAGCAATAAGGAATTCAAGGGTCCGAAATCGACCCAGGTGAAGGAATCAGCCAGCAACAAGGAATTCAAGAGTCCGAAACCAACTCACGTGAAGGAAACGGCCAGCAACAAGGAATTCCGCAGTTCGAATGGTGGCAGCAAGAGTGCAAGCACGCGGGAGGAAGCGAAGGCCGCCAGCCACTCCAATTCAGAGCCTCGCTATCAGGCTTCGCGGGGTGAGGCGCCGACCCACCAGGCGCCGGCGCGCTCGCAACCTCAGCACAGTTCGGCGCCGTCCGGAGGTACGGGACATCGCGAGCCGCATGGAGGAAGGTAATTGATGTACTGGCTACGGGAAGCCGGGGATCGCAAGTCCCCGGTTTTCCGAGCATTGAATGTAAGTGGAGTGAACCCCGGTTTCCCCGCCTTTGCCACATTACGCGACGGCCAATTATAAATTCACACCCTTTTAACCCGCCCTTAACGCGAACTCGCCCCGCGCGTGAGATGATCCCTCTTTCATAAGGGCATTTCACCCCTACAAAACAACTTTTTGGAGGAAACCAGCATGAGGAAAGCAGTGTTTGGTTTTGCAGTTGCTGTAGTGTTCACCCTGGCAGAGGTAGCAAGAGCTCAAGGTCCCCCGCCCTTTAACAAGTTTCAGCCCAACAGCCTGGTGGTCACGCGAAGCGTGTATGAGGGAACAGCGGATACCGTTCAGGTAGGCCAGCTATTGCCGCCGAATTGCCCTGCCACCGACTTTCCCACTAATCTGAGTTACACCGCTACTGTGCCCAAAACAACGAGCGGCCACTATAGTGTTACAGTCACGTGCAGCATCGCCACAAACAATGGCGCCTACCCTTATGTGTTCTCCAACGACGCGTCTGACGGAAGCTTTGCGGTCAGTGCGCCGATTTTTCTGGATAACATCGATTCGAACGGCCACGTTTTTGGCACACTAGCCATACCACCCAGTATGATTGTCACGAGCTTTGAATCGAAATCGGAACTGGCCCTGAATCTCTCCACCGATGGGAAATCCCTCACATTCATGGGCTACGTCAACGGCACCGGGCCCACCGGGGTCAATCAGCTCGACATTTCCAACTCGAATACCCCTGCGGTGATTGATGTGACGAATCCTGATCAGGGTCAGTACTATCGCGCTGTCGCGGAAGTGGACGGCTCTGGCAGGGTCCAGGTCACCAACAGCAATGCGTACAGTGGCGACAACGGGCGCGCTGTGATTAAAGGCCTCGGGATATACTACATGGTGGGAAATAGCAACAACGGCGGCTTGTCCAAATCCCAGCTTCTCGGTTCTCTTGACGGGATTAACCTGACGACTTCGACCGGGGCCGAGTTGCTGGTTCCAGGGCAAACCCCTCCCGCTCCGCCCAAAATCACCATGATCGGACAATTCGCCATCGGCCAGGTTATTGACCCGGCCACCGGCGTGGACTACACCACGGTGGATAAGGCCGGCAAGGACAATAATTTCCGCGGAATAACGATCTTTAACAACACGCTCTATGTCAGCAAGGGCAGCGGAAGCAACGGAATCAACACGGTCTATCAAGTCGGTTCGACCGGCGTTTTGCCAAGCGGAGATGAAACGACGCTGCAAACGGTACCGATCGTTCCTCTGCCTGGGTTTCCGACCACTCCCGCCAGCGGAACCGATGGCGGGCTGCCCACTCCGGTCATTTATCCCTTTGGCATGTGGTTCGCCAATGCCAACACGGTGTACGTTTGCGATGAAGGCGACGGAATCCTGGAGCCGCCCGCACCCGATGGTAATGTTGCGGGTCCGGAGGCCCTTGCCAGTGGCGGCGTGCAAAAGTGGCAGTTCAACGGCACGAGCTGGCAGATGCTCTATGTCTTGCAGAATGGCCTGAATATCGGCGTCCCCTACGGTGTTGCGGGGCTGCCAACAGCTTTCAATCCCGCTACCGATGGCTGCCGCAACTTGACGGGGACAGTCAATCACGATGGCACGGTAACCATCTACGCTGTCACTTCCACCGTCAGCGGTAGCGGCGATCAAGGAGCCGACCCCAATCGGTTGGTCAAGGTCACCGATGTGCTCGACTCGTTGACTCTGCCCGTCAACAACGGTAACGCCGCGGACCCGCGACTGGCCTTTTTTCAGACAATTAAGGCGGCAGGATTTGGCGAAGTGCTACGCGGCGTAGCGTTCGCTCCCGAAGGCGAAGGCCGTTACTGAGCACGCCAATTGCAACGGATTGCGGACCGGGATTTCTTCCGGTCCGCATTTTTTTAGCGAGACTCGTTTTTCCCCGTGCGCCACAGACATTGCCCACCGGCGACAAGAGCGGACTGTCTGCTCTCGGCCACCACAAAGCCACCCGGATCGTTTCCGCAAGTTTTTCGCCGCACGAGTCGCCTGAATTCGCACGGGACTGGGGCGCGCGATCCGACGGAATGAGGCGAGTCTTAGTTTGACGTAGCGCGACGCGCCACCCGCCGGATGTTTCGAAAACGAACCCACTCCAACCACACGGCCACCGATTTCGCGCTTCGCTTGACCAATCCGCCGATTGTCCTTAGACTAGAATTTTGTGCTGAACTGATGAGCCTATGCCCCTTATGACCCTTCTCAGACGAATTGCATCCAGCCTGGTGCTGGTTTTACTGATTGCAGGCAGCCTGCCCGGCCAGGCCGGCCCTCCCATTTTCCCCCTCAGTGAGGTTCGCCCTGGCTTGAAGGGTGTGGGACGAACCATATTCGAAGGTGACAAAATCGATGAATTCCAGGTGGAAATTCTGGGAGTGCTGAAGAACGCCCTCGCCCCGCACCGCGATCTGATTCTGGGTCGGCTTACCGGCGGACCGCTGGCCGTCACCGGAGTGATTTCCGGCATGAGCGGAAGCCCCGTCTACGTAGACGGCAAGTTGCTGGGCGCAGTGTCCCGCGCGTTTCCGCTCTCCAAGGGAGCCATCGCCGGCATTACGCCTATTGAAGACATGCTGGCGGTAAAGCCGACATCGCCCACCGCTGAGGCTCGGTCCACGCCCAATGAGGACATCCATATTGTCAATGTCTCGGGCGGAATGCCCGATTCAGGCCGGGTAATTCTGAATGCGGACGCAGGACGAAATATCCCAATTGGCGCCGATCCTGCGCCCTCTGGCGCCGGGTCAACCGCTCTGGACAATCTGCTTTTGCCTCTCCGCTTTGGTGGATTTTCCAATGAAGCTGTCAACCTGTTCGCTCCGCAGCTTCGCCGTTTGGGACTCGACCCGATTCAGGGCGGAGTGATCGCCGGGGGCGCGGAAGATACTCCGCCCAGCCCCACTGACCTGCAACCGGGTTCCATGATCAGCCTGCTGCTGGTCAAGGGTGACTTTAATTTGACCATCGACTGCACGGTTACGATGCGGGATGGCAATAATCTCTATGCCTGCGGTCATCAAGTCCTGGCAGAAGGTCCGGCACAATTTCCCTTTGCGCCCGCGCATGTGGTGGTAACCGTTCCCAGCATCGCCTCTTCTTTCAAAGTGGATTCGCCCGGCGCCGTTATGGGCACCATCCGGCAAGATCGCTTCGATGCCATATACGGCCTGGTGGGAGAGAAGACACCGCCCATGATTCCGGTCCACCTGCACCTGGAGTCCCCGAACCTCAACCGCAAGGCCGATTACAATTTCGAAATGGTCGATGAGCCGTTCCTTTCGCCCATCCTGCTGAACCTCGTGACAACCTCCGCGCTATCCGCCACGGAACGCGCCATGGGGACCTCCACGCTGAACCTGAAAGCGCGCATCAGCCTGGTGGGAGGCAAATCGGTGAATTTGGAAGACGTTCTCTCCGGTGAATCCGGAACGATCAACCTGGTCGGAGCCCGTGTGGCTGCACCGCTGTCAATGTTGATGTCCAGCGGGTTCGCCGACCTGCAGGTTCAGGATATCGATCTCCGGCTTGAATCACTGGATGAAAAACGCGGCGCCACCCTGGAATCGGTGTGGACCACGAAATCCGAGGTGCGGCCGGGTGACCACCTGGAAGTGAGCGCCCTCATCCGCCTGCCGGGCGGCGCGACCCTTACCGAAAAGATTCCCGTGAATGTTCCCGAGGGCATTACGGACAAGATGCTGCAACTGGTAGTGGGCGGGGGTTCCAGCATCAATGCTCTGGAATTCCGCCTGACCGCGCTGAATGGCACGGCGCGCGACTCACGGCAATTGGTTACCGCGCTGAACCGCATGCGGCGGAACAACCGTGTCTATGCCCTGCTGCTGACGCCGCAGCGCTCCTTCATGATGCAGGGGGATGAGTATCCGTCTCCTCCACCGTCCCTGCTGCAGACTTTCGTAGCGGACCCCGCCTCCTCCAACGTAACCTTCAGCGGGACATCAGTGGTGGGCGATTTTGAAACCAACCCCACTCTCTACGCCATCAATGGGCAGAAAATGCTAATCCTCAAAGTCGCAGGATCGGGGATGTAAATAAAGTAGCGGGTTGATTGTGGCCCGTGCTAGCCACCAACCAGTACCAGGTAACCACCGCTTTTGGAAAGGTTAGGAATGAAACCCGGCAGATTCCTTTGCAGAATACTATTGCTTCTGGCTGTTGCCCTCCCCGCATTGGGCGTGGAAACCACCTTTTGGCAGGTCGGCTCCTTTGACGAATTCCTACAGGGAACCCTGACGGGATTGTCGCTCAGTAAACAGGGTGATTTGACCCTGGCACCCGAAGCGCGAGCCGTTTTCAATCCCGAAGAGCCCTTTGCCCTCTCGCTGGCGCGCGACTCCCGCGGCGACATTTATATGGGTACGGGACATCAAGGCAAAGTTTTTCGCGTCAGCCCCGATCAAAAGTCCTCGTTGGTTTATACCGCACAAGAGCCGGACATCTTTGCTTTGGCAGTCAGCCCGGACGGGGACCTTTTTGTGGGCAGCTCCCCGGAAGGGAAAGTCTATAAGGTTACCCCCGACGGCAAGTCAACTGTCTTCTATAATCCCAAGACCAAGTATATCTGGGCGCTGCAGTTCGACACGCAAGGCCGGCTCTATGTTGCCACCGGCGATCAGGGCAAGATTTTTCGCGTCGATGCTTCCGGCAAGGGCGAGCTTTTTTTCGACAGCAAGCAAACGCACGTCATGTGCCTGCGACTCGACCTTAAGGGAAACATTCTGGCCGGCAGTGTGCCGAATGGCCTGATCTACCGCATTTCGCCCGAAGGCAAGGCCTTCGTTATTTACGAGTCTTCCCTGCCCGAGGTTCATGATTTAGCCGTTGACCCCCAGGGCCGGATTTTCGCCGCCACCCTGGGAGGATCCGGCACCAAGGGGTCGCCGGACCTGTTGATGGCTCCGCCGCAGGGCGCCGCCAACGGTGGCGTGATGACCGTCACCGTCACCGCTTCATCGGATTCAGAGGCAACCGCGCGCGGGCAAACCCCGCCTCCCGAAACCAAGAATCCCAGCTTCAACCGTTCCACACCCCAGATCTCCCCAGCTTTCCCGCTGCAAATTGGAAGCGGGCACGGAGCTCTGATCGAAATCTTCCCCGACTCCAGCGCGGAAACCATTTGGAGCTCCAATAACGAGAGCATTTTCGGGTTGGCGGTGCGGAATGGCCACGTGCTCTTTACCACTGACAGTAACGGCCGCGTTTTCGATCTGGATGCTCATTCCGACAGCGATAAACTGACGATCCTCACCGAGACTCATGAGTCGCTCGCCACCCGCCTGCTGATCAGCGGAACCGACTTGTACGCCGCCACCAGCAATGTCGCCAAGCTGTTCAAGATTGGATCTTCCCCCACCCACGAAGGCACGTTTGAATCGTCCGTGAAGGACACCAAGTTTATTTCCCACTGGGGAGTTCTGGCGTGGCGTGGCGAGGTCCCGGCAGGTTGCACGCTTGAGCTTTATGCGCGCTCGGGGAATTCCGAGCATCCCGATCCCACCTGGAGCGATTGGGCGGGTCCCTATACCAACCTGGACGGGAATGCCTTGACCATCCCTCCGGCCCGATACATCCAATGGAAGTCCGTCCTGCGCACCTCTGGGAGCGACTCCCCCACTCTCGACGAAGTGACCCTGGCCTATCTGAACCAGAACCTGCCACCGCAAATCCATTCGTTGATCGTGAGCACTTCCAGCGAACGGACCGGCGCGGCCGGGGCATCACCCATCATGCCTCTTGACGGCAGGCTGAATGTAACGTCGGTCGCGGGCATGGGATTCGGAACCCAACCCCAGACCAATACCACGGGCCGATCCCCCATCACCCTGGCCTGGCTTGCGGATGACCCGAACGGCGACCAATTGGTATACGCCCTTTATGTGAAGGCCACGGACGAGGAGGAATGGCATCTCCTCAAGGATAAACTCCACCAAACCAGCTATTCCATTGATCCCACAAACCTTGCCGATGGCAAGTATGTGGCGCGCTTGGTGGCGTCGGACGAAGAGTCCAATCCTCCCGCGTTGCAGCGAAAGGCGGAACTGCTCAGCGCGCCATTTTGGGTTGACAATACCCCTCCGGACGTTAATATTCTGAGCCAAAATGTAAGCGGGGCGAGTGCCGAAGTCCACTTTTCGGCCGAAGACAGCACGTCTCCGTTGCGGAGCGCCGAAATGTCTCTCGACGGCCAGGATTGGCATGATATTTTGCCTGACGACGGCATTGTGGACTCCCGTAAGGAAACCTTTACCGTCAAAGTGCCCCATCTTGCCCCGGGGGAGCACATCCTGGCTTTGCGTGCGTCCGACACCTCGGGTAACATAGGCGTGGGAAAGGCGATTATCCGCATTCCGGGCGGTGGAAGCCACCAGGACTAACGTACCCCCCGGGCGGGTTGATCATCGGCAGAGAATACAACTCGAAAATATAACCCCGCATCTCACCAAACGAGTTGAGGTGCGGCCGGTCGTGAACTTTATTGAACACCAACAAGACACCGGCACCGAAGGCTGCGGCTGATGCTCAGCTGATTGCGCGAGCCCAGCGTGGCGATGAAGAAGCGTTTGCAGCGTTGTTCGAAGCTCACAAGCGGCGAGTCTATTCGCTGTGCCTGCGCATGACCGGTAACACGGCGGAAGCGGAAGATCTGACGCAGGAGGCTTTCCTCCAGCTCTATCGCAAGATCTCCACTTTCCGTGGTGAGTCGGCCTTCTCCACCTGGCTGCATCGCCTGGCGGTGAACGTGGTCCTGATGCACCTGCGCAAGAAGGGACTGCAGCAGATCTCGTTGGATGAGCCTGACACCTCGCAAGACGAGCCGGTAAAGCGCGATTACGGCAGTGAAGACCGGCGGCTCACGGGTTCGGTTGACCGCATCGGGTTGCAGAAGGCCATTGCGGATTTGCCTCCGGGTTACCGGGCGGTTTTTGTGCTGCACGATGTAGAAGGTTACGAGCACAATGAAATCGCGGAGATCATGAATTGCTCGGTGGGAAATTCCAAGTCGCAGTTGCACAAAGCCCGCATGAAGTTGCGGGAGCGGCTGCGTCATTACCGGGTGGCGCCGCCTGATTCCGTCTCCGCGGAGGAGACGGCGGAAGAGGCTTAGACCTGGACAAGGAAAGGCACGGAGCAGCAGCAGAGGCGTTATGGAAGAAGCACGGTACAAGTCGGTGGCCGCCTGCTCGCAATTTGATGGCGAGTTGGAGGCTTATATCGAGGGTGAAACCCGCCCCTTCATTGCTTCCCACGCCCAGGAATGCTCAGCCTGCGGCACGCTTCTGGCTGACCTTCAGTCGATCACCAGGGCCGCGCACGATCTGGCCCTGGAGGAGCCTTCCCCGGCCGTTTGGTCGAGCCTGCACGCGCGCTTGCAAGCTGAGGGAGCTTTTGTCCCGCCCGCTTGCCGGCAGTTTGACGCCGAGCTGGAAACCTATTTGGAGGGCGAAGCGCGGCCCCTTGTTGTGGCCCACGCCCGGGAATGCGCGTCGTGCGGCGCACTGCTGGCCGATCTGCAATCCATAAAACAGACTGCCCGGGAACTTCCCCAGGAAGAGCCTTCTCCGGCCGTTTGGGCCACCCTGCGCGCCAGTCTGAAGGCTGAGGGAGCATTTACGGCGCCCGCCTGCACGCAGTTTGAAGCCGAGCTGGCAGCGTATCTGGAGGGTGAATCGCGGCCCTTCGTTCTTGCCCATGCGCAGGAATGCAAGCCCTGCGGCGTGCTGCTTTCAGACCTGCAATCCATTCAGCAGGCGGCGCGCAACCTGGCGCTGGAAGAGCCTTCACGTGTAGTATGGGCGAATGTCCACGCCCAGCTGGAAGCGCAAGGAGCGTTCGGCACGCCGGTAACCGGATGGCGGCAAATCCTGGCCTGGCGATTCCTTTCGCATCCGCTTCCGCTGGCGGCGCTGGCTGCCCTGGTGATTATGGGAGCATTCCTCACCTTGCCCTCCGGCAGTGTTCAGCCCTGGGGGAATGGAAGTGAAGTGGCGGAGTCCCGCTCTGGCGCGCAAATGGCGTCAATGGCGCCGGCGGGTGAAGACAGCAATTTGGCGAATGTGGTTTCTAACCTGGAAAGCAATTATCGGGCGAACGAAGCATCCATGGCTCCGGACCTTAAGGCCACGTACGAAAAGAGCCTGGTCTCCCTGGATGGATCGATCAAGGAATGTCTGGACTCATTACAGCAGGAGCCCAGAAATTCGTTGGCGCGGGATTACCTGTTGACGGCGTATTCACGTAAGGCTGAAGTCTTGTCATCTGCGTTGGAGTCTGAAGGGCGTTAAGAGGGACACACGGTTGATGAAGCGCAAAGGCGTAAGTTTCGGAGCGGCCCGGAAGATCGGGCGGCTGCTCTTGACCATGCTTCTGCCTGCCGCCCTGCTGGTGGCCGCGGGCGAAGGTCGAAATGAAAAGACGTTTGACACCACGCGTGAACCGCGCGTATGCCTGAACAGCTTCAAAGGTATCGTGGTTGTGCGCGGCTGGGATCGAGCCCAGGTTCACGTGGTTTATATGGTGGCTTCCCCCCGCGTGGAAATTGACAGTGACGTCTTCCCCGCTTCGGGGCCTGCCGAAAAAGTTCGTTTCGATACGCATCTGCTCGACTCCGCTCTACCCTCCAGTCAACAGAATGCCGACTACACCGTGGACGTCCCCTCGGGCGCTGCGCTCGAAATTCGTAATCCCCAGGGCAAAATTCTGGTGCAGGGAATCCAGGCTGACGCCTCCGTGGAATCGGTGGGCGCCGATATTTCCATCAAAGATTATGCCGGGCATCTGCTGGTACACTCCATTGGCGGCGATATTGACATCTTCCGCGCCTCCGGCAACGTGGAAGCCTACTCCGTCACCGGCAACCTGCATTTTGTTTCGCCCCTCACCACCCGCCTGCACGCCAGCACTACTTCCGGCCGAATTCTGCTGGAAGGCGACTTCATGGACCGCGGCGACTACATTCTCTCCGACTACAGCGGCGACGTGGATATCGTCTGCCCGGCATCCGCTTCCTATCAGCTCAGCGCCAAAACCCTGAAGGGCAAAGTCCTCAATACCATGCCCATGACCCACCGGCGTGAGGCAGCGTCATCGCTCGGCTCGGCCAACAGTCTGCTGGGAACCCACAACACCGGCACGGCTACCCTGGAATTGACGTCGTTCAGCGGCAACATCCGCATCAGGCCGCAAGAATAAGAATAGGTGTCAGGTATTATCAGGTGCCAGGTGTCAGCAGGCAAACGGCTCCCCTCCTGATTCAGCACCGCCCGCTTTGGTAGGGGAGCGCTAGGCGCTCCCGCTGTGTGGTTCTGCAATGCAGAACGCGGGAGCCCGGAGGGCTTCCCTACCAAGGCCCGCTCAGCGGTAACATCCGCATTCGACCGCAGGAATAAAAATAGGTGACAGGTATCAGCTGCCCGGGCAGCAGGCAAACGGCTCCCCTCCTGATTCAGGAGGCGTGTCGCTTTGGTAGGGGAGCGCTCAGCGCTCCCGCTGTGTTGTTCTGCAATGCAGAACGCGGGAGCCCGGAGGGCTCCCCTACCAAGGCTCGGGCGATGTCGCGCTGAGCGACGGGGTGGTTACAGGAACGCCCTTGGGCTGGCAATGCCGGTCGGCGAGGCAGGACACAAGACCTGAGCTTGTCCAAATTACGCTTGGGATGTTAGTGGCAGCCTGCGGCATCACTGCAGCCTGCAGTTTCCACATTTCTGATGGGTGCGCCCCCCGGAACGGCCTCTCAGCCTTGACCCTGTGGGCACTAATCCGTGGTTCGGCGAAACTGCCTCCGAATGACGTTGGCTCCTAGCTGACACGCTATGTCGCCCTTTCCACAACGAAAAAGATGCGATCGAGAATCTCGATAGGATTGTGTACAGAAAAGGGTATGCGTACGTCGTCGATTCCCGGATGCAGGTGGCAACGAGGCTCCCGAAGCGGGTCGGAATGAGGCTCCTCATTTAAGTCGAACCGCAGATACCTTGGCAACTGGCCATCCCGGAATTCGTAATGGTATCGAAAGGCGACAACTTGTGAGCCGCGTTCCACGTCGCGAAGAGTGATCCCGAAACTGAGGCGGGCGCCCGAATCGAATCGGAAATGATCGGGTGTCGGGCCTTTATCAATTGATGGACCGAGGTCGATTTGCGCGAAACCGTTGGACCGGTAAAGTTTCAAGAGTTGAATGGGATTGTTTCTGACGTTCATCGTGTCAGATCGCCGTTGAAGGTAAGCTCTGATTTGCGTCAAAACTTGACTCGGCGTACCGAGTCGCAGCCCGCCAAGCTCACTGTCAGTCTTTGTGTCAAGCGCTTCTGCTAGCTCACGGGCGCGTTCGAGCGTCATAGCAGATCCCCTCGGCCCAACAACACCAGCCATTCCACAAACTCGGGCTCGTGGGGCGACTCGTTGGCTGCGGCTCTCCGAACCGCTTCATCCCCGCTAAATCCAAAATGTTCGCTGAGTTCCTTCAGCCGCTCTTGGCGTTCCGCTTCCGTCATGAAGCCGCCATCGGGGCCCGCGAGGAAGATGCTTCCGCCTATGAAACTGCGAATGTTCGGGGCATGGTCAGTGAGATTGCCGATGTCACCCGGGGATAGCCATAGGACCACCGGCCCTCTGCGTTCCAAGGCGCTTCGCATAAGGTCAAGAGAACGCCATTTCTCCTGCGTCAAGCCGGTTCCACCTGAGAGAATAACCGCGTCATTGTGTGGGTGATGCAAGGCCTCGCGCAGTTCTTCGAATGTTGAGCGTTCGAGCTGGATCACCCGCGAAGGCATTTGCAGAATGGACTGCAACTCACTCTGCAATTGATCCAAATCGGCGGCTGAATCGGCGGCGGGACTTAACACCGCAAGCCACCCGGTCTCGCCACGTATTTCCAATCGCCGGGCGATTTCGAATAACGGCTCCGTGGAAAAGTCAGGCACGTTGAGGCTCCGGCCGCTGAATGACGGTTTGCAGAGCAGGGTGTACGCGGAAGTCGGTGGATGAGTACTCTAGAACGCGGCGTGTTAGGAGGAGTTCGACGTTGGAAGGCTGGCTGAGATCGAAGGATTTGGAGCTTTCCAAGTGAAGCAACGCATTTATCGCCTCCGTACCTAAGCCACGGAGGTAACCGGTACCGAGTTGGCGACCGACCTTCTCGATGTCTGGGACAGTAATGAAGTCCCGGTCCGAAACGTACGTTTCCTCGGCAGCATCCCGCGCGAGAGAAATCAAGTCGCGCAGGACTCCCCCCGAATAATTGCAGATGAGGTACGCCTTCGCCGGGTCCAGGAGATTAGTGACACCGCGTTTTTCCAGCACTGACTCCAGAGATGTGGACGCCGAGTCGGAGGGAATCACGGTAAGGTGATGGACTCTGTCGAAGAAATCGGATATTGACTGGCCGACCCCCACTCCAAAAAGTACAGAAAGGGGCGCCGTTACTATGACTGACACTTTGAGCTCGCGGAGTAGCCTGAGGTCCTGGTGGACGACTGACCAAAATTTCGTAGCATCGAGCAGACGGTCGAGGCCATCAAAAATAATCACAACATCTTTGTGGACTTCCTTAGCTGTGAAAAGGAGGTCTTCGAGGGGGGCCCGTACCTCCTGAATATCGCGGTTGAGCGGGGGCAACGGTGGCTTGAGCTTGCCTGGGACCTCATGCCAATAATGCCGCCGAGGCGGCACATCGCCGCCTTCACTGATTGCGTCTTCGACCCAGAGGTCATTTTCATCCGCGAGCAGCAGTTCAGTCTTGCCGTAGGCATAGTCTGTGACCTTGGCGTAGCTGTCTTTCAGCTTCTGCCTTCGCTCGTCAGTGTGCCCTTTTGCGTCTGGGCCCTCTGCCAATCGCCGACCTAATTGACGGCCGAAACCAGCAATAAGGGCGCCGGAATTCAAGCTGGATAGATCAGTTTCTGTCGAAACGTCGACGTAAAAAGGGAGCACTTGGCTCCGCTTGTTCAGCCAGCGCCCGGCGAGAATTAACTCGGTTGTCTTTCCCGACCCGACGCCTCCGACCAGAAGTTGCTGACTGCCGGGCTCGAGATCCGCGCGAGCAGCGAGATTGCGGTAAAGGTACTGGTGCAAATTCTCAAGCACTAAGCCTGCTCGGATCGCCTCCCATGCTGGCGCAGTAGGGTTGAACGCCTGCATGTAGGCGCGAAATTTGTCGCGCCTGTTAAGCTGGCCTTCCGATGTTGTAACCGAGCTAGGCATATACGTAGTATAGATTCACTTCTCGAAGCAAGCAATTGATGGATTCGGCCGAGCTGGTTCCGCAGATGTCTCGATGTCGGCGAACCCTAATTCCCTCCCAACATTTCATCCTGACCGCGTCGCCCAGATTTGTCAGTTAAACATCAAGCGGCGCATGCTTGCGAATCAATGTATGCACCACCCTTGCCACTGGCATTTCAGTGATTTATTTCATTGAGCAAAGAATCCCTCGTAATTACTGCGCTCGCCTTTTAGCCATTGAGCAATCTGGACTCTTGCCTCTTGGAGACTCGCGAAGTCCGCGTCACACTTCATAAAATTGCAATCCATACAGGCAGTCATCAGATTATCATCCGATTCGGCTCCGCCCCGAGACCGGGGCTTGAAATGATCAATGATCAGGTAGCGCCATCTTTCAAAGGTATTGCCCTTATATCCGCAGTACAGACACGTGAAGTTATCGGCTAAAAATTCGGGCGTCTCTTAAGATCATATCCGGTTTGCTCGTGATTAGATTCTCATCTCCTTGCGGGGTAAGGTCGAGTCGTCTGGCGGAGGTGTTTTGACAGTTGCTACTCCTGGCTATGTGCCTGTTACACCGAGGCTCTTGAGACGTCGTCGGCCCGCCTTGTTAGATTCCCTCATCAAAATAATCCGTATCAATCTTCTTCACTGGATAGAGCGAGACGGTCGATACTCCGACGTCATGCTCGATCATCAATTGGGTTAATTGCTCGCCATCGATTAACACGACTTTGCTGCCTATTTGGGTGACGTAGATTCTAGCATCGTCAGTGAAACGAGACGTTGTGATGAAGATTCCCTTGCTTGCCTTCTGAGCCTGGAGTGCTCCCGCAAACTGCATGACATCAGGCCTTCCCACGGAGTTGCTGTCCCATCGCTTCGCTTGGACGTAAACAACGTCAAGTCCGAGCTTGTCTTCTTTGATGATCCCGTCGATGCCACCATCACCACTCTTGCCGATGGCTTTGCCTGCGTCTGCGCGCGAGCCGCCGTAACCCATTTTCACAAGCAACTCGACAACGACTCGCTCGAAGAAAGCCGGGGACGACTTTTTAAGCCTGGAAAGCAGCTCATCTCCAAGTTCGTCGCGAAGGTTCTCATAGGCACTCTCCAGCGCCTCGGAGGGCGTAGCAGTTGCTGCTTCGGCGGAGATTGTCGAATCCTTTTTGTCGCCTGTCCGCGTTCCCTTGAGCTGCTGAAAAGCGAGGAACTCAGGGTACTGCTTGAGGAGTCTTACATTAACGACCTTCGGATTCTTCCCAAGAAGTTCCTTTCCGCGCGGGGTGATTCGATACTAGCCGCGCCGGGTTGCTTCGAGAAGGCCTGCCTTTTTCATGTAAGTCGACGCCCACCCCACTCGGTTTACAAAGGTACTTTGAAAACCGCTCGGGAGCATTTCCTTCAAATCATCTTCCGTAAGCCCAAGTCTGGATCGCAGCGCTTCAACCGCGTCACCGGTCGAGATTTCCGAATTTTGCTCATTGGCAAACTTCAGCAGCGGCAACATCAGGCTTTGGTAGTCGGGAACTGCCATATCCCTCTCCGGATAATCGGAAGCGGACTGTTTGGATGGGAAACCATACTGAGCGGCTAGGTGACCGTCCGCTGTTATCGCAGTGATAATCCTCCGAAAGCGGTGGGGAGTCAATGGCAGGGTACAGCAGCGGCGGAATTTATTCCGACCTCATTGGCATGCGAGCGGCGCGCCAACTCGCAGGCCCGGCGCTTCCAGGAACGCGTGCGAATGAACTGCCGGCCAACAACTGACGTTATTTCTCGCCAATCGTGAATTTCCTACCCTTTTCACCGACCCCAAATACCAGTAGCTTTGCCGCTTCCGTGGCGCTTAGATTCCGCAGGGTGCGGTGCACGTGCAGCGCAGGTTCGCGGGCTGGGGCAGACATTGCTCCCAATGTCTGCGTTGACGAGGATTCAGGTGTCAAAGTCCCTTCGGGATCGCAGACTCCCCAGGGCAGGAGTCTGCGCCAGCCAACGCAGGAAGGCAAATTTCGACGGCTCATAACGAATCATTGTTGGCGCCGCGCGACGCGCCTTTTGAGTGCGGTAGCAGCCGCTACCGCTTTTCCGATTGGGATGCTTGCACGATGGTCCGATGAACGCTAGCAAGTATCGTATGAACCACGGGCGAAAAGCGGTAGCGGCTGCTACCGCACTCCGTCTATAAAGTCGTCGGCCCTGTCAACGTCTATTTGGGCACACGTCACCTCTTGAGCTGGGAGCGGGGTCAAGGGCGACCCGCGGAGCGGGTCGTTCATCGCAGACCCTTGACGCCGCTCCCAGCTCCTCATCCTCGCCAGAGGGACGAAGCCCCGGGTTTTTAACCGGGCTTCGTCCCTAGAGGATTCTTTTTGGCTCGTCCTGACCAAGGCTCGCCTCTCTGAATCTCTCAGTGGACCGATTCCACCAGCCATCTATTCGGTGGGGCTGATCCCCGAACCATGATTCTTGTTTTCAAACTCCCCGCCTGGTGCAGGGAGGCCAGGCGCTCAATCAAAGGCTCGAGGGAGTCGTTCCGGCAGAGCCGGACCGGGGGTCCACCACGGAGTGCGTCGAGCTACCTGACATGCGAACCGGTGGTGCCGCCTCGCGCGCGGGACGGAGGATCCAATACATCCGCACCGCCAGACGCCGCGCTATGGCCACTTTCGCCACGTTGGCACCACGCCGGAGCTTTAAGTGTTTATACACGCGGCTCAGTTTCACATCCAGCCGCGCCGCCGTCTGCCCGGCTTCCACCAGCAGCCAGCGCATCATCGAATTGCCTTGCTTGCTGATGTGTCCCAGATATTGGTGGTCACCGCTGGAACCTTCGCTTGGATTCAGCCCCAGGTAACTCACCAGTTGGCGCGAGCGCGCAAACCGCTCCACCGGACCGATCGTGAGCACGAAGGCCAATCCCGTGATCACGCCTACGCCCTTCTGCTGCCTCAACAACTGCACTTCCGGGCGCCGGGCCGCTTCCGCTTCCACCGCCTTGTCCAACTCGGCGATCTGCGGATCGAGCTGGTCGAGCAGAGTCAACAACTCGTTTCTCCGCCGGCTGGCCCACGGTCCCAGTTCCAGCGATTCCAAAAGCCGCCGCCCTGCCTGGCTGAACAGCTTGTGCTTTCGGCATAATCCCTGCGCCATCGCCAGCCCGTGCAGCTGATTCTTGACCGCCGTCCGCATCCGCACCAGCTTCTGGCGATGCTGCAGCAACTGCCGCGCATCCCGATCCGCTGGGCACGGTACCCAGACGCGCGGAAAACGATTCGTCAGCAACAGGTCCAGCAGATGCAGAGCGTCGCGCTCGTCGGTCTTCTGCTTGCGCACCACCCGCGCCATGATCTGCGCCGGATCGCCTACCCACAACTCGTGTCCGCATTCGCCCAACAGCCGCTCGAACCATTGCGTGCTGCCCGTCGCCTCAATCCCCACTCGCGTTCCCTTCGGCAGACTGAGGTAAAACTTCTTCGCTTCCCCGTTCTCGTGCTCCAACCTCAGCACCTTCACTTCCCCCGTCGTCGTGTCCAGGATGGCAATCATCTGGAAGCGCGGGTGATAATCACAGCCTATAATAAACATTGTCGGCTCCTTTCCCGGCTTGCCTTGGTCATGGACAACCTAAGCATACCGGTTCTTGGGAGCCGACGACTTTATAGAATCAAAGGCGGCTTCGCCGCAGTCTCCAGTTTCTACATTTCCGGCCAGCCACTGGCGTCACTTCTCGCCGATCGTGAATTTCTTACCCTTTTCACCGACCTCGAATACCAGTAGCTTCGCAGCTTGCGTAGCGCTTAGATTCCGCAGGGTGCGGTGGACGTGCAGCGCCGGTTCGTAGAAAAATTCGCCGGGCTTATATTTTCGGGGCGGATCAGGGTCCACCTGGTTTTCGATTTCGCCCTCCAGCACGTAGGCAAAGACCGGACCCGTGTGCCGGTGCGGCGAGGACGCGCCGCCGGGAGCGACCGTGAGTGGGTAGGCACGGTCAATGTAGTCCTGGCCGTGGGCATTCCTGACGCCAGGCATGCTCTGCCCAATCCCGGGGATCATACAGCGCTCTTGCGCTCCTGGATGAAAGAACCTACGGTCACGAAGGCTCTGATTGCGGCTACCCGAACGTCTCACAACTATCCACCTTGCCCTGGGCCCCATGCGGATTTCATTAACAGGCGTGCGTAAATTTTGATACTTGACGTCGGCCTAGAAATCGTCATAATTTATCGCAGGTCATTAAAGTTTCACAATTAAATAGACCAGCACCACCGGGACCCCAGCCGCGCCCAAAGATCAGCGGCGCAGCGGGGTGGCGCCCATTGGAATCGTGACTTACAACGTGTCCAACCCGCGCCCGTAGGTAGAGACATATCATGGGTTCAAGCGGGACAAGCTGGCCCGCGGCCGGCTCGCTGCGGGAAACCGAGGCAAGACCTTAGGCTTCGAGAGGAGTAGACCCATGAAGCGGAGACTGGGATTTGTTGCCGTCGTAGTCGCTCTGATCGGGCTGACTTTGGCCCACAAGCGCGTCTCCTGGCTGTGGGCCGCCGAGGAGGGACAGCGCGCGCGCGTTCTCATCACCGAACCGATTGACGAGACCCGGCTCATCACGCTCCGCGGCAGTACGCGTCGGGAAGCCAGGGTTCCCGAGTATGATCGCGGCCGGGTGGCGAACGACTTGCCCATGGCGTACATGCTGCTCCAGTTGAGGCGTCCGCCCGAATTGGAGCGCGAGTTCGAGCACTACATCGCTTCCCTCACGGATAAGGCCTCCCCCAATTTCCACCACTGGCTCACCGCCGAGCAACAGGGCCAACAGTATGGCCTGGCGCAGGAAGATCTAGACGCCATCACGGGGTGGCTCTCATCAAACGGCTTCACCGTCGATCGCGTCTACCCCAACACCATGGTGATCGCTTTCTCAGGCACCGCGGGAGAAATTCTGGACGCCTTTCACACGGAGATTCATTACCTCGACGTCGAGGGAAAGCAGCACTTCGCCAATGTCAGCGACCTGCAGATTCCGGCAGCACTGGCGCCCGCCGTGGTGGGAGTGGTTTCGCTGCATGACTTCAAGCCCCACGCCACCAGCCTTCCGCGCACCAAATACACCTTCGCCGGGTGCGGAACCGGTAATAACTGTTACACGCTGGTGCCGGGCGATTTCCAGACCATCTACAACCTCACTCCGCTCTTTCGGCTCGGCATCATGGGCCAGGGGCAGACCATCGCCATTGTGGAAGACAGTGATACCTACAGCAATGATGTGGCCACCTACCGCAGCACTTTCCTCAGTAACTTGATCGGCAGCGGCACCGTAACCACCATTCACCCCGGAAGTGGCTGCACCGACCCGGGCACCAACGGGGCGGACGGCGAAGCGGACCTGGACGCGGAAGTTGCCAGCGCCATGGCCCCGCAGGCAAGCATCGAAATGGCCACTTGCGCCGACACCACCACCTTCGGCGGCCTGATTGCCATCCAGAATCTCGTTAGCGCCGGCAGCCCACCGTCCATCATCAGCATGAGTTACGGAGTGTGTGAAGCGGCGAACTATCTGCCCAGCAACGCGGCTTTCAACACGGCGTTTCAATCAGCGGCGGCAGCGGGGGTATCGGTTTTCGCATCC
>Ga0206987_1041_pt1 | contig 29179 bp, 29 predicted proteins | sample Alteio_BWMinCont_11_FD_153281 | JGI IMG/M metagenome (GOLD analysis project Ga0206987, IMG submission 153281) | Enriched cells from forest soil in Barre Woods Harvard Forest LTER site, Petersham, Massachusetts, United States -... | ecosystem: Environmental > Terrestrial > Soil > Temperate forest >... | reverse complement strand
TCACGATGAGCGCTGCGCGCCGCCTCCAACTGCTGGACTGGGCAGAGGATTCGGGTGCGTGGATTATAGAAGACGACTATGACAGTGAGTATCGCTATGAAGGCATGCCAATTGCCTCGTTGCAGGGACTCGACCGCAATTCCCGTGTGCTCTACACGGGAACGTTTAGCAAAGTCTTGTTTCCGTCTTTGCGGCTGGGTTACCTGGTCTTGCCTCCCGACTTGATCGAGACTTTTCAAGAGGTGAGGATGGCCATGGATATGTTTTCGACAGCCTTTTATCAGGAGGTCTTGGCAGACTTCATTCGCGAAGGCCACTTCTCCCGCCATATTCGCAGGATGCGGTCGCTTTACGCGGACCGACGCACGACGTTAATTGAGTGCTTGCGGCAAGAGTTGGGTTCGTTGGGCGAAGTGTCGGGAGCCCATGCAGGCACGTACTTGGTCCTGACCCTAACCGGAATCTCTGACCGAGCGATTGCTCAACGAGCCGCTGGCCGTGGTCTTTGGCTTTTACCCTTGTCGAGTTTTTATGCCAGTAAGCCTTCACTGCAAGGGTTGGTTCTCGGTTACGGCAGCACACCGGTGGAGGAAATACCAAAAGCGGTGAAAAAGTTAAGCGAAGTCCTAGCAGGATCTGTAGCGGGCAGCAGAATGAAACATCCAAAACGTCTGTAAGCGGTCAGTTTCGCTTTAGGAGATGATGAGAGATTCTCTGAGCCCAAAGTACCGGAAACCAACGGCACCGTGTAAGACAAGGCCGTCCCACGGCAATTAGAACTTCCGTGGGACGGAGCACTTCCAAGTTTTTCATAATTGGGAGAACTCTGCCATGAAAATCCACATCGCTTGTGTCGTAGTTCGATTCCTTTCGGCAGCAAACGGGAAGCCCGAAAACGCGGCCCGTGCCTCGGGCGGCTTTTTCTCATAACGGAACCCACTCAGTAACTCGAGGTGGCAGTATTTTCTTTGGGATGGTTCTTCCTGCCTGTAGGTGTGAAGGTTTGTTAGACGCTCTTAGATTAGTCGTTTGGATTACTGCTGGTTTTCGGCGGGACCGCGGCGTTGCTTCCCGGCAAGGAAAATCCCTGCGGCGAGAGTCAGCGCGGATGCCAAGAGGTAGGAGAGTTGGTTGCCGCCTTCCGGCACCGAGTTGTACTGGAAAGACCCCTCGTTCTTGCCTTTGGTTATGGTTCCATACGCATAATAGCTGTCGGTCAGCGGATTGAACACGATCGTATATTGGACCATGTCACCGTCAACCTTCTTGTCGAACTTAAAAGTGTCTCCCTTTTGCGGCGCGGTGATGGTCACTGAAACGCCATTGAAGACACCACCCACGAACGTGAGCGTCTCTTTGGTGAACGTGTCTGTTTTCGTGTTGTAGGTAAACGTTGCGTTCAGAGTCGTGTCGTCGGACCCAGGAGTCACATTCGTAGAGTATTTAAATTGGTCGATGGAGCCTGCGAAGGCGTTCATGGAGAACGCGATCACGCAAAGCGCCAAGCCGAATTTGAGATAGAACTTCATTGCAGACAACTAACCTTACAATACACCGTCGTCGAGTTTACCTCTTCGGCCGATGCTGTCAAGACTGCGAAATTATGCACAGCTTGCAATCCCTTGCAACATCACACTAAGCCATATATGTATCTTGCATTTAGGGGTACATCTTGGGTCAAGAACTGGGCTCTTAGCCTGGCGTTTACTTGCTTCTGGAAGGGGCTGTGGAAAACTTGGCGGGATTCTTGAGGTCAGGTTGGCGGGGTGCCCCAAGAACCAACCGGGAACACCCTGCCGACCTTGTAACCAGCTCTACGCTTGTATTGCCGAAACGCGCGCTTCGATCTGCCGTCGGGAGCGGAACCAGATTGCTCCCAAGCATGCGAGTGTGGTGAACAGTACGTATATCAGTGTGGATCCACCTTCCGCTGCTGAGAGGAATCCGAAGAATTCCTGCGGAGGTGTGGTAGCGCACTTTCCACCGTTGCAAGTGATCGGATCACTCAAGTTGGGCGTGTAGAGGAAGAAATTGGCAAATTCATTGGGCGTGAAATGCTGCGCTGCGGCGAAATTCAGCCAACCCTGCACTGCCAGCCAGGTTGGTGAGGTCGCTCCCAGCCAGCTCTTGACCGCACTGGGTTGAAACACCGCCCACAGTGCGTATGCCAGGTAGCCCACCTGAGTCGCGTTTCCGGAGTAAACCGGAGAAAGCATCTGCGTAGCCAGCCACGCGGCTTCGTCATACAGCTGAGTAGCGTTGGCCATGCCGCCCCATTTTGTGCCGTTCAGGTTCGAGAGCGTGGTGACGTTGGCTGTCCACGACTCGCCTACGTAGCTGTCGTCGACAAAGTCATCACAGATGATTTGCGTAGACTTTCCGTTAACCGTGGCGTTATACGGCCCCACGTAGACTCCGTCCATTACGTTATTTCCTGCGCTGGTCAAATCAATATTGACCTGGCCTTGGCCAAGCGCACAGGGCGCGAAACACAACAGGACCGCCCCGAGGGCTAACCACAAATTGCGAGTCGTTCGCATCATTCCGTCTCCTCTAAAGTACGCAAACCCATGGATTGGTGAGCCGCAATTCGGGGGGAAATGCTGGAAGGAGGGCTCGCTTTTTACCAATCTCTACTGCTCCGGTTTCCACTCTAGCGCAACCACAACTGTTGTCAAGAATGATAATTTCTGCGACCCCGTTGCAAGGGCCTGCAACCACTAAAGGGCCATCTACCGGTGCTCCCGCGAGGATCGAGCTGTCTTTGAAGTATGATTTTCAAACGTATATAAATAATAGCCTTATGCAACATAAACCCAATGATTAGGTATTGTGATAATCGAAAGACTCCGTCTCAACATGGTCGTTCCTCTCTAGTTACTAAGCTCTTTACCGGAACACGATAGCGGTCCTTTTCTTTCAAAGGATTTTAGGGCCAGTTTAAGACTCGTTCGAAACACCTTTATTACTTACCAACCGTAGGGCGCACCGAGTTCAGGAGCACGCTCGTACCATCCTTCTTCTGGTACTTTGGGGCCAGTTTGCGCAGCCACAGTTACGCGTACACTGTGGAGAACATGGCTAGGCTTTCTTTCGCGCGTCTGATTCTTTGTTGTTCACTAGCTGCGACTACGTTTTCCGGGTGCTCGCGCGACCCCAATGTGCGCAAGCTGAAATACCTTCGGAGCGGGCAGCAATACTTTCAGCAAGGCAAGTATTCCGAGGCCGCGGTTCAATTCCTGAATGCCACGCGCATCGATCCCACGTACGCCGAGGCTCACTATCAGCTGGGGCAGAGTTACCTGAAGATGCAGCAATGGTCGCCGGCCTATCAGGAGTTCGCGCGCACCGTGGACCTGGATGCGGATAATTGGCAAGCACGCCTCGACCTCACCAACCTGCTGATCGCCAGCCACAACCTGGAGCAGTCACAGGAGCAGGTGGATTTGCTCCTGAAGAAGTGGCCAAACCGATGGCAGGTACATATGATGGCTTCGAGCCTACTGGCCACGCGCGAACAAATGGCCGACGCGATTGCAGAAATACAAAAAGCGATCGCGCTCGAACCCGGCCGCTCCGATTCCTACCTGACGCTGGGGTTGCTGCAACAGCGGAGCAGTCAGTCCGACGCCGCCGAGGCCAGCTTCAAGAAGGCCGTTGAACTCGATCCCCAATCGACCCAGGCGCTACTCATTTTGGGCAGTTACTACCAATCGCACGACCGCTGGAGCGATGCCGAACAGCAATTCCGTAGCGCAATCGCGTCAGATCCAGCCAATCCCGGAGCTCGCGGCGCAATGGCCCGACTCTACCTCCAAGAGGGGAAAAAAGACGCGGCGGTGGATTTTCTGCGACAGGCCAAACGTGATTTTCCCGACAACTCAGTGGGCTACCGCCTGCTGGGCGACTTTTATTTCGCTGTCGGGGACATGGATCAGGCTACCGCGGAATACAGCACACTTCTGCAAGGGCATCCCAAAGACCTTCAGGTGAAGAAGAACTACGTTCAACTCCTGATCCTGAAAAACCGCCTGGAGGAAGCCAGGAAACTGAATGACGAAGTCCTGAGCGCGTTTCCCAAGGACACGGACGCTCTGGTCGACCGCGGCCAGATTCAGATTCTGAATGGCAATCTGAACGATGCCAGCTCCACGTTGCAGGCGGCCCTGCAAAGCGATCCCGAAAATGCCCTTGCTCATTACTACTTCGGGGTTGCGCTGGAGAAGTCGGGCAACTCCGGGCGCGCGGAGACAGAGTGGCGAGAAGCTCTGCGCGGCCGTCCCAATCTTGTGGATGCACAAAAGAATCTGGCCGGAGTCGACTTGCGCAAGGGCGACATGGCGGCGCTCGAGACAGCTGCCACTCAGATCATCAGTCTGCAACCCACCTCACCCGACGGCTACGCCTTGCGAGCGATTTCCCTGATCAATCGCGGGCACCTGAAGGACGCTGAGGAAGACACCCACAAAGCCATCGAAGTCGCACCACAAAGTCCCGTGGGCTACGTGCAATTGGGAAGCTTGAAGTTCGTTGAGAAACAGTACGACGAGGCAAGAAAGGCCTACCAAGAGGCCTTGAATCGTGACGTCAACTCGAGCGATGCCCTGCGCGGGCTGGTCAACACGTTTCTGGTACAAGGCCAGATTGACCAGGCCATTGTGTCGGCAAAAACCCAAATCGCCAAGGCGCCAGACAATAGCGCCTTCTACGATTTGCTTGGAACTGTACTCTTCAGAAACAAGAAGGACCTGAACGCCGCCGAGACCGCGTTCCAGAAGTCCGTGCAGCTCGATCAGAATTCCGATGCGCTGATCAAACTGGGCGAAGCGCAGGCTGCCAAGGGAGAGGTGGACCAAGCAATCGCTACTTATCAGCAAGCGATCAAGGACCACCCACGCAATGCGAACTTCAATACCCTACTGGGGGAACTCTACGAGTCCAAACGAGAATGGAAGCAGGCTCAGGCCGCCTACCAAGAGGCTCTGAACCTGACCCCTAATGACCCGCTCACCTCCAACAATCTGGCCAACGTGACGTTGCAACTGGGAGGCAATTTGGACGTTGCCATGGCGCTGGCCCAGACCGCGCGCCGAGGGATGCCGGATTCCCCGGCCGCCGCTGACACCCTGGGCTGGGTTTACTATCAGCAGGGGGCCTACCAGCCCGCGATTGATCTCTTCCAGGAAGCCCTGAGGCTGGGAGAAAAGCATAAATCTCCGGAAGATCCCGGCATTCACTACCACTTGGGCTTGGCTTACCAAAAAACCAACCAACACGCGCTCGCCCGCCAGCACCTGGAAAGGGTGTTGAAGATCGACCCCAACTACAGCGATGCCGCCGAGGTGAGGAAGCAGCTAGCACAACTGAGGTCGTAGCCGCACGATAGGCCTGAAAGTCCTCACTCGTTTGGGCTAGCCTCCTTTAATTATCCTGTCCCGCCTTGACACGCCGATGTATGATGTTGCGCTGCATTTTTGTCGGGCCTGGTCCGGGCTAATTTTGTGCTGCTTATGCAACGCCCGGAGCGACGCCGATGCCGCCCATCCCCCAGGGTGACGAGTAGGCGATGTCGCTGCGTTTCGCACTGGAGGTGCGTATGAGTGATTTCTTGTGGAGTCTGTGGTCTAACGACGACGGTCAAGACATCGCCGAATATGCGGTGATGCTGGCGGTCATTCTGGTAATCGTAGTGGGCACGATTCGGCTGATCGGCTCGAACGCGAACAATGTGTTCTCCAGCGTCGCCAGTTCGATTAGTCAATGAGCGGTGGAGTAGAATGTACTGCGCGCTGCGCCCGTCTAATGGAGGGATGATATGGCAGATTTTCTTCGCCGGCTTTGGTCGAATCAAGAGGGCCAGGATATTGCCGAATATGCAGTATTGCTGGCGGTGATTCTGGTTCTGGTGGTGGGCACGGTCCGGTTAATCGGCTCGAACGCCAATAACGTATTTTCCGCCACCGCCAGCTCGATCAGCCAGTAGATATTTCGAAACCGCGGCAGGCTGGCGCGTCAGCGCGATGGAACTGCTTCGCCCTCGGGGCGATCATCCCGCTGGGACGCCCCAGGGGACAAACAAGGGTTTAAACCATCGCAAGGGCCGACTCGCAGAACGCTGATTCGCCGAAGATTAGCGTTTCGCTTGTCCCATCCAGTTCCATGCCGTCCTGACAATGTCGTCCAGCGAACGCTGGGCCTTCCACTGCAGGACTCTCTCCGCCTTGCCAGGGTCAGCGACCAGAGAAGGTGGGTCTCCGGGACGACGCGCTACAGTCTTCACCGGAACCGGACGCCCCGTCACCTCCTCCACTTTCTTCAGGACCTCTATCACCGAATATCCGCGACCGGTTCCCAGGTTCAGGGCAATCGAGTCTGTGCCGCTGCCCAAATGCTGCAACGCAAGTCCGTGCGCTTCGGCGAGATCGTTCACGTGAATGTAATCGCGCACACAGGTGCCGTCCGGGGTGGGATAGTCGGTGCCGAAGAGTTCCAGCGCACCTCGCGCTCCCGACGCCGCCAGCAGCGCGGATGGGATCAGATGAGTTTCGGGATCGTGGAGCTCCCCGATTTTGCCGCCTTCGTCCGCGCCCGCGGCGTTGAAATACCGCAAGCTGGCAAACTTCACGCCATAGGCACGGTCGTAAGCCTCTAGGGCATTTTCAAAGAACAACTTCGAGACCCCGTACGGATTCACCGGCTGGCGCGGAGCACTTTCAGTGATGGGAACTTTCTCAGGAATTCCGTACACGGCACATGTGGACGAGAACACCACACGCCGCACTCCGCAATCCACACAGGCGTTCAGCAGTACGAGCGCGGCTTCCACGTTATTGCGGAAATATTTTCGCGGGTTCTCCACCGACTCGCCGACATAGGCGTGCCCGGCAAAGTGCATCACCGCATCGACGCGACGCAAGACGGGAGAAAGCCTGGCCGCGTCGGCGATGTCGCCCACCACCAGCTCGAATCCCTCGGCGAGAAAAGCATGGCCAGTGGACAAGTTGTCATACACGACAACTTCGTGACCATGGCGACGCAGCGTGTGCGCCGCATGACTGCCAATGTATCCCGCCCCGCCCACCACCAGAACTACCAAGAGAGTTCTCCCTGGCTCCGGAACAGTCTAATCGAAATCTCCGTATCTGTTTCGAGTGCGGCACAGTCCGCAACCATCCTGCCGCTTAACAACCTGTGAAAGGGTTTTCCCTGCGTGAGAGATCAGTGAAGACAGCAATCGATTCAAGAACCTCCCGACAGATTCACAGCTAACAGTGAAATTAACAGTGAATTGCGCGTTTTTCGAATCGACAAACTTCGTTTGCGCTCGTTGGGTCGTGGTGCATGACGTGGCCGCCCGTCGTTTCCGGATTCGCCACCCTACGCGATTCATTGGCGTCGTGCAGATTTAGCGCTGTGATTTTCATAACAAGATTAGTCTCCTTTTCCTGACTAGGATCTTCCTTCCTCGCGCACCTTCGGGATCGTTTCTTGACCGTTGTGATTCTCTTTTACTTCCGGAACGGATCCAGCGGCAGATTGTGCATCGTGGGATAACCTCGAGCCGCCCGTGGCAGCGCAGTTTCCTCCTGAACTGGCTGTGGGGCCCGCAGTGCGAGGGCTTATCCCGTAGATTTGGCGGATAGCGTCGCCAAGTCCATTCCGATCCGGAGTTTTGACCTTAGTCTTAACCTCGTTGTCGGAAGGAATTTCATGCTGCAAACTCTGCGTTGGCGTCCCTTCGGTCCGGTTCGCCACCTCTACGGCAGCCCGCACCCTGCCCCTTATTCCTTCGCGTGCCATTGCCTTGGCAATTGCGTCGGGCACTGTGTCAGTCTTGCGGACTCTCAAGTCCCCCACTCGGAGATCCGCAATTTTCAGGTACGCTTCCGCGTAGGGCGTGCGTTTGGGTCTGCCGCTTGGATTGCCGCTTTGCCCAGGTTTCCACGGTGTCAAGTTGCTCAGCCTACGTTTGCGCCCATCGCTCTTCTTGTTCTGGGCAGTGTACTCACCTTTTCCGTTGCTCTCAGCCATGATCTTCCTCCTCTCCGACCCAACCGTGCTTTCGCGTGACCCAGGTACGTAAAGGTCATCGCGATTTACACGATTTGCGCGCTGTGCTTTGCTTTGCTCGTGCTGTGCTTTGCGGAGGTGCGGTGCTTTGCGGAGGTGCGGTGCTTTGCAGAATGCTGTGCTTTGCGGAGCTAGAGCCTAGTACCCCGATTCGAACTCTAACACTTAGCTACTTTACCTTAGGTTCCCAGAAAAGAAAAGTGTGGGTACTAGTCGTCCAGAAAATTGGAGACGTTTTCTTCGATGTGGGGGTGGGAGAGGGAGCGGCGGGGTTAAGGGTCGCGGCTTTCGGAGGATGGTCCGACAGATCTGCTTGTGCCTTAGCCGAGCGCGTGCATTCCATAAACTGCCCAGTCAAAATATAGAAGCGGAGCCAAAATTCCTTGCCTAGATGGTCCTCATGCCGTACCACGGCCTTTATCATGCCGCGCTGCAGCCGGAGGATTTCGCGTGCCATAGCCGAATAATTCACAGTCTTTGAGGGCAAACTTTTCTCTGAGCGTTTCTGCTCTGTCCCGTGAACAAGTCAAATAATCCCGTAGCCGGCTCATCGTTGAGAAAAACCGGAACTATGGCAGGAATTTCTCAGACCAGTCAGTCATTGTCCGGCAGGTCCCTCTGCCGAGCTCTTTCCCTCACATTCGCTCATTTGTTGCTTTGTCCGGGGTGCCCTACCGACTTTTTTTCTTTTGCCCGATCCACAAAACGGTGGAGATATTTGGATCCCTCTCTTTCGTACTCGTGAATCCCGCCTCTAAGAAGCAGTTCACAAACTTGCGCCAAGCTTCGGCCTTCCTTCTTAGCGATCTGCAAAAGGGCAGCTTTGATCTCACTGGAGACCCTGAAACCAATTCGTTCGTCTTTGGCTGTCATAACCTGCGGCGATTTTAGAACTTTCGTCCACGCGCCGCAAATCAGATTTCCACTTGACACAATATCACAGATGGTAGACAATGTTCAACATTGGTGGTCACTGAAGAACTCTTATATGAAGCCTGGATGCTCCAAGAATCAGCAAATGTTAATCGCGGACAACTTGCGTTACGTGAAGCGATTCGTATCCCAGAACCTATCCCCTATTCTGCGCGAGCAGTTGCGAGAGCTCACTCGCAATTTTTCGCTCTCCTTAAAGTGCGGTGACCTCCTTCTTCTTGGTGGTGGCTGGTACGTGACCCACGCAGGCCTGATCCGTCTGGCCAAGCGTTGCCACTGCGCTGGAATGCGGGTCGAGCCTGTTAGTGAGCTCTCCGATCAGGCAAATAGTCGCTATGCCTTCCGGGCCACCGTTTACAGATCTGCACGTTGTCGCGGCTTCGTCGGCTACGGCGATGCTGACCCATCAAGCGTTTCCTTCTTGGTCCGTGGCGCCGAAATGCGCGTCGCGGAGACTCGCGCGGTAAGTCGTGCGTTACGCAAGGCCTACGGCATCGGCATCTGCTCCGTCGAGGAGATCGGGTCTTTCGCTGGTCAACCCGCTTCTCATCTGGAGTCCAAAAAGCTGCCGCACCCTGCCAATAGCAACGGGAACCACGGCGGCCCCAAGGTTCGCGATCGACTTCACCAATTGATTCGCCAGCACCAACTCGACGCCAATCTCGTTAAGTCCTATGCGACCGACTTCTGCGGGGTCAAGACGCTGCGCGAGGCCACGCGGGAGCAGGTCGAGACCTTCGTCGCCCACCTGGCCGACTGGGCCGAGAAAGACCGCAACGCTCTGCTTTGCCAACTCAATAGCTATCCCCGCGCACAAGAAGGTGCCGCATGAAACGCCGCATTCAAGGCTTGCACGAGGCTGATCCATCCCGCGCGACCGAAATCCCCGACAACCTTTACCTCGTTCGCGTGGAACTTGCCCAATATCGATATCAGCGGAAGCCGTATTACCTCCTCCGCATGGCCGTGATTGCCCCCCAACATTTCGCCGGGCAGTCTATTACGGGTCGTCTCTATTGCACGCCCAAAGCCCTGTGGAAGCTCAATTGGTTTCTGCGCGACTTCGGCTATGACAGGGAACTCATCGGCCGCGATGAAATCGATGAGAAGAGCTTGCTCGGTTTACGCGGCATCGTCAAGATCAGCCACGCCACCGCAAATCGTACGTCGTTGCTTAACCTGGACGGCTTTGCCCCTGCGGCTCAATGGCAAGAACTTTCCCCATCATCTCCCTGCACACAACGACTGGAGGTAGGGCGATGACCTACAGCTACACCCAAATCAGCAACTATTTGACCTGCCCACGCCGCTATCGCCATCGCTATCTTGACGGCTGGCAGGAGAAAGACACCCGGGCTGCCATGCTCTTCGGGCGAGCGTTCGAACAGGCTCTAGCCGCGTTCTTCCTGCGCGAGGACGCGGCAGGTGTTCTATTCCGTGAATGGGCCGCCTACCAAAATCAACAACTGCACTACTCGAAGGGGGATAGCTGGGACCGGATGCTGCAGCAAGGCATTCAACTTCTGGACCGGTTCTGTCAGGACGACCGTATCCGCATTCGCGAGCCTCGCCGGAACCTCCAAATCAAGTTCGAGCGGCCAGTGTCCGGGAAGAATGACTTCGTAGCCTATGTTGACGCCATCGGAAAGCTGGACGGACTGCGCTGCCTGATCGAGTGGAAAACCACTTCGGCCCGCTATCCGGAAGAGCCGGATGGGTTGCTTTCACTCGATCCGCAACTGGTCTGTTATTCCTGGATGACTGGCATCTCCCAAGTCGCCCAGATTGTCTTCGTGCGCAAGCGACTGGTTGAGGTGCAATACCTGCGTACCACCATCACCGACGACCAGCGCAATGAATTCGGCCATCTGGTTGCAGATACGATTGGCCGGATCGAGTCTGCGCAGTTCTTGCCTCACAGCGGGATTCGCTTTCCGCAGAACCCCTGCAGTTCATGCCCGTATCTGGGGCTATGTCTTGGGAAGCAGGAAATGGTCGACAGCCGCCTGGTACGCCGACCGGGAGCAGAAAACCTTGGTTGGCTTGACGAGCTTGCATACTGACAATCCGCCCATGCTACCCAAGCTCAATCGCCGGCGAGCCGTGTTCGTGCTTACGAAGATTGATGAAATTCTGGCTTGGGAGAAGCAGAAAGAAGCGGAGCGGGACACCCGGTTCGTGGAACTCGGGCGCTACTTATGCGAAGTGCGGGCGGGACAGTACTGGCGGGTGGAGAACGTGAAGTCGTTCGATGAGTTCCTGGGAAGACGATTTCCGGAGTCGAGAAGGAAGGCGTACTACCTGATGTCCATCCACGAACATCTACCGCCGCAGGCGAGAAAGGAGCTGAAAGAAGTGGGATGGTCGAAAGGGCTGGAGTTGGCCAAAGTGGCGCGGAGGGACCGGCAGGACTTCGATTGTGCAACCTGGTTGCACAAAGCCCGTGAGATGCCAAAGGAACAGTTTAAGCAGGCGGTCGAGAAGGAGCTGACAGGGAAAGAAAGCGAGCCGTCGGAGATTATCTATTTCAAGCTCTATAAGAGCCAGATTCCGGTCGTCGAGCAGGCAGTCGAAACAGCCGCTCTTATGCTGGGAACTGACAAATCCCGCGGTTTTTGCCTGGAAATGATCTGCGCCGATTTCCTGGCGGGTGCAAACCTCGAAAACGGCAACTCTCAGGTCCTCCTGCAGTCGGCCTTACGGTTCTTCAAGTTCCTGCCGGGTGAAGAAAGAAAGACGTTTCTGGACCACTTTGCCGAGAAGGCATCGTGAATTGCATCCGAGCAAAGCAACCTCGCCTGCGGCTTGATCCCAGTTCATACGAGCGGCTCCGCAACCAAGTTCTGGGCCGAGATGGCTGGAGATGCCAAGCCTGCGGCTCGATGTCACATCTTGAGGTTCATCACAAGGAATTTCGCAGCCAGGCAGGTGACGATTCCGAGCAAAACCTGATTACGCTTTGTACCGGGTGCCACTCCGCCATCCATCACGGACGGCGCGGGCTTCCAAGCTACAACGCCGGACTGAAGTGTTAGCAGGTCGTTCTCTTCTTCTACGCACTGGGTCATAAGGTCATTGTTTGACGTTCGGGGAGAACATTTGGCCGGGCCCGGTCCGCCACTAGCCGTCGTTCCGTAGAGTTCCCGTCGGAGGCTTGAATCGGCGGGGCGAATGGTCCTGAGCCATCGGTCGAATCAAAGCTGTGCAGCACTGCGAATACGCCCCCTGAAGTGATCTTGAAAATTTCGCCTTGGCCATTAGCGCCGCCTTGTGAAGTTGAACCATAGAAACTTCCGTCCTTGGCTAAGGCGAGCCAGCCTGGGGCAAGCTGCCGTCAGTGCAGTTTGTTTGGGAGCAGAAGCTGTAGAGCGTGGTCAAACTACCTCCCGGGGTCATTTTGAAGACGGTGCCGCTGGCGTTCGCCCCTCCTCCGAGCGTTGTGCCATACAGGTTTACGTCAAGGCCTTGGACGAGACCCGGATAGACCGGGGTTGCACCGTTGGGTCCGTCAAAATTCACCAGAGTCTCGAACGTCTGTGCAGGCGAGGCAATCGCCGTTGCTACACAAAGCAGGAGGACAGCGGCAGCCTTTGCACGCGCACTAAGTTTTGTCATCGGGAAACCTCCATGGAACGAAACTCACGATTCGAGGCCTACTCACGCGAGAACAGCACGAATAAGACTGAGAACTGCAAAAGGGGGAACGATCGAGCCGAGACACTCGCAATTGTCCTCCCGGCTGGGCGGAAGGTCAAGGAGGGTACTTGCCCCGTCCTCGGGTTGTTGGCGTAACATCTTTATACCACTCATTGACCGGGTTGTGAGTGCAAACGCTTGTGCAACAGGTGTGCCAAGTCCTAACCCCTTGTATCGCGACGCCATCGACTCTGAATATCACGAACCAGGACGATAAGAACGCCTCCTGACAGAACGGGAATTCCGAACAGCGCGGCGAAGAACCCTGTGTGAGCATTGAACCAGTCCCACCAATAACGGTCCAGCACGGAAGTGGCGAATCCGGCAATCGCTCCGATCGACAATGTCTCCCGCCGCCGGGCGGGAGGCAAAAATGCGAAGCAAAGAAGGATTAAGAGAAGAACAGCGGCATTTCGGATGCTTGCAAAAGCAAGTAGTTGCCCCTCCAAGAAGAGAACGTCTTGCGTGGGGCATGCGCCAACGTGCCAAAGGTGCCCAGCAGGCCCAAGCGAGCATCTCGTAGGTAATCGCGAATGGGAATGGAAACAGTATCCAGTTCCATCTCGAAGGAATCATGTTGTTTGAGCGGCCGAATGTTAACGAGGCAACGCTGGGTCTTATGCTTCGACTCACTGCGTGTAGGAACGGCACAATAATCGCGAAAGTCAGACTGAAGCAAACGGCAGTTAACCAGGAGGAGGCGCCGCTTCGAGGCCACTGCATATACATCCACCCGAATAAGAACCCAGAGAGGGACCCAATCATGCCGAGAACCCCATCCTCTAGTAGTTCTTGCGGACCGCACCTTGTCGCCAGAGAAGCTGCCCATCCAGCGAGGGCACCAGTCACCCATCCAGCACTTGCACACGGAACCAAAAGGGCGATGCCAATGAAGAAGAAAAGCACGGCTACATAGTAGCGCAGTGTGTTTTCAGAACGAACTGAGGCTCTCGCAAGTCCTTTCGACTGCCAACCGTGCAGATTGTTGGCGAAAAATCTCGATTAAACTCATTGACCCCGCAGATCTGGGTGCCGAGCTGGGAGAACCGGGATCTGCGGCAACTGCTGTGGCACCGGCACCGCATGGTGCAGGCGCGCACCCGGATCATGAACCAACTGCAAGCCGTGGCCCTCAATGAAGGACTGCGCTGCAAGAAGAAGCTGTGGCGGGAACGCGGACGCCAGCAACTAGAATCCTTCCAGTTGGCTCCGTGGGCCAGTCGGCGACGGCACGATCTGTTGGAGTTGATGGATCGACTGAACCCGACCATTGCAGAACTGAGCCAAGCAATCGAGCGGGCAGTCGAGAAGTGCCCGGAAGCGCAGCGACTGAGGACGCATCCCGGAGTCGGTGCCTTGACCGCTTTGGCCTTCGTGCTGATCATCGGCAAAGCTGATCGTTTTCGCTGCGGCAAGCAGGTGGCGAGCTATCTGGGGCTGGTGCCGCTAGAAGAGTCCAGTGGGAACCGGCGCCGGCTGGGGCACATCACCAAACAGGGGAGTTCGATGCTGCGCTTTTTGCTGGTAGAAGCGGCGCAGGTGACGGTACGCAGCGTGCCCGAGTGGCGCAGCAAGTATCTCCACCTGATGATGCGGCGGGGACGGAAAACGGCCAAGGTCGCGATGGCCCGCAAGCTGGCGGTTCGTTTGTACTGGATGATGCGCCAGGGATGGGACTATCAGCAGTGGAGCAAGTTCGGTTCGCACGCGGGACAGCCCGGAAATCGCGATGGTGTGCAATAGAACACCGAGAAATTGATTGGGCGTCCCGCTCCTCTTTCACGGAGGAGTTCGAAGTAGTAATCATGATCGCAGTTCGAGACCGAAGAGATGCATGGGTCGGACCGAGTTCCTGACCTGAGTGGATTACGAGCGAGCCTTGGTTGGAACGGCAATTTTCATCGAGAGCGAAATGGCGCTCTTCTCCGAGTGCACGCAGGAGTGTGCTCGAAAACTGCTTGACACCGCCGACATTGTCAGAGACGCGATTTTTCATCAATTGACTTTGAGAGTGAAGTAAACTCCTGGGCATGCAATTGCCGACCTACATGGTTTTGCTGGCCCTAGTCTTTCCTGTGGACGTTGCGAATGCACAGGACCTGGAGACAACTCAAAATAGTGTCGCGCAACGTGTGCAACATCTTATGAGCATAGAGGTTGGATTCGAGCAGATGGTCCCTCGGGGTACGTCAATCGCGGCAAAAGAGGTTTCACGTAAGGGCAAGTCAGGCAAAGACCTCGTCGTGCAATATCACATTTTTGTAAAGGGGGTTCCGGCAGGCTCTCTATTCCAATTCCTTGACTGGGCAGCGAACGCTGAAAAACCTTCTCGCAGACTAGGAGGTATTTCGGTGGGCAAGGACGGGATTCTAATGTGCGCAGGCAGGAAACCAGAAGAGTGCGGCGATCCAAAGAAGCTCGATGACCCGATTGAATTCATTGCTCTGCCCTTGAAGGGAGAGCCGAGCCGCTTCGCATTTGTCTCATCCGACATCAAGATCGGAATCGTGATCGTTCCAGATCCCGTTGAGGCAACGGACAATGCTTGCACGATAAGGCTGGTACGCCTGACCAAAGCATTTGATCTTGCATTCCTGACCGGTACTGGGTACCCGCCGAACACAGATGTTCACTACAAAGTTTTTTCACCGGACATGACCAGTAACCTCGTCATTAGAGCGGATAGCAGCGGAACAATTCGTGTGGGGGTGGTTCCCTTTCCCGGCAAGAAGAAACAGGGTACTGCAACCGTGAAGATTGCGGAGGCTACGTGCTCTCCTGAGGCATCTTGGGAGTGGGGTCCAATTTGAACAAAGGCGATTCGCTGGCGAAATCAGGCGTTTACACTCACCACCGGGTTAATGAGTGATATGGCGATTTTTCACCAACTGACTTCGTGACACAGAGTAAGTGACAAGCAGTGCCTCGCCCTCTAGAAACAGCGCAGTTCTAGGATGTCAAGGTTCTACCTTCTGCGTGAGCGGCTTGGAGGGGTTTGGATTGAAATTATTGTCGCCGGAATACTCTGCGATCACATGGAAGGTTCCCACCGGAAGCTTCGCCGTCGTGAAGGTCGCCACCCCATTTATCAGTTGAATTGGCGCGGTGTGTTGCGAATGGGAGGAGAATGTCACAGAACCGGTCCCTTTGTACTTGGAATCGAGAGAAGAGACCACGGTTGCGATAAAGGTGACAGGTTCTCCAAGCTTCGAGGGGTTGGGCGAACTGCTGAGTTTGACGAATGTGCCACCCGCATTCGGTAGCAGGGCGATCGTGCCATCGCCGTAATCGCTCACTGCCAGATCGAGCGAACCATCCTGGTTGAAATCGCCTGACGCGACATAGGCCGGGCTCGAACCAGTGGTATAAAACTGCGTGGTAGGAAAGCTGCCATCTGCCCGGCCAGGCAGAACTGCGACATCGTTAGAGCCGAAGTTAGCTACCGCCAGGTCAAGATTGCCGTCCTTGTTAAAGTCTGCGGCGATGAGTTTGCCCGGATACGCGCCAACAAAACCTAACTGCCCCACCGTGAACGTTCCGTCACCATTCCCGACGAAGGTTTCGATCGCGCTATCCTGATATAAGGAAACCGCCAGGTCGAGTTTGCCGTCGTGGTTGAAGTCACCGGAAGCCACTCCGTCCGGGAAACCCAGATTTGTGTAGACGTCGGGATTTTGAAAACTCCCATCGGCGTTCCCCAAGAGAACAAAAAGGTCGTCGCTAGTGCCACCGGCTGTCGCTGCATCTAGACTGCCGTCTGCGTTGAAATCACCCAAAACAACATCGAAGCCGAAGACGTTCTGCGGTGCGCCATCCCGGAAATGCCCTTTCCCGTCTCCGAAGATGGTTTCGCTGGATCCGTTCCCGCCAACAAAGAGGTCGTTGGCGCCGTCTTTATTCAAATCCCCCACTGCTACAGAAATCGCTCCTCCCGCAAAAAGTGTGTGCGTGTAGATCGGTCCAGTAAAGTTACCCTTTCCATCCCCAGTGAACAAGGCGATTCCGTTACCCGATACATCCCCGCCGACAATTAGGATGTCAGGATTCCCATCGCTGTTGAAGTCTGCCACTGCCAGGCACCCGATGACATAAAAGTCAAATGTATAAGTAGTCGGAGGATTGAATGTACCATCGCCCCGGTTGAGGAGAACCGACACAGCATCAACGCTCAGATTTTGGCTATAACCAGTGACGACCAAGTCAGGATACCCGTCGTGGTTGAGATCTGCCATCGCAATGCATTTCGGCTGGTCGATTCCGCTAGGAATAAGCTGAGTCGGAGCGAATCGCACGTTTCGTGCGCCGCACAGCACTGGCATCGCTAGAGCCATCAGGAAAGATCCGACAAGAATACAAGCGCGCCAAGTGAACACTGGGAGACCTCGCATTGTGCACCTCGCTCGGTACTGCGTTTGAGCCGCGACGAAACTCACGTGGGAAATCGAACTTATGTCGATCCGAGCAGCGAGATTATGTCTTGTACTGCCACGTCCGTCAAGTAATTCTTAACGGGGGGTGTCGTGGTTCGCTAAAGACTGTTATAGGCCACTCTTCTTCTTCAAAATAGGATGGTCATCCGGGATTCCCCACCGGCATCACCTCAACGTTGGCCCGAACATACGATCAGCTAGCCACGGTCAGTTGACGCAAACAGCGTTTACACTCATTGACTCTCAATGAGTGATATCGCGACATTACGCCAGCAACCCTGTGGCAGACAGCGATCAGGGAGTAAGCTTGAACACGGTTCCGTTGTTGTTGATGCCGCCGAAAAGCGCCGTCCCATAGAGATTGCCCGCCGTATCTGAAACCAAGCCGCCATAGATCTGAGATCCGTCGCTTCCTGAGAAGCTGTGTAACAACGTCTCATTACCCGCGGAATCAACCTTGAAAACCGTACCGTGGCCGTTTACGCCTCCGATCCAGGTTGTGCCATACAGATTGCCCGTACCGTCAACGACCAGTGCCGCGTAAGGAGAATTGCCGTCGCCGGGCGCTCCAGCAAAGTTGTGCAGCACAGTTTCCTGGCCGGTCGTCCGGCTGATCTTGAAGACCGTTCCATACCCGAGAGTACCGCCAGATTCAGTGGTTCCGTATAGATTGTCCGCCGAATCGTGGGCTAGGCCAGCGAAAGGATTAGAGCCGTCAGGACCCGCGCCGAAGCTGTGCAGAACGGTTTCCTTGCCTGCTGAGTTCAACTTGAAGACGGTGCCGAGGCTGTAAGCACCTCCAAACCATGTTGTGCCATAGAGGTTTCCCTTCGCATCGCGAATCACACCGCCCATCGGCCATTGACCGTCGGTCGAACCGGCAAAGCTGTATAGCACCGTCTCCTTACCGTTCGGGTCAACTCTGAAGACCATACCGTTATTGGAAGCGCCTCCCAACTCGGTCGTACCGTAGAGATTGCCAGCAGGGTCCCGCGTCAGCCCGGGCTGGGGAACAGCGCCGTCTGGGCTTCCTGCAAAACTGTACAGCACACTTTCTTTCCCGGTGCCGTCAATCTTGATTATCGCCCCGCAACCGCTGGGACCCATCCTAGTGCATGGCCCAGTTCCACCATATTCCGAGACCCCGTAACCACCGTTTGCTCCATTTGCGATCATCGTGACGTAGGGTTCAGCCCCATCTGGATTCCCAGAGAATGTGTGAAGTACCGTCTCCTTGCCGCCAGAATCGATCTCGAACATAACGCCACAATTGCAGGCAGTGTTACCTCCTCCCGCTGCAGCGCCGTAAACATTGCCTTTGTTGTCCGCGACTAAGGAGCCGCGGTATGGAAGCGACCCGTCAGTGGCGCCGGTGAACTCGTACAGCACAGTAAACGTTTGCGCTTGAGCAGCAAGCATGCCGACGAACACTACGATGAAGACCATGGTGAAAGCGGTTTGCATCTGCTCTCTAAAAACCTGGTGTTTGGGTCTAAGAGTCACGGGATCCTCCAATACGACTGGAACCGGTTGGTGTTTTATCACCGCAGAACCCCTTTAGCAAGGTTGTTTCTCGGGCGCCCTATCGTCAGTTAAACGCACGAAATGGCTATCTAAGCAAGAACCCTAGGGGTCACTGTGATTGGGCTACAGTGGCCGAAGGAGCAACGACCGGCTATTTAAAATTGGTCAACTCCAGAAGGAACGCCTGAGACTTGAAGATCCACTGCACCGATGCGCGAAGATCAAGGCAAGGAAGAAATGAGTCGATGGAAAGAGAGGGAGACATTCCCGTGCCCGGCGATTATGACGACGACGGGCAAACCGATTTTGCAGTATTCCGTCCCTCCACCGGCACTTGGTACATCCTTCTAAGCAACACTCTGCACGAAATTATCCGGCCTTGGGGCAGAGAGGGGGACATCCCGGTGCCCGGGGATTACGACGGCGACGGGAAAAGCGACTTTGCCATCTGGCGTCCGTCCACCGGCACTTGGTACATCCTGCTAAGTGGCAACCTTCAAGAAATCATCCGGCCGTGGGGGACGGAGGGAGACATCCCGGTAGCCCGGGATTACGATGACGAAGGCAAAGCCGATCTTGCCGTGTGGCGCCCCTCGGACCGGACGTGGTATGTCATCCAAAGCAGTAACGGAATGACCTTCACGAAAGCGTGGGGCGCAAACGGTGATATTCCGATGAACAAGCCTGTGGGGCAGTAGCAAGTCAATGGAAGCGTGAAGTTGGCAGTGGCTGAAGAGGTCAGTTGTTGATAAATCGCCATAGCACTCGCCTGCGGGCCCGGGTTTTAAGTGTTACCGCTGGCATCAACAATCGCCTTGCTGACGCAAGAAATTGCCCACCAAGTCTGCTGTGTTCGGGACAACTCCAAGTTGCTGAATCAGCACCCATCTTCGACGATCTTGCCCTGCACAACGCGGTGGATGGTGAACATCCGTATCTGCATCTTCTTGCCGCTCGCAGGAATTCCCAGCCACGCGCCCTGGTGTGTGCCCTCCATCAGCAGTTGCATCACGACACGATCCCCTTCACTCAACATCTGTTCGATGCTGAAGCGGAGATCGGGGGAGCTGGCGATCCAGCCCGCAACATGCTCCCTGATCGCCTGTGGGCCGCGCGTCACTGCATCAACTGGCACGCCCGACCGCAGTTGATGTGTTACACAATCCTTGGCGAAGATCGCGTCCGCCACGTCCAACCAGCGTTCATTCCACAACTCCTCTACGAACCTGTTGATCAGCTGTTTCGGATCATCCATCGCGCTTACTCCTGACACAATAGACAAATCTCCACGTCGCAGGTCGCAGTTTTTTGGGGACCGCTTTGCCGCACGGATGCTGTCGTTGCGAAAAGCTCCAGGACGTTAGTGGTCAATCGCCTCCAGAGTCTACTCGGGCCTGGGAGCCGACATTGTTATGCAATCATCTACTGCTCAGAATGTCGTTGATGCCTGCGCAATTGAATGTCGATCCCAATCATCGGCCCGTAAACATTAATGCCATAGTTCGTAGCGCCCCAGTGAGGATTCGTGGGCGTAGGTGCGTGGTTGGATAAGTCAAGATTTGATATATGCATGAAATGCAAACCGGCCGAAATTGCATAGCGCGAATTAAAGTTATATCGCACTCCGCTGCCCATGTTCACAGTAAATGTGAAGTCCTCTCCTTGCGCATACTTCACCCCGTCGGGTCCCTTAGCGTCAATATTCCCGAGGCCGAGGCGTGTATCAAAGTAGGGCACGATCCTCCAGTTACGCGGGACAAAATTACGCCGAATACCCATGATGTAGGCGAAATACCGTGTCTCAGGTCCCCTCGGAATCGCGGTAACGGACCCGCTGAACGTAAGATCCCAGTTGCCACGTAGAATCAAAGGACCTCCTATACCGTTGATATGCCATCGGAGAGAAGCAATGATGGGTGCCAGTGTGTATTTGAGGGGATACGTGTTGTAGTTACCGCCTACGAAAACGTCAAGAGGAAAAGGGATGTTGATGGGAAGCCATCCGCCGTCCAAGGAGAATTCGAGCTTGTTTCTGTAATAGATGTTTCGGTTGAAGTCAGCCGATTTGGGGTTCCCTAGCCGTATTACCTGCTCTGTTTCCGGAGTGTTGCCCATTGATTCGGTTTGCGACTGGGCAGGACGTGATAGAAGTCCCAACAGGGTAAGGGCTGCGATTGAAATATGAGAGATGTTGTGGCGCATGGCGGGCTCCCATCTCAGACTGTTGTAGATTACTCCTCGTCATAGGCTTCGGGAGGACCGAGAAGCGCCCCCAAGGCTGACTAACCCCAAGCGAAAAACAAAGTTTTCCTCCTCCCGTGACACGCCCATATCCCGATTTGCTGACGACTGGCTTGTGATCGTTGGGGTAACATCGCGGTTACACTCATTGACCCCAGTCGGCCAGTTCTCAATGAGTGCTCACGCCTGGTTTACAACAGTTGGATTCTCGGAGTTCCAAACCGAGACTCGGCATGTTGACTCCCTATGTCATTGAGAGCAATATTCAGCCTGTAACCGATGCATAGCCCGCGCTTCCTGCAACTTTCCGATCCGCGCAGGGTTAGGCACTTCAACAGGGCTCGATATGTCGAAGTACAAAGTGTTCCCGGAGGTTCCTCATGAAGCCCTCCACTTCGTCTCTATTTGCCTGATGCTGGCTAGCACATTCGTGCTGGCGCAAAACCCGGTTCCATTTGTGGATCAGCCGCTGGTGCCGGCGGCGGTGACGCCCGGCGGAGCGGGCTTTACCCTCACCGTCAACGGAACAGGTTTCGTTGACGGGGCGACTGTGAACTGGAACGGCAGTGGACTGGCCACTACGCTCGTCAGCGGATCTCAGCTGACCGCCATCGTTCCTGCCGCCAACATTGCTTCCGCGAACGCAGCCTCTGTGACGGTCAGCAACCCGACTCCCGGAGGCGGGCCTTCGAACGTGCAGTATCTGGTGGTGGCGAGTCCGACAGCTGGCGTGGGTTTGGGCGCGGCGGTGAACTACAGTTCCGGCGGATCTTTCCCAACTCAGCCCCTGGCTGCTGACGTAAATGGAGACGGCAAGCTTGACCTGATTGTGGTTAATCTGTTTGGCGCGGGGAACGGTGATGGCTTGGTCGGTGTACTGCTGGGAAACGGTGATGGAACTTTCCAGCCGGTCGTGACCTACGATGCTGGAGGATCTTTTGCCCCTGGCAACCTGTTCTGTATGGCATCTCCGAGCTGCCAGCTTCCATTGCTGGCCGTTGCCGACGTCAATGGAGATGGCAAACCAGACATCGTTGTGGCCAGCCTCGGCGGAGGCACTAACGGAAAAGGCCTGGTCGGGATTTTATTAGGCAACGGCGATGGGACCTTTCGGCCGGTGGTCACCTACGATTCGAATGGCCTCGGAACGTCGGCCGTCGCGGTCGCGGATGTCAATGGAGATGGGAAGGTAGACTTGCTGGTGGCCAATCAATGCAACTTGACCTGTCCAGATTTGTCGCCGGATGGCTCATTGAGCGTACTACTCGGCAACGGCGACGGGACTTTCCAGCCGGCAGTAACTTATGATGCAGGCAACGGCACCACCACAGACCTGGCGGTAGGTGACATGAATGGCGACGGAAAGCTCGACGTACTGGTGATCGATGGCTGTACGGTCTTTTCTCTCTTGTGCGAACCGGCGAGCTCGGTAGGCATACTGCTGGGCAACGGTGACGGAACCTTCCAACCGCTGTCCGCGTTGTTGAGGACCGGCGGAGCGCTGGCCAGTTCAGGAACGTTGGCAGATGTCAATGGGGACGGCAAGCTGGATGCGCTGGTAGCGAACGGGTTTGCCGCTGTGTTTTTGGGTAAGGGAGACGGCACGCTCCAACCTCCTACACAGTTCCTTTCTGAATATGGGGGCAGCGGGGGCCTTGCCATTGGAGACGTGAATCAGGACGGCAAACTTGATATCGTCATGTCCGTCTCTTGCGGTCCTGCTTCCTTTTGTCCAGCCGGTGGGGTGAATGTGCTGCTTGGCAACGGCAATGGGACATTTCAATCGCCGATTTTCTTTCCGGCATCGCCGACGAGCGCTGGGTTGTCAACCTTGGCCGACCTGAACGGAGACGGCAAGCTGGACATGCTGGTGAGCACCTGCATGGATGAGCAGTGCGTGCAAGGGGCGGTGGCAGTCCTGTTGAATGTTTCGCCCACGACGATTGCGCTCGACGCTTCTCCCAATCCGGAGTTTGGCACTCAGACTGTCACGTTTTCAGCCACGGTCACGCCACAAGGCAACGGCGTGCCAACCGGAACCGTTACTTTGTTTGACGGAACCGCCAGTCTGGCGAGTGTGCCGCTCCAGGCGAACGGGACCGCAGTCTTCGCGACAAGTTCACTCGCCTTTGGCTCGCATTACATCACTGCGGTTTACAACGGCGATAAGAACTTTGGAAGGAGCATGTCGCCCCGTCTGACCCAGGCAGTAGAGGATTTCGGTTTCACAATCCTGAGTCCAACGAGTCAGACCGTCGCACGCGGGCAATCGGCCGTTTACGACGGCAGTGTCAGTCAGCTTGGTCCGTTCACGCAATCCGTCTCATTTAGTTGTACGGGAGCGCCAGCGAACTCAACCTGTTCCATATCGCCAAACCCGGCGGTCGTGAATGTTAACGGGACGTTCGTCTCCATCAGGGTCGTTACTCAAGCCCCAAAGATGGGATTGAAGTCGCCCCCAGTTGGGCCATTCAAGAACGGCCTGCAGCTTTTGCCGATGTGGGCCGGCATTGTCGGAGTGCTGCTCGCTGGAAATTATTGGCGGAAGAGTTCACATTCGCGACGGTGGCGTGCATGGTCTGCAATTTGTCTATTGGCAATTGGCACCGGCCTCCCGGCGTGCGGGGGTGGTGGGAGCGGAAGCGGCGGTGGAGGTGGTGGTAAGGGCGGAGGCGGCACGCCCGCCGGAACATATACGCTGATCGTGACCGGTACATTCACAAGCGGAACCATTACCTTGAAGCATTCGTCGCAAGCGACGCTGATCGTGAATTAGGGTCACTGGAAAGCACCCGTGCGTTAGTTCCTAGCGCAGTTTCAGCCAGGGTGGAAGTACCGCACTCTTGGTGAGCGATTCGTTCGCTCGGTGCAAGTTGGGTGTTCTCGTTTCAGCCGGCACTGTCATCTGTTTGTCGACCTTTCTTCCATCCCAGGATGGAAGTGGGCCAGACGATTAACGCAGTCACCCGAACTCGGCGCATGGGCTTTTTTCTTTTCTCAGAATCGTGACCGTGTCCGTGAAACTTTCCGGTACGGACCGGGTTGCAACCATTTAGACTCTGATTCTGGCTCGGAGGTCTGAATGTCCGCCATATTCTCCCGTGCTTTCAGACTAACTACGTGGTTCACGGCCCTTGCTGGCGTGATGCTAGGCAGCACGCTCTCGCTGGCGCAAAACTCGGTTCCATTTGTGGATCAGCCGCTGGTGCCGGCGGCGGTGGCGCCCGGCGGAGCGGGCTTTACCCTCACCGTCAACGGAACGGGCTTCGTTGCTGGAGCTATCGTGAATTGGGACGGCAATGGGCTGAACACCACGTTCGTCAGCGGCTCTCAGCTCACCGCCATCGTTCCTGCCCCGGATATTGTCTCAGCTGGGATCGGTGCGGTGACGGTCAGTAACCCAACCCCGGGAGGCGGACTTTCGAACGTGCAATACCTTCTGGTGGCTAGTGCGACGGCAGATGTGGGATTCGGCGCGGCGACAAATTACGCCACAGGTGGATCCTTCCCAGGCCAACCTGTTGTGGCAGACGTAAACGGAGACGGCAAGCTTGATCTTATCGTCGTCAATCAACAGGGTGCGGGTAATGGCGTCGAGTCGGTTGGGGTGTTGTTGGGGAACGGAGACGGAACCTTCAAGCCGGTTGTCACCTATGACGCGGGAGGCCAAAGCAGTCCCGTGTTTTGTGGGACCGCCCACCCGTGTCCGTTTACTCAGATTACGGTTGCCGACGTGAATGGGGACGGTAAACCGGACATTCTGGTGGTAAGCCCTTGCTGCGGGGGTACGACCAAAGATGGCCTGGTCGGCGTATTGTTGGGCAACGGCGACGGCACCTTCCAACCGGTGGTGACCTACGAAACTGGTGGTTTTGGAGCTACCGGAGTCGCCGTAGCGGACGTTAATGGGGACGGGAAGCTGGACCTGCTGATTGCCAATCAATGTGAGCCATCTTGTAATCTCAATCTTGGGTTTGTGGATGGTTCACTGGGGGTGTTGCTCGGCAACGGCGATGGCACGTTTCAGCCGGTTGTGAACTTTGACGCAGGCAACGGTGAAACCTCAGCCGTTGCGGTCGGGGATCTCAATGGCGACGGCAAGCTTGATGCCATCATGATCGATTCGTGCTACATCAACGATCCCATTTTCGAATGCGATGCGGGTGCCACGATGCCCATTCTGCTGGGCAATGGGGATGGAACATTCCAGCCGCCTGTTTTGTACGGCACAGATGGCGAAAGCACCCTGTCGGGAGTACTCGCCGATGTCAATGCGGACGGAAGACTGGATGCGCTAGTGGCGAATCCGCTTTGCCTCTTCTCATGCGAATTCCGTGCCACCGCCGGTGTGCTTCTCGGTAAAGGTGACGGAACGATCCAAAGCACGACGCAGTATCCCTCGGGAAACGCGAGTGGTGTAGGTATCGCCGTCGGAGATGTCAATCAGGATGGAATCCTCGATCTGGTCGTGACCTTGTCTTGCAATCCTACCGATAATGTTTGCCCCAGCGGCTGGGCGGGCATACTACTGGGTAACGGCGACGGAACATTTCGGTCCCCGAATTTCTTCCTGGCAACTCCGACAACTCCTGGAGGGGTAGCGCTGGCTGACCTCAACGGCGACGGCAAGCTGGATATGCTCGTGAGCACCTGCTCTGATAGCGCCTGCACGCAGGGAGCAGTTGCGGTTCTGTTAAACATCTTCCCAACAGCAGTTAGCATCAAGTCCTCAGCCAATCCGGCGGTTGTAACCCAACCTGTTACATTTACTGCCACCCTGAGCCCACAAGGCAACGGAGTGCCAACCGGAACTGTTACTTTTCTTGACGGGACTACCATTCTGGCAAATGTTGCACTCGATACCAACGGAACGGCGACATTTGCAACAAGTTCGCTCGCCCTGACGACTCACAACATCACCGCTGTCTATAACGGCGACCAAAGTTTCGGAAGAAGCGTGTCGCCAGTTGTCAAGGAAACCGTACAGGATTTCAGTTTCGGAATCACTGGCCAGAAAAGCCTGACCGTCGCGCCGGGGCAGGTAGCCAACTACTCCGGCAACGTAACCGCTGAAGCAGGTGGGTTTAGTTACCCTGTCACACTTAGTTGTAGTGGAGCGCCCGCCGACTCTATCTGTTCCGTGTCACCGAATCCCGTGGATTTGAAAACTTCCGAGGTTACCGTCAACATCACGGTTGCGACTCATGCTCCGGCGATGGGATTGAAAATACCTCCAGATCGTCCATTCAATCGTGGTCCGCAAGTGTTGGCGACATGGACGGGTGTGTTTGGATTGCTGCTCGTTTATGGCGTTCGCAATCGGAGGGGTTTGGTCCGACGCGGGCGAACTCTAGGTCTATTTGTTTGCCTGTTAGCGATCGGCATGGGCACGCCAGCATGCGGTGGTGGGGGCGGTGGAGGTCAGAGCGGAGCGGGTACCCCGGCCGGGACCTACACGTTGACCATTGACGCAGGGTACACAAGTGGAAACTTCACCTTGAAGCATTCGTCGCAGGCGACGCTGATCGTGAATTAGGTGTCACCGGAACGCACCCATGCGTTGGTTCCTAGGGCAGTTTCAGCCAGGGTGTAAGTACCATCACCCGATTTCAGACGAAGCGTGTTTGGAACCCGCAAGCGAAAGCGCCTCGGGCCGCTCAACAGGCGAAGCATCGAGATTTCACTCCATTGACCTGGGTCGGCAATTCTCTAATGAGTGATAACGCATGATTTGGCAAGAACGACGTTATCTTCGAGCTTCTACAGGACTGGAGCGATGTTGACTGCTCTCTCCCTTGTGTGACAACATAGTTAAAATCGTTTGCCGCCATGCGGCAAAGACCGTCTGCGCAACTGGAGAGATCGCATGGCAGCATCATCTATGTTCCTAGGGAAGACTAAACGCCAATGGACTGGCTTGTTGTATCCCCGCCGCGTCCGCCTGTTTGACATCTTAAATACCAACGCTGATTTTCAGCAGTTCATCCGCACACGACTCAAGCAGGTCAGTCATTTCGACAACCGGGATGAACTCTACCAGCACGTGAATAAAGCGGTTTTGAAAGGCGAAGCCATCGACTACATGGAGTTTGGGGTTTGGCAGGGCGCTTCGTTGAAACGATGGTGTGAACTGAACCCCAATCCCAAGAGCAGGTTTTACGGCTTCGACTCGTTCGAGGGATTGCCGGAATACTGGAACCGCAAAACTGTGAAAGGCGCCTTCAACTTGAAGGGAGTTGCTCCGGAGATTGGCGATGCGCGGGTACAGTTGGTGAAAGGCTGGTTCCAGGAATCGCTTCCGGGGTTTCTTGAGAGCTTTCGCCCACAGTCCAGGTTGGTGATCCACATTGATAGCGATCTGTATTCTTCCGCGCTCTTCTGCCTCACATCGCTCCATACTCTAGCGAAGCCTGGCACAATCCTGGTCTTCGACCAATTCCAGGATTCAGAACACGAATTCAGTGCGTTCGTGGATTACACCACGTCCTATTACCGGGAGTGGAACGCTCTGGGGACGACGAAACGCTATCTCCAGGTCGCGATAGAGATGACGAAGTAGTCGGGATCGCACGCTACCTGCCCAACTATGGGTCGACTTTCAATCCCATGATTCTATAGAGGCTGCGCAAATTCTCCGCTTCCACCTCCCAGCGGTAGCGCTGTTGATAGGTCTCCTGAGCGCGCACCGACCATGCCTGCAGTCTCGCCGGATCGCTCAACATTAGCCGAAGCCCTTGCGTTATGCCTTCAACTGTCGGGGGAGAGCATAGGCCGACGTTCTGTTCCTGAATGATGCGGCGCCAAAGTGGGAAATCGGACGCCAGGATAGGAATTCCCAAGGCCATATATTCGAAGATCTTGGTAGGCAATGCATTGAGATGATCCGGAAGCGGCCTGTAGGGGACCAGACCCACTCCGGCCCCACTCAGCCTCGTGACGAGTTCAGCCGGTTCTAGCCACGGAATGTGTTGGCCCCAGCCTTCTCGGACGGACCGATCGACTGCTGGTTTCAATGACGCATCAAGCACACGGCCATACAACTCGAGTCGCACCTGGGGATATTCCTGCCGTAACCTCGAGACTGACTGCAAGACTTCCTCCACACCGTGGATCTGGGTGAGAGCCCCCACAAAAGCGATTCGATTGGGATTAACTTCCAGACCGTTTCTGGGCCGGTTGAACATGCTTCTTGGATAGTTGTGCACAACCCGAGTACGCTCCGGCGGCCAATGGGCGGCGATGGCTTCGGTGGCGGGAGCAAAAGCATGAAATCGCCGCGCGGCCATACTCCACAGCAGCCGCGCAAAACCGCTGGCCAGCGGTCGAAGCGGTCTGGGAATATATGACTTGGAGAAAACCTCCAGAGGCAATTCTTCATGGACATCGTAAAGGATGCGGACCCTGGGATGCCTTAGAGATAGCCAAATCATCGCCGGGATCAGTTCCGGATCGTGAAAGTGAATGGCATCAAACTCGCCATCCTTCGAAACATATTTCCCCACCCGCAGTGCAAGCCACATTCGTCCGAGACGCCCCTGGGACATCGGCAAATTGTGGAGATGGAATTCTCCTTGTCTGCCCCACTGGGGGAGTGGCGGATCGCCTGTCACCGGCACGAACGCGTGCACTTCCAAACCACATTGCACTGCCGCACAAGCGTTGCGCTCAAAGACGCGGGGATCACCCCAGCGGTGAACTGTAGTCAGGACGGCAAGACGCGATGGAGATGAAACGGAGTTCATGGAATCGCGGAACTGGTCCGGTGGTTCGGAGTGATTCGCGTATGCGCGCGGGTCAGGATGACACCAACCCCTCAACCACCTCTTCGAGGTTGCCGACAAATTCGCCCTTGATGCCAAATCCCTTACGGAATCCGGTCACCTCGTACCCACCCTCGCACAACATGGACTGTGTAGGCAGATAGCCAAACACGCTGTCGATATAGCCGACCGGCCAAATCGTTTTGGCCGGGAAGGCGCGATTCATCAACTGTGTGTATTCCCAGCAGGGTTCAGCCGAAATGCCGGTTACCCTCAATTGTTCGGACAGGTCGAACCAGTGAAAAGTGACGGCATCTGTCTCTCCCGACAATCCCAAGGTAGACAAAGCTAAGCTGGTCCTGTGGGGTACCAATTTCGTAGCTAAAAGCGGCGCATTCGCAGCTTCGTCCACTGCCCTCGTGGCACACGCCACAATACTCGATTGCCAACCATCATACTCTTCGGGGGAGAACCCATTAAAGCACGGCCCATTCACCAGTGTGTTGGTAAACAAGAGAAGCCGCT
>Ga0206987_1040_pt1 | contig 29256 bp, 33 predicted proteins | sample Alteio_BWMinCont_11_FD_153281 | JGI IMG/M metagenome (GOLD analysis project Ga0206987, IMG submission 153281) | Enriched cells from forest soil in Barre Woods Harvard Forest LTER site, Petersham, Massachusetts, United States -... | ecosystem: Environmental > Terrestrial > Soil > Temperate forest >... | reverse complement strand
AATTCCGAATGATAGCGAAAATTGTTTTCTTCCTCGGCCTGATCGCAGCCGCCAGTGGATTCGCCTCGCCTCCCGTCGCGCTCGCTATGGGCCTGATCTTTGGCCTCGCGTTTCGGCATCCCTACAGCGCGGGCGCCCGCAAACTTTCCCGCTGGTTGCTGCAAGCCTCGGTGGTAGGTCTGGGTTTCGGCATGAACCTTCAAGAAGTGATCCGCGTCGGCCGCAGCGGGTTTCTTTACACTCTGTTGAGTATCAGCTTCACCATGCTCGCGGGCATGGCATTGGCGGCGATGTTCAAAGTCGAGCGAACGCCGGCATTTCTGATATCGACCGGTACTGCCATTTGTGGCGGAAGCGCCATTGCCGCCGTGGGGCCGATCACCCACGCCAGCGACGAAGAAATGGCCATCTCTCTAGGCACGGTCTTCGTGCTCAATTCAGTAGCGCTGCTGACCTTCCCCTTTCTCGGCGCGGCTCTGCACTTGACCCAGACTCAATTCGGCTTGTGGGCCGCGCTCGCCATTCATGACACCAGTTCCGTCGTAGGTGCTGCCGCCAAGTATGGCGCGGTCGCCTTGGCAGTAGGCACAACGGTGAAATTGGCACGTGCTCTGTGGATTGTCCCCGTCGCGGTGGCTACGGCGGTAGTCAAAGGTTCAAAGGCCAAAATCAAATGGCCGTGGTTTATTGCCCTGTTCTGTCTGGCGGCAGTTTGCAATACCTACCTGCCAGCCGGCGCTTCGGCGTATGGACCGCTGACCAAGCTGGCGAAGATTGGCCTGACTGCCACTCTTTATCTGATCGGCAGCGGCATCTCGATCGCCACACTGAAAGAAGTGGGTCACCGCCCTCTGGTGCAGGGCATCGCCCTATGGCTGCTGGTTTCGATCGCATCGCTGTGGCTGATTCGTGTGGGATGGATCGCGCTGTGAGTCCAGTAACCATGCAAACTCGCATCATCGCTGCCATCCGCAAAATCCCGCGGGGCAAGGTTTCTACGTATGGGGCTATTGCCCGGGCCGCGGGCTTTCCCGGAGCGGCCAGGCGCGTTGCTTGGACACTTCACCGCTCCTTTGGACTTCCCTGGCAGCGTGTGCTGGGCGCGGGAGGAGAAATTAAACTGCGTGGTGATTCTGCCATCGAACAGCGTCTTCGGCTGGAGGCGGAAGGTGTGGCTTTCCGTGGCCGCCGCGTGGACATCAAGCGCCACGAATTCAAATTCCCGCTGTCCAAGTCCATCACTTCTCGTCCAAAGGCGAAGAGGCGGGCCTAAAGTATGGGGGTAGAGGCTAGCCAACGACGAACGGCCACTAACGACCGGCCACCCACTAACGACCGGTTTTAAACTGCTCATCAATCTCCACCTGATATCCCGCCGACAGCCGGTTCGTCTCGTTGGCCATGCCCACCACCGCCATCAATTCCTTGAACATGGCGTCGGTCATGCCTTTTTTCTGCGCCGAGACCGTGTGCGACGCGATGCAGTAATCGCATTGATTGCTCACACTCACCGCGACGTAAATCATTTCCTTGGTGAGAGGGTCGAGCGCTCCCGGCCCCATGATCTGCTTGATGTCTTCCCAGGTTCGCTTGAGGGTTACAGGGTCGTGGGCCAGCGCCTTCCAGAAATTGTTGATCCAATCGGTCTTGCGGGTGGCCATGATGTCGTCATAGACCGCCCGCACCTCGGGGCTGGCATTCTTGTATTCAATAAGTCCGAGCGTCGCCATGCAGGTTCTCCTGGGAAGGTTGCCTTCCAGATCAGACTGGTGAGGTCAATAGTAGCCGACGGACACACCAGAAAATGTGGCTTCTTCACTTTTGTTGAGCCTGTCCGTCAGCCTATAATGCAACCGTCCGATTCGAGACGGCCGGAGCGAGCTAGTTGCTGCAAGATCTGGTTCCATTTCTGGTGGTCGGCGGCGTCTTTCTCATCGCCTTCTTCGCGTTCTGCCATTTCGTGCAGAAGACCAGGATCATCAGCAGAGTTTCCGAGCCCAGCCCGGTAGCGGATCTGGAAGATCACGTGATTGCACTCGATGTTCCGCCCCAGCGGGAACTCGATCCCCAACTGGCTTCAATCCTTGTCTACCCCGGTGCGGTCCCGATCAGAAAGAGCGTGGCCGAGCGCGAGGTGGACGTCCGCCTGGGCAGGCAGCACTCTCGAGAAGTTTCCATCACCTATTGGACGCCGGACCCGGTCGAAACCGTTTGGGAGCACTACCGTCGCGAATTGCCTGATTGGGCGGAGACCATGTCGCAGGATGCCGGCAGGGAACTGCTGTATCAGACCGATCATCATTCCTGTCTGATCCGTGTCTATACCCACGAGGGACGCACGCTCATTGACGCCACCGTCAAGCCTGCTAAATACAACCGCAACAACCTGTTCTCTCAGAACTAAACTATAGTTTCGAAGGACCGCCTGCTGGCGCCTGCCCACCTAGCAGCTTGCCCAGTTCGCACCACGAGCAGCGCAGCCCAACATAAAAGTGACCGAACAGGGCGTATACGGCGCTCACTTCATCAAAGCGCATCTCGTAGATCAGTCTCTTGAACACCAGCGGATCGTCGGCAAACAAATCGACGCCCCACTCCCAATCATCGAAGCCAATCGACCCGGTAATGATCTGCTTGACCTCGCCGGCATAGCGGCGGCCTATCATTCCGTGCAGGTTCATTTGGCGAGCGCGCTCTTCGATCGGCAGCCGGTACCAGTTCTGATCCTCTCCTCGCCGTCGGTCCATGGGGTAAAAGCACAGATAGCGATTCGGTGGGAGCTGCGGAAACAGCCGCGACCGCATGGCCTCACGCTGCCGAGCGAGGGTGTCGTTGATGGCCCGCTTCCATTCCTCGGAATGCGGCTCCACTCCCTGGTCGGCCAGCTCGTTATAGGTCTTGATCGTGGATTCGTACAGCCCCAGCTCGATCACGGACAAGTATGACGTAGTGGGTTCCAGATAGTCGCTCAACTTCAGGTGTCCCATCTGCAACTCGACCTGCTTCAACTCCGCAAAGGACTCGCGGAAGTGGATGAACATCAGATCGCCTTTGTGGCCCAGCAGGGAATAGAGCGCCGATTGCCCGGAGGCATTCTGCTCCATCTTGGCGAGCACGCCGCTGGCCTCGCGCACAATCTCTTTCTTTACCGACGCCCGCAGCGGACGCCACGCCGCCCAGCGGAAGCGCATCATCTGGTGCAGCACGCTGTAGCCTTCAATGGTGAGCGGAACCGGCGGAATCTCAATCGCAACCGCCTGCCGGCCAGCCGTACGGGAAGAGGACATGGGCGAAGTACCTTCGCCCTATTGTAACCGCGACCGCGTCGAGAAAGGACAGGTTCCCGGGACCCGAGCACTCCGGGAACCCCCTCCGGCTATATCAATTCAGCCGATCTGATGCCACGGCGTGAGCGTATTCCAGCAGGTCGGAGACGGTCGCACCGGCCATGAGCAAACCGACGACATCCTCCAGTGTCAGCCCCGCCGCGGCGGTGACTTCCTCCAATGTTTCAGCACCGCGAGCAGCGGGTGCTTGGCGAGCACTAATCATTTCGATCTCCTTCAACACGGATTGATTGGGAAAAATGGGCAGCGCAGCAAAACGCGGGGCGTTCCCCTCAGACCGCCTGGCTTGTCGCCGCACTGCCCCTTCTTGCCCCATAAATTTGGGAGCAAGCTTGTGGCAGGCGCGGCGAAGGTTCAGCAACGCAGGGAAATCAATACGGAGAGAGAAGGCGATTGAGCAGAAAGCAGTGAGGAATCCCCGCCAGTCTGATGGACTTTCGGGGAAATAGAGACTCTGACTGGAACATCGATCGATAACAACGCAGGCCCGGAAGTGGTCCGTGCGTGAATCACGAGCGGAGCGGTACCACCCTGAAAGGCAGTATCCGGAAGATCCCATTCGTCAGGAATTAAAACGATCAGAAGAATGGCCACGAGCACGCTCGCGAGCACCAACACCTGCCACCGAGGTATGCCCCAATCCTTCATGCCGTCGAGAGTAATAGCCCATAAGGGCCATGTCAACGCCACCAACGGGCCATATGGTTATTTCTTGAGTTCCTGCAGCCAGTTCACCACCAGGGTGAGGTTGGACGAATTCTGAACCGGTGCTTGTATCATCACGAAGCGGTTGCCGTCGGTTGTGGCCTCGAACAAGCCGGGGCCAACGGGCTGTGTGGAGAATAAAGTTTGCGGCTTACCCAACTCTATGCTGTCGCCGTGGGCCGTGGCCTCCACTGACATCATGCGCGCGTGGTCGTCGAGGTAGAGGATTTCCTTGCCAGTGCGGCCCCATACTGCCGCGATCCCGTCCCCAACCAGAAACTTGCCCCCGGGTTTGGGAAAGGCCACCACGTAAACCTGGCTATGCCCAGCCTCGAACGACTCATAAACCATCCACTTGCCGTCCGGCGAAAACACGCCATTGCGGGTGTTGAATTTCTCCTGGAGGAAAGGGTACGGTTTGTGGTCGCCGAACATGGGCATCACCCATAGGTCGTAGTGCCCGTTGGATAAGCCTTCATACGTGACATATTTGCCGTCAGCCGACCAACTGCTCGGGTATTTGTCGATCTCGTCGTGATACAGCAACTCCTCTTGGCGAGCACCATTGGCGGGCCGGATATAGAGGTCGATGCGCCCGTTGCGTCCGGAGTCGAAAACAATGGTGTTTCCATCCGGAGACCACGTAGGGTCGTCGTCTCTGGACTGCGAGAAACTGAACTGCGATTTGGTGCCCCGGGCTACGTCATAGATGTAAAGCTCCAGATGTCCGTTGGCGTCCGCTTTTGCCGCCGCAACCCTCTTTCCATCCGGTGAAATATGCAGGTCTTGGAATGTCCCCGCGTCTATGACATCCCCCTTCTTGCCGCTGCGGTCGTACCATGCCAGGTCAAGAGTCGCCGCCTGGCCGCCGACGAAGACCAGCTTTCCGTCTCCCGAGAGCGAGAATGCCGCTCCACCCCGAGCGTCGCCCCGGATCTGCTCGGCGATGGGAACGGGATTCCCGGTCAATTTGAGTTTCTTTTCATCGAAACCTTGGGCCATCAGATTCCCGCCGCGGACGAATACCAAATGTCCATTCGCGTATTCACCACAGTAGTCCGCGCCCACCAAGGTTGTGTCCTGCTGCGAATCGAGGGCGCCCAGATGAATAGCTCCCCGCGCTCCCCCCGGAGCATTGCGGACAAACTGGAAAAACAGGAAGTGCCGTCCGTCGGGCAGAAAAGCGGGCCAGCGTTGCGACAAGGTCACCGCTCCTCCGGTGGGCGTGGCGACGTCCTTCGGTTGACCCATGGCCGGAGACGGGGTTCCGCCAGCCGCTGGGATGCGCAGCAGGGGAGACGTTGGGTTCGGAGCGAACAGGATCGTGCCCTCTGCTCCCCAAGTGCCACCGCGAGTGTCGGAGGCGTCCGCCAGGGTTTGCACCGCTCCGCCGCTGGCATCGATCACCTTCAGCTTGCCTTGTGCAAAGAATCCCAGGCCCCGGCTATCCGGCGACCAGAATGGAAAACTTGCTTCCTCGGTTCCTGCTAACGGCTGCGCCGCCGTCGAATCCAGCGGACGAACCCACAGTTGCGCCGCCATTCCCGCGGTGGTTGCCACAAACGCCAACTTGGTACCGTCAGGCGAAATTGCACTGCTCAGCGGATCAAAAGAGTGCTGCTCCGGCGGCAGAATGCTCACTCGCAAGGGATGTGCCGACACGGGCGCGCGCAACATGAAGCCAATCCCAAATGCGATCGCGGCCGCAACGGCGACGGCAGCAACAGCCCACGCCAGTCTCTGCGAGACCCTTCGTCTTGCAACTACTGGTGCAGGCACACCCGCCTGTGATCCGCCTTCGGCAATCCACTCCAGTTGCAGTTTGACGTCGTGCGCACTCTGGATGCGTTCTTCACGCTCCTTGGCCATGCAGTAGCGCACCAACCGATCCAGCGTCGGCGGTGTCATGGGCGCTGCTTGTGATAGCGGCGGAGGCTCGGTCGCCAGGATGGATGCGATTACGCTGGCCTGGGTCTTTCCCGCAAATGCCCGCTTGCCGGTGGCCATTTCATACAGCACGCAACCCAGCGCGAAAATGTCGCTGCGCGCGTCGGCCTCAGCGCCTTCAATCTGCTCCGGAGCCATGTACTGAAAGGTGCCAACGATGGTGCCTTCCACTGTCAGCGCCTTGGGTGTGGTCATGGCGGTCAGAGCGCTGGAACTCGGGGTCTTGGCTTGCGCCTGCTTGGCCAGGCCGAAATCGAGCACCTTGGCTCCGGTCTTGGTCAGCATGATGTTGCCCGGCTTCAGGTCGCGATGGATTACTCCCTGTTGATGAGCTTTATCCAGCGCATCGGCCACCTGTGCCCCATAGCGCAACACTTCTTCCAGCGTAAGCGGCCCTCGGAGAAGACGATCAGCCAAGGTTTCGCCTTCCAGGCACTCCATCACCAGGTAGTCGAAGCCGTCCTGTGAGCCGACGTCGTAGAGAGCGCAAATGTTGGGATGAGAAAGTTGGGAGATGGTGCGCGCCTCGCGCTCGAAGCGCTCCTTCACACTGGGACTGGAGACAAAGTGCCCGGAGAGAACTTTGATGGCTACATCGCGGTCGAGCCGGGTATCGCGAGCGCGATACACTTCGCCCATACCGCCTGCGCCCAGCGGAGCCACGATTTCATAAGGACCAAGTTTCGTGCCAGAGGTGAGGGCCATTCGGGCGCAATTATAGCCCAAGCACCCGGACCGTCAATTCACAGCGCCCGCAGTACCACCAGGCTGGCATCATCCTGAAAGCGTCCGCCGCAGTGCTGGGACGCGGCTTGCATCAGCGCGTTCATGACCTCGGTTGCGCCTGCGTTTGAATTTCGCGTTGCCACCTTGACCAGGTTGGTTTCGCCGAAAGCTTCTTCGTCTGGATCGCAGGCTTCGACCAAGCCATCCGTGAACATCAGCAACTGATCGCCGCGATTCAACTGCATCTCGCTTTGCTCATAGACCCAATCGGGGAACTGTCCGAGCACCGCTCCTGCCGCGTTCAATTCCGTTGCCGTCCCGTCGGCATGCACCAGCAGCGGAGGATTGTGCCCCGCGTTGCAATAGGTCAGGCAATTGGCCTTGTCATCCAACACCGCGTAGAAGAACGAGATGAACTTGTTCACCGGGGTCAAGTCGCACAGGATACGATTCAGGCGGCGGCACAGTTCACGCGGTGCCAGCGTCTGCCACATCAGAGGTTTCAACGCCGCTTGCAAGCTCGACATCAACAGCGCCGCCGGCATCCCCTTACCAGCAACATCAGCGATGCACAGCACCGTCTGCTGGTCACTGATGCGAACCACATTGTAATAATCCCCACCCACGAAGCGCACTGGCTGCGTCATGCCGGCAACCTCGTAGTCGGACACCTGTGGCAGCTTCTTGGGCAATAGATTGCTTTGGATCTCGCGAGCTTCCTGCAGCTCATCCCGCCGTTCCCGCCGCGCCTGCCGCAGCCCCCGCACTCGTTCAATCTGTACTTGAAGTTTGTCGAGGAGCTGGCTGTTTTGCCAAGGCTTCTGCACGAAGTCAGAGGCGCCCCGCCGCATGGCCTCGACCGCAAGATCAACGCTGCTCCATGCTGTCATCACCACCAGCGGCAAACTCTCATCCTTGGCCCGAATCTGCGAAACCAGTTCCAGTCCCTCGCCACCGGCGGTGGTGTCGCGGGTGTAGTTCAGATCCAGCAACACGACGTCGAACTCGTTCGCCTCCAGCGCTTGTAAAACTCGCGCAGGATGCGTGGCCGACTCCGTTTGGTAGCCCTTCCCCTTGAGCAACAATCGCAGCGCGTCCAGAACATGCGGCTGATCGTCGGCAATCAGCACTCGCCCCATCACTGGGTTCGCTGATCCATAGACTTGAGTGGTTGCCAGGGTTTCCATACTGGGCAGAAGTGCACCCTGCGGGCCAAAGGCTGTGTCGGCTGCAACTGTTGATTTCAAGAGGGGTTAAGAGTTCTCATCGCAACCGGTCGCAGTTGGCAGTTGTGCGCCAATGGAACCGGTTGTCCGGAAACGAACAGGGCCCGCTGCGTCGCGCTGATCACGTCCGCGGTCGGTCTTTGTAAACCGTAGAGTGGCGTTCATTTTCCCAGGAGCAAGACGGTGACGTCCTTCAAGAAAATCATGCCAGTCTTTCGCGGAGCAGGTTTGCGGAGAGCAATCGATCCATATGTGAAGGTGCTGGATTTTGCATTGCGTTATTGACAACTGAGCGGTAGGGGCTGGATTACTCCGGTAATGGGTTGATCTCAGAACTTTGTTGTTCATTAGCGGCAGGGGCCGCAATCTACGGGTAGGGAGAAGACTCTGTTGCCGTCGAATCCATCCGCTTTCAAGGGAACGCTGGCGGGGAAATCAGTGATTGTAAAGATCTCTCTTTTCAGCCGCGCCTTCTCGGGCACCATCATCGCTGTGGACGAAACCGGCTTCTGCTTCGTCAGCGATGCCATGGTCGCGGCCCTGCGAGAGACCACCGGAAGCGCCATGGCCAGTATGGATTCCCCCAGTGTCTACCTCACATTTGCCAGTTTGGAATGGCTGGTATCAAACCAGCTCAAGGCGGCAGCCGCCTCAGCCTCCGCCTAACTGATCCGTGAACTCAAAGATGGCCCCACCTCTCGCCCCGGTTGTGCCCGAACCAGCATTTGAGAAAATACTTATTTAACAATAGCTTCCGGTAACTGAATATGGACGAAACATCAAAATCGAAAAGTGGGTAACCGAAATCGTTATAAAATCACCATTCTGGCGATGGATCCTCGTGGCAGAATTTACATCCAACAAGAGAGTCTTTTCGAGGTCCGAAGGGTTACAGGCATTGGAGGCCACTTCTTCTCTGGGAGCAGGGCGCGCGACGAGACGGTAACGAAACTCAGCACGAGGATTACGATGAAAAATATGTGCGCGCTACCACGGTTTTTGTACACGGTGCTGGCGCTCGGCGCACTTTTCCTGGCGACCCACGCCAACGGGTCAGCAGATGATTCCGGTCAGTCTCACTTGCAGGGAAGCGTGGTCGCCCACCTGCCCTTGTCCGGCGCAGCACGACGAATGTTCTTACGGCAAGATGGCAAAGCACAGTATCTGTACGTGCAACAACTTTCCCGGCAGGGATTTACGGTCATCGACGTCACCAGGCCGGAACGACCCAAACTGGTCAAGCGAATGCCTCTGGAGAGCCGAACCGTAATGGGATCCGGGCTCATAATCACTGAAACGACTGACAACTCGCGGATCGTGGATCCTTCTCCTGAGGACGGCAGTCGCGTCGACGCTAAGGTTCCCGAGTCAGTTCACGTGCTTGACGTAAGCGATCCTGGACATCCGCAGAGGGTCGCGAATGTCAGCGGCACCAGCGTCTTAGAGGATCCTGCCCGCCACTTGGTCTATGTGGTGAATGGCGATGGAGTCTGGATCCTCTCAAACCGGCATGCGGCGCGCAGCCACGAGTGCAGTTCGTCGGATGCGATATCGTCAATCCCCAACTGCAATTAGCGGCCTGCATAGCTGGAGTAGATTTCGAGAGGTGATGTGGTGAAACGGATGTGGTGTGGCAGTTTGATCATGTTTTCCCTGCCGTTGCTCGCTCAAAGTGCAATTCCTCCTGGCACCATCCTTCCTGTAGGCCTGAACTCTTCCCTGAGTTCAGGGAAGGTCAAACCTGGGCGAGTCATTACGGCGCGGGTGATGCAGGATGTTCCGCTGTCGCCGGGATCCAAAATTCAAGCTGGCGCTAAAGTTATCGGCCACGTGATCGACGTCAAAGCCCCGACCGGCACAAGCGGCGCGCAAATAACCTTCCGGTTCGACACTCTCGTGGTTGCCAAGCGCCGGACACCGATCACTACCAACCTGAGGGCATTGGCATCAGCAATGGCAGTGGAGGATGCACAAGTTCCGGAGAGTGGCCCCGACCGCGGAACCTCGCAGGAGGCTTGGACCACAAATCAAATTGGAGGCGAGGTGGTCTACCGTGGCGGCGGGCCGGTTGCCAACGGATTGCGCTCTGTGGGAGAACCTACTTATGGTGGCGTGCTGGTCCATGTTTCCGGCAAACCCGGCACAGGGTGTCGCGGAGAGATAGAAGGCAACGATCGTCTGCAGGCTCTGTGGGTGTTTTCCTCTGACGCCTGCGGAACGTACGGTTTCGCGGATCTGGAGATAGCTCATGCGGGCCGGAGTAGTCCGGTCGGCGAGATTACCCTGCTGTCTGACCACGGCGACTTTAATGTGAGGGCTGGCAGCGGAATGCTGTTGCGGGTGAACCGGGAACAATAGTCTGAAAGTGACTCCCAGGCTACCCTGCGGAAAGCAACGATTATTGGACAGTTAAACGACAGGCGAAGTTTCCGACGCTTGTAATCCTGCGACGGTGTACGAAGTCTGCGTCTCGCGTCTAGTTGATTGGCCGCGAACCTGTGATGAGGATGTCCACTAGTCTTCTGGCGCTTTGCTGCCAGTCGGGACCGGAGGCTACGTGGGAGACGCCAATCAGCGCGCGGAGCAGATCGAATGGCTCCAGATCTCTACGAATGTCACCGCTCTTGATAGCGCGCTTCACCAGCGAGTCCATCGCTCCCTGGATCTGACTGCGTGAACCTTCATACAACTTCGAAGGCCCTCCGATGAGCGAATTCAAAGCGGGGCCGATGATCTGTTTGGTCGCAATGTAGTCGACGAACAGTAACATCCACGCTCGCAGGGCTTCGATGGGAGGAAGGTTTGCGGAAAACTTCTTCTCGGCCGCGGCCACCTTTTCCACTTCACTCCGATAGACGGCTTCGATCAGTGCGTCTCGCGTGGGAAAGTGGCGATACAGAGTTCCCGCTCCAACACCTGCCTCTTTGGCAATGTCATCGAGGCTGGCGTTCGCGCCGGATCGAGTAAACGCCTCCTTCGCTACCTCCAGAATGCGCTCGCGGTTCCGCTGCGCGTCGGTGCGCGGTTTTCGTGGGGCAATTGTCTGATTCTTAGTGGGCATAAAAAAAGTTGCAACCGGAGATGGTCTCCGGTTATCTTATCTGGTGATTCGGAGACACTCTCCGTTTTAATCGGAACGTGGCGGCCTGTCAAGGGTTCCCGGCTCCGAGAGGTGAAAAATATGGATCCACTTGCTCGTTACGAACCATCAATAAGCTCTAACCCCGGCTGCTCCGACCTCACGACGATGGCAGAGCGAGAGCTGTCCGCATTCTTCAATGTCGTGACCCAACTATTCGGATCAGAACAGGCAGAGCTCTCCGCAGAAGACTGGCTGCAGGAGCTGATCGAGATCGATGGTCTGCCAGCTTCAGCCCGCGAATGGCGGTCGATCACTGCGAAGGCCTCGACTCGGCTGGCAAATCGAGTGAACGCTTCGTCTCTAGTGGCCGAATTCACAAATGCTTAGGAGGAAACGAATATGCGTGTTTTTGTCACCGGTGCTACAGGCTTCATTGGCACAGCAGTTGTCCAAGAACTGATTGACGCTGGTCATCAGGTGCTCGGCCTTGCGCGCTCGGATGCGGGTGCCAAGTCGCTTATCGCCGCTGGTGCCCAGGTGCATCGGGGTTCGCTCGAAGATCTCGATAGCCTTCGCAGCGGCGCAGCGGCTGCCGACGGAGTGATCCACACCGCTTTTATCCACGATTTCTCAAACTATGGACCCGCCGCCGAGGCGGACCGGCGGGCCATCGACGCGCTCGGCGGCGCACTCGCGGGCTCTGACCGCCCGTTGATCATCACATCCGGGACCTTGCTCGCTCAACGCAAGGGTCCGCTCGCAACAGAAGAGGATGCGCCCAATCCCAATTTCCCCCGCAAGTCGGAGGAGGCGGCGATTGCGCTAGCGGCACACAGAATCCGGGCATCTGTCCTGCGGCTTCCCCCTTCGGTCCACGGCAACGGTGATCACGGCTTTGTGCCGCACTTGATCAGCATCGCTCGTGAAAAGGGCGTTTCTGCGTACCTAGGGGACGGCCTCAATCGCTGGCCCGCTGTGCATCGGCTCGATGCAGCTCATTTGTACCGGCTCGTGCTTGAGAAAGGTACTGCCGGGGCGAGCTATCACGGCGTGAGCGACGAGGGCATACCGACTCGAGAGATCGCCGCGGCAATCGGCCGCGGCCTGGACGTACCGGTCGTCCGCAAGTCTCGCGAGGAAGCAGCCGATCATTTTGGTTGGATCGGTCATTTCTTTGGTATAGACGGCCCGGCTTCGAGCGCGCAAACGCGCGAACGATTGGGATGGCGACCGGTACAGCCTGGGCTTATTGCAGATCTGAACGCGGAGCACTATTTCGAACACGTTGCGGAAGCCGCCGTTTCGCGCGGCTAACGCGATACTGAAGAGTTATTGAGATGTGTCAGTACAAGGAGATAGAACATGACGAATATTCTTGAGGTGGTTTCATTTGGGGCAACTTCGACTACAGACGACGTTTTGTCCAGCGTCAATCTGAAGGGCAAACGGATTCTCGTAACTGGTGTTTCAGCCGGACTCGGCGTGGAAACCGCGCGCTCCCTGGCTGCACACGGCGCGCAGGTCGTAGGCGCAGCCCGGGATTTGAGCAAGGCCAGAACTGCAACCGAGCAGGTGCGAAAGGATGCTGCGGCCAATGGGGGCAGCTTCGAGCTGGTTGAACTCGATCTCGCGAGCCTGAAAAGCGTGCGTGCCTGTGCCGACGGGCTGCTGGAAAAAGGCGAACCCTTCGATGTCGTTATCGCCAATGCGGGAGTGATGGCCACGCCGTTCGGCCACACGGCCGACGGCTTCGAAACACAGTTCGGGACGAATCACCTAGGACACTTTGTCCTGGTCAACCGGATTGCATCTCTTATCCGCTCGGGTGGCCGGGTCATCAACCTGTCCTCTGCGGGTCATCGCTACTCAAACATCGACCTTGAGGACCCGAACTTTGAACGCACACCTTATGACCCCATGGTTGCATATGGCCGATCGAAGACGGCGAATATTCTCTTCGCGGTTGCATTTGACAAACGCCACCGGGACCGAGGCCTGCGTGCAGCGGCCGTGCATCCGGGAGGCATTCAGACCGAACTCGGTCGTTACCAGGATCCAGGCCGAATAGAGAAGATGATCGACCAGATAAATCAGCAACGCGCAGCGCAGGGCAAAGGTCCATTCCAGTGGAAGACGATTCCCCAGGGAGCCGCAACTTCAGTGTGGGCGGCGGTCGTTGCTACCGCTGACGAGATCGGCGGCCAATACTGCGAGGACTGCCGCGTAGGACATGTCGTGCCGAACGACCTGCCCGCCGGCATAAGCGAAGGTGTACGCGGTTACGCGCTCGATCCAAAGGCTGCCGATGCGCTCTGGAAGAAAAGCGAAGAACTGGTGGGAGAGTCTTTTTAGCTCCCGCATTACTACCGAGGAGCATCGCAACTTACCGAAGAGCACCAGGAGAAATGAAAATGATTGAACAAAAAACACTCGCCAGCAGTTTCACCCTGACTGGCAATTCGATGACGGTGAACCGCATGGGTTACGGTGCGATGCAACTCGCCGGCCGAGATGGCGACAAGTTAGTTTGGGGCCCTCCGCGCGATATTCCCGCTGCGCTCGCGGTTCTGCGGGAGGCCGTGGCTTGCGGCGTGAACCATATCGACACCAGTGATTACTATGGGCCACACGTCACCAATCAACTCATCAAACGGGCGCTTCATCCTTACTCTGACGATCTTGTTATCGTGACGAAGGTGGGTGCGCGCCGCGGCAGCGATGGGTCATGGATACACGCTCGTTCTAGCCAGGAGATTATTGACGCCGTACACGACAATCTGCGCAACCTCAGCCTCGATGCTCTCCAGGTCGTCAATCTCCGGCTCGGAGGCTTCACGGCTCCTGAAGACGAGCCCTTTGAAGAGCCGCTCTCAGCGCTCGCCGAACTCAAACAGAAAGGGCTGATTCAGCATATTGGCCTCAGCACAGTCTCTCCGAAACAGTTGGCCGAAGCGCAGGCAATCACCGAGATTGTCTGCATTCAGAACCTTTACAACCTGAGCCAGCGTGGCGACGACCAATTCATTCACAACCTGGCCGCGCAGGGAATCGCCTATGTGCCTTATTTTCCACTCGGAGGATTTTCTCCATTGCAGTCGTCCAGGCTCAATGAGGTAGCCGCGTCGCTCGAGGCAACACCGATGCAGGTTGCGCTTGCCTGGCTTCTTCAGCGCTCGCCCAATATCCTGCTGATTCCTGGCACGTCTTCCCTCAAACATCTTCGCGAGAATCTTCAGGCTCCGATGCTTCAAGTTCCCCCTGAAGTGATTGCCGATCTCGACGCAATCGGCGGAAATGCCTGAAATGGGAGGCGGAGGTTTTCCTTCTCCGCGATTTACGAACCAATCGAAACGATCGATGGATCGATTATTCCTGGCAGGATGCTCGGGAAAAATGAACTGATGGGGTTTTCGTACTGCCTTTCCAGGGCAGGCTCCGTGAGAGAAACCCGGCGGAGAACCGACCTCAGCAGAATGTTATCGTGCGAAATTAAAATAGTGGTGGAGGCGGCGGGAGTCGAACCCGCGTCCGAAAAGGTTACTGGTCAAGAGCCTACATGCTTATTCCAGTTCATGCCCCAGGCATTACCCTGGGACGTTCGCGGCCCCCGCTCAGAACGGACAAGAAACGGTTGCCGCTAGCCTGATGATCTCATCCGCCCTACTCAGACGTGGCAGGGAAGACCAGCCCGCTGTGTGACGTCCGCTCGCAGCCCACGGGCGAAGCTGCGGAAGACGGCAACTTAATTAATTAAGCTGCGTATGCCATCTGTTGATTGGCAATTATCATTTTGCCCACGATTACGGGTGTGTGCACCCCGGCATGCCTCTTGGCCGTAAGCATCTCCGTCGAAGCCGTGACGCCCCCACTGGTGGGAATTGGCCTGTAAAGAAACTGCTTCCAGACTAAGGTGTGAAACGGCTGGAAGTCAAACAATTGATTGGATGAAGGGCCAGTGGTAGAGGATTCATAGGTCATACCATGCTATTCTATTGCATTCTATCTATGCTATGCTTGCCTTGCGGAGGCAGATATGAAGAATGCGGACAGGATTCGACTGCACGGAAAAGAACGATATGTGGCGCCGGCACGTAGCAGCAAACAGAAGAGATTTTCGATCAGGGCGGGGGACGTAGTTCAGGAGCTCAAACTGGCTGGATACACGCCAGCAGTTTGCAGCGCCCTGAAGACGGAAGAATTTCTTCAGGAAAACAATCTTCGTCTAGTCGGGAAGAGCGGGCCGCCGTCGGGGCAGAGCACGACTGTCGTTTACACCTATGAGTTCATCGATCCCAGTGAGCAGATTGCCACCCCCGATGATTCCTGGCTTAAGCTTCGTGGCATTGGCAAGGATATTTTTGCAGCGCTGGGCGGCGGCGAAGCTTTCATTCGGCAAGAGCGTGCAAGCTTTGACCGAGAGGACCGCGATAACGAAGGCAAGGCGGCCAATTCGTGAGCCGAATCTATTGGGACACGATGTTGTTCGTCTACTGGATCGAGGAGAACCCTCGTTATATTGGGAGGATTGATCAGCTACTGGAAAAAATGAAGCTGCGTGGCGACCGGCTTCATACCAGCTCGTTTGCGGTCGGCGAAACTCTCACTGGGTTTTACAAATCGGGATCGTTCGAAGTTGCCAGACGGGTGCGGGAGATACTTCGGCCTCCAACGGTGGAAATTATTTCTTACACCCTGGAAGCGGCGGATCTATATGCGCAAATTCGCGCGAAGGTAGGCGTCTCCACGCCCGATGCCATTCATCTCGCTTGCGCAGCGCACGCAGGGATCGATCTCTTCCTGACCAATGACAATAAACTGATCGGCAAAGTCATTCCCGGAATCCAATTCATCGCCGGCATCGATTCCAATATTCTCTGAGGGCAGCCCTTCACTTCGCACTTTCCGCCGCTTTCTGTCCAATCATCACCGCATTCTGCATCTGCTGGAATAATTCTCCCACTGCGGCCGGAGAGTGCGACATCAAGATCGTATTGCTCCTGTCGTTGGCCCCAATTTCTTTCATCGTATCCAGATACTGCGTAACCAGCACCAACATCATCACGTCCTTAGGTGTTGATCCTTCCACTGCCTGCGCAAACGCCTCCACCGAATCCTTGAGTCCGTTAATAATTGCTTTTCGCTGATTGGCGATACCTTGCCCTTGCAGCGCCTTGCTTTCAGCCTCTGCTTCCGCCTGCTTAACTTTCAGGATCTTTTCCGCCTCGCCGCGTGCGCTGGCGGCGACCTGTTCGCGTTGCGCCGCGTTGATCTCGTTCATCGCCGCTTTCACTTTTTCGTCGGGCTCAATATCGGTCACCAAAGCTTGGTCGATGGCGTACCCATAGGTTTTCATCACATCGTCCAACCCTTCCTTGATAGCAACCGCAATGTCGGACTGTTGGAGAAAAGCGTCGTCTAGAATCATCTTGGGTACGTGTCCGAGAATGACGTTGAATACATAAGACGAAATCTGCTGTTTGGGATTCGCCAGCTTGTAAAAGGCCTCATAAACTTTGTCAGGAATCACGTGATACTGCACCGAGACTGGAATCTTCACGAAAACGTTGTCTTTGGTCTTGGTTTCCACGTCGAGGGCAAGCTGTTGTACGCGCAAATCGATGCGTCCGGCAATCTGGTCAAGCCAGGGCAGTTTGAAGTTGATGCCGGCAGTGGCGACGCACTGGAATTTGCCCATGCGCTGGATCACGGCGGCTTCGGCGGTCATTACCTGGAAGAATCCACTCAAGATTGTGCCGATTGCGAACAAAAGTACGAGTCCATAGAACACAAACAAGGCTCCCTGTCCTGCATCCATGCATGATTCTCCTTAGGGTTCTGCGTTCCGAGGCATGATACGGCTTTCAACTGCTTCGGACAATCGATTTCCGGCAGTGACTACATTCGGTCGGCGGAGGTCGCGAGCTTTGCTTCGAGCCGCGCCTTTACCTCCGGCCACTCGCTGTCCAGAATACTGAAGTACACCGAGTCCCGAACTCGTCCGGTCCATGTCACCAGATGCCGGCGCAGAATGCCTTCTTCCTTCGCTCCAATCCGCAGGATGGCCTTCCGCGACTTATGATTCAGCGCATCCGTCTTCAACTCCACGCGGATGCATCCCCACTCCTCAAACGCATGGCGCAGCATCAAATATTTGGCCTCGGTGTTGACCGACGTCCGCTGCCACGCCGGAGCAATCCATGTCGAACCAATCTCCACCCGCCGGTTCGCACGATCAATATTCATGAAGCGGGTGCTGCCGATCATTCGGCCGGAAGCGCGTTCGACGGTCACAAACACGAGCGACTCGCCCCGAGATTGCTCGACGAAGGCCTTCTCGGACCATTTCTCGAAGTCTTCAGGGCCACGCATGGGGTAGGGAATCCAGCGAAAGATGTCCTCCACCGAATCCTTGGCCACTTCCCACAGCGGTTTCCAATGCTCCTGCCGGATCGGCTCCAGTAGTACGAAATTGCCTTCAAGAATGACAGATTGAATGTCCATAATCTCTGTGCTTCTCTGTGACCTCTGTGGTTGGTCGTTTGACCACAGCGAACACAGATCACAGAGTTTCGGCTTCAAGCATAATGGGTGAGTGTACGCTTTGTTTCAAATTGTGCTGACTGCTGTGCTCCTCAGTGGCGGCCACCAGGTCCCTGCGGCAAAACCAACTTTCTACCGTGACGTCCTCCCCATCCTGCAGCAACACTGCCAAAGCTGTCATAGACCCAACGAAATCGCTCCCATACCGCTGGTGACCTACGAGCAATCCCGCAGTTGGGCCTCGCAAATCCGCGATACCGTCCGCGCAAAGTCCATGCCTCCCTGGTTCGCCGATCCCTGCTGCGGCCACTTCGCGGATGATCCCTCACTCACCACCAATGAGATTGCCACACTTTCCGCCTGGGCCGACGCTCACGCACGCGCCGGCAATCCCCGCGACGCTCCACCACCGCCGCGATGGGCCCAAGGCTGGAGCATTTCTCAGCCCGACGTTATCGTCAGCATGCCGAAAGCCGTAACCATCCCCGCTCACGGCGACGTCGAATACACCTACGAAATCGTCCCCACTAATTTGGCTGAAGGCAAATGGGTGCAAATGTCAGAGATTCGTCCCTCCGGCCGCGCCCACGTCCATCACGCCGTCGTCTACATCCGCCCGCCCGATTCAGACTGGTTGCGTACTGCGCCCGCAAATCAGCCCTTCACCGCATCCAGCCTGCACGATGAGCATCTCCGCCATCAGGCTCACGAAACCACTAGCGATCTGTTGCTCGTCTACGCTCCCGGCAGTTCGCCTGACCGCTGGCCGGAAGGCATGGCGAAATTCATTCCGGCTCACTCCGATCTCGTCTTCCAGATGCACTACACCACCAACGGCCACGCCTCGACCGACCGCGCCAGCATCGGCCTGGTTTTCGCCAAGCATCCACCGGTGCAGCGCGTCATCACACTGCAACTGGCCAACGACCATGACACCATCCCAATCCCGCCCAACGCCGACAACTACCGCGTTGAAGTTCACGGTACTCTGCCGAACGACTGCACTCTGCTCAGCTTTTTCCCGCACATGCACCTGCGGGGCAAACGTTTCGAATACAACATTGTTCACTCTGCCAAAGACCGTCTCGACAAGAGCGTCGAAACCCTCCTGCGAGTGAACTACGATTTCTACTGGCAACTCAGCTATCGTCTCGCCGAACCCCGTTTTCTCAAAGCCGGAACAGAACTCCAGGCTATCGCTTGGTACGATAACTCGCGAACAAACCGCCACAATCCCGATCCCGACCGCCCCGTCACGTGGGGCGATCAGACTTATAACGAAATGATGGTGGGATTCTTCGACGTCGCAGTCCCCGCCAGTATGGACAAGGCCCAATTCTTCATCCGCCATCCGAATAACTAACTAATGCAGTGCGGGCGTCGCGCCCGTGAGCCCGTGCTACACTGACCCGTTTTCCCGAGGACAACTTCCGTGCGCAAACTTCATCTGTTGGTTCTGATCGTTACTCTCTGCTCAGCCACTTTTGCCCAAAACATTTCCTCTGACCTGCGCCACCAGATCGATGTGGTCGCGGCAGACGTCTTGGCCAAGACAGGCGTCCCTAGCGCTTCCATCGCCATTGTTCAGGAAGGCAAGATCGCCTACCTGCAAGCCTACGGTGACGCCCGCCTCGATCGTCGTACCCCCGCTCGGCCCGACATGCGCTACAGCATCGGCTCCGTAAGCAAACAATTCACTGTCGCGGCCGTTCTTCTCTTGCAGGAACAAGGCAAGCTTTCGCTCGACGACAAAGTCGCCAAGTTTATTCCCAATCTCACCCGGGCCAACGAAGTCAGTATTCGCCAACTGCTCTCCCACACTTCCGGCTACCAAGACTATTGGCCGCAGGACTACGTTATGCCCATGATGTTGCAACCGGTCACCGCCGAAAAGATCATGGATGGTTGGGCGCGCAAGCCGCTCGACTTCGATCCCGGCAGCAAGTGGCAATACAGCAATACGAATTATGTGATCGCGGGTGTCATCGTCGAGAAAGCAAGCGGCATGCCTCTGCTCCAATTCTTGCGCGAGAAGGTTTTTACGCCGCTGGGCATGAAGAGCGTCGCCAACATTGACCAGGAGACCCTGACTGCTACAGATCCCACCGGCTACATGCGCTACGCGCTGGGGCCAGTACGTCCCGCGCCCAAAGAAGGGAAGGGCTGGCTCTTCGCCGCCGGAGAACTCGCGATGCCCGCAGAAGATTTAGCCCGTTGGGATATCTCCATAATGGACCAAAGGCTGCTGAAGCCGGCTTCTTACCGGCAGATGGAAACCGAAGTGTTGTTGAGCGACGGAGTGGGCACGCAATACGGCCTGGGGGTGGAGGTAGGCGCCGAGGAGGGCCATCGCACGATCGGCCACTCCGGCGAAGTCTCCGGCTTTACTGCGCAGAACACGATCTTTCCGGATGACCGCGCCGCTGTCGTTGTGTTGACCAATCAGGATGCAGTGAACGCTTCCGGGCAAATCGCCCACGCGATCACACCCCTGCTGTTCCCCACAGCCGATGCTGCCACCAACGAACGTCTTGCCCAGGCGCGCAGAATATTCGACGGTCTGCAGCATGGCACCATCGATCGCGCATTGTTCACCGCCAATGCCAACTTCTATTTCAGTGAGGCGGCGTTGAAGGATTTCGCCGCGGGACTGGCCCCTTTGGGATCGCCCCAGGAATTCAGCCAGATCAATCAAGAGCTTCGCGGCGGAATGATTCTGCGGCGATATAGTGTGAAGTTTGCGCAGAGAACCTTGCGCGCGTGGACTTTCGAGATGCCTGACGGCAAACTCGAGCAGTATCAGATTGCCCCTGTTGACTGAGGCACTACATGAACTTGATACGCCGGTTGGCTGCGGAGAATTCCATCAACTTCTCCAGCCGTTTCATCCTCGTTTCCTCTTTCTTGGCACTGGCTACCCATGCGATGGTCATCCGCCGGTAAGACGGTGGGAACTGCTGAAAATTCTTCCATGCCTTCACTTGACGTCTGAATGCGGTCTCCAGATTCTCAGGTAGCTCCGTGGGATGTGCTTCACTCTTCCGTTCTGGCCGAAACGCCTCGAGACCGGCCGCAGTCATCTTTCGCGCGGCGATCAGCTTTCGTGCTCGCTCTATGTTGATCGGCGACCAGCGACTGGTGGGTCGTCGCGGTGTAAATCTCTGCACGTAGCGATCGGCGTCCAGTTTCCCGGTCATGCCGTCGATCCAGCCGAAGCAGAGGGCCTCTTCGACCGCATGATCGTAAGGGATGCATACCTCGCTGGAATGCTTTTTGGGATAGATCAACCAGATTTCTTGGGCGCACGCGCCATTCTTTGCCAGCCAGGTGTGCCACTGTCGGCGATCCTTCACGTAGAGGGTGTTCTGGGGTGGCTTCATCAGCCTATTACCTAAGACATCTTGTTCGCGTGTCTGTGACGAGTCATTCTCGACTGAATGAGCCCTGAATCGAAACTGCGTCACTTGTTGCGCTCACGCATTTTACTCTGCGGACAGTTGCTGCTGATGACCGCCGTGTGCGGCTGTGCTCAGAATACCGTTCCCTTTGAGGTTTCCAACCTCAACAACAAGAAATGGCCTCCTGCGGAAGCGACCCGCATCTACGATTCTGCCTGCGACCTCCTGGCGCGCACCATCCGTCCGGAAAAGCCACCGCGCCTGCGTCCCAAGTTTCGCCTGGTTCTGGGCGCTGAGAGCGATCAATTTGTGAACGAAGGCGGCGTTACAGAGATCCACCTGAAATCCTGGAATCCGGAGAAATTCGCCGAAGGTGTGGTCGTGGTCGCGGTGCGTGACGTGCTACGGGCGGATGACCTCGCGCGAGTGGTGCATCAGTCCGTATCTCTCGCGGCTTCTACCGTCAACGTCCACGAACTGGGCCGGCAATAGCTGAGGTCTGGATTTCCGGCGATAGTTTCGATTGGATGAGCGCCTCCACCTGGTTCCACACCTTCGGATCGCATTCAATTTCGGTGTGGGGCCTGATGAAGAGGTGGTTGAACCAGGGGTATCCGTTGCAACTGATTGGGCTCTCGCTGTAGTCGAAACGGAAATTCCCCACGATTTCGGTGTGTTTCGGGTCTTCTGCACGAATTTCCGGCCGTCCGTGCACCAGTCCGTGAGGCTGATAGAAGTTGACGGCCTGGGCCACGTTAGTGGGGATGACGGCGTCGTCCTCGCCACGCTTAGAAACGCTGTCCACTTGAATCGTGAGCAGGACTGGAATCCCCGCCTTTTTCAGTTTGCGTGCTAACGTCACGGTCTCGGATGCGCCCCAGCTATGGCCGAAGATGATGATCCGCGCCTGCTGCTTTTCTTCCTCCGACAAGCTTCCGTCGTTATCCGCATCCAGATGTCGCAGCAGTTCTCTATAGGCCTGATCGCCGCGATGGTTCTCAAACACTCTCACATACACGCCTGCGGGATATGTCTTACGGAGATGCTCAGCCAATTGGACGGTGCTGTGAACCTTGTCGCCCGGCTTCACGAACCCGCCCACGAAACCAATCACAGAAGCCGGTTGCGCCGAGGATGCCGTCGTTCCGGTGGTGGGGCTTGGCGAGTCCGCCGCTTTCAGGGTCAGGGCGATTCCTACGAGGAATAACATAATGCCCACCGAAATACGCGTGTGGTGCATAGACGGAAGGGGATCATATCAAAAAGATCGATCAACAGGTAGAGCCGAACTTCTGTGTCCCGATCGGCTCTGGTGGCCTGAGGGCGCCAGGCGCGCTTCCGGGGCTTGGCGACTTCAGGGACCGCCTCCGGTTCGCCGGTATGTTCCGGATTCTCACCCGGTTCCGGGAAATCGGTATCAGCGGCTTTCAGCATGGGATCCTGGTCGCGGTGTCCAAGTTGGCCCTGCATGGAAGTGTTGCCCTCTTGGCCCTTTTCTTCCTGTTCCAAGGCTCCTTTGAGACGATCCTGATCTGGGACAAAGGTCATAGATGAGAACTCCTGCCACTAGCCTAGACTGAAATCTGGTCCTTGCAACCGATTTTGTATTGTATACAGGGAGGGAAAATCCTATATTGAATCCTGTAAGGAGCGCATTATGAAGCGCCTTCTGTGGGTTGTGCTAGTGCTGTCAGTATTGGGCTCGGTGTTGGTGCCGCAGGCCGCCTGGGCGAGGGCTGCGAAGAACAGGCACCACGTGCAGCATCACAAGGTACGCCACGTGAAACGCCATCATGCTCATCGGACTGGAGCCTAGTCTTCGACCGTACAGCTACCTCGGTTTTTCCGGAACATCCGGGGCCGCCCTAGAATGTCTGCAGCATGACCGCTCCGTCTACTCTCTTCCGGCCGTTTACCCGCCTCATCAAGATTACCGTTCGCGGCAGGCAGTTTGAGGTCCCAGAAAACAACGCACTCTTGCGATGCCTGCAATATCTGGCGCCCGACGACGTTTCCTACGGACGCTTCTGCTGGAACGAAGATTGCCAATACTGCCGGGTCACGTTCGATTTGGGGGAAGGTACTCCGGAGCGGGCAGCTCTTTCCTGCAAGCTGATGGTGCAGGAAGGGATGCGGGTGAGAGAAGTGACCACGGAGATCAGGTACTGCCTGAGGAATTTGGGGTTGGAAAAAAAAGGCGGCACCTGAGAACACAAAGGTTTACCAAAGATTCCTGGCGAGCTGCGTGCGTCCGCCTACTGGCGTGCCGCGCCGCTGGCCGGAAATGCCAGCTTGCGCAGCTTTTCCCGCGCTTGCAAGGCCTCGTTGGAGCGGGGATAGCGCTGCACCACGTGTTTTAGTTCGGCGATGCCATCTTCCTTCTGTCCAAGTTCGATCAGTGACAAACCCTTTTTCAGATCGGCGGAAGCGGCTTTGTTGCCGGTAGGAAAGTTCTGCAGCACCTGGTCATAGTTCTTGACTGCGCCCTGAAAGTTGCCTTGCTTGTAGTTGATCTCCGCCAGATAAAAATACGCGTTGCCGGCCAAGTCTGTCGAAGGATAAAACTTGAGGTAGTCCGAGAACTCCTGAGACGCCAGGTCGTTTTTGCCGGCATTGTAGTCGCGCAAGCCATTGTTGTAGAGAACGTCGGGCGGCGGAGCCTGCGCCAGAGCCTGTTGTTGGGCCTGCTGAGCGGCCTGCGCTGCGGCTTGGTTTTGTTGGCCGGCCTGGAGGTCGTCGAGTTGCTTGCCGATCTTTGCCAGCCGGGCCTTCAGTTCGTCTACCGAGTCATTGAGTGACTGGATCTGGCCGGAGAGCTGCTCGGTCCTGCCGCCGCCATCGGTCTGCAATTTTTCCAGGCTGCCCTGCAGGGCAGTGATGGCGGCCGTCACCTTGTTCATGCTGTCGGTGTTCTGGTCCATCAGGTTCTTCATCACGCCCATGCGCTCGTTGAAGGATTGCTGCATTTGTGTCATCTGGTCCTGCAGCGCCTGCACCTGGGTTTGCAGTTGAATCATTTCTTTGCTCGCCCCACCGGCTGGCAGGACGCTAAGCGAGAGAACGATCAAAAGAACAAGAAGTAAAGAATATCGCCGAGTTTTCATGGTTGGTTCCATTTGCCCGTAGAGTCTGAACGCAGGTCCGGCCTCAAAAACCGAACCACAAGGGTTCTATTGTGCAGGATAGCGCGTTCCGGACACAGTTGTCTTACGGGGTTCCACAGTCGCGGCTGCGCGGCCAGGTTAATGCGTGTGCGGGGCAGTTTCCTGCCCCGCATTCGGCAGAATCACTTCTGATAGACGAAATGACCGCGCCGGTTCTGCTGCCAGCAGGATTCGTTGGATTCAGTGCAGAACGGTTTCTCCTTGCCGTAGCTGAACGTCTTGACATTGCCAGCGCCGACGCCGCCTTGTGTCAGGGCATTCTTTACAGCATTGGCGCGATTGTCGCCCAAGCCCAGGTTGTACTCGGTCGATCCGCGCTCGTCGCAGTGTCCCTCCACCGTGAAGTGGATATCAGGATGCTGCTTCAGGAAAGCAATGTCTCCTTGCAGCGCGGTCTGCTGATCGGCACGAATATCAGCCTTGTCATAGTCGAAGTAAATGTCCTGCACATTCTGTGCGAACAGTTCTTCTTCTGTCGGCGAAGGCGCAGGTGCCGGTGGCGGAGGCGGCGTGGTCACGGTGACCCGCGCGGTGGCGGTTTGAGTTCCGCCGGCGCCCTTCGCCGTCAATGTATAGGTGGTGGAGTCGGCTGGAGTCGCCTGCTGAGAGCCGCTGGGCTGCACCGCACCGATACCATCGATACTTACATCGGTGGCGTTGCTGGTTTCCCAGGAGAGAGTCGTGGACTGACCCTTCTCAACCGTGTTGGGATTTGCGGACAACGAAGCCGTTGGCGCGGCCGGTGGTGGTGGCCGCGGTGGCGGCGGTGGTGGCGTTTTCTTGTGGCAGGCGCCCAGGAATAGCACGGCGCCCAACGCAAACGTGAGCGTAATCCACTTCAGTCGTTGCTGCTTCACTTTTCCTCCCTGCGATGTCGCGCATAGTGGCGCGCGTTGAATCCAAGCGGGCGGTCTATGCCGCCTCCCGTTGAGTCCGATAACAGAAAACAGCGCTAAAACGAAGAATCCTATACTACTAATCTACTACTTCCAACTCCAATTGGGTTGCGTATTGCTTCCCGTAGTCGTTAACTGCTTCTGGTTACTCCCATCCGCCAGCATGGACCAGATTTGTTCACCGCCGGAACGGCTGGACTGAAACACGATATGCCGTCCGTCCGGCGACCACGAGGGAAAGTCATTGCGGCCGCCGTCGTGGGTGAGTTGCACCCACTGCTTGCTGGCGATATCCATGATGTAGATGTCTTCGGCTCCGGGAGCGCCCGGGCCATAGTGGCGAATCCAGGAAAATACGAGAAACTGCCCATTGGGGGACCACGCCGGGGAAACGGCATAACCCTGATCTGTCATTCGCTGAATGTTGGTTCCGTCGCTTTCCATGGTGTAGATCTGCGGCAGGTCAGTGCGGCCGCTGACCCAGGCGATCTGCGCACCCGTCTTGCGATTCCACACAGGCGATACGTCGGGCATCTTGGAAATGGTCAGGCGTTTGAGATTCGCTCCGGACTGATCCACCACGTATATTTCAGGATCGCCGCTGCGGGAAGAAGAGAACGCCAATCTGGCTCCGTCGGGAGACCACGCTGGAGAAAGATTGGTGCCGCCAAACCTGGGAAACGACAGCAGCCGGTTCAGGTCCATGGAATACATCTGGATTTCCCATCCCGACTTGGTCGCCGCACTGAATGCGAGGCGAGTGCCGTCCGGGGAGATCCGGGGTGACAGTGAAATGGTGCCGAGGCGGGTAATCTGATGTTGATTCTCGCCGTCGTAGTCCATCCCCCAGATTTCCTTGTGCCCGCTCCGGCTGCTGACGAAGAAGATCTGGCTCTCGGCAATGCCGGCGATGCCGCCACCCAGACGGAAAATAATCTCATCAGCAAACTTGTGGGCGGTGCGGCGAGCTGCGTCAGCCGTGGCCGCGTCGGTGTATTGCTTACCCAAGACTTGTGGTGACGTGATGTTCTTCACGTCATAGAGCCAGCCTTGGATTGTCATGTTGTTGCCGGTCGCTCCCAGATTCCCAAAGGCCAACATGGAAGCGTTCGGCGGTGGCGTATTCCAGGCATCGAAGCGTACGTCGGGTGGATTGCCAGGGAGTGCCAGCGGATAGAAACTCTTCGACACCATGTCGAAGATTCCCGCGTTGTCCAAGTCGTTCCACAAAGTAGTGTTGAAGACCTTGAGGAGATCGGGGTTCTGAGGAGCCTGCGCTGAAGCGGCAAAATCAGGCACTGCCAAACGCACTTTCTCCATGCCCAGGCCGGTGCCAGTGCGGATCCAGTCTTGCGCGACGGCGGGGATGGCCACCGCCACCCAGACCGCGAATATTACATGTGCCCAACGTGCCCGACTTAAATTGCGTGCTTGCATGATTCTCATTTCTGGCCAGAACTATCTTTTGTAATCGAACCAGAACTCTACCGACACCTTGTTCCCCGAATAATCCGAGGGCAAGGGCCCAAACGTGTCAATGCGCTGCAAAGCCCGGACCGCAGACTGATCGAGGGACGGCACGCCGCTCGATTGCTCCACCTGCACGTTCGATGGCCGGCCATCGCGAGTGACGTCAAACGTAATGTAGACCCGGCGGGACTCGGTGACCCCCGGATCCACTTCGTACTTCAGCCAGTTCTCGGAAACCTTCTGCTGTACGACGCGAACATACCAGGCGAAGCGAGTGCCGAAATCGCCGCCTCCGCCGGTGAAGCCGAATCCGCCCTTGGCCCCACCCGCGCTGAAAATGCCATAAGGGCCGCTGACCGGGCCGCCTTCTCCAAAAGGAACCACGTTGCTGGCTTCTTCCACCGGTTCAGCCGGTGGTTTGCGGTGAGTGGAACTGGTTTTCGGCTTCTGCTTGGTGTTCTTGTCTGGAATGGGAATTGCTTCCGGTTCCTTCTCTTCCACTCGTGGTAAAGACTGGCTGACTCCTTTCGAGTCGTTGGCCAGCACGTTTTGCGTCTGCGTAGGATTCGCGGGCAGGGGAACTGTGCTGACCAGCGTAACTCCCATAGCGTCTCCGGTCCCGCCGATTCCCCAAGTTTCACGCCGACCACCGCTGGCCACCGCGGCGTAGAGCAAGATGGAGCCCGCCACTAAGACGTGCAGAGCCACCGACCAGGCCACGTTGTGGCCCCAGCGGTCATGCTCAAAGAAAATTTCAGCGTTGGTTTCCATGGCTTGCCAGCGGCTGGGTCACGATGCTGACATTGGTAATCCCAGATTGTTTCACTGCATCCATTACGGTGGCGAAGGCGCCAAAGGGAACGTCCTCATCGGCGCGGATAAAAATCGGTTGATGTTGAGGATCGCGAATCTTCGCTCGCAATTGGGTTGAGATTTCGTTGATGTTGATTGGATCGTTGCCCAGGAAAACGCGCTGCTGCTTGTCGATAGTGAGAACCAGGCGTTCCTCGGTGATTTCCTTCACCGTGCGGGTCTTGGGAACGTTGACCTCAATTCCGGACTGCAGGATCGGCGCCGTGACCATGAAGATAATCAGCAGCACCAGCACCACGTCCACCAAGGGGGTGATGTTGATATCGGAGAGCGAAGTCTGAGTGCGTCCGTTGGCGGCGGTGAATGCCATTACCGGCGCACCTCCACGGGTTGCGGCAGGCGCTCGACTGCGTTCAGCATTTCGAGCGAGAAATCGTCTCCGCGCGCGGCGAATACGCGGATCGAGTTGCCGATCAGGTTGTAGGCGATCACTGCCGGAATGGCGGCGACCAGGCCAGCGGCAGTAGTGATCAGAGCCTCTGAAATGCCGGGCGCGACCGCGCGCAATGTGGCCGCACCGGCTGTGCCCAGACCGTGGAACGCATCAATGATTCCCCAGACGGTTCCGAAAAGACCCACAAAAGGCGTTACCGCTCCGGTGATGGCAAGCCATGGCAGATTGCGTTCGAAGCGAGTGAGTTCTTCCGAAGCAGCGATTTGCATGGCGCGCTGGACCGCAATGGGATTCTTCAATGTGCCGCCAGAGTTGCCTCCCTGACGCCGGTATTCCTCGAAGCCCCCGGTAAACACGGCCACCAGCGGGCTGGGCTTAAATTGCTCCGCTACGGTGGCGACGTCTTGCAAACGCTGGGCCTTGCGAAACGCGCGCAGAAACCGTCCGCTCTGCACACGCGCGCGCCGAAGCAGACTCCACTTGGAAAGAATGATAGCCCAGGAAATCACGCTGAACAATAAGAGCAAAAGAAGAACAGCCTTGGCGACCGGACCGGTTTCGCCCACCAAGTCAACAATCTCGCCGCCAATTAAAACTGCCAACGATGGAAAGAAATGCATTTTTTCTTTATGAACGTACTGCCCTCGATTATAGACGATGATCCCTTGGTTCTCGTTGCCTCCCCCCCGAGGATGTATCCCAAGCATTAACGGGTCGGGCATCCCGGCGCGGACTTTTCTGTCTGGGCAAACCGATATATTCTTGAGACCTCGTAATGTCGAAGCCGCCAGATTCAGCATTTACCAAGTCAGGCCTCCTACGCAGGAGAATTTTCTGGTTGCTCAGCCGACTGGTTTGGGCAAGTATTTTGCCGGTATCGCTCTGGGCCCAGGGCGGCCCTCCCTTGCTGACCGACGATCCCGGCACACCCGGAAACACCAATTGGGAGATCAATGTGGCCGGCACCCAGAATTTCACCCACGATCAACACGCTTATGAAACTCCGATTCTGGATATAAATTACGGCCTCGGTGATCGCATCCAACTCAAGTACCAGGTTCCCTATCTTCTGGTCAGTAACGATGGCGGGCCGCTCGCCAGCGGGATGGGCAATTCGCTGTTTGGGGTGAAGTGGCGCTTCTTCCAGGATGAGAAAAAGGGTTGGAACGTTTCTACCTATCCCCAACTCGAACTCAATAACCCCGGTGCTTCTTTGCGCCGCGGTTTGGTGGACAAAGCCCCGAATTTTCTCTTGCCCATCGAAGTCACAAAGCGAGTCGGCTCTTTCGAGTTGAACCTGGAAGCCGGCTACTGGTTCTCCCGTCACCTGGCCGATGGTCGAATTCTGGGCCTTGCCGCCGGACGCCAGATGACCAAGAAGCTGGAGTTGCTGACGGAACTTTACGACTTTGTTGAGGTCGGAACCAAAGCGCGCGACGACACTTTCGATTTCGGAGGAAGGTTCGAGTTTCATCACGACATTCTGTT
>Ga0206987_1039_pt1 | contig 29823 bp, 21 predicted proteins | sample Alteio_BWMinCont_11_FD_153281 | JGI IMG/M metagenome (GOLD analysis project Ga0206987, IMG submission 153281) | Enriched cells from forest soil in Barre Woods Harvard Forest LTER site, Petersham, Massachusetts, United States -... | ecosystem: Environmental > Terrestrial > Soil > Temperate forest >... | reverse complement strand
AGAAAAGCTCCCGTTCAATTCGAGACGAACCCTGGGCTACGATTGCGCGACGGCGGCTTCGCCGCAGCTGTAACCACCCTGCCGGCTGGCGCAGCCTGCTGCTTCTGGAAGTCTGTGATCCGAACCGGGTCCCGCGCGGAACAACCTCTTCCCAAATAAATCATCCTAATGGATTTGTGAGTAATTGTGACCTTCCCGGTGAGCCGTTTTGAACTGACTTTTGAATAGTTCTAAGGTTATAAGTTATAATGGGATCGCCAGATATTTGTTGCCTTGGTAAGGTTCAACTCGCGTTCTGGTTTCCTATTTTGACATTACCCAGCTTGGGTACGATCGCTGCCCCTATGCTGAAATGGACAGTCCCAACCTTCACCGCTCGAGTTCCGCACCGATCCGATCGATACCTGCGACAGTTAAGGAGTTGATGGGCATGAAATGGGCCAAGTCACGAAAGTTGATGACCGCGATTTTTGGAACGGCTTTGGGAATTCTGGCCCTGGTCGGAGCCGATACCTACCGCACGATATCGAACTTCATACGGTCGGTGGACGCGATGCGGGAGAACCATGCGGTGATTGAGGAACTCCAACGCCTTCTCTCAAAATGTAAGGATTTGGAGACGGGGCAGCGAGGTTTTGTGCTCACGGGAAGAGAGGATTACCTCAGGCCGTATGAGGCCGCCGAAGCCAGCATCGATACAACCCTTAAAAATCTGGAGGACATGACCGCGCACGACCCTGAGTCCCAGCGAACCCTGCGCACGCTCGCCGTAGCTATCGCGGCCAAACGGAACGAGCTCCAGCGGACGATCATACTGCGAAGGGAGCGCGGAATTGGGGCGGCGCTCAATTTGGTCATGACGGATGAGGGGAAGAGGTCGATGGATGAGATTCGGAACCTCACCCATGCAATGCAGGACCGGGAGCAGGGGTCATTAAGAAGGCGCGAACAAGAAACACAGGCCAATGCTCGAAATACCGTCCAAGTTCTCCTCATCGGTCTCGCGTTGTGCTCCCTCCTGCTATGTTCGGTCTTCTATCTTTTCGACGCGGAAATTCGAGTGCGCACGCGAGCGGAACGCGAGCTTGATCGCGAGAAACTATTACTGAATGACCTCCTTGATAACTCCATAGACTCCATTTATTTCAAAGATAAGGAGAGTCGATTTCTGCGGACAAGCAAGTCACTTGCCCATAACTTCGGTCTCACGGATTCCCTTGCGGCCGTGGGCAAGACGGATTTCGATTTCTTTACGGAAGAGCATGCCCGCCAGGCATTCGAGGACGAGAAGGAAATTATGAAGACCGGCCGGCCGCTCGTGGGAATCGCGGAAAAAGAAACCTGGAAGGACGGCCGTGAAACCTGGGGCTCGACCACCAAAATGCCCCTTCGGGACATTCAGGGTAACATTGCCGGAACCATGGGCATTTCCAGGGACATCACCCAGAGCAGGCGGGCGGAATTAGATCTGAAGGCGGCGAAAGAAGCGGCCGAATCTGCCAACCGATCCAAAAGTGAATTTTTGGCCAACATGAGCCATGAAATCCGCACCCCTATGAATGGCATCATCGGCATGACGGACCTCGCCCTCGATACAGAACTCACCCCCGAACAGCGAGAGTATCTTGAGACAGTCAAAGCTTCGGCTGATTCTCTTCTTACGATCATGAACGACATTCTGGACTTTTCCAAGATTGAGGCGGGGAAATTCGAACTCGACCCGATTGACTTCAATCTGCGGGACAGTATTGCCGACACGACGAAAACGATGGCCCTGCGGGCCGATCAGCAGGGGCTGGAACTCGCGCTTGAGGTTCCTGCGGACACGCCGGACTTCCTGGTTGGTGACGCGGCCCGCCTGCGACAAATTCTCGTGAATCTGTTGGGGAATTCCATCAAGTTCACACCAAAAGGTGAGGTTGTCCTGGGTGTACAGACCGAAGAGGTGACGGCGGACAGAGTCGTGTTGCACTTTTCTGTAAGGGACACGGGCATCGGCATAGCCAAGGACAGGCAAAAGCTCATCTTTGAGGCTTTTACCCAGGCGGATAGTTCAACGACACGAAAATTTGGGGGAACGGGCCTGGGCCTGACGATAACCACCCGGCTGGTTAAACTGATGGGCGGGCGGATTTGGGTGGAAAGTGAACCCGGCAACGGTAGCACATTCCATTTCACTGCGAGTTTCGGGCTGAGGAAAGTACCCGCGACGTTAGCGCCCGCGCCCGAGTCAGTCGATTTGCGGGGCCTGCGCGTGTTGGTGGTCGACGACAATTCCACCAACCGGCGCATTCTCAACGAGGTTCTCGTGAACTGGCAGATGCTGCCTACCCTGGCGGAGGGAGGGCAGCAGGCCCTTGCGGCTCTGCAACAGGCGAAGGAGTCAGCGAACACCTTCCCGCTGGTCTTGACGGACCGGCAGATGCCTGACATGGACGGTTTCGCTCTTGCCGAACAGATAAAAGAGGACCCGGGTATGGCGGGGGCGACCATCATGATGCTGACCTCGGCAGGCCAGCGTGGCGATGCCGCCCGCTGCCGCCAGTTGGGCATAGCAGCATTCCTTACCAAGCCCATCAAGCAATCCGAGTTGCGGCAAGCGATCCTGTTAGCTTTAACGGATTCGCCAGGGAAGGTCAGCAAAACCACCCTGGTCACTCGACATTCTCTACGCGAAGCCCCCCAACACTTTCGCATCCTCCTGGCCGAAGACAACGCTGTCAACCAGACGCTGGCCGTTACCCTGCTGGAAAAGCGTGGTCATACTGTCGTAGTTGCAAATAACGGCAGGCAGGCGCTGGAGCTTCTGGAAGAGTTCACCTCCGGTGGATTCGACCTCGTACTCATGGACGTGCAAATGCCGGAAATGGATGGATTTGAGGCCACGGCGGCAATTCGCGAAAAGGAGAAGTTGACCGGACGCCATATCCCCATCGTGGCCATGACCGCCCACGCCTTGAAAGGCGATGAAGGGCTCTGCCTCGCGGCAGGGATGGACGGCTACATCGCCAAGCCGATTCGATCGGAAGCTCTGTTTCGGACCGTTGAGGCTCATGCCCGTAAAGCCCGCTTGGCGATGGAAACAGCGCCGGCGCAACCGATTCCCACGGAAACCTTCGACGCTACGGCATTGTTGAATAGTTTGGACGGAGATGCCAGGCTTCTGCAAACGCTTGTCGAAGTTTTCTGGGGCGCTTGTCCCGGAATGCTTTCCGCCATCCAAGAGGCCTTGGAAGCTGAGAGCCCCAAGGCCCTGATGAGGGCAGCGCACGCCCTGAAAGGTTCATTGAGTAACTTCGGCGCGAACTCCGCCTTGCAAGCCGCGCGCAAGCTGGAAAAACTGGGAGAGGAAGGCACCATGGCCGGCGCCGCGGAATTGTTCGCGGAATTGCAAGCAGGTCTGTTGAAACTTAAGCCGGCACTCACCGCCCTCGAGAAGGAGGCCGGAGCATGACGATCCTGAGCTCAGATGATGACTGCGTCCATGTTGAATGGGCCTCCACCTGGCGGACGAAAAACCGAAATTCCATCTGGCAGTCGCCCTTGACGCGCTGCCGTGGCGGATTTCGATAGGGGGTTAGGTTCGTGAGAATCCTCGTTGCCGATGACGATGCAGTCAACAGGCGAATGCTCCAGGCCTCCCTCGAGAGATGGAACTACGAAGTGATCCTGGCCGGCGACGGCGGGGAAGCATGGAACATATTACAGCGGGAGGATACCCCCAAACTGGCGATTCTGGACTGGATGATGCCGGGAATGGATGGTCTGGAAATCTGCCGTGAAGTTCGGAAGCGCCACGACCAGTTTTACACTTATATTATTCTTTTGACCGCGAACACTCGAAAGGAAGACATCCTGGTCGGTTTGGAAGCCGGCGCGGATGACTACCTGACGAAGCCTTTCGAAAGGAATGAGTTGAAGGCGCGCCTGCGGACGGGAAGAAGGATTCTGGAGTTGCAGGAACGACTGCTTGCCGCCACTGACGCTTTGCAGAATCAGCTTGCCCACGATCCCCTGACCGGCATGCTGAGCCGAACTGCTATTTTGGAGACCCTGCGGATCGAGTTGATACGTTCACAGCGGGAACAGACTACGGTGGGCATCCTCATGGCTGACGTGGACCACTTCAAGCAGGTCAACGACACTTATGGCCACCTGGCGGGCGACACCGTGCTGCGGGAGGTGGCGAAACGGATGTATTCCTCGGCGCGCCCGTATGACACGGTGGGACGGTACGGCGGAGAGGAGTTTTTGATTGTCCTGCCTGGATGCAACATCTCCGGTGCGTTGAGCTCGGCGGAAAGGTTGCGGAATGCCATCGGCAAGGCGCCCGTGGACGCTCCCGAAGGGATAATTCCGGTTACCTTGAGCCTGGGGGCAACTGTGGGCGGCGGAGCGATACCGGCAGAATTAGAGGAGCTACTCCGCACCGCGGATGCGGCGCTTTATGAAGCCAAGAAAAGTGGCCGCAACCAAGTGGCTGTGTCCACGCCCAGCCAGGCATTACTTGCCAACCCCGCCCCAAAGCCCAAACCACCGGGGAATGTCGTGGGCAGAAGAGCCACCTGAATCTGATCACCAAGAATCGATTACTGACAAATGCAAGATATAGTGACAACCACGCCACAGCGGGCGGGACGCGCTACGCTCATATACAAGGGAGGCTGCACCAATGCAACCACTCACCAGCCAACAAATTTTCGGTACGTGGGCCACGCTGCTGCTGCCCATCAATGAAGATGAGTCGATCGACTTTGGGCGCTTGAGCGAAGACATCGACTGCTTGCTCGCGGCGGGGGTGGACGGCATTTACGCGCATGGAACGGCGGGCGAGTTCTACGCGCTTACCGAGGGAGAATTCGACCGCATCAACTCCCTGATGGCGGAGAAGTGTGAGCGCGCCAGCCGGCCTTTCCAGATTGGCGCGGGTCACATGAGCGCCCAGGTCACCCTGGACCGCGTTCGTCGCGCCGCCCAACTGAAGCCCGGCGCGATCCAGGTGATTCTTCCCGACTGGTATCCGCCGAGCCTGCACGAGATCAAGTCGTTCTTCGAGCGGGTGGCAGCCGTGGCGAATCCCATTGGACTGGTTCTCTATAATCCTCCCCACGCCAAACGCTACCTTCAGCCGGAAGACTTTGAGCAGATTTCCCAAGCGGTGCCGTCGCTGGTGGGAGTGAAGGTGGCCAACGAACCGAAGTGGTATGCGGAGCTGCGCCGCCGCGTGCCGGGGATTTCCATCTTTGTCACCGGGCATCATCTGGCCAGCGGAATGCTCGCGGGCGGTTCCGGAGCGTATTCCAATGTCGCCTGCCTCCATCCGGTCGCGGCCAAGCGTTGGAACCAACAGATGAGCACGGACATGGACGCGGCTCTGGCGCTGGAAAAAAAGATTGTCGGCTTTCTGGATGAATTTATCCTGCCCTTGCGCGCCCAAGGGGGATACTCCAACCAGGCGCTTGACAAGCTGCTGGCAGCTATCGGCGGCTGGTCGAAGGCCGGATTGCGGCTGCGCTGGCCCTATCGCGCTGTCGATGAAAGCGATGCCAAGCGCCTTCGTGAAATTGCGCGGGAGCGCCTGCCGGATTTCGTATCGTAGTCTACCGAAATGTTAGCGGGCTTCAAACCGCAATGGGGCTTAGGGATCACCCTGACTCCGCTTTCACTGACGCCTATATCGCGGCGGGCGGATTTACTTTGATGAAGGCATCGATCAGCCGCTGTTCTTCCTCATTCGTGGGCTCAAGCGGCGACACCACCCGGCCCGAGCCGATCCCCAGCGTCGAAACCGCATACTTCATTCCCGCCAGCCACACCCGGGGCGCGAGCAGGAGATTATCCACGAGGGAGGTGATTTGTATTTGCAGCCGCGCCAACTCCTCTTTATTCCCGCGGGCTTCATAGGCTGCAAGGAAAGGTCTGGGATCATAATTGGCGCAGGTCGGGACCAGACCGACGGCTCCGGCCAACAAAGCCTCCGCCGCCTTTCTTTCCGTCCCCAGGAAAATCCGCAGCCCCAGGGGGCCGGCTTCCGCAAGCAAGCGCCGGAAATAGTCCATGTCCTCGGAGCTATCCTTTACGTAGGTGATCCAACCGCGCCGAACCATCTCCACCATCACTTCACCGGGAATTATCGAGCCCGTGCAGGAGGGAATGTTATAAGCAATCATGTTCATCCCCTCACTGTGCTCCTTGCATTCGCCGAACTGGCGCAGAAACTCCGAGGGAAATTTGGCGCCCGTATAGAAGGTGGGAGCGACCACAAAGTTTTTGTAGCCAATATGAGCCAGGACGTTGATGCGCTCAATGATTCTGCGGGTGGAGGTGTCCATGGTCCCGCCCAACAGATGGATCTTGCCGTTGCACTCTTCGAAAGCGATGGTGGCCATTCGCTCCCATTCCTGAAAGGTTAACAGGGGACCCTCTCCGGCCGACCCGCCGGCAAAGACGCCATGGACGCCAGCCTTAATCAAATGCCGGAGCTGGGCGCGATAGGCAGCGGCGTCAACGCGGTCCTGGGAATCAACGGGAGTTATGACAGGTACAATAATGCCGGCTAATTCCGTGGAAGACATGATCTGTCCTTTCATTATCGCGGGGGCAAAATGAATCGTGCTGGGCTGAAGCCCGCGTCTACGTTTCAAAAGGCATCGTCGTACATCTGCTTGCAAACCGCCTGCGTGACCAGCCGGGGGTTGGTGGGCGAACTGTGGTCCTGCAAGGCGAACTCTGCCAGGGGATCCAAATCCTCCCGCATCACGCCCATGTCTCGCAGGCGGCTGGGGAGTCCGATCTCGCTGCTGAGCTTTTCAAACACGCCAGGAATATCAGAGGGCGCTGCCGCCCCCACCGCCTGAGCGAGGCGGACCATCTTCTCCGGGATCGCTTCCAGGTTGAAGCGCAGCACGTGGGGAAGAAATATGGCGTTCAGCGTGCCGTGATGGAGTCGCCTTTCCTGCAATCCGCCCAAGGGGTGGCTCAGGCTGTGCACCAGACCCAGGCCTTTTTGAAACGTCAGCCCACCCTGTAGCGCAGCCATCATCATTTCACCGCGCGCGTTGAGGTTCGCTCCACGATTAACGGCCACCCGAATATTGGCGAAGGCCCGCGCCAGCCCATCAAGCGCAATGGCCTCGGCCACGGGGTTGAATCGTGGGCTGCAATAGGTCTCAACGCAGTGCGCAATGGCGTCCATGCCTGTGCCTGCTGTCAACGCCTTGGGCAGGCCGAGGGTCAGGGAAGGGTCGCAGATCACCGCGTTCGGAATCATGTGCGGGCTGATGATGGCCAGCTTTCGGCCGTTGCTCATGCTGACTAGCGCCGCGCGACCAACCTCAGTCCCCGTGCCGGCCGTGGTGGGAATGGCAATCAACGGAGGCTTATTGCCGGTAATCTTGGATAAGCCCCCGTTGAGAAATGTGTAGTCGGAAAGCGGCGCGGGATGGTTCACCAGCAGACCAATGCACTTGGCGCAGTCGATGGGCGACCCGCCGCCCACGGCAATAATTCCATCACAGTTATGTTTGCGGAAGATTTCCAGTCCCAGATTGGCACTGGCGTCAGAAGGATTGGTTTCAACCTGATCAAAAACCGGCGGGGTGGCGATGCCAAGGCGCTCAAGAATTCCCATTGAGCTCAGGCCTCGGTCCGTAACCACCAGGGGATTGAGAATTGAAAGTCTGCGAAGCAGATCGGGCAGAATCTTTAATGCTCCCGGTTCAAATGAAATATCGGATAAGTACTGGATAAGTGGCGGGTTCATTCGGTTCCTTTTCTGTAAAAGTCCATCGGTAACGTACAGCCCACCGCCTATAAATGCAAGTGCGGGAAATCCCAGCGAGCCATCGCCTTCGCACTTTTTTCGCATTGCACTGGCAACCCAGGCGCGAAAGGTGGAGAATGTCGCTGGCTATACAGCGGGGTATCATTCATTCCCCTCAGTAGACAAAATGACCGAGGGGCAATTTTGGGAAAGCAGGGAATCATATGAATACACGCGAGCGATTTCTGGCAGTGATGGACTTCAACAAAGATGTGCATTCGCTGAAGTGGGATTTTGGCATCTGGGGCGAGGCCGTCGACAACTGGTATGCCCAGGGCCTGTCGAAGAAAAACTATCCGGTGCTCAGCAAGAAGTTGACCACGCCCACGGCGTCGCTTTATGGGACAGCATGGCGAAGTGTGGGCGAAGGCAAATTGGCGAAAGGCGTTGGCGTAATGGTGGGCGGCCTGTACTGGCCCACTCAGAACTTCCCCCTGGGCATCGACGTTCGCGATCACTTTCACATGGATCAAAATCAGCAACTCGTGGATGTGAATCTTTTGTTCTCTCCGATGTTCGATATTCAAGTCCTGCATGAGGATGATGACACGTTGGACTACATTGATGTCGACGGCGTGCAGCGCCATTTCCTGAAGGCGGAAGGCACCATTCCCACCAGCATGAAGTGGCCGATCACCGACAAGAAGAGTTGGGAGAAGATCAAAGATGAGCGGCTGAATCTGAAGAATATATCCAGCCGTTTTCCCGCTGGCTGGGACGACCGCGTCAAGGAGTACGCCCACCGCGATTACCCTCTGGCCGTCGGCGGCTATCCCCACGGGTTCTTCGGCACGCTGAGTCACTTGATTGGGTACGAGAACCTGTTTTACTGGTATCACGACGAGCCGGCGCTGATCCACGACATGCTGAATACTTTTACGGAAATCTGGATGGCGGTCTATGCCCAGGTCCTTACCAAGGTTGAGATCGACCATTGGCACATTTGGGAAGACATCTCTTACGGAACCGGGTCCATGATTTCGCTCCCGACGGTGCGGGAGTACATGCTGCCATACATCAAACGAATCGGTGATTTCCTAAAGGCTCGAGGCGTGCGGCACATCCTTCTGGATACCGATGGCGATTGCAACGCGGTCATCCCGCTGTTCATGGAAGCAGGCGTGACGGGTATGTATCCATTTGAGACCCATTGTGGAATGGACATCGTGAAGGTGCGGCAGCGCTATCCCAAACTGCAAATCCTGGGAGGCGTGTCCAAAGGCGAAATCGCCAAAGGCAAGGCGCGCATCGATGAGATACTTAAACCCATTGAGGCGGTGCTCCAGACCGGCGGATGCATACCCTTCAGCGACCATTTTATTCCGCCCGACGTTTCCTTTGAGGCGTACTCCTATTACCGCAACAAGCTGAACGGAATCATTGATAAGTACGGCAATTAGGCCGCAAAGCTGGCCAGCGCAGGGCCGGACCCCGTCAGCGAAATGAAGATCTGCTGGACGGGTCCGGTCCTGCCCCCTTTGCACACGCCCGCACCCCCTGCAAAAACATTCATCCCGGCGCCGCGAACAGCCGAAATATGGTCTTGGAGCGCGTGGGACAATTTGACACACGCGTGCCATCGAACTATTCAACTTGCCGGGGGTGGTGTATCTTATAAGGTTACTGAAGCCGCACTGTTATACTCTGTGCGTCCTCGGCAGAAATTCCAGAGCAATCAATTCGTATTCATCGAAGGAGATCAACATTTATGCCTCTTGTATCAATGCGTCAGTTGTTGGACGAAGCCGCCAAAGGTGGCTATGGAGTCGGTGCGTTCAATGTGAACAACATGGAGCAGATTCAATCCATTATGGAAGCTGCCCGTGAAACCAAGTCGCCTGTCATCGTGCAGGCCAGCCGCGGCGCGCGCAGCTACTCGCAGGATAAATTCCTTTATCACCTGATGCTGGCCGCCAATGAACTCTATCCGGAGATTCCGTTGGTGCTTCACCAGGATCATGGCAACAGCGTGGCAACCTGTAAGTCCGCCATTGACCTGGGCTTTACCAGCGTCATGATGGATGGTTCGCTGATGGAAGACGGCAAGACGCCCTCCTGCTTTGAATATAACGTCAAGGTGACCCGCGAAGTGGTGGAACTGGCCCATGCCAAGGGCGTGACGGTGGAAGGCGAAATCGGCTGCCTCGGCGGTATCGAAGACGGCCACGGCGCAGGCGGCGATGGACTGAGCCACCTGACCGACCCCGCGCAGGCGGCCGAATTCGTGGCGCAAACCGGAATTGACGCCCTGGCCATTGCCATCGGCACCAGCCACGGCGCTTACAAATTTTCCTCCAAACCCACGGGCGAGACCCTGAAGATGGATACCCTTATCGCGATTCACAAGCTGCTTCCCAACACCCATCTGGTGATGCACGGCTCGTCCAGCGTTCCCAAGGACCTCCAGGACGTCATCAACCAATTCGGCGGAAAACTGAAGCCCACCTGGGGTGTGCCGGTGGAAGAGATCCAACTCGGCATTAAGAACGGCGTGCGCAAGATCAATGTGGACACGGACAACCGCCTGGCGATTACGGGCGCCATCCGCAAGGTGTTCGCGGAGAAGCCGGAGGAATTCGATCCCCGCGGCTACATGAAGCCCGCCCGCGATGCCATGAAGAAGGTGGTGGCGCTGCGCATGACGCAGTTTGGCCAAGCCGGTCATGCCGGCGACTACAAGCCTGTGTCACTCTCCGAGATGGCAGCACGCTACGCGCAAAAATCTGCTGCTTAAGGCTTGCTGCAGCAGCGTCCGTATCCGGCAAGTGCCGGACCTTCTCGTAAGCTGACGCTAGACTCGCAATCGCGCGCCCGGCGGAGCAAAACGCTCCGCCGGGCGCGGTTTTGTGGGTTGATGAGCTGAATCTGACCGAAGCTCGCCCCACCGTGGGCACGCTGAGCGAAGCTTTGGAGTGCGTGCAGCTTGCTGCCGCTTTCCTGCCCGCAAGCTTGCTTGCGGGAAACTTCAATCACTCTGCTCGCGTGTATCAACCCGATGCGGCTGTCAGCATCAATGCGGAATGTTCAAACCACCCAGCGAGCTGGCTGGGGGAAAAAGCGGCAGCAAGCTGCACGCACTCCAAAGCTTCGCTCAGCACGCCACTATGGGGCTCCAATTGATGATGCCGGCCTGCCGCCTATTTTAGCCCTTCAATCGTATAAAGCTCGGTGAGGAATCGGCTGACGGTATAAGTGTAGGATTTTCCATCCGGGGCCACCTGGATAAAGCGAATTCCAGTTAAGCCGGTGCGGTCGGGCGCGGAAAGTTCAGCAATGGGCTTGCGGCTCATCGCGGTTAAATCCACGCGGAAGACTTTGGCGGGAATCTCACCCGTCTGCGTTACAAAAATGGAGTGCCCATCGGCGCCCCAGCGCAGCGGCACATCGCCCGGCTCCGCTCCACCCACCACGCGGCGCTCTCCACCGTTGATCGAATAAATATAGAGCTTGCCATCCGGGTCGAGCGCGATGATGGACGTGCCATCAGGAGAAATGGGATGGGTCTTCCAGATGGACGCTACGCCTTCGGGTGTCAGCGGCTTGGGTTCGCCGCCTTCGATATCCTGGATGTAATCGCGCATGGCGTGGCCGTGCTCGCTCCCGGCAAACATGATGCGCTTGCCGTCCGGGAAGAAGTCAGTCACACCATAGTCTTCGATATTATGGCGTTCAATCGTTTTGGGACTTCCGGCTCCCGTGGGCAGAAGTACGATTTGCGAGGGCGTGGACGGAAGGGTGGAGATGACCCAGTTTCCGTCAGGAGAAAATGCATCGGCGGCGCCTTCACCCAGGCGCGTGGGCGGTGAACCGTCGGTTTTGCGAAGGAAGATTGAGTAATTAGGACCGCCGCCGTCTCCCTCTTCGTCAAACAACACCGTTTTCCCGTCCGGTGTAATATCGCCCGACACCGAATAATCAAGCCAGGAGAGGTCTTGCACCTGATTCATCCCGGCGGCAAGCCCCATGATGCCGTAGCGCTCATCGTCGCGGGTAATCAGCACGTGGCCGTCATGGGAAATATCCATCAGCGTCAGGCCGCCGGCGATTCTCTGGATCAGCCGCTGCTTGCCGGAAAGCGTCACGGCATACAAGGCGTGGGCCAATCCATACTTGATGGAGGTGAACCACACTTCATCTCCCTGCGGCGACCACGCCACACCCTCTTCGCTTTCCCAGCCCTCGGAAAGCACGGTCCGCTTTCCCGCCAGGTCGACAACCTCCACGGAGCCCCGATCGTCAGGCCACACCGGATGATTCAGGAACGCGATCATATCGCCTTTGGGTGAAAATCTGGGATGACTGATCCATCCGCCCGTCTCGTAGAGCACCTTGCCGATGGGATACTCCAGCCGTTTGAGCGCACCGACCGCGCGCACTACGGCCAGATTGCTGCCATCCGGCGCCCAGTCCGCCCACAGGACGTTTTCCAGCAGCGCGCGCGGTGTTCCTCCCGCTTGGGGAGCACGCGCCAGGGTGCCCAACGTGCCTCCGTGCGGCAGCAGTTTGGAATTGATCGTCAGCGCCAATTCTCCCGAAGGAGACACGGAAAGCAGGTAGGCGCGTCCGAGGTCCAGGGGACGCGATTCCGCCAATTGCGTTTCCGTGGAAAACAATTGCAGTGGATTCCCGTCCCATTCCGCGCCGTAAACCACCGATTTGCCGTCGGGAGTGAAGCGCGCCGAATAGATCGTTCCCCGGCGGAAACTGAGGCGCCGGAATAATGAAACGTCCTGCTGGGAGTTTCTGACGCCGCCGAACCATCCCGCCACCGCTGCCGCGACGACGAGCAGAATCACGGCCACGGTTGCCGCGATGGGCTTACGGGGAGGCCGCGCGGCTACCGGCGCGGTGGCGTTCGGATTCGATATGCCGGAGAGGGTTTCTACCGCGAAAGCCAGGTCGCTGGCGGATTGGAAGCGCTCCTGTGGAGACTTCTCGAGACACCGCCGATAAATTCGCTCGAGGCCGGGTGGTACGCTACTCGATACGCCGCTGATTTCAGGTGGGTCCTCTTTCAGAATCGCGGTCAAAGTCTCCGGCCCGGAGTCGCGCTTGAAGGCTCGCTGCCCCGTGAGCATTTCGTAAATGACGGCGCCGAGCGAGAAGATGTCGGAACGGGCGTCCGCGCCCTGCCCGCGCACCTGTTCAGGCGACATGTAGCCGACGGTGCCCAGCACCACACCGGGACTGGTTTCCGCGGCGGTGGGCGCGCCGGCTTGCCCGGCAGGGAAAGACTCAATCTGGGTCAGCTTGGCCAGGCCGAAATCCAGAATCTTCACGCGCCCGTCTCGCGTGATGAACAGATTTTCGGGTTTCAGGTCGCGATGCACAATGCCTTTGCCGTGCGCGGCCGCCAAGCCTTTGGCAATTTGCAAAGTGTAATCGATTGTTTTGCGCGGCGGCAGCACGCCCTCTTCCAGTCGCTTGCGTAGCGTTTCACCTTCCAGCAATTCGCCCACCAGGTAGTGCGTGCTGTTCTGCACCCCAAAATCATAAACGGCCATGATGTTGGGATGGTTTAGCGCCGCAACCGTGCGCGCTTCCTGTTCGAAGCGCCGCAGGCGGTCGGGGTCCTGCGAAAGGGATTCGGGCAGAACCTTGATGGCCACTTCGCGGTCGAGGCGCGTGTCGCGGGCGCGATAGACTTCGCCCATGCCACCCGCGCCGAGCGGGGCAAGGATTTCGTAAGGACCTAATTTGATACCCGAGGTCAGAACCATTGATGCATCGGATTATACATGAAATCTCGGCATTGATGCACGAGCTGTCGAGGTACGTGGCGGGGGGGGCCGCCCTCGTCGCGCCCATGACACTTCCTCCCCGGCTGGGATATTATTGAATTGAGGCATTACATCCGTGACTGATCCCGTCTGTGGCATGGAAGTTACCCCCGAGGATGCGGCTGGTTCGTTCGAATACCAGGGCCGGCAATACTATTTTTGTGCTGAAGCATGCCTGGAACAGTTTCAGGCGAACCCTGAGAAATTTCTCACTCCTCCTGCGGGCCGCGCCCCCGTGACGGCGGCGGAGGCCGACGCCATCTATACCTGTCCCATGGACCCCGAGGTCCGCCAACGTGGCCCCGGAGCGTGTCCAAAATGCGGCATGGCGCTTGAACCGCTCATGGTCACGGTGAGCGACGAAGCCAACCCTGAGCTTCATGTGATGACAGTGCGGTTCTGGGCTAGCGCGGCGCTTACGGTTCCCCTTCTGGTCATGGCCATGTCTGCCATGATGGGCGGGCACGGCCTGGAGTTTTCCATTCCTCCGCGGCTGCGTGGTTGGGTCGAATTGGCTCTCGCCACGCCGGTGGTTCTGTGGGGAGGTTGGCCGTTCTTCCAGCGCGGCTGGGCATCACTTGTCAATCGCAGCCTGAATATGTTCACGCTGATTGCTCTGGGCACGGGAACGGCTTACATCTACAGCGTTTTGGCTATTATGTTTCCGCAACTATTCCCGGCTTCATTCCGGCTCGCATCCGGCGAAGTGCCGGTTTATTTCGAAGCCGCTGCGGCAATCACCACGCTAGTCCTGCTTGGGCAAATGCTGGAACTGCGCGCCCGCAGCCGCACCAGCAGCGCGTTGAAAGCCCTGCTAGGGCTCGCGCCCAAGACTGCACGGCGGCTGCAGCCCGAAGGCGGTGAGGAAGATATTCCATTGGAACAAGTCATGGCCGGTGACCGTTTGCGCGTGCGCCCCGGCGAGAAGATTCCCGTGGATGGCAGCGTGATTGAAGGCGCGAGCTCAGTGGATGAATCCATGGTGACGGGCGAACCCATTCCCGTGGAAAAGCAGGCCGACGACCTTGTGACGGGCGGCACCGTGAACGGCACTGGCAGCTTCGTGATGCGCGCGGAGCGGGTGGGAAGTGAAACGCTGCTGGCGCAAATCGTGGCCATGGTCAGTCAGGCGCAACGCACACGCGCGCCCATTCAGCGATTGGCGGACGTCGTGGCCTCCTACTTCGTCCCCGTCGTGGTCGGCATCGCGGCTCTGACCTTTGCCGCGTGGGCGATTTTCGGACCCCAGCCTCGCCTGGCATACGCGCTCATAAATGCCGTCGCGGTGTTGATCATCGCCTGTCCCTGTGCGTTGGGACTGGCCACTCCCATGTCGATCATGGTGGGAACGGGTCGGGGAGCAACGGCGGGCGTACTAATTCGCAACGCTGAGGCCTTGGAGGTTTTGGCCAAAGTCGATACGCTGGTCATCGACAAAACCGGAACGCTCACCGAAGGCAAGCCGCGTCTGACTGCCGTCAAGCCTCTATCGGGCTGGGCTGAATCAGATTTGATTCGCCTCGCTGCCAGCCTGGAGCGTGGCAGTGAACATCCTTTGGCCGCCGCCATCGTTGCCGCGGCGCAGGAACATAATCTCTCGTTGACGGAGGCCAAGGACTTTCGCTCCATCACCGGGCAGGGCGTCACGGGAACCGTAGGGGGCAGGGAAGTGGCGCTGGGGAACGTGGCGCTGTTCGCGGCGCTGGCCATCGATTCTGACTATTTGCTGGCTACGGCTGAGGAATTGCGCGGTGACGCGTCCACCGTGATCTTCCTCGCTGTTGATCGAAAGCCGGCCGGAGTGTTGGCGGTCAGCGATCCCATCAAGCCATCAACACCCGAAGCGCTCCGGCTACTGCACCAGGAGGGGCTGCGAATTGTCATGCTTACAGGAGACAGCCGCAGCACGGCGATAGCGGTGTCCTGCCAATTGGAAATCGATGCGGTTGAGGCGGATGTGCTGCCGGCGCGCAAGGGCGAGATCGTGAAAAACTATCAGTCGCGTGGCCGCATCGTGGCCATGGCCGGCGATGGCATCAATGATGCACCCGCGCTGGCGCAGGCCAACGTCGGCATCGCCATGGGGACCGGCACCGACGTTGCCATGCAGAGCGCCGGAATTGTTCTGGTCAAGGGCGATCTGCGCGGCATCGTGCGGGCGCGCCGGCTGAGCCGCGGCACGCTGCGAAATATCCGCCAAAATCTTTTCTTCGCCTTCGTCTATAATGTGGTGACGGTGCCGGTGGCGGCGGGGGTGCTCTACCCTGTGCTCGGTTGGCGATTGAGTCCCATGCTCGCGGCCGCCGCCATGACGTTCAGCTCGGTTTCAGTGATCAGCAATGCGCTGCGGCTGAGAAATTTGGAGATCTAGCGGGTCGCCGGATCACCCGATAATTCAAAGTGAGGATCCATGACTTTTCTGAAGACTCGTTATCACCTGAAGAAGGAACTGACCACCAAAGATCTTGAGCACCTGTCGGGACTCTCCACGGTTTACGGAATCCGCGGGCTCAGCTTTGAAGGGCAGGACCTGGTTGTGGATTATGACGCGTCGCGGATTCATGAGGCGGAAGTGCTGGCGCAGGTTCGCTGCACCGGGATTGCGGTGGAACCGTTGCAGCCCATTCCGGCGGGTGCATTCGACCATGCCGGTGAGTTCCGCGATTTCGCCTGGCCGATGGAAGGCCTTTCTCCGGTAAATCAGAAAGCGAAATAACGCGGCGGCGCGGCAGGAGCCCACTCATCGCGCGGCCCTGACGGGGAGAATGCTGTGGCGGCAGACTTTCAAGGTTTCAAGGCCGATTCGTTTCTCTTTTTTGAGGAGCTGGCGCGCAACAATCACAAGGCCTGGTTTGACTCCAACCGCGCCCGCTATGACGAGCACGTGGTGGGCGCCTTTCGCAGCCTGCTCGCAGCGCTGACTCCTGCCCTCCTGAAGCTTAACCCGCACTTCGAAGTGGGTGGCAAGACCAACGGTAACTTTTCCCGCATCAACCGCGACATCCGCTTCAGCAAAGACAAGGCTCCCTATAAATCCAATTACTACCTTTACGCTTACGACGGCCGTCACGACCGCGGCCACGGGGGCCGATTGTATGTGGGGCTTTCGGCGGATTGTCTGACCGCTGGTTTCTCCATTTACGGCAGTTGGCGTGGACCGAAGGGAATGCTGGAAACAACGTTTCGCAAGCGCATGGAGGCGCAGCCAGAGCTTTTCGAAAACTTACTCGCAGGCGTGGTGCGGGCCCGCCGCTATGAATCCTACTGGCACCGCGAGGAGAAGGGTGATTGGGCCCAGCACGCCGGCCTGCCGCGCCGCGATGAGGATTGGCAAACCCTGCACGCCTGGGTGGTGCGAAAAGTTTTTCTGCCCAACGCGCGCGGGCTGGGAACCCCGGCTTTTGCCAAAGTCGTGGAGCGCATATTTACGGAACTATATCCCCTTGTCATTTTTACTTCGATGGCCGCTCCCCGCTGGGAAGCCGAAATCAAGCGGGCTCTCCAGCAGAGAAGGAAGCCAGCGCTGACAGCATCTTGAATGACCATACTCCTTGCGATAAGATGGTTGCATTGCAAGCCCGGGCAGCTTAAATAAAATCAGGTTCGAGGATCGGACGGTCAAGGCATGCACCGCGCAACCCACCTACTCTCCTCGGCAATGCTGAGCGCATTGATCCTGGTGTGTTTGATGCCAGCCGTGTCCCGTGGGCATCCGGCTCAGGAAAATCGAGCCCTCAGTGAACAAGAGGTACTGGAACTGCTCGAGGGCGGCGTGGCCAGCGCGCGCGTCGGCGAGATCGTCGATGAGCGGGGCATCACCTTCGAATTCACCTCCGAGATCGAGCAGAAAGTCCGCGACGCAGGAGGGGCCGAAGACGTTGTTTCTGCCCTCCGCAAGGCGTCCAAAGCCTACACTCAGTCGGTGCAGCCGCGCACCGGAGGATTGGTGGTCAAGACCACTCCCGGAGAGTCTCAGGTTTACCTGAATGATGAGCCCAAGGGGATGACCAGTCCCGAAGGCGAAATCCGGCTGCGGGATTTACCGCCTGCCGACTATACGTTGCGAGTTTCCCTGACGGACTATCAGAGCAATGAGCAGACCGTAACCATAAAGGCGGGGGAGGAGCAAACGGTTTACGTTACCCTGACGCACAAGCCCCCGCCGGCAATTCCTCCGACCAACTCGAATTCTCATCCCGCGGCGGCCACCCCGCCTGTCAATACGACTCTTCATCAGGCCCTGCCGCTGCCTACTTCAGGAATCCCCGTCTCCGGTGTAAAGGTTGGGGCCCTGCAGTTCTACGAAGGCCCACACGACTTGATCTTGAACAAATCCGAACGTATTTACCGGTACATTTTCGACCACTCCACCGCGCGAACCATTTGGTGGGAACTTAATCTGACCTATCCCGCGCCGGGACAAAGAATCGATTTTGCGGTCGATGCCGTCTGGTACAAGGCAGACGGTGCGGAATTTTTCCGTCACAGAACTACTCCTCACGTGGAAACTGCCTGGCGCTCTTCCTGGCATACCGACGGTTACGGGTTCGCTCAACCTGGCCGTTGGCCCACCGGCACTTATCGTGTCGACCTCTTCTGCAATAATGCGCGAATCGCCACAGGGACCTTTCAGATCAATTGAACCCACCACCGGGGGCGTCGATTCATGTCCGGGTGCGAGATGCCTCGCTTCCAGACCGTCTGAGCCTTCTGCGCACCACAGGTGAATACCTTTTGCTGCAAGGGAGCGCCTTCTGGTAAAATCCGCCCGAAGAATGGCGTTCTGCCCTCGCATGAGAAGTCATGCCGCAGGATATGCGTGCCGGTTGGCCCACTCGGCGCGCAGGCTGGCGCTCATTTTTCCCGTAGAAGTTGCCTTGACCTTCAGGAGGGATATGTATGGGGTATCTCGATAAGCTTGATCTCGATAAGAAGTTGGAATCGAAGGAAGAATACGAAGAGCTTTTGGAGGAGTACCAGTTCAAGCTGCTGAAGGCGCAGCGCAAGTGCATTGAAAAGGGGCTTGCCGTCGCCGTGGCGTATGAGGGTTGCGACGCAGCGGGCAAGGGCGGGAACATCAAGCGCATTACTGAATCCCTGGACCCGCGCGGATATGAAGTGCATCCCATCGCCGCGCCAACCCAGGCGGAAAAAGGCCACCACTGGCTGCGGCGCTTCTGGCTGCGATTGCCGCCGCGCGGCCGCATCGGCATCTTTGATCGTACCTGGTACGGCCGGGTGCTGGTGGAGCGCGTGGAGAAGTTTGCCAGGAAGGAAGAATGGCAGCGCGCCTACCGCGAGATCAATGAATTTGAGAGGACCTTGACTGACGATGGCCTGGTGCTAGTCAAATTCTGGATTCACATTTCCAAGAAGGAGCAGCTTGACCGCTTCAAAAAGCGCGAGAAGGATCCCTGGAAGAACTGGAAGCTGACGGATGAGGATTGGCGCAATCGCGAGAAGTGGGACGCCTACATCGAGGCCCTGGAAGAGATGTTTGAGAAGACCGACACGGAATGTGCGCCGTGGACCATCGTGGAAGGTAATTGGAAATGGTGGGCGCGAATCAAAGCTCTTAAGACGGTGGTCAATCGAATTGAAGACCACCTCTGAGTCCGGGAACGGCCTGGCGATCGATGCGTCGTGGCTCGACCGGTGGCACGGGGAGCAATTGGGCTCCCAGTTCGTTACGGCTGCCATCGTCCATCCTATCGCCAATTGATTTTTCCGGCGTTGCTCTTGACACGGCTTTACTCTCTCTCGTAGCATCGAAGTTGGATTGCCACGAAACAATTGAGGTGAAAAACCGGCCGGTTTTCGACATGCTTCGGATTCCGCGCGAAACCGAAGACGACGGGCGGGACAGTGGCAGCCGCGAGGTGATGTTGTGAGAATTGCGGTGCGCTTCAATGACGAAGTGGCCATTCTGAGCCTGAGCGGGAAATTCCTGGCGGGTACTGACGGGCCCTTTCTACGGCAGAAAGTGAAAGACTTGATAGACGCTGGAACCCGCAAGCTCATTCTGGATTTTAGCGATGTACCTTATATCGACTCCACCGGCCTGGGGTTTCTGGCGGGATCCCGGGTGACGGCGCAGAATGCCGGCGCGCAGATTGTGCTGGCCAACATGAATCCCCACGTCCGCAGGATTCTGGACGACGTGAAGCTGACGCAATTTTTTGTGATTGCGGCGAGCGACGCGGCGGCGATCGATTTATTGAGTCGGCCCGGCGCGGCGGCGGGAACGCCTCCCGCAGCGAGCAAGCGCGAAGCGAAAGGTGAGAAACTCCCCGGTCCCACGGTGCAAGGGTAAGCGGGAAATCTCCCAGCAGCCGCTCGATCCCCTCACGAGCGGCACTTGTATTTACCCACTCTGAATGTATGGCCGGCGGCCCCGGGTGCTTAGCGGCGAGCATCCCAAGGGGACTTGTCGTCCAGATTTTACGGTCGAAACTAGTTTGGGCGAAGGCGCATTCCGCCAGCATGCATCACGGTTGATTTCACTTCGGCAGAGGTCGTTAGCAGAGTTCATCGTAGAGCGCCAGGCCCCGTACCCTACCGTGGAACTGGAGCGGCGGGCCTGATGATTGTGATAATATTTACGGTTCTAAACTTAACACTGTGACGCTATGAACATTTTTGGGCGACGCCGCACGGAACGCATTCTGGCGCCCGTTCGAATTCGGGTGATCGGTAACGACATTTCCGGAGTCTCCTTCGCGGAAGAGACGGTGACCGTCAGCTTCAATCAGCAAGGGGCGCGCATCAGCCTGTTGCATGCGCTGCTGCCTGACGATATCGTGCTGATCAAGAATCTCGAAAACGCCATGGAGGAGGAATTCCGCGTGGTGGGCGCGTTCCAACAGGTTTTTGGAGACCGCCGCGAATGGGGCGTGGAAGCCAGCAACCCCCAGAGCGGCATCTGGGGTGTGGAATTTGCCCCGAATGTTGACAACGCAGAACCCAAAGTGCTGGTGGAATGCGCCGCTTGCAAGACGGCCGCGCAGAGCAGCCTTTCCAGCATTGAGTATGAAGTTCTCCTGGCCACCGGCCTTATTTCCCGTCACTGTGAGCGCTGCAACGAAACTACGCGCTGGAAGCCCAGCGCCCAGCCCGTCACCGAAGAGCTTCTGATTCGTTCCAAGAAAGCCGATACCAAGGGTCAGCAGGAAATCCGGCGCACCCGCCGCTTGCGGCTCGCCATGCAACTGCGCGTGCGCAATTCGTGGGGCATTGTTGACGTCGCCCAGACACGAGATGTTTCCAAAGCCGGCCTCTGCTTCATCAGTACCAAGCGATTTTCCCTCGCCGACGAAATCTATATCACCCTGCCCTATTCTCTGAACCAGGCCCCGGTGGAAACCAAGGGCAAAATCATTTGGGCGGCTGAAGGCAACACCGGCCGGTTTTATGGAGTGGAATACATCCGCTGACCGCAGTGATAGCGCCTGAAAGCTCCGTGCGTGTGTGGTACACGCTCCAAGATTTGGTTTTCCCCCTGATCGGAGATACCCGGAGGAAAAAATCAAAAGTCCGGCATAACAGGGTTGCTGCTTACCGCAAGAAATAAACGGAAAAATAGCTGGTGACGTCAGGTTGGTGGGAATTCCCGGTCAGCCGCCCGGAGTTGGTGTGTTCGCCGATCTGCGCTCTGACGTTCCCCAGGTCGCGCAACGAAGCCAATAGAAGCCACAGACCCTTGCGGCAATCAACTTGTAATCCATCCACTTCATCAAAATCCAACCCGGTCATCGCACGCTCAGCCAACGCATCCCGGGAATCCGCCACGCTGGCGACGGAATTATGTGAGAAGTCCATGCTCAGCAAAACCAGTGCCCGGGGGCTGCGCAGAAATTCCCCCAGCACGCCGCGAAGCTCCTGCACTTGCGATTGCCGCGCGTTGACGTCCACCAGGATCGGCACTACGCGGCATTGGGGAAAGTAATACCGCAGAAAAGGAATAAGCACCCCGACGGAATGCTCACCCGTAAAGGCTTCCGGGTCTTCGGGCAAATGAATGGCGGATTTGATTTGCTGCACGGCGTCCGCGTCCGCCTCCACGAGACCGAAGGGAGTTTTCCACGGCAGGGAAGACACGCTGATATTCGCCGAGCCATGGTGGAAATGATTCGGGCCAATCAAGACGATGGTTTTCGGAGAAGACTGGGCGTGCAGCGTGGCGAAGAACCGCACCATCAATCCGCTGGCCAGAAAATGGTGCGTCACAATCCCGGCGCGGATGCTCTCCCCAGACGCCAGTGCGGGTGGAATCGTCGCAGCGGATTTCTTGATCGCTTCAAGATAGGGCTGTGGATTATCGCTCCAAAAGGAGTAGTGAAACCTTCGCACCCCCGCGGGGACGGCGAGCAGCAGGAAGAGAGCCGCAACCTGACGCTGCCGCCTCACGGTGTTTTGCCATCGCTCTTCAGGAATTCGGAATACCACGCGGGTGGCGTGATGCCTTCTTCCTTTCTGGTCTTCGCGCTGCCGTCGTAGATGGCCTTCTTCCACTCCGCGTCGTTCCAGCGCTTTTTCGAAGGGAACTCATACCACGAGTAGACGTATCCCACCGTCAAGCGGGTTCCACCAAAGGCGTCCTTCACAACCACGGTGATGCGTTGCGGCGTGCCGACTCCTTCCTCCAATACCAGGCCGTCCACGCCATCGGTGGCCACATCGGCCACCAGCGCCATGCGCAGTTGGGAAGGGTCCTTGATTTCGTCAGAGCCCCGCGGCAGCAGCAGCGAACGGTCAAAATTGGAACGGAGCGTCTGGATCCAATCGTAGTCGCCGGGGCTGATGGGCTGGCCGAAGACCTCCTCCTGCGCAATCGCCTCCGCGCGGTGTGCGAGCTCCCGGAACAAGGTGAACTTGTCCGCGTATTCGTCCGTCAGGCCGTCCGGACCATTCATCGATAACAGCATTTCATCAATCGAGCCAGTCAACTGGTGGAAGAAGGCGGGATTGGGCTCCACATAGCCTTTCGGTGGCGGCGGGACATAAGGCGGAATTTTGAATTCATCACCGCCCCCCATCTCCGCCGCGGACTGCTCAGCATAAAGCAGGGTGTCGTGCTTCAGCTCTGTCCACGATGCCCCGGCCGCGTTCAGGCTTTTGTATTGCCAGGGATCTCCCACCAGGAACATCTGTTTGCTGCCGGTGGAGAGGAACAGCGTACGCAGGCGGGCAAGGCACTGCGCATAATAACCCCCGTTGAGGGCGTACGGTGTATCCACCTGTTGCTTGAGCTTGGCCATCTGCGCGTCATAATTGGCCCACTGATGTTCCTTTTGCGCTGCCTGTTGCAGATCGGCCGCCGCACTTGATCCCAGCACCGTCATGATGTCCAGCGCGGAGGGCAGGTTGCGCGGATTCTGGTCCGTGCCCACGCTGGGTGAACTGAGTTGATTCAGGAATAATGCGTCCAGCACGAAGCGCTGGCCCAGGAACTGCATTCCCGCGCTTTCACGCAGGCGCTGGTCCGGCGTCAATCCCAATCTCGTCTGTACCGTGACGATGCGCGGCTGCGGCAGGTCCTTCCAGGCGGTCTCCTGGAAGGCTGCCAGTTTGGCATCCGGATTTGCGCCCAGTACCTTCAGGGCCGGAGCCTCAACGCCGAAGACCTTCTTGTTGACGGTGCGATATCCATACAGCGTATATCGATCCTGCTCACCAATGAGGCTCGAGACTTGCCGGTCGATAGTGTTGAACTGATTGTCCGCGTTCGCCGCGTCCACCAGGTGCGGCAGCAGGATTGCGGCGAGCGTCTGCGCCTTGTCAGAGAGCAGAAAGTTGCGCCGGCCGTACCACATCATGCCCCTAAAATACCGTTGCATCGCCGCATTCTTGGCATAGTGTCCGCGGACTTTGTACTGCGTGAAGTCCTCCTTTTCGAACCCCAGGAAGTTTTGCGTGGAGGGCAGCTCGCCCGTTCCCGCATTTATGCGCGCCACAATCGTCTCCGCTTGGGGCCGTACCTCAGTCGGAAGGGTAAACGCCGGATCCAGCACCTTGGCCGCCACGGAGAAATAGAGCAGGTCGCGCCGTAGAGCGTCATGATAAGCAGTTGCCGTGGCAGGCGCGGCCTTCAGTTCAGAATCTGTCGTTTTCGCCAGCGCGACGGAAAGTTTCTTCGCCGCCGGCAGCAACCGCTTTTCCTCCATATCCTGAAGCATGCGGTCGAAGATCAAATGATAAGCATGAAGGAACAGATCGGTGGTGATGAAGTATTGTTCGCCGGGGGAAATGTCCTGGTACGAGTCTGCCAGGTCATCCACCGTGAGATCCTTAAGCGGCGGCATCGGCTCAATGTAGAACCCGATTTGGGAAAGCCGCTTCTGGTCCGCGGCGGAGAACTTCAGTTCCGAGTCGCGAATCCTTGCGGGAACTTCTTTCAGCGCGACTTTCGATTGATCGACGGACGCAAGCGTGAGGGGTTGTAATTCATTGGCCGCGATGAAGCCGTAGCGCGGCCGGTCAGGAACGTTGAAGCGCGCCTTCACCCAATCCTGCCCCTGCGAACTGAGCACACCCACCGCGTCCACCACTTCACCCTGCAAAAGCGTCTGGGCCGGCGGGCTTGTGAGCGAGGGCAGCACGTGCACGGCCACCACCGCTCCCACCGCCATGTAGCGCTCACTCCGAGGCCCGTCCAGCGGCGGCTCCAGCCACAGCTTGGCGGCATCCACGTAGCCGCTCACTTCCTTGCCGTCGATCGTGGCGTGAATGGCAATCACACCCGGCTGCGCCGGGTCGTATTTCCCGCTCACCGTTTCGCCATAGAAGACGTAGGGAGCGGACACTTCAGGATTCCCCGCCTGAAGCTGCTCGTACGTCATGTCCTCCTCAGTTGTCTTCTTCCCCGGCTGCTGGCGCAGGAAGTCCACCTGGTAGGAGACAATGTAATTCCGCTCGCGGCCAGCCGCTTCCGGCGTGGCGCCCGCGGTGAGGTTCCCGAGGAAGTTCGCGACCTTGTTCGGGACGTCGCTGGGATTGACGTCGCGCGGGTCCACGGATTTGGTGGAACCGTTTGCGGCGGGAACGGCCTCCTGCGCCGCCATGGCATGAACGGGTTGGGGATTCCGCAAGGTGAGGCAGACTGCGCCCACCCCAGCGATGCAGAGAACGATGCTGGGCAAAATATAAAAAGATTTCCCGCGTTTCATTTTTGGGCTCCGCAAAAATCGCGAATTTCAATTCAGGATTCGTTATGCGTCCGCCAGCATATAACATGCCAGCCCGGGATTTACCACCTCTCTCGCAAAATAATTCGAGTGATGGTTAGTGTAAGCCGGGCTGCGAATCAGCACGGAATCTTGAATTCACCGGCGTGCGGGTGTATCTTACGAGTCGGGCGAAAAACAACGGAAATTCTCCAGAGAATCCCGGTGTAGCCACGGGCTCAGTGCTGCCACGTGACTATGACGCGTGCAGGTTCACACCACTCACTACGGGCAGCTACCACCCGGCTGTTGTTGGCTCGAGCGGCGAAGACTGGTGCAACAGTTGATGACGTGTGTTGATACAGGGACTACCCGTGGTTTAGGCCACACGCGCCCGCGCGCTTTGACGTGGGCGGCGGTAATTGTGTGCCTGTTGCTAACAACGTGGGAAGCAGCCTATGCGGGTGGCGCAACTGACGCCGGCCGCACGGCTGGCGGCCTGACCGATATCCGCCTGGGAATGTCCGCCGATTTCACCGCGAGCGCGCGCGCCCTGGGCATTGAGCTCTATCGCGGTGCCATGGCCTACCTGCTGCCGGTAAATGCAGCGGGCGGCGTCAACGGCCGGCACATTTCCATCACAACCTATGACGACCGTTACGACCCTGACCTGGCAATTGCCAACACACTGAAGCTGATGGACCGGGACCACGTTTTCGCTCTGTTCGGGTACGTGGGAACGCCGACCATGAACCGCACTCTGCCCCTGCTCCGCATGCATCAGGAAGAGGATTTCTACTTGTTCTTTCCCTTCACGGGAGCGAACACCAATCGTATCCCTCCCTACGATCAATTCTCCTTCAATCTGCGCGCATCGTATGACCAGGAGACTCGGGGATTGGTGGACCACTTCATCGGCGTCCATCGCACCCGGATCGCAATCTTCTATCAAAATGATGCGTATGGCCGCGCGGGGTGGGGTGGGGTGCGCAGTGCCCTGGCTAAACATGGAATGGAAATCGCCGGTGAAGCCACTTATCGGCGGGGAACGCCCTTTGATCAGAGTTATGACCGCCAGGTGGCCATCATGCAGAAGATCGGTCCGGATGCCATCATCTGCATCGCCACCTATCCCGCGGCGGCGGGATTTGTGCGCGACATGCGGAACCGGGGCGTTGACACGCCCATTGCCACCATCTCGTTTGTGGGCAGTGAGGCGATGCTCGGGTTGCTTTCTACTGCTACCGGAACTTCGAACAGGAATTACACGGCGCGGCTGGTGAGCTCGCAGGTAGTGCCGAGCTACTTTGACGATTCCATTGCCGTGGCGCGCGACTATCGCAAGGCGATGGACCATAACCGGGCTTCTCTGATGCCACCGGACTCCGTGCTCTCCCCGAATGGGAAACAGCCGGAGCATCCCTACGTTCCCCTGGAATACAGCTTCACCAGCCTGGAAGGCTACCTTGATGCCAAGTTGTTCGTCACCATCCTGCGGCGAATGGGTTCCGCTCCCCAGCGCTCAGATCTGGCGGCGACGGTGATGAGCCTGGGAGAGTTCGACCTGGGTATGGGGCAGGCTTTGTCATTTGGCGGAAGTACCGGCCGGCGGCAGGCCTCCGACCAGATTTACTATACCGTGGTAAAGGACGGACGCTTTGTACCGTTCCGCGACAGCGAGTGGGAGGAGTGGGCAAAACCATGAAGATCGCGCGCTTTTATCAGAAGACACTTTTCGGCATGTTCGCGCTGATGGGGTTGATTGTGGCGTCAACCTCGGCGCTCTACGTCTATACCGTTGACCGCCAGCTGAACGACGACTTGAAGAAGAATAGCCGCGCCATCGCCCGTAGCATCGCCGACTCCAATATCGACGTGATCGTGAACCGCAACTATTCCGCGCTGCAATCGGTCATTGACCAGTATGTGGAAATTCCCGGCATCTCTTATGTTTTTGTCGTGGACGACCATGGTGACATCATCGCGCACACCTTTGTTCCGGGCATTCCGGATGAGATCGCCGCCAATTACCGCGGGAACAAGGACGCCTACGACCGCGTGCTGCCCGGCATGGGACGCTTCGCCGAGGTGACGGCAGGCATTCTTGCCGGTCAGGCGGGAAGAGTGCACGTGGGAGTGGACAAGGGTTACATTGCTCTTCAGGTGCAAACCGCCATCGGCAAGCAGGTCTATCTGCTCACTATTGTTTTCCTCATCAGCGTCCTGGTTTCCTATGGATTGATGTACCAGGTGTCGCGTCCGCTGCATCACCTGACCAAGCATGCGTGGCACTCCTTTTCCGACGGTGAGCAGGGAGAGCCGCCGCACCCCACACAGGTGGTGAATCTGCTGCAACGAACCGATGAGGTGGGTGAACTCGGCCGCATAATCCGTTCGGCCAGTTGGCGGGAGTTATGAGTATGAACGTCGAAGAGGTCAGGACGAACCGGTGGCTGCTGGCGGCTATGTGCGCCCTGCTTTCGCTGTGCCTGGGCGCCGTCTACGCCTGGAGCTACTTCCAGCCGCTGCTGGTGGAGGAGTTTCGTTGGAACAATACCCAGACTTCCTGGGCCTTCAGCCTGAATATCTTTTTCCTGGGGTTGGCGGCGGCGCTGGGAGGAATCAACGCGGCCCGTTTCGGACCCCGGAAGCTGGCCATGGCCGGGGCGATTCTCTTCACTGGCGGTTATCTGATCGCTGCTGTCGCCCTGTCGCTCAAGAGCCTGCTGTTGTTCTACGTGGGTTACGGTGCTGTAAGCGGAGTGGGCACCGGCCTTGCCTATGTGACGCCCATGAGCACTGTCACCAAGTGGTTTCCGGACAAGAAGGGGCTGCTCACGGGAACCGTGGCCATGGGCTTCGGCCTGGGCGCTTTTGTTGTTACGGTGATTCTTGCTCCCGTACTGATACGACTCCTGCACGGCAACCTGACGCTGGTGTTCGCCGCCATGGGCGCCAGTCTGGGTACGGTGGCCATCGGTGCGTCCACAATGGTAAAAAATCCGCCTGCGGGATATCTGCCCAGGGGATATACCCCGCCGGAAATGGTGCGCGGCCGGGTGAATGATCCCTACGCCAAGGCCGCGGAAGAATCTGATCTGCCCCTCAAGGAATACGTGCTGACCAGCCAATTCGCCACCATGTGGTTTATGTTCTTTCTTAATATTACCGCTGGAATATCCATTATCAGCCTGCAATCACCCCTCTATCAGGATATCTGGAAGCTCGACCACCCCACGCTGGAGCGCTCTGTGCTGGCCGGCTACGGCGCCGCGTTGATTGCCGCCAGTTCACTGTGCAACGGTTTTGGCCGCATCTTCTGGGGCGCGGTGTCGGAGCGGCTGGGCCGCGTCAACACGTTTCGCCTGCTGCTGGCCTCGCAGATGGTGGTCTTCGGCGTCCTGATGACTGAACACGACCCCTGGATCTTCGCGATTCTAGATTGCTATGTGCTGAGCTGCTTCGGCGGAGGCTTTGCCGTGATGCCTTCGCTGGTCATTGACGTCTATGGACAGAAGCGCATGGCCCGCGTGTTCGGCATCATCCTGACCGCCTGGGCCGCCGCCGGAATCCTGGGGCCGTGGATGGTGGCCAGCCTCAAAGACAATTATCCTGACCGCGCCATCGTTTACCTTTTCCTGCTCGGCATCCACGTGCTGGGAGCCGGCTTCATCTTCAGCTTCCTCGTTAACAACGATCGTTTCATCCCCCGCCGCATCCTTCTGCAAGTTCTGGGCTTCGGCCCGCCGACTCTGCGGGCCAGAGATTAGCTTCCTGGCTTGGTATCGCACCTTGCCTCTTCCGGTGGCAAGTTTCATCGCGACACGGTTCAAATTCGCAAAACCAGCGCGCCCTTCCCGCCGCGACTAATTGCAGTCAACGCCAAAGCCGCCGGTAACTTCTGAGGATTGGCCCAATCTACAATTGGCCTGCTTGGCTCTTTACAACGCTTCTCTCTGATTATAAATTGGACTGGACATCAGGCCACAGGAGAAACTGCCATGCTCGTCACCCTGGATTCGAATTTGCGTAAACCGCTCTACGTGCAGATTCGCGATCAGCTTCGCGACCGCATTCTGAATGGCGGCCTCAAGCCCGGCGACCGCCTGGAACCTAGCCGCGAGCTGGCCCATCTGCTCGGCGTCCACCGAACCACCGTGGGCAATGCTTACGCCGAACTGGAATCGGAAGGTCTGATTCAGGGAACTGTGGGGCGGGGGACGTTCGTAACGCCGCTTGGTGAGACTCTGCTCACTCCCCGCCGCCGGGTGCACCGCCCTACGCAGGAATTGTTTTGGGAGAGCTTTTTCACGGAAGAGCCGCGCGACGACTCTCTGGGCCGCCTGATGGCGAGCTCCGAGGAGGACGGCGTCATCTCCTTTGCCGCCGCTCACGGCTCAGAGGAGCTGACTTCTCCTGAACTTGTCCGCCGCGCCGTTGACACCGTGCTGCGCCGCGAAGGCGCCCGCCTGGTGCAATACGGATCGACCGGCGGATACCAGCCGCTGAAGGCCTATCTGCAAACCCGCCTGCGGCGCGACGGCATCCCCGTGGAGCTCGATGAAATTCTGGTCACGCACGGCTGCCAGCAGTCCATTGACCTGGTGCGCCGCGCGCTGATTTCCGCCGGCGATACCGTGGTGTGTGAGAATCCCACCTACACCGGCCTCTGGAATGTTTTCGATTCACCCGGAGTTCGCCTGATTGGCGTTCCGGTGACGCCCGAAGGGATGGACCTGGACGCGCTGGAATCAGTGCTGGAGCAGACGCGCGTCAAGCTGATTCTGTGCAGCCCGACTTTCCAGAATCCCACGGGTTACACCATGCCGCTGGAGGCGCGGCAGCGGCTCTTGGAACTCGCCCAGCGATTCCAGGTTCCCATCATGGAGGACGATGTTTACGGTCCGCTGCGCTTTCGCGGCCGGCAGATTCCACCCCTGAAGGCGCTGGATCAGGCGGGACTGGTGATCTACCTGAACAGCTTTTCCAAGGTGGGATTCCCGGGCCTACGCGTCGGCTGGATGGTGGCGTCGCACCAGGTGGTCGACCGCCTGCGCTG
>Ga0206987_1035_pt2 | contig 30939 bp, 14 predicted proteins | sample Alteio_BWMinCont_11_FD_153281 | JGI IMG/M metagenome (GOLD analysis project Ga0206987, IMG submission 153281) | Enriched cells from forest soil in Barre Woods Harvard Forest LTER site, Petersham, Massachusetts, United States -... | ecosystem: Environmental > Terrestrial > Soil > Temperate forest >... | reverse complement strand
CCACCCCCGGTGACGGCGCTGCCACTCTTGTCATCCATCGATTTAGCCCAGGTGTAAGTGGTCAGGAATTGCAAACCACTCGAAAACCTCTTCTCCAACTTCAGCTGCAAAGAGTTGTAATTGGAGAAGAAGCCATCCTGGTAATAGGTTATGCCGGTGATGTTGGGCATAAGGCTGTAAAATCTTCCACGCTGCAAGACATTCCCCGTGGGTCCGGGCATCGTGGGATCGCCATTCTCTTCGCCAGGAAGATGCGTGCCCTTGGATCCTACATAAGAAACATCCACAACCGTGTTCCATCCCAATGCGCGTTCAATTCCAAAACTGTAGGATTGAACATAGGGAATAGGCTGGTTGGGGGCGATAACCCGCCAGTTGCCCGCGGGGTTTGCTGTGTTGAAGGATGCTACCGTGGGTTGCAGCGCGGGCGGGATGCCATCGCTGAGCGTATCAATGGCTTGGAAAGTCGTAAAACTAAGGTTGAGCAGCGTGAAGGAAATACTGTAGGGAGCGTTCAGGTCGGGGTAGCTCTCGACCGCGTTGGGATTCTCATAAGATATCCCGTAGCCGCCGCGAATCACCCACTTGCCACCTGAACCCGGCGAATAGGCAAAGCCGATTCGTGGAGCCCAATCGTTATAGTAATTAACACCATAACTCGCGGGCGTCCCATTCTTTCCTGCCAATACCACGGTTCCCGTGTTCAGGTTGAGATTGGAGACCCGGTTCCACGCTTCCGTCCAACCGGGGAAGAAGTCATTGCGGATCCCCAGGTTCAACGTCAGCTTTTTAGTTACCTTGACATCGTCCTGGAAGTAAACACCCAAGTCGGTTCCCCGGAACCCGCGAGTACCGATAGTCAAGTCTTGTTCCAGCTCCGTGTAGCGCCCGCTCATGAAGTCGGCAAAAGCGTTCCCCGTGTAAAGGCCCTCGGTGATAAACGCGCCTTTGCCAAAAAAGTTTCCCACCCCATCATTGCGGCGGCGCCGGTAATCGATCCCGCCCTTGAACCGATTTTTGCCACGGATCCAGGATACCGTATCGGTGACCTGGAACACCGTGTAGCCACTCGCCGCAGGTTCGAAGGGAGACGTTCCCGCCCATTCGGGGGACGGGGCAAAATCAAACCAAGGCAGGCCGGTGGTGAATTGGTTGATGTTGATGTTGGGCATTCCGATTTGGGTGGCCAAATTCTGTCCCCCATCGGGCGTCCCATCGAACCCCGTAGCCCGATTCACACCCAGGATCAGCGAGTTGACCACATGAGCGGTAATGCTGCGGGTGTAATTCAATCCGATGTTCTGGGTGCGGCCTGTATCCGTTCCCGCGAGAAGATCCAGGACAATGCCGCACTGGATGCAAGGCCCGGACTTCCCACCACTGAAAGCTGCCGGGATGGTATTGTTGAGGTTGCCGAAGGAATAGTGAAAAGAGAGGGAATCGTTCGAGGTAGCCACCAGGTCAATCCTAATGTCGAAACTGTTGAGGTTATCCTGGGTGGCACCCGAGGCGGTGTAATTGGCAATCGTGCCCTGGTTAGGTATGAAAATTCCCGGGATGTTGGGAAGTGGGTACGTGGCGGCAACCTTAGGGGCCACAGGGTCTATGAAAGCTGCCGGGACGATCTGGCAAGCGGCAGAGAAACTGGCGAGGCTGCAGCCCGGATAGACTGTGCCCAGAAGGTCATTCTGGAAGATGGGGGTGCCGGGCTTCATGGTCTCGGTGAAATCCGCCACGCGCTCCAGGGCGGTGGGAACCGAGTACGTATCCACTCCCTGCACCCGTGTCTTAGTCCCCTGCCAATCGCCAAAGAAAAAGAGCTTATCTCTTTTTATCGGCCCACCAAAGGTGAAGCCATATTGGTTCTGCTTATACGGTTGCGTCGGCGCGTGGGTCTGGCCGGCATAGGGAGGTAATTGGTTTTGGAAGTACCCGTTGGCGTCGAAAACGTTGTTGCGGAGGAAATCAAACGCCGAGCCGTGGAACTGGTTGGCGCCTGAGCGCAACTGTAACTGCACGATACCCCCGGCCGACCGACCGAACTCTGCTGAGTAGTCGCCGGTTTGGACTTGAAACTCCTCGATGGCATCGATCGAGGGGCTGAGCATCAAATTGTTATTGGCATCGATGTTGTCCACGCCGTTGAGCATGTACATGTTCTGGTCGGAACGAGACCCGTTGTAATTGTAACCGGAGTTGGAAGCGCCTTGCATTCCGGTGGTGACCCCGGCGTTAAGCGGAATCAAGGAAGCAAAGTTCCGGCCGTTCAGCGGCAGGTCCTCAACCTGAGCGTGATTGATGACCTGCCCCACTTCCGAGGACTCGGTCTTCAAGAGCTGGGCAACCCCCCCCTTGACCTCAATGGACTGAGTCGCCTGCCCCACCGTCAATTTGAAGTCCACGCTCATGGTCTGGCCAACGGTGAGCACCAAGTCCGTTCTCGTTTCCTTCTGGAATCCCGGCGCCTCCACCGTGACCGAGTAGTGGCCGACGGGGAGGAAGCCCCGGGTGTAAAGGCCATCGCTGGTGGTTGTTACGTCATAGTTCACGCCTTGCTCAATATGGGTTATGGTAACTGTGACGGCGGGGATCACGGCCCCCGAGGGGTCTTGCACCACTCCGGTGATCGTTCCGGATGCCACCTGTGCCGAGGCAACGCTCGACAGTACGGTCATACTCATCAAGCAGAGCCAAACACTTAGAACGCTGGAAATTCTAGTGTTCTTCATTTTGTCCTCCGGAACATCAAAATTGGCGCTTTGAAACCGTTTCCCAGAAGACCTATGCCCCGACACATTCGTATGCCAGCCCGGGGCCTCCACACACGGAACCCGGACCAGAAGCAAAAGGACGCAATAAGCAGGCTCTGCCGCTGCGGAACTTCAGATTGAACGCCACGACCGAGCTAAGTGGCCTTACCCTGTCCTCGAAAAGAGGTATACCGTTTAACCGACTTTAAGTTACTTGTCAAGCATTTTCTGACAGGATGTCAACTTGACAAGCTAAGTACAGCATTTTCTGGCAGTATTTTCACGGCAGTTCCTCTGGTTGCCATTTACTTGCGCTTTCCTGGCGTGGTTGGAATCTCCTCCCCCTCACTATTCTGAGCTGATTTTCCAAACAGGGCTTTGACCGTTACGATCTCATAGGGGTGAACGGTCAGGGTTGTTTGCCGGCCTCCATCCTGGAGCGGTAAAGGGGCGCCCTGTTTCTCCATCAGGTTAACCTGCAAAACTGAGGAGCCGGCTTCGGGGAAGCGCAGGCGTACTTCAACCGCCTTACCTTCAAATTCGAAAAATCGAAAAACCAACGCCCGTCCATCCTCTGCCTTCTTGATGGCCGTCAGAATTACATTGTCCGGTTCGATGCTCACCAAGGTACGTTCAGCCGGAAAAACTCCTTCGTGGGGTGCGGCAGGTACTGGAATGAAGGGGAAGTTAAGTTCATAGCCGCGCCGCATCGTCCCCGCGGATTTCCAGTCGCCGGCGTGGGGATACATCGAGTAAGTAAATTCGTGGAACCCCTCGTCGGCATGCGGGTCAGGGAAGGTGATTGCGCGCAACAGCGACAGCCGGATGGTGTTGCCCTTGGTGTCGTATCCATACTTGCTCGCGTTTAACAGGCTGAATCCATGCTGAGCATCGGAGAGGTCTCCCCACTGGAGCGCCGGCACCTCAAACATGGCCCGTTCCTCGGGGGTATTCCGGGTGGTGGGCCGCCGAATGGTGCCGTAAGGGATTTCGTAGGTGGCGTAATCGGATTGCACGCTGAGCGGAAAGGCTACCTTCAAAAGGACGTGCTTTTCGTGCCAGTCCACCTGCATATGCACGTCGACTCGCGGTACCCCGGGATACACGCAGATATCCTGAACAAAGGAGGAATTCTGGAACTTCCGCTTGACGCGAATCACCGCTCGCACGGGCGTATTCTCGATCAACTTTACTTCCTCCGCCTCGGTCAAATTTGAAGTGTGGGCTTCGAAGTCGGGATCCAGGTTCCAGGCATCCATATTCCACATCTGGTGCCCGAACCTGTGATCGATGTCCCAGGCATCCCACTCCCTGGGTTTGTCCACAAAAGCTTGCAGCAGGTTTCCGCAAGCCCCCGCAGCCAGGGTTTCGCGCCCGTTTTGTTTATTCACCAAGCTGGTGATACACCCGGTGCGGGGGTCGATCTTAAGACTCAGGAATTCGTTCTCCATGCCCGCCGCCGTGGCCCGCAGGGTGCTGCCAGGAGCTGGGTGGGCGGCCGGAACCAGACGGTAAACCTTGTAGCCCAGTGCAGGCACCGACCCGGCCAGCAACCGGATCTTCAAAGTGTGGGTCACGTCGTCACGGGAGAATACGGCCGCCGGCACCACCGCCCCCGAGGGGTCGCGCACTTCCACCTCCCCCACGGGTGACGGGAACTGCGCCTGGACTTCCGCGATGTCGGTCCGGCTCCAACCGAGCGGATTGAAAATGACCACCGGGATGCCCAGGCCCTGCGTGTTGATGCGCGCGGCAAGCGAACCCAATGAATCGGAGAGGATCTTTTCCCCCGACAGCTTGACGTTCGAGAGATCGCGGGCCGCATCCACGTAAATGGTGGCAACTCCCGAACCCGGCATGAGGTCGTGAAACTGATTGAAGAGCACTTTCTTCCAGTCGTCATTGAGTTGCTCTTGCGGGTAATCGAGTCCCCCGAGCATGGCCAGCGAAGAGAACTTCTCGGCGTTCAGCAGGAGTTCCTCGCTCTGGCGAACCCGCTTCTTCATCTCAGATTGCGTGGTCAGGACTCCCCGGTGATACTGCAAGTAAAGTTCGTTGTTCCAAGCGGGGATTGAGAGGCGGTCCTGGTTCTTCTCGATGTCGTCGAAAAAACCCTGGGCCGTACTCAACTTCAGGGTGGGGAAAGTGTTCGGGGTCTTCATCCAATCTTCGGCGGCATCAAGCATGGCGCGGGTGGGGCCACCCCCATGGTCACCGACCCCGAAAGGGTGCAGCATCTCGTTGATACCCATCTGGGAGGCGTAGGTCGCCACGTCTTCCGAGATCTGAACGGGATCGATGCCCCCACCATAACTGCGTGGCAAGTAAGTCAGCACCCGGCTCCCATCGGGCGATTGCCACCGGAAGAGCTTGTAGGGGAACTTCGTGGTGTCGTTCCAGATCAATTTCGCGGTCATGAAGTAGTCGATTCCCGACCGCTTGTAGATTTGCGGCAGTTGCCAGTTGTAGCCGAAGGAGTCGGGGTTCCAACCGATTTTCACGTCCACCCCAAATTTCTGCTCAAAGTAACGCTTACCCACCAGGATTTGGCGCACCAGGGATTCGCCGGTCGGCATGTTCAGGTCCGGCTCCACCCACATGCCGCCCAAAATTTCCCATCGGCCCTCTTTCACCCGCTGCTGGATGGCCTGGAAAATCGCGGGGTACTTTTCTTCCATCCAGGCATAGTCCTGGGCTGCCGATTGCGCATAGTAAAAATCGGGATATTGACGCATCAACTGCAGAACCGTGCTGAAGGTGTTGCGCACCACCTCGACGGTCTCCGTCCAAGGCCATAGCCAGGCCATGTCGATGTGCGAGTTGCCCACCGCGCGGACGGTAAACTGCTTTGCCCAGGCCTCGAGGGGTTGGAGCTTCACCTGGGCGGCGCGCAGGGAATTCTCAAAGTTTGCCTGGTCGCCGCGGTCGAGCGTTGCGAAGTCGATGGCTTGCACCGCCGCGCCCAGTTGCTGCTCTCTTTCGCGGCGTCCCTGGGGAAATCCGGAGATCAATTCCTGCAGGGATTTGATCTCCTCATAGAGAAGGCGCGGATCGGGGCGGCTGGGGGGATAGTCCACCAGCAACTGGGCGTTGACGATCTGCACCGCGGCCGCGGCGGTGGGAACATCGACCGCCACCAGGACTTTTTCCCCAGGCTGCGCATTCTGGGTGAGAAGCACGGCCTGCTGGGTGTTCTCATCCGCCTTCTCCGCAATCGCCCCGTTCAAAAACAGCCGCATCTCGGATGACATTTCCGCGCCCACGCGCACGTCCAGCCGGATGCGCGCGCCGCGCACGTCATACCCCCCCAAGGTGGGCGGGATTTCCACCCACCGCCGAAACCACACGGGGCCCCCTCTCCACGGTTCAGAAGCCTGCCAGGCGGTCCAGTCCGCATCGTTCAAGGCGGGGTCTTCGCCGTGCGCAATGTTGTCGGCATGCGCCTTCCAGTCGGGAATCGCCATCGCGTACATCTCATGCAGCCGCACTAGTGCCGGCCGGCAGAGATCGTCCAACGAGCCTTCCTGACCCCATGCCCCGGTGAGCAAGAAGAGTAAGCTACAGAGCATCAGGACTCTGGTTTTGGTCATGGGAAGCCTCCGGCCCGGTCAGTGCGCGGGGTTTTGTGCCTTATCAACGGCCTCATCGTAGGTTCTGACGGTCAAGGCAGCGAGCAGCGGCACGTAGTCGAAATTTTTCAGGTTGAATTCGATTTCGCGAATCTGCTTAGGGGCCTGTAGAGGCCGGTAGGTGAATATCCGCAACTGGTAAAGCTTAAGGCCGGCGTCCGCTTTGTAGGTAACGGCGCGCTCCGTCGAGACGGCGACGGGATCGATAAAGCTCAGGCCAAAAAACATCCGGTAATCGGCAAAATGGATGCCGTTCTCGAGGGGAATGGGTTCCCTTGTTCCGTCGGCATAGACCACCACATATTCCCCGATCCGCTCGCCGAACTCGCCCGCCTGCGGGTAGCCCTTGAAGGGGGGCGGCGTCTCAATATTGGGGAACCCCTCAGCAATTAAGGGCAACTCCGGATAGGGGGCCGGCGGATTGGTCGCGATCGAGTTGAAGCAGACGTGCCCGAGGAAGTCCAATTCAGCCGCCGCCCGTCCGACGGGGATGCGCACGCCTGGTTGCTGCCGGGAAAGGGCAATGACCTGGCGTTGCAGGCCGAAAGGCAGTCCAGCCACAACGACTTTTCCGAGAGGTATATCCTGCGGATAGGCAAGGGGTGAAATCGGCTTAAGCGCGCCGATCACCTGGTCCGAGTTCACCAGCGTGGCCAGATCAACGGTCTCATAGCCATTTAATTTCTCTGAAGGAGCAAGCGTGCGGGGCAACTGCTCCGGCATGGGATCAGCAAAGGTGCGGCCACGGGGCGGGGGGACAACCGTGCCCGTGTAGAGCGACTTCAAGGCGTAATACATCTCGTAAGGGCGCCGCTCCTTGTCCACCAGAGACCGGTGAAGCAAGCCTTCGGGTTCCCAGCGAGGCATCGAAATATCCTGATACTCCCAAAAGGAGATTCCGGCGATGCGAGGACCTTGTTCGAGTGCCAGGTTGGAATGCTCGAGGTAATACCGCCCTTCGCGAAAGACCGTGTCGTAACTCTTGTCGGTGCCCCCCCACTCGGAGATAACATAGGGCAGGTCGTCAGGGAGGAATTTGGCGATCTTCTCATAATAGCCGTCGAAGGCCGACCCGTAGGCATTCTGCGCGATGAAGTTAATGCCGGCATCGCGGAAGCTTTGCCACGGCGCATTGTGCTCCGTCCAATGGGTGTTATCCACAATGCTGACCAGGCGCTTGGGGTCCAGTTGCCGGACGAAGCTTGCCATCTCCTTCATGTAATCCGGGTCGGTGCCCGCCTCATTGGAGATGATCCAGGCGACGCTTGCAGGATTGTTCCAGTCTCGCTGGATGAGACCGCCGAGACAAAACTTGGCAGCAGCCACCACCTTGGGATCCTTTTGACTCATGCCAAAGATGGGCGGTTCGCCGCTGGTCATCAGCCCGTAACGCGCAGCCAACTCATTGATATAGCGATTTTGTGGATAATGCCCCAAACGCACGAAATTAACGCCAAGTGACTTAATGTCCTTCATCTCGGTTTCCATTTGGAGTCGCGTCAGGGTATGTCCCTGGTCGCCATAGATGTCGTGCCGAAAAACTCCCTTGATGAAGATCTTTTTCCCATTCAGATAGAAGTCTCGTCCGCGAGTAACCAGTTCCCGGAAACCCGTGAAGGTTTGGAACTCATCCAGCAATTGCTTGCCATCGCGCAGTTGCAACCCAAGATTGTAAAGTTCGGGGGTTTCGGGCGACCATAGTTTGACATTGCGAACCGTCAAATCTACCGCGCTCTCGGACGTTCCCGGCCGGGCCTGGAGAGGCGCCCGGAATGAAAGATTTGTCCCGCCGTCGGTGAGCGAACCGGAAAGGTCCAGAGTCCGAGTCTGGCCGGTTGAGTTCATGACCCAGGCATGCAGCTTGCAGGGCGCCAGGGTATAGTTATTTGCGAACTGGCAATCCAGACGGGCATTCTCGATATAGATTGGCGCTTTCAGTTCGACATAAACGTCGCGCGCGATGCCGCCGAATCGGGGAAAGGCCGTCACCCAGTTACGTCCCCAGGGGTCGAATCCACCCATATCGCTCAAGTCCACTCGCAAGTGGTTGGCACCGGGTTTGGCGTGCTGGGAGACATCAATGGTGAAGGGCGTGTAAGGGCCATATTCTCCTACCTGTTGACCATTCAACCAGACCGCGGCCGTCATCACAATTCCTTCGAAGTGAAGCAGCACAATCTGGCCGGGGCTGGGAGGAGGAAGATCGAAATCGCGTTCGAGCGTGGCCCCACCGACCGGGAGATAGGTGGAGGGAACCGTCATGGGCCGTTTTCCCTGTCCGTGAATGGAAAAAGTCCATGTCCCGTTCAGGTCAATGCGCTTTGGAGAGGCAGATCCCGCCGCTTCCAGCCGTTGCCCGTTCAGCAGAGCGGCGGTGAGCCCGGCCAGCAGAACCCCTTGAAACCACCGGGTTGAATAAGACCTTTTCCCGCCCGCGAAGACCAGCATTCTGTGTCCGCCCCTTTCCCCCAAGCCGGCGCGGGAGGCGCTGATTTGAATTTACGCCCCTTGCCCCTGGGGGAGCATGGACACGTACGTCATCTCCGCACCGCGAACCGCCCGCCGGCACCTCACCATTCTTGCACAGGGGAAAAGAAACAGTATCCTAACGGTGCCATTTGCAAGTGTCAAGTTGTTATATCTGGGTATACTTTAAATGGCAATACATCATTGCAACGCACAGTTTGGATGACGGATTCGTGATGATTTCGCTTGCCAATGTAGCGCGGGAAGAAGGGCGCTTCCGTCTTGACCTGACCCATGTTTAATGGTTAAATCCCGCCCACTTTGCCGAAGCCAGGAGTATAGCCTTGTTGAAACGCGAAAAGGAATTTCACCAGGCCCGTATGAGGCAGCGCGTGAAACGTGCCCCCCCACCAAGCCATCGGAGGTTTTTTGGAGTGACCTACGGACCACCTCTCTGGAATCGCCGGCAGCCGGTCCCGACATTTTGGCTCGCCTTGACGGGCTTGATGTTTTTGAGGACTGGCCCGGCATGTGCACAGGTAAAAGCTGAAGTCCGAGTGGAGACGCAGAGTCCGGTCCACAAGATTGATCCGCGCATTTACGGACAGTTTGTAGAGCACTTCGGGCGGATCGTAAATGGCGGTCTGTGGGCGGAACTGCTTCAAAACCGCAAGTTCTATCCGATTGATCCGAACCGAGAGCACGTCGCCGATCCCTGGATGCCCGAACGCGGCCAAACAGCCGTGAGCTATGGCATCGACCGGTCGGTCACGCTGACGGGAATTTCCGCGCAACGGGTGCTGCTTTTTGGTGAGAGCCGCGCGTGGCGGGGCATTCGCCAGACGGGCTTTGACGTTCAGGGAGGAAGGGGATATGTGGCGTATGCCTGGATCAAGACCAGTGGGTCCAACGAGAGCGTTTCATTTCGGTTGGAATCGTCGGCCGGCGAAACGGTAGCCCACGCTGAGGCCACGTTACGGGTCGGCGACTGGCAGAAATACGAAGTTCGCCTGAAGCCGGAAAAGGGGCTGTCTCCGGCAGTATTCCGCATCGCTTTCAACGCCCCGGGCCTCAAGTGGATCGGTGCCGCTTCGCTGATGCCTGCTGACAATGTGGAGGGAATACGGCGCGACGTTCTGGAACTGGTCAAGAGTATGGGTCCTACCATTATCCGCTGGCCAGGCGGCGGTTTTCCTGATAGTTACGATTGGCGTAAGGCGATTGGTCCTCGCGACCGGCGCGTGCCCCAGGATGTTCTGCTTTTCGGCCAGCCCTATGGCTACGACCACGGCATGGATCCAAGCGACTTCGGCACGGATGAATACCTGCGCTTCTGCGCCCGCATCGGGGCGGAGCCTTATATTACCGCGAATTTTGGCACCGGCACGCCGGAGATGGCGGCAGCATGGGTGGAATACTGCAACGGGCCGGCAAACACGCCTTGGGGGGCGAAGCGGGCATTGAATGGCCACCCGCAACCTCATGGCGTAAAGCACTGGTCCGTTGGGAATGAAACCTGGCTCCCTGTGGAGCCCGGCCACACGACAGCCGAGGGTTATGCCACTTACTATGTGCCGATCGCCCGGGCAATGCGGGCGATAGACCCCACCATCCAGATCACCGCCGTGGGTAGCCTGGGCGACGCAGCCGGTCAGGAGGGATGGAACCAAACCGTGCTTAATGCAGCATGGAAAGAGGTCGATCTGCTCTCGCTACACCACTATTATCCCGGTGGTTTCTGGAAACAGGCGATGCTGAACCAACCCATTGAGACGTACAAAGCGCTGGTGGGCGAACCTGTGGCGGCTGAGCGAGAGATACAAAAGGTCGCTACCTTGGTGAACCAGATCACTGCCGGCCGGAAGCAGATCAAACTCGCCCTTGATGAGTGGAGCGAGTGGGACTGGGACATGGCCCCGCCGATTGACAGGCCGGACCGGTCGGCCATGAATCAATTCATCGACATGCTCAACCAAAGTGGCTTGGAATTCAACCAGAACCTGCGGGATGCGCTTTTTGATGCCCGGATGCTGCACGTTTTCATGCGCCTGGGGGACCAGGTTCCGATCGCCGTACGCACGCACATGATCAATAGTCTGGGGGCGATTCGCACGGATAGCACGCGCTCCTTCAAAACGGCCCCCGGAGAAATGATGACATTTTATCGCATGCATTCGGGCGCGACACTTTTGAAAACAGAAGAAAGCGCTCCAACCTTCGAGGTCCCCGCGGAAGGCTGGAAGGATATTCCCTACCTCGACACCGTGGCAGCGCTTTCCGCGGATGGGAGAAAGTTATTCATCCACTTATTGAATCTGCACCCCGACCAGGCCATGGACGTCACTCTACATATCGCCGGTTCTGGTGTTGACTCACAGGGAGAAGTCTGGCAGATCGGCGCGCAGGATTTCATGTCCCGCAATGACTTTGGAAAGGAAACCATAGCGATCACTCATCGAACGGCGGAAAACCTGGGAACGGAATTCAGCGAAGTGCTGCCCCCGCACTCCGCCACAACTCTGGAGCTTGGCTTGAGGTAAGGAATGTGGCTATGAGTATTCGACCAGGGCCATGGAAAGGGAATCAAAAGGCTCCAGGTCGAACCGCACATAGGGGCCTTCGGTCTTGAACGCCAGGGATTTGCGCTCCGGCAGGTGCACCACCGCCGTCACTTTTCTATCTGCCGGTACAAGGACCCGCACGGTGGCGGGCACCGCGATCGCGGGATATTGCTGCTGCATGGTCAACAAGCCTGTCAGCCATCGTCTTTTCGCCGGCTGGTGAAACAACGTCATCTCCACGGACGGGTGCGCATCCACTTCAAACTGATAGGGCCCGGGCAATACGCGCCGCAGAAGTGCTGCAACCAAGCGAGCGTTCACCTCTTCCGTGCCGATTTCAATCGGCGCGGCAACCCAGACAGCCCTGCCCTTTCCGAAATTGTTCAGCACGATTCCCGGGTCTGTGCCCGGGGTGAGGGCGGGCGGATTGCTGTGGATCGCTCCAAAGCGGCTACCGATGGCATTTCCCAATTCTGGCGCCACAAAGGGCAGCGTGACGGTGGCCAATAATTTGGCGCCCGGCAGGGCCTCGGCTTTGATCATTGGTCCCCCGAAACTCAGCGCGTCCTGCGGCCACAGCAGCTTCTGGACGGCGTCGTCCTGGGGCGACAGATAAGTCCAAACGGTTCCCACCCTCCCCGCAAAGCGGACGCCGAACACGTCTTCCAGCATAAAGCGGGGACCTGCTTTATCGAATCGGTCGAGTGAAGACGGCCCGCTGGAATAAAGCGCCCCACCCGCTTCCACAAATCGACGAAACTGTGCGGCCTGGTCCGCCGTCATTTCGAAAACGGTGGGAAGAAGCACCGCCCGGTAATTCGTCAACTGGTCAAGGTTGGCGTTGGTCACAACACCAAAGGGGATGTGGGCTTCGCGGAGAATCCGGGCCAGGCCAACCACAGCGTCACGGTGGGGGCATTTGTCGATTGCGCGCAATTGGCCAAACCGCATTTTCTGTTCGTCGGGATTGTAAAAAGACTCCTTGTCGTAGTAGATGGCAACGTCCGCCTGCAGATCGCCACCGTAGAAAGGTTCGTAGGGGGCCCGCTGCGCGTTCACCTTGCCCATGAAGTCGTAGACGCCGTGGTTGAGTGTGCCATCCACGTTGATGGCGTCGATCATCAGGAATGCTGCCGAATGCAGGGGCGCCACAAAGGACTCCGTGCGCAATTCCTCGAAGGGTTTGATGGTCACGTGGTCGTGCAGATTGCGGGTGCGCGAAGTCATGAACTCAAAGGGCCGATGGCGGGTCAAGCCGTAATACGTTTTGCAAACCAACGAGTGCTGGGCCGGTCCGCCGTAGAAGTCTCCGCCCACGAAGTCCATGGCGTCTCGCAACTCCAGCGGTGCACCCAGCACCCAGTTGAGGTACGCGGTGGCGTACTGGTGGCACACCGTGATGGGGCGGGTCTGCTTGATGGTGCGGGTCACGGCCTGGACAAATTCCAGCATCCAGCGCTGGCGAGCCGCCTGGAACTTCCTCCAGGTCGGGTCGTCCCAGTCCACAATGCGGGGGGGGTCCGCGCCCTCCTCGCGCCGGAAGCGGGCAGTGCAATGGGCGCAATAGCAGACGTTGGGCCAGAACACCATGTCAAGGAATATCCCCTCGAAATCGTAATTGCCCACCAATTCGCGCAGGCAGGCCAGGGAATGGTCGCGGTAGGGGGAATTAGGACAAACGACCCCGTAGCGCCCTCCCAGAAAGGTTGTGCTGCCCTCGTCCGGGAGGATGCGCCAGTCGGGGTGGTGCTCGAAAGCCCAGTTGTCATAGACCAGGCTGTAGTAGGCTAGCGCGTGAAGGCCGTGGCGCTTGCATTCCTGCATAACTTCGCCGAAATAGTCCCGCCCATGCATGTTGGCGTGCATGTGGCCAAGCTGGGTGCGCCAGAGGCTGAGACCCACATGGGAGTTGGCGTATTGCATGAAGGACTGGAAACCCGCCCTGGCAATGGTGTTGACATAGTCTACAGGATCAAACTTGGCCAGCAGGGCGGGATCCCAGTCGGGCACGTGCGTATCAATCAGCAAACGGCGATAGGTCTGGTCCGGCCACTTCGGGAGACGAGCCGGGGTTTCGGCAGCAGGGGACTGCCCGGCATTGAGTTCGTGCCGCCGTCCGGCCCCGGCCATTATACCCAGGCCAACCAACTCATTGAATGTCCTTCTGTTCATCAACGGCTCCTCTTACTTCGAACGGCATGGCATTGCCGTATACCGTTTAACCTTGGCCTATCCTCAAGTCAAGGGCTTTTTGCCATGCACGCCCATGCTTCCCTCCTTTACTGTTGGGGGATGTGCGATAGGATGGGGAGTTGAAGGCGCACGCGCGCTGCTGCGAGAATGTGGGTTGCCCGGCCGACCGTGTAATTGGTGAGTCTTCGTACCGATCAGGCGCCGGGCGGATTCAGCTGCTTAGGTGTTGAAGACCGTGGCATCCCTTCCACCCCGAGCCCCTCGGGGAAGGAATCGAGAGATCAGGAGGAAGACATGCAAGCTTTGGTGTACCATGGGCGGAATGACCTTCGTTACGAATCGTTCCCTGTCTCCTCGCAGCTTGGACCCAATGAAGTAAGGCTTCGGGTAAAGTACGCGGCTATCTGCCACACCGACATCAATGAATTAAGGAACGGCCCCATTTATGTCGCTCAAACGCCCCATCCGCGCACGGGGCGCTCAATTCCTCTCGTCCTCGGACACGAGTTTTCGGGTCAGATTATCGAGGCAGGGAAGCAGGTTCGCCGTCTGAAGGTGGACGACCGTGTGGCTGTCAATTGCGTGGATGCTTGCCGCAATTGTTTCTACTGTGCCCAGTCGAAGTACGCTTTATGCCCTTCCGCCGCCTATATAGGCTTCAGCCGCGACGGCGGTTTCAGCGAATGGGCAATCGTTCCTGAAGACTGTTGCTATCGCCTGTCTCCGGGAATTTCCTATCGTGCCGGTGCTTTGGTGGAACCGCTTTCAGTGGGGCTGCACGCCGCCCGGCAGTCTCGTCTCGACGTCGGGAGTCGCGTTGCGGTAATTGGCGGCGGGGCTGTGGGGTTGTGTACGGTTCAAGCGCTCCGCGCCGTCGGCGCCCGGCAGGTCTATGTGGTGGAAAGAGCCGAGGCAAAAAAGCCCCTGGCGATGCAGTTGGGCGCCACGGCCTTCATAAACCCGTTGCAAGACGACCCCCGCCAAGCCATCGAGGATTTTACGGACGGCGGGGGAGCGGATGCGACATTTGAGTGTGTCGGGTCCGATGCCGCTCTCGAGACCGCCGTCGAAGTGACGCGTCCCGGGGGCACCATCTGCCTGGTCGGGATTTATCCCGGACCCTCCCGGTTCGATTTCAATTCTCTCATGAAGGGAGAGAAAACTCTGGTCACATCGCTGGCGTACGGCGACGAATTCCCCACGACCATTGCCATGTTGGCCGATGGCAGACTGCAAGCAGAGCCGTTGATCACGCGCACGCTTTCTTGGGAGGAAGCCTTGGAGAAAGGATTCCATCAGTATGAAGCCGCGGCTGCGTCCAATGTGAGGACTTTGGTCCAAATCGACGCTGCTTAACCCCCTGGAATGCGAATCCGGCACGGTGGCTCCCGCATCTTCGGGAAGTCGGCCCGGCATGGGCAAGCCCTCGTTCAACGCGCCTCAAGAACCAAGCCTGCGGATTCCTGGCTGGCGATGATCCATGCGGCGAGATATAGCGTTTAATCTATGGTGTCAAGCCCTTTTGCACACATCTTAGGCCCCATTTGAAATGCTTCCGTCCCAATCCAACGCGGCTGCCGCGCGAAGCCGTGGTAGTTTAGGGAATCAAATCGGAGTGGACATGTACCTAAGCTCGCTGAAGTGTTTGTTGGTATCTGTTGCCTTGACGCTCGGCATGATGGGCTTGGCGTCTCCCATACTTTCTGGCGCGGATTCCGGAGAGATGCGCCTCGAGGGTGAGCGCGCGACTTTCACCACCCAGGCCATGATCGCGGTCGTGCAGAGGGGAATGGTCACTCGTCTGTATAACCGGCTGACGGACACGGAATACATGTTGCCTTCGAGCCGTACGGCGCCACGCGATTTCTCCACGGGGCTGATCTACGTGGCGCCCGGGACGACGGAAAAGCGTGAGACCCCCAATGTCATCGGCGCCACCCCGACCGAGGCGAAGTCCAGCGTTCTGCTGCCCTCGCCCATGCCCGTGAGTGAGTTCCCCAAAGTGACAACCACGAAGTTGGATGCGGGCACGGTTGAGTTTCTATTTCAGTCCGAGGATGGCACGACGACGCTGCGCATGGATTACTCGCTTGACCCGGAAACTGGCGACTTGCGAGTGAGGCAGAAAGGGGCGGGCAGCCGCAAGGGGCTCTCCGCGATTCGCTTTGCTCTCGACGGCATTGTCTCGAACGGGAATCTCCTGCTTCCCGCTTTCAACGGGATTAAGGCCAGCCGCGGCAAATCTTTTATGCCATTTGAGAGCAACGCGTGGGCGTGGCCGACGGGCTGGCAATTTCCCCTCGCCATATTTCAGGACACTTTTGGCGGCCTGTCGGTCCACGCGCAGGATCCGGAGGGCCGCTTCAAAAGCGTTAGTTATCAGTATGCAGAGAACGCCACGTGGAACGTTGCATTTGACACCACCAACTCCGCCCCGTTTCCTGCGCTCGACGCGGCAGAAAGCGTCACCTGGCGAATTAACACTTACGCCGGCGACTGGACCGTGCCGGTGGACCACTATAAAGCCTGGGCTTATGCAGCCCGGCAAATGGATGACAAACAGCATTTCCGCCCTGACTGGGTGGGTGAAATTCGACTGGTGATCAAACACGCGGATTACATCCCCTACGAGCAGATCGTCCCCTACCTCGACAGGCTGCAGAAAGTGACGGATCCCGCCCGGACGCTCCTGTTTATGACCCAGTGGGCGGAGAACAAGGACATGCGCGTCCCGTATTGGCAGGCGAATCTCAAGGGAATCAAATTCAACCAGGAAGCCCGCAAGCGCGGCTTCCGCACCATGTACTTCGCCAATTATATTGGCATCACGCCAAACCACCCGGAGTTTGAACGGTTCAAACCCTACTTCATCAAAAACCCTTACAGCGGGGACATTGAGGGCTGGAACCTGAAAAGCGAATGGAGCGTTGAGAGTCCCATCAAACTTTATTACGTAAGTCCCGCTGCCAGGGCCTGGCGGGACTATCAAGTGGGGGCGTTCAAGGCGCTCTTTGAAAAATACCCCGCCGACGGGCTGTTTATCGACCAGAGTTTCCTGATGTTCAATGACGGCAACGGGCTCATCAATGGGCAGACCACCGTTCAGGGAAATCTCGCCTTCCACCGCGAACTGGCAGAAGCGCTTCCCGGCGTGGCAATTGGCGGTGAAGGCGTCAATGAAATCACCATGCAGTACCAGTCCTTCTGCGAACTTCATCCCTTCGGCCTGCACATCGAAACCGACCAGCAAGGGAAATCGCTGGGCTGGCGCGTGGATCCGGGCGCCTTTGATCGCATTGTGCCGTTGGTCTCACGCTACATCCTCCCGCACACCCGGCCTATCGGCTACCTGGCTTTTCCTGAAACCAGCAACGAGTTCTACAGCGGGTGGCGCGACTCGCTTCATGTTTACCGCGGGATTCCAACGATTACTCGCCCTACCCTGAGCGATATCGATGACGCGGGCAGCGAGGTGCGGCGCATTATGCGCGAGGCTCTGGAGCGTCAGTAACGGATTCAACCGGAAAAGAACGCAAGCACAATCGTACAGGCAAAGTCCAGAAGGTGGGAATCGACGCCGCCAGTGCGTTTTTGGCGCGCTTCGCGGACGCTGAACATCTGGAGGGACGGATCAAAGCATTGGCTCACAAAGTCACCCGCGGCAAGGCGGAGACTGGGGATGGTCCCGTTCCGGTCGTCATCGAAAACGCGACAATCCGGCAACAGACCTTAAACCATTTGAATCTGGCACTGGAGCTTTCTCACGGGAAGGTTTCGCAAGCGCACTAACCCGGACTTCTCACCAGACTCCCAGGTACCGGTGTGGACTTCCGATCGCCGGCAGGCGGAGCGAAGCTTTGGAGTGCGTGCAGCTTGCTGCCGCTTTTTCCCCAGCCAGCTTGCTGGCTGGAAATCGATTGGGAACGATGAATCGAGAATGGTGTGAGATTCTGGCAAGCTCGCTGGCTGGAATGTGCCCCGGTACGATGCCTGAAGATTGAGGTGACGATTCGGCCTTTCGCAAGCAAGCTTGCGAAAAGGAAAGCGGCAGCAAGCTGCACGCACTCCAAAGCTTCGCTCCGTGTCCCCGCCTAGGCTGTCGTCAACGGGGTACGGGAGTATGAACGGCACGGCCCCGTAAAGAGTGAGTTCAGGTTCCGCCTTTCCAAAGCGTGGTGAGAAATCCGCACTAAAAGAGAAACCGCGCCGTTCCCGGTTTCCTGCCATGCCTGGCTGCTCTCATCGGCCGGTCGGAAGGGCCGTGGCCGCCTTTTGTGGTTCGACAATCTTGCCCGGATTCATTCGATTGTCCGGATCGAGCGCGCGTTTGATGGCGCGCATGACATCCATCGCCGGCCCGTGCTCCTGTTCGAGGTATCGTATCTTTCCGTACCCGACGCCATGCTCGCCGGTGCAGGTTCCGTCCATGGCGAGCGCGCGCGTCACCATCCGGTCCAGAAGCCGGTGCGCTTCATTCAACTCGGCCTCGGAATCCGGGTTGAGCATATAAGCCATGTGGAAATTGCCATCACCAACATGGCCGACGAGCGTCATCGGGAACGACGCCCCGAGATTGTCCTCCTGCGTTTCCAGGATGCACTCGGCGAGGCGTGAGATGGGCACGCAAATGTCGGTCACGAAGCCCTTGCATCCGGGGCGGAGCGCCAGCGAAGCGTAATAGGCATCGTGCCGCGCATCCCAGAGCTTCTCGCGATCCTCCAGGCGCGTCGCCCACTGGAATTCCCGGCCGCCGTGCTGTTCTGCCAGCGACTGCGCCAGCGCCGCCTGGTCGCTAACGTGTTGGTCATTGAGGCCATGAAATTCGAAAAACAGGGTGGGCGCGACCGGGTAGTCCATTTTCGAATAACGATTGATGGCGTCCATCTGCTTGTCGTCCAGGAGCTCGATCCGTGCCACAGAGGCCCCGAGTTGCATGGTCTCAATTACCGTTTCCACGGCGCCGCGAAGATCATCGAAGGCGCAGATCGCGGCCGCCACGGCCTCCGGCAGCGGATGGAGTTTCAACGTGACCTCAGTGATGACCCCAAGCGTTCCTTCCGAGCCAACGAACAGGCGCGTGAGGTCGTAACCGGCCGAGGATTTGCGTGCCCGCGAACCTGTCTTGATGACGGTACCATCAGCCAGCACCACCTTGAGGCCAAGTACATTGTCGGCCATCGTACCGTAGCGCACGGCCGTCGTTCCCGAAGCGCGAGTTGATGCCATGCCGCCGATCGTGCAATCAGCGCCTGGATCAATAAAGAACGTGAGACCGGTATTCGCCAGGGTTTTGTTGAGCTGAAGCCGTGTCACCCCAGCTTCCACCGTCGCGTCGAGGTCCTGGGCGCTGACGCGCAGCACCTTGTTCATCTCCCGCAGATCGATGGTGATGCCGCCCCGAATGGCATTTACCTGCCCTTCCACCGAAGTGCCGGCGCCGAAAGGGACCACCGGCACCTCGTGGGCGGCGCTGATTTTCAGGATTTCGCTTACCTCCGCGGTGCTATGCGGAAGGCATACAGCATCAGGGAGCGCGGAGGGATGGTACGACTCCCCGTGACTGTGGTGGTCGCGAACCGCCATCGCCGTACTCGCCCGGGCTCCGAGCAAGGATCGCAATTCGCTTGCGGCCTGCTCCAGCCGTTCGGGGTAAGTTGAAGCAAAATCTCCGGTGGTCATGATGGTCATTACCTGTATTGTATTCCAAATTTTGGTAGCACGAGAGACGGCGAAAATGATAGCCAAGCGCAAAGCGTTACAAGCAAAAAACGAAAGTTCCAGACCTCTTTCTTCCCGAGATGGGCGCAAGGTTCCTTCAGTCTCATCACGGTACTGATTCCATATTTCCCCAGCCAGCCACCATGTTCCTATGGCGTGGCTCGCAGGAAATCCACCCTCTTCACCTCGGTGCCAACGGTGATCTCAATGCGTCCGTCGACGGCCTCAAGCTCCGCCGGCGCCGCCGCGCCCGGGCGCCGCCCAAAAGTGTTCCAGCGCGGAAAGAAATCCGCCCCCGGCAAATGTTTGCGCCTATGTCGCGAAGACCGTCAACGCCGAGCTCTATCTAATGGGAGCGATGGCTAACACGGTGTAGCCGAATGGTTTTAGCGTCAGGTCCAAATTCCTTAGATCTTTTCCCGTCACCTTGGAGTTGGCGTTGTTCAGTTCATCGGTAAGATTACACCGGGACGCCATTTCCATCCCCAGTTTTTCAATCGGGATGTCCAGAACGCAGTGCGCCGCTTTGGCCCCGAAATTCAAGGCCGCAATGACGTGATTCCCGCCGGAACTCCGCAGGAAAACAATGGCGTTGTCGCCCTGCTTCCAAACATCCTGGATGTCACCCTGGCGCAGGGCGGCGTTTGCTGCGTGAATTTCCAGAACCCGCTCGTAAAAAGCCTCGAGATCCTTGTCACCCCCTTGGAAGTCGATTGCTTGATTAGCGGCGGTCGTTGCCTGGGGATGTGTCTTCTCACCGACTTCCTCGCCCGCATGCACGACCGGCAACCCCGGCATGGTTGCCATCAACAAGAACAACGCTCGATGCTGATCAGGAAAGCCTGCCGACACCCTGGCCGTATCGTGATTCTCAGTGAAATTCGCCCGCAGCCGGTTGTAAAGAATTGGCTCCCGCTTCAACGTATCCACAAACTCCCTGGATGTGGCACGGTTGTGGACGACGCTTTCCAGAATGGTGGGCGTCCAACTTTGGAATGTCTTCGGATTGTCCCAGGGTCCGGGCACCACATAGTGGTAATCCCCCGGGGTCGACCCTCCCATGAAACCGCAAATAGGGTAGTTGTAGGCCGCCTCACACATCTCATCAAAGAGCGGCGGCGTATCGATGGGAAGCTTGCCGGTGCACCACTCCGGCCCCGTGTTCTCTGCAATCAGGATCGCCGAAGGCTTGACCTTGGCAATGGCCGCTTTCACCGACCGCAGCAATTGGGTTCGAGTGTGGTCACCGGGAACTATCTTTGGGTCATAGTTGTTGGCAGGCGAATCAACCCGCCAGCCATCCGTATCGAACTCCTCCACATAGTGACGCGCGAGTTCAGTGAAGTAAGCGATGACGTGCGGATTGGTGCAATCCAGGGCCCAACCAAAAACGGGAAAGGGAAAATAGTGTTGGGGCTTTCCGTCGGCGTCGTGAATATACCAATCGGGGTGCAGGGCGGAGATGGAGCTGCCCTCGTAGGTAATGGAGGTTACAAAATCCAGGAGGACGCTGATTCCATGCCGGTGTGCGGTGGCAACCAATGCTTTCAGGTCAGCGGCAGTGCCGTATCGCGGATTGATCTTGTAATAGTCGGCAATCAAATACTGCTGCGACCCCAGGCAATCCCAAATGGGAAGAAGGTAAATAATTTTGATTCCCAGCTTCTCCAAGCGCGGCATTTGTTCCGCCAATTCGTTGAAGCTATGGTGGGGAAAGTATTCCAGGCTGACCTCATAGATCGGGCCCAGTTCGACCTGGCGGGGGGCGTTTGCCTCTGGCTTCGCTTCTCTTGTCTCCCCCGGCCGAGCCTTGCCTGGGAATAACATCAGAACGACGAGCGTTAGGATGCGAATGAGCCGCAGAGACTTGGGTTTCACGACGGTGCCCTCCTTAGGTTGTGGTGAGGAACGGTTCGCCGCGCGTGCGGTATTTGAAAGCGACTTGATCGTGGCTGCTTCAGCCCTGGCGATTCGCACGTTTGATCCAAATCAGGCAATGGCAAACGGATTGTATAACTGAAATCTCGTCCTCGCTCATTCTATCGGTATAACGGTTAATCTTCTTTCTCTTTGGTGTCAAGGAGTTCTTGCGAAAGCGGAGCGTTCTGGCTGGTGGGCCGATCTTACGTGGAGCCGGCCTTTTGCCCCGATTTGGCGAGATAAACTTGCCGTTACGCTTGCATGACAGGATATATCGACATTTAACACATCAAGTTGATTCAATGCCACGTGCTAATGCGGTTAATCTCTCAGAATCGGAACGTGTTATACTGGCCAGCCTGCGCGGGCTGTCTTTCTCTCTTCACTGCGGCCAAAGGAAGGAGGTGGTTTCTCCCCTGCGTGCTGGCTATTGGTGGTCAGAGCGATTCGGCAAAGGAAGGGTGATTGCCGCGCCTCATGATGAGCGCCCCCAGCGGCATTGCGCGCGCTTTGGCTGACGGAAACAACGCCGCTTTGCCATAGCCCTCGGCAGGCATTTCCGCCATCTGGACAGGAGTCGGACCGCGGCCATGAGATCCAAACAGATTACCATTCGAGATGTCGCCCGCGAGGCATCTGTCTCCACCGCCGCAGTGTCGCAGGCCTTTAATTCCTCCGGGCGCCTCAGCGACGAAACGCGCAAGAGAATCCTGACGGTGGCGCATCGCCTTAAGTACCGTCCCAATCGACAAGCCCGGGATCTGGCCATGGGCAACACGAAAACCTTCGGCATCGTCGTATCCGATATCGAGAACCCGGTTTTTGCCGTCATCATCAAGAATTTTGAAGCTCACGCTCGGCGCCTGGGCTATGAGGTCATCGCCAGCGAGACGGGTTACGACGTAGCCCTGATGCAAAGGGCCGCCGAGCGAATGATCGGGCAAAAGGTGAGCGGGGTTGCGATTATGACCTCCGAAATGAATGCAGCGTGGCTGGAGGAGATCGTCGGACGCGGGATCGCCGTGACGGGCCTGGATCTGGATTTTGTTTCCGAGTATGCCAGCAACATCAAGATCAACTATGCCTCCGCCATTCAACTCTTGCTTGAACACCTTTATCATCTGGGTCATCGCCGGATCGGATATGTAGGCGGGCGCCGGCGACTGAGAAATGTCCATTCACGCCATGAGAGTTATCTCCGCTCGATGACTGCTTTGGGGCTTGAACCTGGACCGATCGTCATGGGAAACCAGCGCCTGGATGGGGGCTACGCCGCCGGCATGTCAATCTCGAAAATGTCGCCGCGCTGCACGGCTGTTGTGGCGGTGAATGATCTGACGGCGGTGGGCTTGGTAAACGCCTTTTCCGAGAGCGGCATTCGCGTCCCTCAAGACATTTCCGTTACAGGATTTGATAATACCTACCTTGCGGCCTATTTCGTTCCGAGATTGACCACGGTGGATATCCATGCCGACACCCTCGGACGCGTTGCCGCCGACGCCTTGTACGATGCCGTAACATCACGCACCACCGGCCATAGTGAGTACGCAGTGAAATGCGATCTGGTGGTGGGCAAATCAACGGGACCGGCTCCTGACCCCACCATCTAGCCCGGGTTTCCCCCCACGTTTGGGCCCGCTGAGAGGGTTGCCGAAGGGCGGGGCTCCCAAACCTTTGCAAAAACGCACGCCAATCTGCCGTCATTCATCTTAGGATTGTTATCTGGAAGGGGAAACGTAAAGGAGTCTGCAACAACATTGGGTACGTATTGATGGTCATGAATTGGCGGCCTGATTTTGATCCCATCGTCGTGCATCGCGATGGTGAAATTATTTCGGTGGTGGATTGCGGCGCGTTCCATTAAGGGCCGGCGAGACCAGACCTTGAAGAGCGACCATCGGACCCGGCATGATGAGAGAATAGGGCTGTGAAGCGTCGATCCTTCTTTTCCATCCTCGGAGTTGCTCCCCTGCTCAGAGTGCCCTTATGGGAAGCGTTTCCCTCCGCTGTGCCGCCACTGCCGGATTGGAGGCCTCCCATCCTGAAATCGGCGCGGGCTGAGCATACCGGAGTCGTGCTGTCATTTACCCCCGTCGAGAGCGCGGCTTTTTACCAGGTTCGTTACGGCCCACTCGCCGGCCCTTTCCACACCGTCAATGATGTTCAAGTGACCGACTATTCCCTGCAAGGGCTGGCGAATGGAACCCGCTATACATTTAGCGTGGCGGCCATCGGGCCCAAGGGTGTATCCGGTTTCTCGAATGCAATGACTGCCACTCCCACGGCCGAGATGGATTGGGACTCCCTTGCCGAGGCCTTCATCGGGCCGAACCCCACCCGCAGTTCTTGCCCTTTCCTAATCGTCCACGGAACCGAGTCCGAGGACGAACTTCGCGAATTCATGCAGGTGATCCACCGATTTGGATTTCAGGGAGCCACCTTGCATCCCTACGACTTTCGCGGATTCCTGCAAGAGGACAACTGGCGCTGCTGGCGCGTGATTGTGGACGAAGCAGCCAAGCTCGGCCTTACAGTGTGGGAACAGGATGATAAGAACTACCCTACCGGATACGCCGGCGGAGCCGTTGTCGCGAAAGATCGCAGCTTTGCAAAGTGGGAAGTCACAATGCCCTTTCGCCGCGTCTATCGCGGCCCCAGCACGGCCTTGTTGGACTTGCATGAAGTGCTTCCGCCGATACAACGACTGGTGGCTGTTTCCTCAATCGGCCCGCGGGATTCCTTCCAGGATCTATCTGGCTTGGTTTCTAACCAACAACTAAAGTGGCAGGTACCCGAAGGCGATTGGGAGGTTTTTGTCCATGGAGCATGGCAGCCCGGCATCGACAATCCCAAAACCTATCCTGACTTGCTCCACGGAGAGGTCCGAGGTTACGTCGATCCGTTGAGCGAGGAGGCCATGGATCTTTACGTCAGTCTGGTCCTGGAAGGCACGTGTCGCGCCATCGGCTACGAATCCCTGGGACGCATCTGGAAGGGATTTTTCATCGACGAACCCGGATTCTATTCCAGCGGGCAGATGCCAGGCCAGGCAGGCGCGGGCTTCCCCTGGACTCCTGACCTCCTTCCCCGATTCGAAAAGCGTTTCGGCTACTCGTTGAAACCCCTCCTGCCGCTTATGTGGATTGAACGTGGTTCCAAAACAACCGGGGTTCGCCGCGACTATATGGATTTTGTAAGCGCGGAGTATGCTCGCCTGTTCATCGGCAAGCAAACCGAGTTCGCGGAGGCTCATGGCATTCAGACCAACGGGCACGTTCGAGAGGACTTTCCTTACCAACTCGGCCCGGGCACGGGGAGTAATTTCCGCACCCTCGAAGCTCTCAGTATGGGAGGCTTCGATCACATTTTTGACCAGTGGTACACCCCTGACATGGATGTCTACTGGCGCCAATCGAAGATGGCCAGTTCTATAAGTCACTATAAGCAGGTGCCGCTTGATGAAGCGATGGTGGAGCAGTTTGCGGCGACGGGATGGCGTACCGGCCTGACCGAGATGAAGGCGATGATCGATTGGACCACCTGTCGAGGATTAAACCACATTGTGCCGTGTGGCTTCGATACTAAGAATCCGCCCGACTGGGAAGTCCAACCGGAGTTCTGGCTCCACGAAAAGAATCCGCTTACCGGTTACTTCCCCGCCTATCAAACCATCGTCAATCGCGAAATTATGATGATTCGCGGTGGGCAACACGTCGCCCAGGCTCTGGTGCTGGACACGGCGGAATCCGCCTGGGTGGGTCCGGCGGAAGAGGTATGGAAATCCTGTCAAGCCTTGAGCCAGGCGCACCTCGATTACGATCTTGCCCCATATGATGTTTTCTGCGACCCGGCGCGCTGCCGGCTGCGTGAGGGTCAAATCCACTTGGGACATGAGAAGTACGCGTTCCTGGTTCTTCCCGGCGTTGATGCCATTCCCGTAAAGGTTCTGCACCGAATTGCTGAGTTCCATGGAATGGGGGGGACGGTGATTCTTCTGGGACCCGGTGTGAGGATGGCCTCCGGCGGTCCCCAGTTTGCCCTGGTGAAAATCATTCCCTGTACTCCCGTTCGTTCGACCGATGGAAGCGGCGACGCAGAAGTGGCGAGCATCGTGGAGCGCCTATGGGGAAGTCAGACGGGCGGTCGCGGGCGGGCCCGCCTGATGGGGTACAAAGACCTCGCTCACTACCTCTATTCGTTAAATATCCATGACGTCGGGATCGATCCCAATCTTACTATGCTGCAGTTTTATCATCGTCGTCTTTCCGGGCGTGACCTTTACTTTTTCAATAACGAGGGAGAATCAGTGCGCACGCGGGTGAGATTGAAAGGAGGGCGCGGGACACCGGAGGTATGGAACCCGGTCGAAGGATCAATACGCCAGTCACCTTTTTACACCACGAACGATGACGGAGTCTCCGTGGAGCTTCGACTTGCCCACTATGAGTCCGTGTTTATCGTCCTGAATCCCTCGGCGCAGCCGCAAGCCCACCTGGTGGAGGCGGACGCGGATGAGGTCGAGCGGACGGAACACGGTGACATCAGACTGCGAACCTACGCTCCGGGGACCTATCACTACGTTCTCGCGGGAGCGCAGGGTGGCCGCGAGGAAAAACAGTGGGCAACCCCCTCCGGCAAGCTTTCCTCCATCCCCCTCACGGAGGGCTGGACGAGAACTCCCAGCGAACCGAACGGAGCGATCTACAAGTGCCGGTTTGAATGGCCTGCCTCCAATGTGCGCTCAGCGCATTTGGAAATTGAAGACATGACCCAAATTATCGAAGCCAGGCTCAATGGGCAGAGTTTGGGCACCCGTTTCGTGCATCCTTTCAGATTTGATGTGCAAGCAGCACTACGTTCAGGCGTGAATGAACTCGAGTTGCGGCATATTGAACGCTACACCTTCACCTCACGTCTGGGAACCGTTCGCCTCGTGCCCTATTATGAACTCCGGATTTCCTAGCTACCCGTGGCCAGCAGCGTGGACCCGGCGCCGAAGCTGCGAAGGATCGTGCAGTTCAGGTGGAACGTTCTGATGAAACTCCAGTCGAGATTGTTTCTGTCTCCCCGGCTGCTGCCTATCGTACCGGCATTCGGCGAGGTTTCAATTATGGCGAAACAGGGAGGACTTCAGGTTCAGACGCCGACGGGCGTTGCGCTCAGTGAAGTCCGATTACAGCTACGACTGAACGGTAAGGTCATCCACCCGAACGGCGGGGTGAGGCGCCGCCCAGATTACAGAGCCGTCATTCCTCCATCCGCCATCAAATAGGCGCCGGTCACGTAAGAGGCATCTTCCGAACTCAGAAACACCACGCAATTGGCGATTTCATTCGGCCGGCCCAACCGTTTCATGATGATTTGCCGGGAAAGCTCTTTCTCCAACGCCGCAAATTCCATCCCCGACTCCGCCGCCAGAGAGGCGAGCGCCGGGCTGACGATGTAGCCCGGACAGACGCAATTCACTCGGATATTGAAGGGCGCCAGGTCAAGGGCCATGCATCGCGTCATTTCGACCAGTGCGGCTTTGGTGGCATTGTACGTCATCGTGGCGGGCTGAGCGATGAAGGAGCTGATCGATCCCATGTTCACGATCGCGCCGCCACCCGCCCGCCGCATCGATTCCACCGTCGCACGGGTCATAAGAGAGGTACCTACCACGTTGACTTCAAAGCTGGCGCGCCATTCTTCCACCGAAGCTTCATAAGATCTGAAGATGAAACGGGCTGCATTGTTCACGAGTATGCTGATCGGCCCGAAAAGCCTTTCCACCTCCCGGACGGCCGAAACCACATCGCTCTCTTCGGTAATGCTTCCATGGCAGAAGTGACAGAGGCCATGGGGAGAGAGTTCGGAGATCAGTTCATGGCTCTCTTCCTGTTTGATATCGATGAAGGCGGTCGCCGCACCCTCGCGAACAAAAGCACGCACAATCTCCCTGCCGATCGATGTTGCCCCTCCGGTAATGAGCGCTACTTTTCCTTTTAAGCGCAACGCAACCTCCTTGGGTGTCCCCAGACAGCAAGTCCTGCCGCGTCGAGTACACCTGAGTTTCCAATAAATTGCCTCAAGCCACCGATTCTATTCTGACCCGATTCTGTGTGGGGAGTTCCGGGCGCAATTCCACTGCCCATCCTGGCCCCAGAGCCGCCGGGACCGCGCCGCTAAAGCAACCCGCGCCATCACCCTTGTGTCGGCGAACTTGTTTCTTCCAGCAGAACTCCGATCAAGTCATCAACCCCCTTGAAGCTCTCCCGCTCTTGCACCCAGCGTGACCCGACGCGAAGCGCCATCCTTTCGGGTTGTGCTCTTCGGACCGGATCGGCAATGCTCTCGAATTCGGCGACATGGGCGATTCCCAGGACCCGCCTCATCATTTTGCATCCCCCCATGCCGGCCGTGTCTCTCAAGACGGCACGAAGGTAGCGGAAGCGGAATTCGGCGAATGCCTGGGATCCCGAAGGGAATTGCCAATAGGGATCCGGGCAGAGGCTGCCGGTATTATTGGTGGACCACAAGGCCTCAAATTTCATGGCAAATCCCTCCCAGACTCCTTTCATGGTGCGGATGAGGTATTCCTGATAGGCGTTTCTTTCCCCGGCGTCAGCGGTATGAACAAAGTGTGAGCAGTAGCTTGTCGCCAGATTCGCCAAAACGGCGCCCACGTCGAACCCCATCGGCCCCAAAAAAGCAAATTCCGGATCCAGTACGCGGGTTTGCTCCTGGTTCACCATGATGCTGCCGGTGTGCAAGTCACCGTGGACCAATGCCTGTGAGTTGCACATAAAGAGTTCCTTCATCTCCAGAATAGCGAGCTTGAGATGTTTATTGGCGCGCAGATCCTTTGCCTGCGCATCGATCTCGTGGTTCCAGCGGTTTTCTGGCGAGGTCATATAGGGGTTGGTGAAAACGAAATCTTCCGTGATCTTACACAATTCGGTGTTGATGTACGCGCTTTGGAGGCTCTTCTTTTCTGCTGCCGAAAGGTAGCAGTCTGAAGTGCGGAACAATGTCTCAGCGAGGAAAGTGCTCAGATGATCCCCCAGGTGGGGAAAAACCTCCCGGGCGATCAACCGTTTGCGCAGGATTTCATGCCGTCCCAGCCATTCCATTACCACCACCGACATCTCATCATCAACGTAAAAAACCGCTGGCGCCAGACCCGGCACGAGACGGTTATGGAGGAGCAGGGCCTGGCTCTCAAAGCGCATCCGGTGCCGGCTGAGAGGCCAGCCTTCGCCGGCGATGCGAAGATAGGGCACCGCCTGCTTGACCACCACCTTTTCGGCGGGAGAAAACCGGTTGGAAACGATAAACACCAGGTTCAGATTGCCGTCCCCAACCTCCTTCGCGTCGAGTTCCGCGCCTTTGCTGAAGCGGTCCATTACCGCCGGCAAGGCCCGCAAGTAGTCAGCGACGCTCCGCTCATCCAGAATGTGGTAGCTCATGGCCTTTGCCGTGCCCTCCCGGCCGGTACACCTATATGTTAATCATCGCCTTCAATTCACTCTGGTCAAACCCTTTGAACCTGTCGTCAAATCTAATGGAGAACTTTCGCGCGCCCTCGAACTGGTCAGTACATTGGACGGGCTCTGCGAATTCAATGCTGGCATTGAACCGCACATAAAGCGGAAGTCGTGACAATGAAGACCTTAAACTGCGCAGGCGCACGGGCCCGCTTAATGTCCGTCCGCTCCAGAAATCCACCCATTTCCCTTCCGGCAGATACACGTCGCGGACGCCGGAGGAATTGAGTACCGGGCAGACCAGCAACGCGCTTCCCAGCATATACTGGTCGGAGATGCTCCAGACGGCCGGATCATCAGGCCACTCGATCACCAACGAGCGGAACATGGGTAGTCCGCTGGTGCAGCAGGCCTTCGCCTCTGCCCACAGGTAAGGAAGCAGCGCGTAACGAAATCTTAACCACTCGCGCACGATGGAAGAAACAGAAGGATATTCCCAGGGTTCGCGGGGGGTGGTTCCATGGAAACGCATGTGGGAGGTTAGGGTTCCCATCTGCGCCCACCGCGCGTAAAGGTCATCCGGGGGCCGGTCCTTAAAGACGTCGGGTACCCCAACGAACCCTCCCACGTCATGACTCCAGAATGCAAAACCCGAAAGCCCCAAATGCAGGCCGCCACAGATCGTTCCTGCCAGGCTATCGAAGCTGGCTCGACTGTCTCCGCTCCAGTGTACCGGGTAACGCTGGCTGCCTGCCCAGCCGGCGCGCGCCCACTCAATGTTCTCCTTTTTCACTTTGTAGGTTACTTCCCAGACGCTGCGCTGGTAGAGAAGAGCATACAAGTTGTGGAGCTTGGGACCTTCGATGTGCGCATAGCGAGCCTTCTCATCGGCTTCCTCACCGAAGTCTGCCTTGATCAGCGCGGCACCCATTTCCAAAACGCGCTGGAGCATTCCCTCATACCAGGCCACGGCTTCCGGATTGGAGAAATCAATGGTGTATCCGAGCGTAGCGCCGCTGGAAGGGTCCGTCGGCTTGCCGACGTAGCCCTTTTGCAGCGCCACCTGAGCAAGCGGAAGGCTGCGGGCCACGTAGGGGGCCTGCCACAGACTGACGCGAAAGCCCCGTTCGCGCAAGTGGCGGAAAAACGACGGAGGGTCAGGAAAGCGGCTCGAGTCAAAGGTCCAGTCGCAGCGGTGCCAGTCCGAGTTCTTGAGCCAACCGGGATCAAGGTGGAGCACGTCGAACGGGTATTTCTCTTGCCGAAGCCGGTCTGCGATCGCGTACATTTGTTGCGGGGATTCATACGTGTAGCGGCTCATCCAAGCCCCAAAAGACCAAAAGGGCGGCATTTTGGGGAAGCCGGTAATCCTCCGATAATTCCAAAGGATGCGCTCCGGCGAACCGCCGCCAATCACAAAGAAATCCAGCGGTTCATCATCGACAAGCCACTGCACGGACCGAGTGGAATGCCGAGCGATATCAATGCGTATTCTAGACGAGGAATGGACAAAGAATCCGAAGGGTCGCGAGCTCATGAGGAAGGGAATATTCTTGTACGCGCGTGGGGTGTTTGCTCCCCCGAAGTCGACATTAACCAAGTCAAACTGCCGTCCAAAGAGGTCGATATGGTCAAACCGTTCACCCGTGCCGCAGAAGTGCTCTCCCGGTTGGACCTCCAGGGCGACGGTGGAGGCCGTCGTCCCATCTCCACGCGCCAGGAAGGCTGCGGCCAGTGAATCCCACTGGCCCTCCTCCTTAATGAAAAAGTCCAGGTTTTGCAGCCGGATGCTCACTTGTCCGTCCGGCAGGAATTCCAGGTTCAGATCGTTTTGGCGGGCCTTGGCCCGAGCCTTCCCCTCATCCCTGACTGTCCATTGGTAACCTTCGACCTCTAGTTGGGCAGACTTCTTCTGAAGGGAGGTATCCCACTCCAACATGGGGCTTTCATCATTGAAGTCCGCTTCGGTCCGGGAAATCATCACCCGGACCACGTCCTCACCCAGCAAACGGACACGGATAAAGGCCCTGCCGGAGGGCTGGCTGTCCTTAAGATTGGAGATGTGCTTGAGGAGCGTGCACGTAAAGACAACGTCGCCATCCTCCACGGCCGCGGACTCGATGGCGCCCAGGCGAAAAAGCGTGTCTTGAGGGAATTCAGCTCCCAGCACATCCTGGAGGTAGGGTTTTACGCCAATCGGATCGCCTTCGACTTTGCCGGCTGCCGAAGGCGTGGC
>Ga0206987_1037_pt1 | contig 30944 bp, 24 predicted proteins | sample Alteio_BWMinCont_11_FD_153281 | JGI IMG/M metagenome (GOLD analysis project Ga0206987, IMG submission 153281) | Enriched cells from forest soil in Barre Woods Harvard Forest LTER site, Petersham, Massachusetts, United States -... | ecosystem: Environmental > Terrestrial > Soil > Temperate forest >... | reverse complement strand
TAGTTCCTCCACCTGGGGGCGATTTGTAGCTAATGAGACCAGGATAGCGCAAACTCCGGACATCGGCCCCATAGCGACGGAAGTAATATTCGCACCAGCGTTCGCCGGCTTGTTTGCTAATGCCATATACCGTGCTGGGTTCCATAATAGTATACTGCGGAGTATTTACCTTCGGGGTATTGGGGCCAAATGCTGCAATAGAACTGGGCCAATATAGCTTGCTGATTACTTTTTCGCGCATCAGTTCAAGAACATTTAATAATCCTACCATATTAAGCTGCCAGCCTTTTTCAGGAAATTTCTCAGCTGTGGCTGATAACAAGGCTGCAAGCAGGTAAACTTCGTTTATATCATGCTTTTTCACTATCGCTGCAATGGCTTTTGCATCCATTACGTCGAGTATTTCGTAAGTGCATGGGGAAGTAGAATCAGCTTTTATATCGGAAGCAACGATAGTATCGCTTCCATAAATTTTGCAGAGTTCCTCTACCAGTTCTTTGCCTATTTGCCCTCCGGCTCCTATTACAAGTATTTTGTTTTTCATAAGGTTTCGTCAAAAGATGGGCGAAAATACTAAAAATCATACACTCAATTTTTCTTGTACTTTAGCCGTATGATTAAGAAGATTAAGGCGCTATCCCTTGAAAGCATCTTTTTTCATGGATGTCTTTTATTAGGTTTGACTGTGGTTATATGGAATCCCTTAAATCCTACGTTAGATGGCCCTTCTCATATTTACAACGCCCAGCTTATTAATTATTTGGTAAAGGGAAATAGATTCATCAGCGACTATTATACTTTAAATAAAATACCGGCGCCTAATCTTGCCGACCATTACTTATTGGCGCTTCTACTGAATGTGTTTTCATGGCAGGTATCTGAAAAACTTATGTCGGTGTTGTATTTGTTAAGTTTTCCTTTGCTTTTCCGAAAGCTTATTAAGCAATGGAATGATGCGAATGTGGGGCTAAGCATTTTTGCTATCCCGTTTTCTTTTTCGTATTTATATTATATGGGTTTTTACAACTTCTGTCTTTCTTTTCCTGTTTTATTTGGACTCATTATTTATTACCGTAAATATTTTTGTGATGATAGCCGTCAGCCGTCAGCCTGGAACTATTTGCTGATTTCTATTATTGCTACACTTTTATATTTCACTAACGGGCTTGCCTTTGTAATTGGAGGGATCCTGTTGTTTTTATTTGAATTTTTCCGGTGGATAGGGCATTTTAAGCAGTATCGTAAAGTGCTATTGAAAAGGGTGCTATTCTTTCTGTTGATTTGGGTTCCCGGGATACTTTGTTTCATCGCCTTTTTACGCCAGGTACATACTAATTCTGGTCCGTATGGATTAACGTTTCCCGAATTGATGGACTGGGTGCGCATAGTTCGCCCCTTGCTTGTTTACGGAGTTACCGAAACCAAGTATACACAATACTTTTTTTATGCGGCCTGTATATGCTTTTTGACATCTGTTTATCTTCGGGCTAAAAGTGGCAATCTTCTGAAATTTTATGTGTCAGATTCCATATTGCTTTTGTCTGCAATAATATTCGTTTTATACTTGGTAATTCCCGATGCTGCCAGCGTAGGATGGATGTCTGTAAGACTATCTTACTTCTTTTTTATTTTCATTATTATGTGGATTGCCACACAAAAAGGCTCAAAACTAGTAACATGGGGTATTGCTATTTTTGTAATGATAATTCATTTTAAATTATTATTAAGAGTGCATCAGCCCGTTATTTCGGGTTTGACTAAGAAAGTAAAAACTCTGGAGGAAGCGGGGAAGTTCATCAAGCCTAATACTGTAATGCTATCTGTCGACGTTACGGGTGATTGGCTTGCATATCATTTGCCTGATTATATAGGGGCTGATAAACCGGTAGTAATAGTTGATAATTATGAAGCTAATGATGGGTGGTTCGCTGTAAGCTGGAATACATATACATTACCACAAATGCTTTTAAATGGGAAGAGCCTAGCGCCTCCTTTTGACAATTTATCACCTGTTTCTGCAAGTGAAATCAACTACATTTTTGTATATGGTCAATACGATGACATATTGCAAAAGCAACAATGGGAAACATTGAGGAAAATAATAAATGAGGAGTATACAGTAACCTACGTATCGCCAAACAGCGATATACATATTTTTTCGTTGCAGCAAAGCAGGATGAGTGATAAATAACAGGCTCAAAAAAATACTACATTTGCCGTGCATTAATTTTTTTTATGGATACCGTTAACACTGAACCCGAGAATAAAACCCCCGAAAAAGAAGAGCGCCGGAATAGGTTTTTAGTCATCATCATTATCATCTTAATACTCTTGCTTGGGATATTGGGCTGGCAGTATTGGAATGAGCGGCAAACAGTGGTTGAAAAAGTAAAGCTTGTAGAAGTCGATAATTATAAAAAAGACAGTGTTACCCAAGATCTCATTTCTCTGCAGGCACAATATGCATCGTTAAAAACGAACAATAAGGATATACAGGATCAATTAAATAGCAAAAAGGACAGTATCACTATCCTTATGCAACAGGCCGAAAAATATAAAAACGACCCATATATAATTGCACAATTAAGAAAAGAAACAAAAACTCTAAGGCTGATTATGCAGGGCTTTGTTCATACTATTGATTCCCTTAATACACTGAACCAACAACTGACCACTGAAAGAAATGCTGCAGTTACTTCTTTAAACGAGGAGAAGAAAACAACCAATGAGTTGAAGAAAGAAAAAGGCGAATTGCAAGACAAAGTAGTACAGGGTTCTGTGCTCCAGGCAACCGGTATCAGCGCCGATGGGATATTTTTACGTTTCGGCCGGAAGGAAGTTTCTACTTCGAGAGCCGCTAAAACAGAAAAGATAAAAGTGCAATTTACGCTCGCTGCAAATCGTATTGCTCAAAGTGGGAATAAAACGATATACATAAGGGTAATATCTCCGCAAGCAAAAGAGCTTTCCAAAACGACAGATGAGTCGAGTATTTTTAATTTCGAGGGCTCGAAAGGATTTTATGCGGGCACAGAGACGATAGATTATACAAACCAGGAAATGAGTCTTTCTGTTTATTGTGAGAGCAGTATTGGGTTCATTCCCGGGAAGTATATTATTAAAATATATGCCGACCAGGCAGAAATAGGCGAAACAACACTCTCTTTAAAATAAACCGAACGGTTATTTAATTATCATGGCGCAGAATAATAAACCCCAGCAAAAATCTTCCAATAAAAAAGTGCAGGGCAAAAAAGTGCCACCCCAGTCTTCATCTAAAAAAGAAAATGTTACGCTATTCAACTCATTGGATAAATGGATATCGGGCAATTCAAAAATGCTGTTGATTATTATTTTTGTGGCAAGCATATTATTTTCCTTTTTGCTGTTCCAGGCACGCATGGATATAGGGGGAGATGATTCCGGTTATGTTTTGCGCGCGTATGATTTTATACATAAAGGCGTATTTCCTTCATTTCAGGGTCCTTTGTATCCTATATTTCTTAGCCTTTTTGTCTCATTCCTGGGAATAAATGTGGTTTTTTTAAAATTTCTCTCCGTAGTTTCTAATTTTGTATCGCTTCTTTTTCTTTATAAGGCATTTAAGAACCGGATTCCTTCTTTTACATTGTATTCAGTTCTTCTCATCACTGCTGTAAACAGCTACATCCTCACTTTTGCCAGCGAAACATATAGCGAAATATTTTTCATGGCGCTGCAATCTATATTTCTATTCTTCTTCTTTAATTTACTTGATAAGATTAAAAACAATAACAACCTTACCCTGAAGGAATCATGGAAAAGCTGGTTATGGGTGGGGCTGATAGCTTTTCTTATGTCGGCTGCAAGAAGTGTGGGTATTATGACTATCGGGGCATTGGTATTGTATTTGGCTTTGCAAAAACAATACAAGTATATCCTTTATGCTATCGGCGCTTTCCTCGTTTTCTATATACCGGTCAATTTTATTGAGAAGGTAATATGGCATGCTCAAAGCCAGTTTGGCGCACAGGGCAGTGAGTATTTACTTAAAAACCCCTATAGCACGGCTGACGGATACGAGAATTTTAACGGATTTGTAATGCGGTTTTTTCAAAACTGCAATTTATATTTTTCGAAACGTTTTTTTCAGATCTTGGGCCTGCGTTCATTTGATGCTACCGATACCATTACGAGCCTAACATTTGTATTCATAAGTATTTTCCTGGTATCCATCTACCGGGTTATAAAAACAAAAAACCGGTACCTGATAGCCTCCTCTGTCTACGCCTTATGCTTAACCGGGATTACATTCATTTTATTGCAGGTTCAGTGGGATCAACCCCGTTTAATTATGGTATTTGTTCCGCTTTATTTGTTGCTTTTTGTATATGGATTGCAAGATATTATGAAACGTGCTTCCTGGGGAATACAATTCTTAAGTGTTTTTGTAATAATTATTGGAATGATTATTCAATTTAATAATACATTTAAAAAAGCAGGGCAGAATTTACCCATACTTGGCAAAAATCTGCATGGTGATATATATGATGGATTTTCACCCGGTTGGGCTAATTATTTGAAATTAAGCAATTGGTGCGAAGGGTTGCCGAAAGATTCGTTGGTGGCTTGCCGGAAAGGCCCCATGTCTTCGGTATATGCCAATGGAAGAGAGTTTTTGAATATAGCCAAAACAGATAATATTGATGTTACCAATGCGGATTCTGTAATGGCATTTTTCAGGAAAAATCATGTCAGATATATTATATTGGCTAATCTTAATATGGGCAATACTATCGAACGGTTGGTAGCTCCCATTGCTCAAAAGTATCCACAAAAATTGAGGGTTATAAAACAAGAGGGCACTACTGATGAAGCTCAACTTGTTGAGTTATTGTATTAAAAAACAGAGGTGTATTTGATACTAATGAGCTAAATCTTGGAATTGGTGAGGTTTTTTATTTATTTTAGCCCCATTATATTTTAAACCTTTAACCATCGACTGAAGTGCTACGCAGATTTGCTTATAATAATCTCGCCCTTACAAAGATTTATATTCGTATTGCTGAGGTTTTGTATTTTGTAATTACTCTTTTCCTGGGTAAAAAGCCCCGCATTATTACCCGTAATAAAATTAAATACGAGGTAGATCTTTCGGAGGGCATAAACTTATCGCTTTTTCTGTTTGGGGGGTTTCAAAATCATGTTACTAAAAGCAAACTGCTATCTATTCCTTCAGACGCAGTTATATTCGATATAGGGGCCAATTTTGGGTTAATGACATTGCCGCTTGCTCAAATGGTGCCACAGGGAAAGGTATATTCTTTCGAACCGGCACATTATGCCATTGAAAAACTGAAAAAGAATCTTTTTCTTAATCCCGGATTGGCAAGCCGTATTGAAGTTATTAATGCTTTTGTATCGACAAAATCAACCACTAATCCGGGAATGAAAGCTATTGCAAGCTGGAAGGTGAATAGTGAGAAACTGGAAAAGCATCCGCTAAATATGGGTTCTGAAAAACCTACAGATGGGGTTGGTTCTATTGCCCTGGATGAGTTTTGTGAAAAAGAAAATATCTCTCGTTTGGATTTTATAAAAATAGATACGGAAGGATATGAGTCGGATGTATTAGGAGGAGCTGTAAAGACAATAGCCAATTATCGTCCGCAAATTATTTTTGAAATAGGTCTCTATTCCATGAAAGAGCGGGGAATTGATTTTTCATTTTATACCATCTATTTCGAAAAGTTCGGATATAAGTTTTATAATGCAAAAACAGGAGCTGTTATAACCCTGCAAAATTATAAAAACCATATCCCCTCCAGGGCCACCATCGATATTATTGCAATTGCCGGAAAATAAAAAGGCCCCCGAATTGAGAGCCTTTTTTTTTTACGATATTTTTATGCATCGATATTAGCGTAACGTGCATTCGCTTTAATGAATTCTGCGCGGGGAGGTACCTCATCGCCCATTAGCATGGAGAATATCCTGTCTGCTTCGGCAGCACTTTCAATGTTTACCTTGCGGAGCTTGCGAGATTCAGGACTGATAGTGGTTTCCCATAATTGTTCGGCATTCATTTCTCCGAGACCTTTATACCGCTGAACGCCTACATTATCTTTTCCTTGTTTGCTAATTTCATTAATAGCAGCATCTCTCTCGTCTTCTGTCCAGCAATAACGTTGCTCTTTGCCTTTTTTTACAAGGTAGAGTGGGGGAGTAGCTATATATATATGGCCATTCTCAATAAGTTCTTTCATATAACGGAAGAAGAAAGTAAGTATGAGCGTGGTAATGTGGCTTCCATCCACATCGGCATCGCACATGATAACGATTTTATGGTAACGCAGCTTTTCAATATTCAATGCTCTTTCATCTTCGGCTGTACCTTTAAATACGCCCAAAGCAGTATAGATATTTTTTATTTCCTCGTTTTCATAAATCTTATACTCCATAGCTTTTTCTACATTCAGTATTTTTCCCCTAAGAGGCAAAACAGCCTGAAAGTTACGGTTGCGGCCTTGCTTAGCAGTTCCACCTGCAGAATCTCCCTCAACAAGGAATAATTCACATTGAAAAGGATCTTTTTCGGAGCAATCGGCAAGTTTACCAGGTAGTCCTCCGCCCGTGAGTGCTCCCTTGCGTTGTACCAGTTCCCTTGCTTTGCGGGCAGCATGGCGGGCTTGGGCTGCCAATATAACCTTGTCAACTATCACTTTAGCTTCTTTCGGATGTTCTTCCAAGAAGTTATTCAGCATTTCACCTACAGCCGTATCCACAGCGCCAACCACTTCTTTATTACCTAATTTGGTCTTGGTCTGACCTTCAAACTGGGGTTCGGCTACTTTAACTGATATTACGGCAGTAAGTCCTTCACGGAAATCATCTCCATCAATCTCAAATTTCATTTTCGCAAGCATACCTGATTTCTCGGCATATGATTTAAGGGTACGGGTAAGTGCCCTGCGGAATCCTGCCAAATGGGTGCCTCCTTCATGCGTATTGATATTATTTACATAAGAATGCAGATTTTCAGTATAGGAAGAATTATAAAGCATGGCAACCTCGATAGGAAATCCATTCTTTTCCGATTCCATGTAAATAGGCTCAGAAATCAGTTTTTCGCGGTTTTCATCTAAATAAAGAACAAATTCCTTGAGACCGCCTTCTGAAAAGTATGAATCGGAGACGAATTCTCCTTTTTCATCTTTTTCCCTTTCATCGACAATGGAAAGTCTTACGCCTTTATTTAGATAAGCTAGTTCCCGGAGACGTGCAGTAAGGATATCATAATGATAAACCGATTCTGTAAAGATAGTATTATCAGGCAGGAATGTTTGAGATGTACCCGTTTTATCAGATTCGCCTATTACCTTAACGTCATATAAGGGTTTTCCTTTGCTGTATTCCTGGCAAAATATTTTGCCTTCCCGTTGTACAACTGTTTTTAAGTGAATAGAAAGAGCATTTACGCAAGATACCCCAACTCCGTGCAACCCTCCCGATACTTTATAGGTGTCTTTATTAAATTTTCCCCCTGCATGGAGCACTGTCATAACTATTTCGAGGGCCGATTTCTTTTCCTTCTTCATCATATCCGTAGGTATTCCCCGTCCATCGTCTGTTACGGTTATGGAATTATCAGGATGAATAAATACGTTTATATTTTTACAGTATCCAGCAAGGGCCTCATCAATGGAATTATCCACTACTTCATATACCAAATGATGGAGCCCCCTTAGGCCGGTATCTCCAATATACATGGCCGGACGAAGACGTACAGCTTCCAATCCTTCTAATACGGTAATACTGTCGGCTGAATACCCATTTGATGGTTCAGTCGTCTCTTTTTTTGTTTCCAATTCAGAATCAATTACTTGTGTTGTTTTCTCGGACATAATTTGTTGTGCTTATCAGTTTCATGCGAATTTACACTAAATCTGGGTAGGTCGGTAGAAAAAATAAGCATAATAGAGCATTAATTATCAACAAGAAAGGTTGTTTTTTGTTGATATAAAAAAGAGAAAGAATTTTGAAAATAAAAATATAGTTAAATAGGGATGTGGTACCCCTTTAAAAAGAAAAATCCCACCTTGTTAAAGATGGGATTTTCCTGTATTAATTAATTGCTACTCTTTTATTGAACAACCATTTTTTGTGTTTTTGATTGGTCGCCAACAGTAACTCTGTATAAGTATACACCGGCGCTCCATCCGCTTGCATTAATAGTCATAAGGTGATTGCCTGATGACATTTGTTGTGCAGGGATGCTGTATACTTTTTGACCGAACAAATTAAACACATCTACAGATACCAAGTTTTCATTGGTTAAGCCAATGTTAAACTGGGTAGTGTTGTTGAATGGGTTTGGATAGTTAGGGCCTATGTAAAATCCTTGTGAAGCAAGAGCAGGTATAGAAGCTACGCTGCCTAAAGTATCATCATACACAACTTTACCAAGGTAAAAGTAATTTATAGCTTCACCTCCGTCATTTCCTTCTTGTTCAGGATAAGCAATTGTACATGGTACGGTGTAGGTAGTGTCCTTATTACTTACACTGGTTAATACAATATCGGAAACACATAAGAAATAGTTATTCGTAGTTGTAGTAAATTGATGTATGGAACTTGCTTTTCCAGTTGCTACATCATATCCTTGACCAAATACGTCTGGAGAAGTAAGTTGGTTTGGAAGACTTTGGGTTAAGTCATCTTCCCAGGTACAGAAAACATATTTACCATCGGTTGTTCTGGAAGCTTGAAGACGGTTACCCATTCCAACAAAAGTTGTAGTGGAAGTACTGTCCCAGTCACTATTTAAACCACCCCTGCCTACGTTAGAGCATGGGTCGGTCATCATAGAATCTATATAACGTGCGTTCCATCCGTTTCCAGTAGTATAAACATCATAGATGTATCCATCTTGGTTGTTGTAGAAGCTTACTGTATGCGAAGAATCAGCATTAGTGAAGAAAGAACTTACAACAGCTCCAAAAATGTGAAGATTTCCTTGATAATCTACGGTAAGATCATAACTGTTTACAGCTCCTTGAGACGCTACTCCACCTACTTCAAAGGTAAACCACAATGGGGCTTTTGTGCCATCTTGTGAGGCTTCAAGATGAGAAGTTAAACTTGGAATAGTTGCAAAATTTTCAAGAGGCATCATAGCCCAGGTTTTCCCCGAGTTAGTTGTCTTGTATACAATTGGTTGGTCAGTAAAATAGTTAAACCCTACAGAGTCAGCATTGGCAAAAATTACAACATAACCAATTTTTCCATCTTGCGACCATGCTGTTCCGGGTACTGACAAAGGAGCGGCAGAGTCATCGTAACGTGCCATAGAATTATTAAATCCTACATAGTCTGGCACAATGTGCGGACGGAAAAGGGTTTGTGTCCATTTTAATGAATCAACTGCACCACCGATAAATTTACCGGTGGTTAAAACAGCGCCTTGCCATACGGTAAAATTTCCGGATCCATCTAACTTGAAGCCTTCGCCAATCACATGCACGGTACTGTCATCGCTGCTGCTCATGAAGCTTAAATCTCCGTTGTTTTGGTTTAAAACACCGGCACTGCCATCGGTCCAGTACATTCCATGTGCATTAGCATCTCCAAAGGTAGTGCTGCCATATACTGTTTCAACCCATGAATCACCGGTGGCATTTCCATTGGTAAATGGCCCTGCCATTACGTCATAAGCATTAGTAGGATTAGTGTTTCCGGCAGGGTTAAATATTACGCCGTTAGGATAACGAGTACCAGAGGCGCTGGAAGGATTACCGCAGAAAAGTGTAACAGTACTATCCCATGTAGCACCTCCATTGATTGAATAGGCTGCATTGTAAGCGCCGGTTCCGCAATTAACAACATTTGATTCGTTATCTCTATGTGTCATAACGGTGAGGTTACATAACTCATTAGCTGTAACGGCTGTGGTGGTTGCATCTAACACTCCATTTACGTTAGCAGAAGAGCCTAAGAAAGGTAATTTAGGTTCATTACCTACTTTGTGGGGTCTTTTTAAATTATTAGAAGCTTGTGCAGCTTGCTTTTCTGCATTTTGCTGGGCTTTAACCCTTATCTGAGCGAGTTGTAAAGGTGAAACAGTAGTGTGTCCGGCCTTTGAGGGAGCGTTGTTCTGTGCCTGCAAAGAACCGATAACTCCTGTAATTAATAAGAAAAATAACGTTTTTTTCATGACACTAATTTTAAGGTTTGTTTTGGTTTTTCGTTTATAAGATTCCCAAATATAGGAAAAGTTTAATTACAAAATGTGAATTCCCCTATAAAAATGGGGAGAGACAGAAATTAGTATTATTTCAAAAAGTATTGAATAAACCGGATAAGGTCTTTTTTGTATACGGGGTGTTCGTTTCCAATAATTTCAACAGCTAATGCCCCGGTACAGTTACCGATAAATGAGGTCACTTCCGGTTTTATGCCTGAAAATGCACATAAAGCAGTGATAGATAATACAGCATCGCCCGCACCTACCGAGTCTTTCACCACCCTTGCAAAAGCGGGAGTGCGATAGAATTTCTTGTCTTCATACCACAATGAACCTTCACCACCCAATGTAATTTGAATTTTACCTGCTTTAGTAATAGTGTGCAGTTTCTTTACGAGGGTCTCCAAATCGCCATAATTATCGCCAAAAGGCAAGCGCATTTCTTTTTCATCTATGGAGATATAATCGGCTTTGTGGTACTTGGTGATGTAATTATATCCGTAATTGTTACTGTTTGTCTGGGCATTTACGGCAACATATTTCGCTTTAGCCTGGATGCATTTTATTATTCCCGGAGTAATAAATCCATGTCCAAAATCAGTAATTATTACCAAGTCATATTGGGATACTTCTTTGTTGAGATATTGAATTACTTCCTTTTCAAGGCCGGTATCAATATACCGGTCATTCATGAAAGTTACCTCAAAAAGCTTGATATTCTGATATTTATCTAGATATCTCCTTTTAACATTTGTTGGCCCATCATTACGTTCAAAAAACTTTACATCTACTCCTTCTGACAGAGTTTTATCTATTACCTTTCTTTCGGTATTTTCTTTACCCAGGCAGGTAACAAGTTTTACATTTCCGGCAAATTGTTCCAGGTGGTTAGCGATGGCTAATACTCCACCGGCGAATATTTCAGCACGTAAAAAAATGGAAGAAATGGTTGGTGATTTGGATGATTTACCTAAAGGCATGCAATAATGATATTCATCTACAATAGTATCTCCAATCACCAATACCTTCAAATCATTAAGCTTATCCAGTTGCTTTATAATTTTATCGAAACTGTATTTCTTTTTAAAGTCTTCAACAAACTCTTTTGTTTTCGGAGTATGTGGACTAAAAAATGAGTTAATGAGATTGGACGAGGAAAATGTAACATCTTCGGTAATGTAGATTTCTCCACCTACCGACTTAACCGCATTTTCTTCATCCAATATTCCTTTGGTAAGGTCCTTTGAACGGTCTTTATAATCAGGACCTTTTACATAGAAATTAGGTTTCAGTAACTTAATGGTCTCAACAGCTGTGGGCCAACGATTTAATGCAACATAATCAACTGCTTCCAAAGCTGCTATGGATTCCATACGCACCTCCTCAGCAAATACTGGCCTTCCGGGACCTTTATTTACATAATGATCAGGGGTAACAGTTACCACTACAATATCTGCCTTTTTCTTGGCAGATTGAAAATGCATAATATGCCCGGGGTGCAACAAGTCGAAGCATCCGTGACATTGTGCAACTGTTTTACCTTGTTTTTTCAATTTAGCAATCTCTTTTGCTAAATCTTCCAGTTTCAAAATCTTATTGTGTTTAGCCATAGATGCGACTATTTTTTGCCCAGGTATTTAAACCAGTCTTCTGTTGCTTTTTCAATGCTGGCAGGCTCCCACAAAGGCGCTTCTCTCCAGTAATCGATATTTTCGAGCATTATTTTTACTCCTTCTTCAAGGCTTACCAATGGCTTCCAGCCTGTCTTTTGCTGAATTTTAGTTGTATCCGCAAAGGTGCAGTCGGGCTCTCCCGGGCGCTTGGGAATATGCACAACTTCACCTCCTAACAGTTCCACCAAACGATTTACACTATATGTGTTGCCGCTGCCTACATTCATTATTTCACCTGCACAGTTCATATTGGCTGCGGTGGTGACACAGGCATTCACTATATCCGTAACAAAAGTAAAGTCGCGGGTTTGCTTACCGTCGCCCACAACGGTATATGGTTTCCCATTCAACTTCTGAGCGAGGAAAACGCCAAACACGGCTCCATACGTTCCTGATGTCCTTGCACGCGGGCCATATACATTAAAGAACCGCAAAGCAGTAATATTCATTCCATAAATATTGTGCCAGTGCATACAATATTGTTCCCCAACATTTTTAGTTAAGGCATAGGGGTATTGAGGGCTTATAGCTTCGGTTTCAGGAGTTGGATAATGCTCTGGTATGCCATAACAGGAAGAAGAAGCGGCATAAATTATCCGTGATACATTATGATGCCTACACGATTCCAATACACTTATGGTGCCATCCACATTGGAGCGGTGATAGGCCATAGGCTTCTCAATGGATGGTACGATATCGGCAAGGGCGCCTAAATGATACAGGCAACCTACCCCTTCAAATAAATGCTGAATGGCGTTGTAATCGGCTATATCCGCTTTATGGAAATGAACCTTCGGATTTCCCTTATAATGTTCAATATTTCGTAACGATCCGCTACTGAGATTATCAATAATAATAACCTCATGTCCGTCATTTACAAGTCTGTCTACCGTGTGGCTGCCTATAAATCCACAGCCTCCCGTAACTATCGTCTTCATTATCTTCAATTTAAGCGCTCCAAGATACGTTTTCTTTAATTATCTTAGCAGGAATGCCTGCAAGAGCCACACCGGAAGGAAAACTTCCAACTACTACAGCGCCGGCACCTACAATAACATTATCGGCCAATGTAATTCCTTTTAATATCATAGCTCTTTGTCCTATCCAGCAATGGTTCCCGATTTTCACTTCGGCAGTTCCATAAGCATCATCCGTACCAGACATCTTATGTCCATCATTATCCCGGACTATAATTCCTTCGGCAAAAAGACAACCTTCACCAATATCTATCTTTTTAAGGCTTATTATTTCCACATTGCCATTGATCTTGGTATTGTTCCGTATTATAATATGTGCATTAACAGCATATATCACTACACCGGGATACAATGAAACATTCCCATAAACTTCAAGTGTTGAATTAACCATAAAGATTTTGCAACGATCCTTTTTCGAATCATATATTCCACCATCAAAATAGCCAAAGTCGATACCGACTTTTAACTCTCCGTTATTTACAATAATCTTAGAGTCTTTAATATTTAAAAGGGTTTTATGATGAATCCCTATTTTAGAGTCTCCCTGGAGAACAATCGTTTTTTTTATTTCAAAATAATTACTTATTTTGCTATATATTAATTTAGCCGTATAGAAAAACCGGCTATATAGAATACTATATAGGCTGTAAGATTTGCGGGTTAAATTATTTCTCGATTTGCCCATCAGGTTAGCGCAAATAAAGCTATTTATAATAGCTCTTTACAGAATCAATTATATAACTTACTTGTTCATCCGTTAATTCAGGATATACAGGTATGCTTAATATCGTTTCAGCTTGTTTTTCGGTAATAGGGAAATCCCCCTTTTTATATCCCAAGCCCTTCGCTGCTTCCTGATAATGGATTGGGATCGGGTAATGAATTTTAGTATCAACTCCTTTCCCAGCAAGATATTCTTTCAGCTTATTACGTTCTTCCGACTGTATAATAAAGGTGTGGTAAACGGCCTTTTCATAAGGTTTATCATGAGGAGCTATCATTGGTAGATCCTTAAACTGCTCGTAGTATAAGTTAGCTATGGTTCTTCTTCTTTCTGTCCACTTGTCAAGATGTTTTAATTTAACATTCAGCAAAGCTGCCTGCAAATTATCGAGTCGTGAATTATAACTCCAAAAGCTGCATTCATCGCGGTTTCTTAACCCATGGTTACGTGCAACAGTAAGATATTTGTAAATAGAATCATCATTGGTGGTAATTACCCCGCCATCGCCGGCAGCAGCTAAATTTTTTAATGGATGCAGACTAAAGCATCCGGTTGTTCCTAAGCCTCCGACAGGTCTGTTTTTATAGGTTGCGCCTATGGCCTGTGCTGCATCTTCAATAATATGCAGGTTGTGTTTTTTTGCAATAGCCGTTAATTCATCCATAGGAGCAGGGCGACCTGTTAGATGCACTGCAATTATGGCTTTGGTTTTGGGTGTAATCGCCCTTTCAACTTTTTCCGGATCCAGGTTGAAATCCTCAAGCACATCGGCAAAAACAGGAGTACCACCTGCAATGATGACAGAAGAGGCAGAAGCCAGAAAAGAATTAGGGGCCGTAATCACCTCATCGCCTTGTTTTAATCCAATAGCTTTAAAGGAAAGAAACAATGCATCGGTACCATTGGCAACACCCAGTGCATATTTTGCACCGCTTAATTCAGCAAAAGTTTTTTCAAATTTAGATAACTCATCTCCCAAAATAAATTGACCATTATCTAAAATAGTTCCAATAGAGGAAAGTATCTCATCTTTTATATGCTTGTGCTGTAATCCGAGATTTATATAGGGTATTGTCATAGTATAGCAGTCAATTTTAGTAACAAAAAGGTTCGAATTTAACTACTTAAGTTCTATCATTTGCATCAGCTTAACATTGAAATATCTTGGGTCGTCAAATGAATTAGGAATATGGCCTGCTTCAAATTCACGCTTTAAATCTGCCACAGCCTCTTCCAATGTATGTTTCGCCTCAAATCCAAGTTCTTTCTTTATCTTTTCAGAAGAGATGTGGTAGGAACGGTGATCGTTAGTAGGTGTGGTAACAATATTTACCTGGTCGCCTACAACATGTTTTACCATTCCGGCAATTTCCGATACCGTGTGGTTTTCATATCCCGCATTAAGGATTTTACCATTTATTTTTTCTTTCGGTAATTCTAGCAGTAAGCAATACAAATCGGTCATATCCTCAATATGGATATTCGGACGTTTTTGCTCACCTCCAAATACCGTAATGGTTCCTTTATTGATAGCAAGGTTAGTCAATATATTTACCGTTAAATCAAGCCTCAGGCGTGGGCTATAACCACATACGGTTGCAGGTCGCACCGTGAATGTGGTAAAATCATCCGAGCGGTATTTCTCCAATATGACCTCGCACTCTGCTTTAAATTTGGAATAATCGGTAAGTGGATCAAGAGGCATATCTTCCGTAACATTCGGAGTTTCTTTTATACCATATACGCTGGAAGAGGATGCATAAATAAAACGCTTTACACCACTTTCTTTTGAAATTTTAACCAGCGGTTCAAAGGCATCCAGGTTGATAGATTTTCCCAGTGAAGGATTCAATTCAAAGCTAGGGTCATTGGAAATGCAGGCTAAATGGATAACTGCATCCTGCCCCGGAAGTATTTTCTTCAATAATTCTTGGTCGCGGATGTCGCCTTTCACCTTTTTAAGGTTAGGGTGGTTAGGAAGCACTTCCTCGCCATAAATCATCAGGTCAAGGACAGTTACGTTATATCCTTTGTTAAGAAGTTTGGGAGTTAATATAGCGCCTACGTATCCGGCTCCTCCTGTTATAAAAATGTTTTTCATATAGTTTAAAGGTTTGCAAAGGTACTAAAATTGAAAAAACAGGGCATTTTGCTCCTCCTATTGTAAATGGGGATGTTATCTTTGGAACCCTGTAACACGATCATGTCAATAAAATTGCGCCCTTATATAGCCCTTTTGCCCGTTATTTTATTTCTTTCCTGTGGAAGAAGCCTTAAGGATGATAATGTATTCAGGTATAATGAAATGGGCGACGTAACTTCGTTAGATCCTGCACAAGCACGGAATTTTGAAAACATCTGGGCAGATAACCAATTATATGACGGACTTATCCAAACGGACGATTCATTTAACATAAAGCCCTGTATTGCCAGCAAATGGGAAATTTCTACAGATGGCTTGACGTATACTTTCCACTTGAGAAATGATGTTTTTTTTCAAGATAATGTAGTATTTTCAAATGGCAAAGGTAGAAAGGTAATAGCAAAAGATTTCGTATTCAGTTTTTCTCGCCTACTGGACCCAAGCGTATCTGATGCCACTTCTTTGCTGGAAAAAATTAATACCGACTATCCTGCTTCTATAAATGGTTTTAGTGCCCCAAATGACTCTATTTTTGTTATCCACTTAAAAACCCCTTATGCTCCCTTTCTACATATTTTATTGATGAAATATTTCTCAGTAGTGCCTGAGGAAGCCGTGAAAAATTATGGGATAGATTTTGGGCAAAACCCGTTAGGTACAGGCCCTTTCAAATTAGTAAAATGGGAAACAGGCAATGCCATGGTGCTAAAACGCAATGCCAATTATTTTGAAAAGGATTCTGTGGGAAACAGGTTGCCTTATTTAAACGGAGTTATTATTTCTTTTTTGAAAGATGCGGAAACCTCCTTTCTTGAATTTATGGATGGCAAGTTCGATATGGTTTCAGGGATTAATGCCATTAATCCAAGAGTGGCCTTTACACCGGACGGGCAATTGCGAAAAGAGTTTTCAGATAAAGTATACATACAAAGAACACCCTTTATAAAAACAGATTATTTAGGCTTCATCCTCAATAGTAAAACTATTTCGGATGCCTTGAAGAATCCTCTGGTGAGGCAGGCCGTCAGTTATTCCATAAACCGTGAGGAAATAGTGCGGTATCTACGTTATAATACCGGCATCCCCGCAGAAAATGGTTTTACTCCACCCTTTTTACCGGGGCATGGTAAAATAACCGGATACGATTATAACCCCGACAAAGCAGCCGGACTATTAAAACAAGCCGGATATCCTAATGGGCAAGGCTTACCTCCAATAACACTTTTTGTGGCTGCGGAAGACTATGCCCTTGCGGAGGCTATACAGGCGCAATTGCAAAATGCAGGAATAAAACTGAAAGTGGAAACAGAGCAACCCGCCGTTTTAGCGGAAGGGGTAGCAAACGGACAATGCTGTTTCTTTAAAAAATCATGGATCGGGGATTATCCTGATCCGGAAAATTTTCTTTCCCTTTTTTATAGCAAGAGCTTTTCGCCTGGGGGAATAAATTATACACACTACGCTAATCCCGTTTTTGATTCATTATATATACGCGCACTATCCGAAACAAATGATTCGGTAAGAGCTGCAGAATACACACACATGGATAAAATAATTATGGATGCGGCCCCTGTTATCCCTTTATATTATGATGAAGTGGTTCGTTTGGTGAATAAAAGAATAAGCGGGCTTCCTCTCGACCCGCAGAATTCCCTTGATTTGAGGCAGGTAAGAAAGAGTAAAGAATAAAATAGAATCCTCCATAAATAAACTAATCTGAATCTTTTGTCAGATTATCTTGTAAATTTGACAAAATGTTCAAAAGGGTATTAAAATCAAAGGTGCTAAAGTTATTGACGGGTTTACTCCTTTTACTAATTGTCGTTATTTGGTGGTGCAATCACTGGATAATTACGTCAACACAGAGCCAATTATATAGTAATGTAGATGGTGTTCCATTCCATAAAGTAGGCTTACTTCTTGGCACTAATAAATCCTGGCATGGGGAAGAGAATCCATACTTTAAATACAGGATAGAAGCGGCAGTTATATTATTCAAAGCGGGGAAAATAAAACATATTATAGTAAGTGGGGATAATCACCTGAGCTACTATGATGAGTCAAAAGATATGGAAATAGCGCTCGTAAAAGCGGGTATACCTGACTCCTGCATAACGCCTGATTACGCAGGGTTCAGGACATTCGATTCTATGGTGCGCTGCTTGCTTGTGTTTGGTCAAGATAGTGTTACTATAATCTCTCAAAGGAGCCACAATGAAAGGGCTTTGTTTATTGCCAACTATTATAATATGAGTGCAGTTGCATTTAATGCCCAGGAACCCACAACAGGGTTTTCACTTCAAACGAATTTCCGTGAATATTTTGCCAAGTGTAAGGCAGTCCTCGATCTCTATATTTTGCATACAAGCCCTCACTTTTTAGGACAAAAGATAAAGATATAATGCATTGTTACACATTGATACGCTACTTTTGTCAGGATAATTAGTAAGAGGTTATAGTGCGCAAGATCTCAAAACGTATCATTTATTCAATACAAACTCCACAGCCGCTTTAGCATGAATTATAGTTGTATCGAAAACAGGGCATGCGCAATCGCTTTGTTTGATGAGTAATGGTATTTCGGTGCATCCTAAAATAATTCCTTCCGCACCTTCATTTACTAATTTATTAATAATACTCATATATCCAGACTTTGTCTCGGGCTTTATGATATCTTTTCCCAATTCTGCAAATATTTTTTCGTGTATGTAATTACGGTCAGCTTCATCCGGAATGATAGGTTCTACCGCATATTCTTCCAAGACATTTTTATAGAAATCCATTTCCATGGTGGGTTTAGTGCCCAGTAATCCTACTTTCTTCAATCCTTTTTTATTGATTTCCGCAGCAGTAGCTTTTGCAACATGTATCACAGGTAACTTGACAGTTTGTTCTAGCCTGTCGGCGAACATATGCAGGGTATTAGCACAAAGTACAATGGCATTGGCTCCTGCAAACTTTAGATTTATTGCGGCATCCTGCACAAGTTGGTATGTCGCATCAAAATCACCACGGGCATTATTATCAATTGCTTCCTGGTAATTCAGGGAATAAATAATACATTTTCCAAAATTACTCTTGCCGAATTTTTCATTAAAACTCAGGCATATTTGCCTGTAATAATCAATGGTAGATATCCAGCTTACTCCTCCAACTAATCCAAGCATCTTCATAAAAAAGAAATATGAATGTTTATAAAAAAAATGAGTATTCAAATGTAGCAAATCCACTTACATCTATGAGTATCCAAATTTTCTTATATTTGATAACCAAAACACCCCTTATTATGAAAAAACTACTTGTTATTTTTTCATTCCTGCCTATTTGTGTTCCATTTTCCAGCTTGATGGCAGACGGTTTTCAGATTCCTCAACAATCTACTAAATCCACGGCCTTTGGAGGCGCTTTTACGGGATACTGCGGAGATGCATCTACGGCATTTTATAATCCGGGAGGAATGAATAATTTACACGGACAAAATTTTACGGCCGGGATAATCGGGCTGTTTCCATACGTTTCTGTTCAAACACCTGCAACGGCAAATATTACCCAAACATCAAAAATTTATACTCCCATCGGATTATATTATGTGGGAAGTTTTTGGAATAGTGTTAGAATAGGATTGGCTATTAATAACCAGTTTGGTTCTTCAGTGTCATATCCAAGCCAGTGGGAGGGGCAGTATATTGTACAAAGTATAGAATTGAAAACTTATATGTTTCAACCTACGGTATCATATCAGATATGCAAGCAACTAAGTGTGGGAGCCGGATTTGTTTATACGTTTGGAACTTTTTCCGACACCAAAGCCATTCCTGTGGCAAGCAGTCAGTATTCCAATGGGGAAGCATCGCTAAGTGGTAATGGAAATGCAGTGGGCTATAATGTTGGACTTTTTTCCAAAATATGGCAGCATGGAAATGACAGCGCTAACAATCAATTATTACAAATCGGTATGAGTTATCGTTCAGGGTTACCTATGAAGGTATCAAGTGGCAATGTTAGCTTTTCGCAAATTCCCGCCTCTCTCGCAACAGAATTTCCTTCATCTGAAAATTTCTCTACCCAGGTGAATATGCCTGCTGTATTTACGGCCGGGCTTGCATATAAATTCTCTTGCTGTAAAAATTGGGATTTTATGGTGACCTATGATTTCAATTATGTGTTCTGGAACACCTATGATTCACTACATTTTAATTTCACAAATACCAATACTCCATCGCAGGGCTTCCACTACAATTGGAAAAATGCTACTGCTCATCGCTTTGGTGCAGAAGCAACCTACATGAAAAATTATTCCATAAGGATGGGGTACTATATTGATAACACTCCTATACAAAATGGATACGTCAGCCCTGAAATAGTAGATGCTAATGCCACCGGATTTTGTTTGGGAGTAGGCATTAAATTCTGTCAGCATTATTCGGTTGATTTGTCATATCTGCGTTCTGATTTTACGTGGAATAATACTACATGGAATAATCCAAGTGGAGGTTCGGAATCACTTGCCGGCCCTGATTTTTCGGCATCCTATCACCGCATAGTGAATATGTTTGGAATAGGGGTTAATTATCAATTTTAAAATTACTTGCCATGAAAAGAATAACTATATACATAACAGTTGTTGCGTTGGCATTGTCTTCCTGCACAAAAACACAATTCAATAGCCAAACCTATTCTACCGGAAAAGCTAATTTTTCTACTTTCATCTCGGTGGGTAATTCCCTTACGCAGGGGTACATGGATGGAGGTCTTTATTATTACGGACAAAGCAATTCCTATCCTTCCATCATAGCAAAGCAAGCGCAAAAGGCCAATTCTTCCATTGCTTTTTCACAGCCTAAGGTAACCGGTAACGGCTCCGGGTACATCCATTTGGTATATGCAAACGGACAGATTGTCCCTGTTCAACCCGGCGATGATTCTACAGCAGGCCCCAATCCTGCAGATGCCGATCCTTCCTGGGCAACATGGGGGATAAATTTACAAGGCAATACATATAACAATCTTGGTATTGCGGGAATATTGCTCAATAATTGTGTGGCGCTTAATCCGACACAGGCTCTTATCAATAACGTGATATGCGGATACCAGATGATTTCACAACTGGGCCCGGGTTATATTGGTAACCCGTATGGAAGATATCTTAAATTCGGAAGCGCTCTTTCTGCCAATCCTACACAATATATCGATTTTGTAAGAGCGAGCAAAGCCACCTTTTTTACTTGTTGGTTAGGTAATAATGATGTGTTGGCGTATGCAACAGCCGGAGGAGTAGTTCAGCGCGACACGATACAAGGATTTGGTACCATTGCGTTGAACGATATTACCCCGCCTGCCGAATTTGCACAGAAATACGATTCAATACTTACTGTTTTTCATAATCAGGGCGCGCAAGGCATTTGTGCTACCATACCGGATATTACATCTATACCCTTTTTTAATACAGTGCCAAACTATGCGATGTTAAACGGGGTTAAACAATATCTTTATATCACCACGGCTGCGGGAGTAAGACAAGCCAATAGCGGCGATTATATACTGCTTACAGAGTATAATAATGTATTGGCAGGGCAGGGGATAAGTCCTTCTAATCCCATACCCAATAACCAGGTGTTAGATGCTTCAGAGGTTGATTCGGTTGAAATAGCCACCAATGCCTACAATACTTCCATTCGGAGTATAGCTGCTTCGTTTGGTTACCCCGTGGCTGATATGCATCAATTTTTGGGATCCTTACAAAGTAGCATTACTGTTGATGGAGAAACCCTCACCAGGCAATTTATTCAGGGTGGCGCTTTTGGGTTAGATGGAATACATCCTACTGCTGTAGGATATGCACTTATAGCGAACCAATTTATTACTTCCATCAATGCCAACTATGGGGCAACCATTCCTCCTGCTGATTTGTCGCAATATAGGGGAGAGTTGTTTCCATAGTAATAAGTAGGGTCAGAAATAGAGCCGTAAAAACCCAACTGCAAGCGACACATCAGCATTGCTTTTACCTGCATAAGAGGTAATATCGCCCGTTCCTATATAAAATTCGAGATTAGATGTCACATTAATAGTTACCCCAACAGGTAAGGCCCATTCATCGTTTACGCTCACTGCCAAACCGGGACATAACGTAATGTACTTGGATACTTTTAATTGACTGCCAAAGGCAAAATAAGGACCTGCTAACCCGCCGGGAACATTATTCATAGGTAATATAATATCGGAAGAAAGTGTCACGCGTTTGTTTACATAATAGCTAACTCCTCCTTTCATTTCAGCCGGTAGTGGAGTTGTATACTCAGATTGTGGGGAGGAACCGGACAACGTACCATTTTTCAACTCATTAATAAAATCACTACCATGTATTACAGATGCAATGCCAGTATCGGTGGTTGTTTTGTATCCATGTTCCCACCTTATAGAGCCTATATCAATAAGTGATATTCCTGCTTTCCATCGTTTATGAATAATCCCTATCCCCAGGTCAACAGCTTCACCATGCCCCGGAGTATTAAAAAAGCCTGAAGGCATGTTCGGGTAATACTCATTTATAGCATACAGGGCATCTAAAGCCCCATTAGAAACAGAGCCGTTTACATCGGCTATTCCCATTATATACTTTACTCCAATACCGCCATATATGCCTGTTAGTTCACCCGAATTACTGAAGGAAAAACAACTTGTTGCAGATGCATAAGGATCGCTTTGTGTTCCACCCAAATCAAAGAGCCTCACACCATAATCCAAATTTATTTCCCTGTAATGGGTGTATGATAAATTAGTTCCATTCAACAATGCCAGTGTAGTAGCATCATTGTATACCTTGTCACCACTGGGATTGATAGCCTGCGATGCATTAAGCCCCAAAAAAGCATTGGACTGTATCTTGTCAGTCATATTTACGGCAAAAGTCCCCGGTACTTCATGTACTTTGAAAGACATGGCAAACCAATTGACATCGGCGTTTGTATTCATCCCATCCCGTGAGCCTAATATCCCCTGCCAAGCGGTGCCCCTGGTTAAAAGGCTTGTTCCGTAAAAAGCATTCATTAAGCCCGGAAAACTCATCCCCTGCGACTGACCACTTATTCCGGCATTTAATAGGGTAAAAGAAAAGGAATGGTTTGTAGTCCAACCCAAGTTGGCAGGGTTAACACCAATAGCTTCCCAATCTTGTGCCACAGCAGTAAGAGCGCCACTTTTAGCATCGGATACAGGAAGAACATATTGAACTTGTCCGGCAGATGAAAGTACAATGAATAATAAGGAAATCGTTGCTAACCGGTTTTTCATCTTAATTGAATTCTTTAACGTCCTTATATAATACGAAATTTATTCGCTTAAGTTACGCATTTGCAACAGCAGAATCCTCAGTGATAGATTTTGAATTAACAGAAATATAATAGCATGCTGGTAAAGTATTCTGATACTTTTGCAGGTAATACTACAATATGGATAAAGAATCAAAAGCCGTTATTACTGAGCCCTCATTTAAGGGAAAGCATTCAACATTACTACGCATTTGGCACTGGAGTACATTCATAATTATTTTAGGTTCATTAGTTACCGTGCTTTTTGCGAAAACACTTTTCAATGCAAAAGACAATACTTTGCCGGTGCAGCAGAATCTGCAAAAAAGTAATATCACAGTTTCTCCTGACCAAGCCCGCTCAGTGGCACACGATTTTAATGATTTGATTTGGCACTGGCATATTTATGTTGGGTACGTTTTAGCAGGGTTGTTATTGTTCCGCATACTGTTGGAGTTCTTTCAACCCAAACAGCAAAAGCTTGTGTCGTTACTTAAAAATGCCTTGAAATATTTACGTATTCCTGGAACAAACAAACAAAATGCGAAGCATTTTTTGTGGGTAAAATACCTCTACCTTATATTTTACTTTTCACTTTTTGTACAGGCTTGTACAGGTCTTTTTATGGTTTATTCAGACGATGTACCTGGGTTGAAAAATATACGGCATACGGCAAAAGATATTCATAATATATTTATGTGGATAATCATTTCATACATCGTAATCCACATAAGCGGTGTTATTCTTGCTGAACTTGGCAAAAAATACAAGGGCATTGTATCTGATATGATTAATGGCGGAGAGTAGTATTTATTGAAATTTATTTTATCCCCTTTTTGCTTAAAATTTCGTTTTAACCCAACGCTTTGTCTATTCTTTTCGTATAGTAGTGTATGAAGGGAGAATATTTTCCGAATGGATACCCCCCTCAATAGGTGAAAACCACCACATAATAAGTGAAAACCGCCATACAATAATTCCCGGTTGCTTTAAATAGTTCCATACGTATATTTGAATAAATCTTAAAAACTACGCCATGAAAAACAAAATCTCTACATTCACATTTGCTGCTTTTTTAGCAGCCGTTTTATTTTATTCTACCCGGGTTTCTGCACAAGTTTTATATGGTTTAACAAGCGCCGGTGGCGACTATCTGGCCGGCACTATATTTTCTATTACTCCATCGGGAGATTTTAAAACATTTGCAAGTCTTAACCCGACTTTTGCGGCAACACCATACGGGAGTTTGTTGTATGCAAGCGATAATAATTTCTATGCTTCTTCCGTAGATGGTGGTTATGGAGGCAGTTGCACCATATTCAAATGCGACCACAACGGAATGCTGACTACCATGATAAATCTTGATTCTGTTTGGGGCTCTTCAGAGCCACAGGGCAACGGTCTGCTTCAGGCTATGGATGGTAATTTATACGGCATGACAACTATGGGAGGGCCAAATACATTTGGAGTTATTTTTAAACTTCAACTTTCCGGTCAATATTCTGCTTTGCATTTTTTCAACGATATCGATGGAGGTAGTCCTTATGGCAGTTTAATACAAACAAAAGATGGTAATCTTTGGGGTATGACAAGCGGAGGTGGAGGCGATAGTTTATCACCTGGTTATGGGAATATCTTCTCTTGTAGTCCCACCGGAATATATACTTCTGTTTTTAATTTCAACGACAGTGATGGGGCTGTACCATATGGAGACTTATTGCTTGCCAATGATGGTAATTTTTATGGGCTCACATCACAGGGAGGGTTATATGGTTTTGGGGTTCTTTTCAGATACAGTCCTACTTCCAATACATATACCAAACTTGTTGATTTTAATGGAACCAAGGGTGCCTACCCTACAGGCTCTCTCATCCAGGCAACTGACGGTAAATTGTATGGTTTGACTTCTGGTCAGCGATATTATTACTCATATTATCCTGATTCAACAAATGGCACTTATAGTACTCTCTTCTCTTGTACATTATCTGGTAACCTCACTACGTTAGTATATTTTAACGATAGTATTAATGGATTACTTCCCTTAGGTACTTTAAGCCAGGCAAGCGATGGGAATCTATATGGAATGACATCTTATGGTGGAAAATATAACCTGGGAACCATCTTTCAATATTCATTATCCAACCAGTTTAACAAATTGCTTGATTTTAGTGGAGAAACTGGTTATAATCCAATGTTTGGAAAAGTGATTGAGGTAGATAATTTGCCTGCCGGCTTAACAGAAATAAGTCATATACAAGGCACAGGTCTTTTCCCCAATCCCAATAATGGTCAATTTACTGTTCGGTTGTCAACCAATTGCAATTATGGTTCAATGGAAGTGTATAACACGCTTGGACAAAAAGTATTTGCTTCAGCGCTTCAACCCGGCGTTGCAGATAATAATATTAATATGGGCTCAGAACCTAATGGGGTTTACCTGTACCGGGTTTTGAATGCAACAGGAAATGTAATTTCTAACGGGAAGTTTGTAATTCAGAAGTAGGAAAGCCAAACCCAAGCAGGTTACACTTTTAGACATCCCTTTTTTTTATCACTCTTTTCATAATTCTTGTCGATAGATTCGTCCTCTTAAACGAATTAAAATAGGAGTCAGGCCATCACTTTCGTACATTTAAGAAAGAGTAGCGGATTATTAATGTCCTTTAAATTGCATGCTTATGCCACGGACAAAATCGAAAAAGAATGGGGCTGAAATACCTGTTAATATTGAAAAGGTGGAGGTCAGGTTATTACGAGTAAGCGACTATATCGGGCTATATGACTCCATGCGGGAAGCCTATAAAAACTGGCACGGAACATTATGGACCAGTGAAACGATAGAAAAACTAATAGAGATTTTCCCTGAGGGGCAATTGGTGGTATTGGTAAATGGCAAGGTTGTGGGCGTAGCTCTATCTATCATTGTAAATTACGATGATTTTGGAGATGACCATACATACAGGGAAATTACAGGCAAATATTCATTCACCACCCATAACCCTGATGGCGATGTATTATATGGGATTGAAGTTTTTGTTCATCCCGATTATCGGGGATTGCGGCTTGCAAGACGCCTGTACGATGCCCGCAAGGAACTTTGTATGAAATTAAATTTAAAGGCAATTGTTTTTGGGGGAAGAATACCCAATTATAAAGACTATTCTTCCACTCTTAATCCTATGCAGTATATAGAGAAGGTAAAGACAAAGGAAATTTATGACCCGGTGCTTTCTTTTCAGCTCTTTAATGAATTTCATGTAGTGAAGCTTTTGAATAACTATATGCCGCATGACGAAGAATCGAAGGCCTATGCTACCTTGATGGAATGGAACAATGTACTATATCAAAAGGAAACTAAGCATCCTATGCAAAAGAAAACATCGGTACGTGTAGGGCTTGTACAATGGCAAATGCGTTCATTCAGAACATTCGAAGCCTTGTGTGAGCAGATTGAATTTTTTGTGGACTCAGTGGCCGGCTACAAATCTGATTTTATACTCTTTCCTGAATTATTCAATGCTCCCTTAATGGCTGAATTTAATCATCAGACTCAATCGGAAGCCATCCGTAGTCTTACGCAATATACGGAACCCTTGCGCGATATATTTATCAAGTATGCTGTTTCATTTAATATAAATATCATAACGGGCAGTATGCCTATTCTGCAAGACGGCAAACTATATAACATCGGTTACCTATGCAGAAGAGATGGTAGTGTAGATACTTATACCAAGATACATATCACCCCTAACGAAATAAGTGCCTGGGGCATGGTTGGCGGAAACAAACTGAAAGTGTATAATACGGATGCAGGAAAAATTGGAATACTGGTGTGCTATGATTCTGAATTTCCGGAATTGGCAAGACTGCTTGCCCTACAAGGCATGGAGATATTGTTTATTCCTTTTCTTACTGACACGCAAAATGCGTTTACACGGGTGAAATGCTGTGCTCAGGCAAGGGCGATAGAAAATGAATGTTACGTTGCGATGGCGGGTTGCGTGGGAAATTTACCCAAAGTTCACAATATGGATATTCAGTATGCTCAGTCAGGCGTATTTACTCCTGCCGATTTTGCTTTCCCTACCAATGGAGTTAGGGCAGAAGCCACACCCAATACAGAAGCAGTATTAATTGCGGACCTCGAACTGGGAATGCTAAAGAAAGCACGGATTCAGGGAAGTGTACATAACCTGCTTGACAGGCGTACCGATCTATATGAACTCAAACAGCTTATCCCCCCTGGTAACTGGGATATTATTACTAAAACTTCATCTCAAAATGGCAAACCTTCCAATCCTATGGATAAGGATAAAATTGCAAGAGATGGGATATTAGGTTAATATCTCCCCTTTCTCTCCCAGTAAGAATATTATTTCAAAACGGGAAATTTGTGGTAATCGAACAAAAGATTCCTCCCACTTTTGTTCCATTACAAATAATTAGAGGATTATTAATCCAAAAATCTGTATATTTTTGTAACTCTTAATAGAATGATGCAAAAAACATTTCACCAGAATTTCGATATTGTTTATTCCGCCTGTAAGAAAGCTTTAAAAAGTTTGGGTATGAATATCGAATACGATAATATGAGAAATGGTTCAATGAGTGCATCTACCCAAAGTAGTATTTGGTCTTGGGGCGAATCCATAGATATTAGCGTCTCTAAAGATAAAGGAAAGATATTAGTAAAAGTAAAATCTGATCATAAAGCACAATTATTTGATTTGGGGGGGAAGAATGAAAAAAACGAAGAAAATATCCTTAACGAAGTTGCAAAGATTTTAAATAAATGAAATTATATCTTAAAAACTGTCCAAATTGTGGGCACCGTAATTATCTTGGAATTCAGGCATCAACAAAAAATGAACTAAGAGTTCACTTTAGAGGAGGAGATAGTTTTTATGCAACATGTGGAAATTGTGGACATCAAGCAATCTACTATATTCATGATATTAAAGCTTATTCTGATTCAAATGTAACACCAGGCGGGGCAATAGCGGGTGGACTTATTGGATTACTAGGAGGTCCTATAGGATTAATAATAGGAGGTGTAGCGGGAGGACTATTAGGTACTGCAAATGATAATGAGGACCAACGTAAAGCGAATGTATTTAACGCAAGTAGATGATTCCGGAAAAACCAAAATATGGTCGCTTTAAAAGTTTCTGCATCTTAGCAATTACCATCGCTATTCTATTTTTCATCTATGCAAATTTCTTAGGAATAATTAGTTGGGTTGGGGAAATAATCACTAACTATGATACATTTATAATATACACTGCTTTAGTTTGTGGTGCAATTGGTGCAACTCATGCAATTACTAAAAGGACCACAAAAGAAAATGTCTTTTTCCTTAATTTCATAGGCAAACCATTTATTGCGGCAGTTTTTACAGGGCTCACCTATGGAATTGTTTTGAATGGATGTACTACTCTTTTTTATATGATTCTATACGACGAATCATTAAAGAACAAATACTCTACTATAGAGCGTTTTGCTGTTAGTGCGGCAACAATATTGTTATTTGTCGCCTCCATTTATGGCTTATACCAAATGTTAAAAGAAATATTTAGTCCATCTGAAACTAAAGCAATTATTGAAAGACAAACTGATCATCCATCTCGTACTCACCATTAGTAGATTATGTTACGCCTTCCCATTTTTGGGAAAGTAAGGGTTGAGGCAAACAAAAAGGCAGGTCAATTTCTCAACCTGCCCTTTCATTACTAATTCTAATTAGCTTTTCGTTTCTTCTTCATTCTTATTCTTTTTATTGTTCGATTTGGCCTTCGTCACTTTTATCCTGATCTCATCCTTTGCTTTATCGAAGTCTACGACAACTGAATCACCTTCTGATACGCCTGACTTAATGATTTCTTCAGCCAGTGGATCTTCCAGATATTTCTGAATAGCCCTTTTTAATGGGCGTGCACCAAATTGCGGGTCGAAGCCTTTGATTACGATATAGTCTTTCGCTTCTTTCGAAATTTTAACCGTATAGCCAATTCTTTCAATACGTTGGTATAAACCTTCCAGTTCAATATCAATAATCTTGAACATACTTTCTTTCGTGAGTGAGTTGAAGATAATCACATCATCCACCCTGTTCAGAAATTCCGGTGCAAAGGTTTTGCGCAGTGCGCTTTCAATTACACCTTTATCAATTTCTTCAGCGCTATCTTGCTTGGCAACGGTATTGAAACCTACTCCACGTCCGAAATCTTTCAATTGGCGTGAACCAATATTGGAAGTCATAATGATGATAGTATTCTTAAAGTCTACCTTTCTTCCAAGGCTGTCGGTTAGTTGACCATCGTCCAGCACTTGCAGCAATAGGTTGAATACATCCGGGTGAGCTTTTTCAATTTCATCGAGCAATACTACCGAATAAGGACGATTGCGAACCTTTTCGGTAAGTTGTCCGCCTTCTTCATATCCCACATATCCCGGAGGCGCACCTACGAGGCGTGATACAGCAAATTTTTCCATGTATTCACTCATATCTACGCGGATAAGGGCATCATCTTTGTCAAAAAGATAACGTGAAATAACCTTTGCCAATTGGGTTTTACCAACCCCCGTAGGTCCGAGGAAAATAAATGTTCCTATTGGTTTGTTCGGATCTTTCAGTCCGGCACGGTTACGTTGTATAGCTCGTACTACTTTCTTAACGGCATCGTCTTGGCCTACTACTTTACCTTTCAGTTCTTCATCCATCTTGGAGAGGCGTGCGCTTTCATGCTCGGCAATACGTTGCACAGGTACACCTGTCATCATAGCCACTACTTCAGCTACATTCTCTTCGCTCACCACTTCGCGGTGCGACCTCGTTTCTTCTTCCCAAATTTTCTTGGCTTCTTCCAGTTGTTCATTCAATAGCCTTTCGCTATCGCGCAACCGGGCGGCTTCTTCATATTTTTGGTTATGTACGGCCTTGTTCTTTTCCTCCTTCAACAACTCCATCTTCTTTTCAAGATCGATGATGTTTTGAGGTACGTTGATGTTGGTAATATGTACTCTTGCACCAGCTTCATCCAGGGCATCAATAGCCTTATCAGGCAAATGGCGGTCATTAATATAGCGGTTGGTAAGATACACGCAAGCTTTAATAGCATCATCAGTATAGGTTACGTAATGATGGTCTTCGTATTTAGTCTTTATATTATTTAATATTTGAACGGTTTCTTCCGGTGAGGTAGGTTCTACCAGCACCTTTTGGAACCTTCTTTCCAGCGCGCCGTCCTTCTCAATGTATTGACGATATTCATCTAATGTGGTTGCACCGATACATTGAATTTCTCCTCGGGCCAGTGCAGGTTTAAACATATTGGATGCATCCAGCGAACCGGAAGCTCCACCCGCACCAATCAGGGTGTGAATTTCATCAATGAACAGGATAATATCAGGAGTTTTTTCCAACTCGTTCAATACCGCTTTGATCCGTTCTTCAAATTGTCCGCGATATTTTGTTCCGGCTACTAAGGCAGCCAAATCAAGGGTTACCACCCGTTTATTAAAGAGCAACCTCGATACTTTCTTTTGTACGATACGGAGAGCCAGGCCTTCAGCAATAGCTGATTTACCAACACCGGGTTCACCTATCAGAATGGGGTTATTCTTTTTCCGGCGGCTTAATATCTGCGATACACGTTCAATTTCTTTTTCTCTGCCAACAATAGGGTCTAATTTGCCTTCTTCTGCCATTCTTGTCAAATCCCTGCCAAAATTGTCAAGCACGGGTGTTTTTGATTTCGATTCGGAAGTGGAGCGCTTACCGGGTGCACCAGCGCCACCGCCTCCTCCCATTGCTGCACTATCGTCGTCGTCGTCGTCGTCGTCAGCAGGAGTGTTGGGCGATTCGCCTTTTGGGCTGATTTTGTATGTTTCCAATT
>Ga0206987_1036_pt1 | contig 31040 bp, 24 predicted proteins | sample Alteio_BWMinCont_11_FD_153281 | JGI IMG/M metagenome (GOLD analysis project Ga0206987, IMG submission 153281) | Enriched cells from forest soil in Barre Woods Harvard Forest LTER site, Petersham, Massachusetts, United States -... | ecosystem: Environmental > Terrestrial > Soil > Temperate forest >... | reverse complement strand
CTGTTCGCGAATGCATTATGCACTTAAGGGAATCATCACCCCTGAAATGGAATACATCGCCATCCGCGAAAACCAACGAATGGACGAACTCTTTAATAAAAATGATGTTAATTGGAAACAACATCCCGGTCAAAACTATGGAGCTGCCATGCCCAAGGGTCTTATTACTCCCGAGTTTGTTCGCGACGAAGTAGCTCGTGGAAGGGCCATTATTCCTGCAAATATCAATCATCCGGAAAGCGAACCGATGATTATTGGCCGCAACTTTTTGGTGAAGATAAATACCAATATAGGTAATTCGGCAGTTACATCAAGCATTGCAGAAGAAGTGGAAAAAGCCGTATGGAGTTTCCGTTGGGGAGGCGATACCATCATGGATTTATCTACCGGGAAAAATATTCATGAAACCCGGGAATGGATTATTCGCAACAGCCCGGTGCCTATTGGAACAGTACCCATTTACCAGGCATTGGAAAAAGTGAATGGCAAAGCGGAAGAACTTACCTGGGATATTTTCCGCGATACACTTATCGAGCAAGCAGAACAAGGGGTCGATTACTTTACCATACATGCGGGAGTTTTATTGCGCTATGTTCCCCTGACTGCAAGACGCACAACTGGCATTGTATCGCGCGGAGGAAGTATTATGGCCAAATGGTGCCTGGCGCATCATAAGGAAAATTTCCTTTACACAAACTTTGAAGAAATATGTGAGATTATGAAAGCGTATGATGTCTCCTTCTCATTGGGCGATGGATTACGCCCCGGAAGCATTGCCGATGCAAACGATGCCGCTCAATTTGCTGAATTAGATACACTCGGAGAACTCACTAAAATAGCCTGGAAGCACGAAGTGCAAACCATGATAGAAGGCCCCGGGCATGTGCCTATGCACATGATAAAGGAAAACATGGATAAGCAGTTGGAAGTATGCGGCGAAGCCCCTTTTTATACGCTAGGCCCACTGACAACCGATATTGCACCGGGTTACGATCATATAACATCAGCCATTGGCGCTGCTATGATTGGCTGGTTCGGTACGGCTATGCTTTGTTATGTTACGCCCAAAGAACACTTAGGGCTTCCTGATAAAAAAGATGTGAAAGACGGAATTATTGCTTATAAAATTGCCGCTCATGCTGCTGATCTTGCCAAGGGCCATCCCGGAGCGCAATACAGAGACAATGCGTTAAGTAAAGCCCGGTTTGAATTCCGCTGGGAAGACCAGTTTAACCTGTCTCTCGACCCGGAAACCGCCAAATCATTCCATGATGAAACCTTGCCGGCTGAAGGAGCCAAGATTGCTCATTTCTGTTCTATGTGCGGTCCACATTTTTGCTCCATGAAGATCACCCAGGATATACGCGATTATGCAGAACAAAACGGACTGACAGAAATTGAAAAAGGAATGCAGGAAAAATCGGAGGCATTTAAAAAATCAGGAACTGAAATTTATTCGTAATGCCTGTTAAAAGCCCATATAATCGTCCTTACAGACCAATAGCTCTTACCATTGCCGGGTATGACCCATCAGGCGGTGCAGGTGTGTTAGCCGATATTAAGACTTTTGAGTCTTTGGGAGTTTATGGTCTTGCCATAATTACGAGTAATACCCACCAGAATGATGTTTCATTCAAAGGTGTTACGTGGCTAGCTAAAAAAGAAAAGGAAAAGAATATGGCTTTGCTGGCTGAACGCTTTCCTGTGAAAGCTGTAAAATTAGGTATGCACAAGGATTTGCAAGATGTAGTGCACAGCATAAAGCTTTGTGAACAACATTTCCCGGATATTAAAATTACCTGGGATCCTGTTTTGGCCGCTAGTGCAGGCTTTGATTTGAATATAAAAATCGGGAAAAACTCATTACATAATATTCTTTCAAAACTTGTGCTGATTACGCCCAATCAACAGGAGGCAGAGAAACTTGGAAAGTCAAAGAATGCAAATGAAGCTGCAAGTGTTCTTTCTAAAGAATGCCCTGTATTGTTGAAGGGTGGCCATTCTTCGGATAAAAAGCACTCCACAGATTATCTCTTTATAAATGGAGAAAATAAAAAAGAATATTCTTCTGTGAGAATAAAAGGAATCGAAAAACATGGGAGCGGTTGTGTACTTTCTGCTGCTATCACTGCTTCGCTTGCTAATGGAGATAGCCTGAAAGAAGCTATAGATAAAGGAAAAAAGTATGTTACCCATTTTTTAAAAAGCAATAATACCTTACTGGGATACCACTTGAATTAAATATGTTTTCACGTTTACAATATATTACCGATTCACCCAAATTAGCCGAACAAGCCTGCAAGGCAGGGGTTAAATGGATACAGGTACGCATTAAAAATAAAGATGAAAAAACCTGGACACAAATTGCCGGGGATATTGCAACTATATGTAAAACACATGGCGCGATATGTGTAATAAATGATAATGCTGAAATTGCCTTAAAAGTAAATGCAGATGGAGTACATCTCGGTCAAAAAGATATGTCATTTTCCGAGGCAAAAAAAATATTCAGGAATAAAGAAATGATCATCGGAGGTAGCGCTAACTCTGCTGAAGATGTTATAAAAATTGCCAAGCAGAAAATAAGCTATATGGGTTTAGGGCCATTGCGATTTACTTCTACGAAGAAAGATTTGAAGCCTGTTCTTACGATGGGTGGCTATAAAATAATTATGGATGCTGTAAACAGAGCCGGACTAAGGGTTCCTCCTATTTATGCTATAGGTGGCGTTATCGCAAGTGATGCAGACAAACTTCTGTTATCGGGCATTCATGGAATAGCCGTTTCATCCGCCATTAGCGACGCAATAGATATAAACCAAGCTGTGCAGGAATTTTATGCTGCACTCGGCGAAAAAAAATTGAATAATGAAATCAACAGATGAATTAAAAATAGGTGATAAAGTATTTACCTCGCGTTTGTTCACAGGCACTGGTAAATTTGGTTCTCTTTCTCAAATGAAAGAAGCATTACTTGCATCGGGCTCGCAACTAGTAACAGTAGCGCTCAAGCGGGTAGATATCAATAAGCACGATGAGAATATTCTGCATTTTTTAACCGATTCTCAATTCAATATACTGCCTAACACTTCCGGAGTGCGGAATGCAAAAGAAGCTGTTTTTGCTGCCAATGTAGCCCGTGAAGCATTAGGTACAAACTGGCTGAAACTGGAAATCCATCCTGACCCGCGCTATTTAATGCCCGACCCGGTGGAAACGCTGGAAGCAGCTAAAGAATTAGTAAAGCAAGGTTTTATTGTGCTGCCTTATATCCACGCTGATCCTGTTTTATGCAAGCGATTGGAGGATGTGGGTGTAGCTGCTGTTATGCCACTCGGCTCTCCTATTGGAAGCAATAAAGGATTAAAAACAGCTGATTTTTTGGAAATAATTATAGAACAAAGTAATGTGCCGGTTATAGTGGATGCCGGAATAGGTATGCCATCGCATGCAGCGCAAGCCATGGAGATGGGGGCTGATGCTGTTTTAGTAAATACGGCTATAGCTACAGCTACGAATCCTGTATTAATTGCCGAAGCATTTAAACAAGCTGTGGAAGCAGGACGCAAAGCCTTCCTTTCGGGTTTACCGCAAGCACGCAGCTATGCTGAAGCAAGCAGTCCCTTAACTACCTTTTTAGATACATAAGCCATGTTTAGCGAATACATAAAAAAATATTCCTGGGATAAAGTGCATGATATGATTTATGCGAAAACCAGCGATGATGTGGAAATAGCCTTGGGTAAAAAGAAATGTACTTTGGACGAGCTAATGGCGCTACTATCTCCTGCTGCCGAAACCTACCTGGAGCAGTTTGCTGCTAAAAGCCATGACCTTACTATACAGCGTTTTGGCAAAACCATACAACTCTTTGCTCCCATCTATCTCTCGAATGAATGCTTAAATGTTTGTACTTATTGCGGATTCAGCTTTGGGAATAAAATCCCACGCAAAACACTTTCAGAAGCGGAAATGCAAACAGAGTTCCAGTTTTTGAAAGCAGGAAATTTTGAGCATGTGCTGCTTGTAACAGGAGAAGATGCAGTACATGCCAATCCTGCATACATTGCAAAGTCTATTGCTATTGCAAGAAAAAGCTTTGCAGATGTCTCTATAGAGGTGCAGCCTTTGAATGAAACTGAATATGCCCTCTTTAAAGATTCCGGTTGCGATGCTGTATTGGTTTACCAGGAAACCTATAACCCTGAAGTATATAAGACCTATCATCTGAAGGGAAAGAAAGCTAATTATACTTACCGCCTGGATACACCCGATCGTATTGGCAAAGCAGGCATGAATAAAATAGGACTTGGCGTGCTATTAGGACTCAGCGATTGGAGGACCGATGCTTTTTTCCTGGCACTTCATCTAAACTATTTAGAAAAAACATACTGGCAAACCCGTTATAGTATTTCATTTCCAAGATTGCGCCCGGCAGAAGGAGTGGAATCGGTAGAACATCCGGTAAGCGATAAGCAATTTGTACAACTTATATGTGCCCTCCGTATTTTTGATCATGAAGTGGAAATGTCCCTTTCCACACGTGAACCGGAGTATATGCGCAATCACCTCATCAACATGGGTGTAACCTCTATGAGTGCCGGTTCTAAAACAAACCCGGGGGGATATTCTTCCTCTCCTGAAACATTGGAACAGTTTGAAATAAGCGATTCACGTACACCGGAACAAATTTTAGAATTGATTATACAACAGGGCTACGAACCTGTATGGAAGAACTGGGATAAAGCCCTTACAGCCCACTAATGACCGAAGAAGAAAACATACGGTATAACAAGCAGCTAATATTACCTGAATGGGGTATGCAAGCCCAGGAAAAGGTAAAAAGTAGTCGCGTACTGGTTATTGGTGCAGGAGGCTTGGGCTGCCCCGTATTATCTTATTTAGCAGCAGCCGGAGTGGGCCAAATTGCTATCATGGATTTTGATGTGGTAGAGATAGGTAACCTGCAAAGGCAGGTTATTTATGATATGAATGATGTAGGAAAGAACAAGGCATTGGCTGCATCTCAAAAATTAAAAGCGTTCAATCCCTTAGTTGGTATAACAGCTATCGAAAGAGCATTGAATAGAACAAACGCTCTCGAAATAATAAAAGAATATGATGTAGTGGCAGACGCTTCCGATAATTTCGAGACTCGTTACCTTATTAACGATGCCTGTATACTATTAAACAAGCCTTTTGTATTTGGTTCCATACTTGGGTTTGAGGGACAGGTTTCAACATTCAATTACCAGGATGGCCCTACCTACCGCTGCCTGTATCCGGAACCTCCGGCAAAAGAAAATGCAGCGAATTGCAATGATGCAGGAATAATTGGAGCATTGGCGGGCGTAATTGGTTGCACACAAGCAAATGAGATTTTGAAGATTCTATCAGGAGTAGGGAAAACCTTATCGGGTAAATTATGGATAGTTGATTTACTAAGCAACAAGTTCTCTGCGCTTTCAGTTAAAGCAATTCCCGGGAATAAAAATATCACATCATTAGGCGATTACACTGAAGTATGCAATAGCGAACCCATCCGGTTTGTTTCAAGAAAGAACTTTGCTGAGACATTTTCAAAAACCCCGCACCTTTCTATTGATGTAAGCGATGAACATGAATTTATTCCTCTTGAGAGTGAAAGCAGAAATATTCCTTTGTATGCCATAGAAGAGCAGTGTTTTCAAGATACAGATATGCCCGTAGTACTTTATTGTAGAAGCGGTATGCGTAGCCGCCAGGCAGCCCTGCTCCTATCTCAAAAAGGGTTAAAGAATATATTTTGCCTTACTAATTAGTAGCCGCTACGGCTTTCTTTAATTTAGCAAGCCGTTCGGCCGGATTTTGACTTTCCCATATATACCCTATACAAGCTGCACCACTGAAGCCCATTTTGCGAACTTGCATAACATTCTCATCGGTAATTCCACCAAGCGCGATAATGGGAAATGGAACCGTATGGGCTAAAAAATCTTTTATTTGCTGAATATTCAAAGAAGGTTGATAACCTTGCTTGGAAATGCTTGAAAAAATGGGACTCAGGAAAGCATATTCAAAATGTCTGCTTTCATTTATTATATTTTCCAACTTATGAAAAGATGTGGAAACGACTTTCATAGTTTGTTTCACAGGGTCTTCTTCCCTTACTTTTTCCGAAAGATGTATTCCTTTTAGGTTAAAATCCTGTAAAAGTTCGTAATGATTATGAATGATTATCCGGGGGTGAAAATTGACTGAAACTGAATTTATCAAATTTCGAACCTCGTTTATGCCGTAACCTGGTTTTCTAATGTGGAGTAATTCAAGCCCTGCCTCAAACAAAGCATTGATTAAAAGACCTTCGTCTGAGACGGGCTTTTCGGGTGTAATAATTAGTATTTTAAAATTGTCTGCCATTTATTACTCGAAAAAGTAAAAGTAAGTTTATATTTTACAACCGTCATATCTTTTATATGACATATTTTATACTTTTGCATCGTTTAATAATACAGACCGGCAAATGGATATATTTCAAGCGATTATTTTAGGAATAGTAGAAGGATTAACAGAGTTTTTACCTATTTCATCCACAGGTCACCTGATGTTCGCCAGTTCACTGATGGGCATTGGAGACGATGCATTTACTAAGGCCTTTACGGTTGCTATTCAATTAGGCGCCATTCTTGCTGTAGTTGTTCTGTATTGGAAACGTTTTTTTAAGAGCATTGACTTTTATTATAAGCTTTTTGTAGCTTTTCTGCCAGCCGGAATTTTAGGATTTATCTTTATCAAGAAAATTGATGAAATGTTGGGGAATGTAATGGTGGTAGTCTGGACATTTCTTATCGGTGGTATTATATTGTTGTTTGTTGACAGATGGTTTCGGAAATCGGAAAAAGAACCGGATAAAGAAGTGAAGTACCAAAGCGCATTTATGATTGGTTTATTCCAGGCTATTTCTATGATACCCGGAGTTTCACGCTCGGCTGCGACCATTGTGGGCGGGCTAAGCCAAAAACTCAATAAAAAGAACGCTGTTGAGTTCTCGTTTTTCCTAGCCGTACCGACCATGTTTATGGCGACCGTATTTAAACTTTTCAAATATTACAAAGAGGGGGATGGTTTCCACGGACAGGAAGTAGGCCTTTTACTAATAGGTAACCTGATTGCTTTTGTGGTTGCTATGATTGCCATAAAATTCTTCATCACCTATTTACAAAAACATGGATTCAGGGTATTTGGTATATACCGCATTATAGCTGCCATAGTTATATATATACTCCACACCAGGGGCATTCAATTTGTCCTATAGAAACCTAGTATTCTCAAGTACTCTAAGGCAATTTCCTTCGAAATTAGTTACATTATACTCCTTATTGTGGGGTTATTGTGAAGATAAAGTATAAATTTGCATTTAATCAAACCATCCTGTTGTTTATTATGAAGCGCATTCTAATTGTACTTTTATTAATATTCCCCGCTTTCAAATATTCCACCGCACAAACTTTTCAAGCCGGTTTCTATGTTGGGGCCTCTGTATCTGATATACCGGGTACTGATAATATAGATGCTGATGCCGATTTTGAACATTTGGGATTTACCATTGCAGGTACGGTGAGTACAAAAATAAGCCCCAAAACTACTCTGCAAATGGAAATCCGCTTTATAGAAAGAGGAGCGGAACAAAAGCCCAATATTGTTAACGATAGCGCGAGCACACCCTATATCAATCCTACAGGGCAATATATAAGCCCTTATTTCACTATAGACTTAAATTACGTAGACGTGGTAATAGGTATAAAACATGCCATTCATTTTAATTTGCGAAATAAGGCCACCGATCGCTACGGAATTGAAGCGGGTGCATCCGTAGGGGCTTTAGTAGGTTATTCTTATGAAGCGCAAAGCATTAATTACTCACTTGACCTTAACTCAATAGATATTAGCCCTTATATAGGGTTCTATTATAATATTACCCCTCATTTTTATGCCGAAGCAAGATATAGCAACTCTATTAATACTGCACTGGTACATGATAATGCAAATGTGGGCAACTTTTATAATCTCTCCTATACTTGGGACAACGGGCATAATGTAGGATTTACTATGACGCTCGGTTTCGTTTTTGGGGGCTCATCTACCCCAAACCAAAATGAGGGAGCCGCTCCATCTCATACTAATGATGATAACTAAGGCTTCTCGTTCTTAGTAAAATAACTCACCACCGGATATATCCGGGTATAGAGGATTTTATCGGTTTATACTTTGTTATCTCTTCCAATAAACCCGGAAGATTACCGGAGACGTATTTAACTGCATCTCCAAGGTATATTTTATGAAACCCCTCAAGGGAATTTCCTTGACCCATTATTTGAGCATGTAAATCCTCATCAAAAAGCCTTATTTTCCCGTTATGCATCACCATCAATATATCCTCCGGATTCAATGCAAAAAATGCATCCATTGCCTTAGTTCCTGATTTTCTTTTTGCAATAGCAATATCTGCTGCATAACCGGGCTTTACTATCCCCGAATTAGGTATACCCCATATATCTGCAGGTAAAACAGTTAACATATTCACTAATTCGGTATCTGATACCATGCCTGTCTTCCTTGCCAGGCGCAAATGTTCCCATATATTCCAACCGGCTGACACGGTAGAATCTGTCCCGAAAAGAATTTGGGTTTTATTCTTCAGTCGGGCTATTTCCGCGGTTTGTCCCAACAAAAAATAATTTGAATCAGGGCACCAAACAATCGCTTTAAAATGCTCGGCCTGTTCTTCATTCATAGCTACTGCATGGATACATATAATGTTGATTTTAAGCAAGTTCCATTTAATTAGTCGGTCTATTTCTTCTTCACTTATCTCGTCGGTACCCTCACCTATATGAATAGATACAGGACAATTTTTGTCTATGAACGGATTATTTAATTTGTATTTCCATTTGCTTTCGAGTTGCACAGAATGCAGAGAGTAGGATTCCTGCCTAATCGTTATCAATTCATCCTTAACATCAAGCTTCGGACCATGATTTACTAAAGTAGTAACACCATTTAAGAGGTTTTTATAAATACCCCATTGTATCCTTAATTCTTGCGGGATTTTTAGTATGCTATTTATAATATTCTTATTTTGCAAGTGAATATCTTCCCCCCACTCCACATAGTTCTTATAAATTCTATTTCCCAGTTGTGGGAACAAATTAAAGTCCAGGTGGTCATGTGAATTAATTAAGCCTGGAAATGCGATGGCATTATGAAACTCAATAGTCGGTTCGCCAGGAATACTTGTTTCAGAGTCCCCTGATTGACAAATGGACTTTATTTTCCCATCCTCAATAAGAATATCAATGTCCCTTCCTCCTGTTATAGGGGTTACATTATTTAGCCGCATTCTTTTTTACTAAATGAATTCCATAAATAATTGAAGTTCCTTTAAACCGCTCAAAAACAGGCAAGCCATTCTGTTCTTCATAATATGCTTTTACCGTCTCGTCTATTTTCTTTTCAATAAATGTTACTACTTCAAAATCGAGTTTCCGGGCAATATTTTTAATCTTCTTTATAGGATGAACGTAGTTCCTAACGGCAATTTGTTTTCCGTTGTGTTCAAATGTTCTGTTGCCGCCTTTGGCCAAAGCTTCAGGGTGGTAATCGGTAATTATAATATGCCCATCTGGTTTTAGTACTCGAGCCCACTCCGAAAAAGCATCCGTTATATTTTTTATATGTGCAACCGCAAGGGTAGAAATGATAATATCACAACTATTCTCTGGCAATCTGGCCAACCGATTCGTCTCCAGCTTATAGGTTTCTGCCCCCGGATGTTTCCTTTTTAATATATTCAACATTCCTTCTGAAACATCGTATCCAATAACTTTAGCAGGCTGTTTGGCATAGATTTTTTGCCAATGTCTGCCGGTACCACAACCCACATCGGCAATTATCTTGTTCTGAAAACTAATATTTGCTATCAATTCTGTAAACATCGTCTCATCTAAGGCTAACATTAAATTATTGGGTTGCTCATCATACTTTGATGACCACATATCATAGGCATGCCTGACATCTGTATCAAAAAGTGAAGCAACAGATGCCGGGATATATCGTTTTATTTTGCTAATTATTCCCATATCATTGGTAATAGATGCATAATTATCTCAAAAGTAGACTTGTTTTTACAATACCAGAAAAAACACTGTAAAATCAACAAATTAAGAATACTATTGTGCTCCCGTCAAAACAACTACATATACCCCACCTTTTTAAGTCTAATGACATCTTCTATGTAATAAAGCCACAACAAAAAACCAACAGGATACTATTTGCGTAATTTTAATGACCACCCTTAACAATCCGGATATCTTATGATATACGAGTATGATACTAACTATATAAATGCGGTATTCAAGGCTAAAAAAAAGGTTCTTGCACACGAGCTGCTGAAAGCTCTTTTATATTTTGACATATTTAGTTTTCCATTAACAGCAAAAGAAATTAAAAGATTTTGTGGAAGTAATGCTACCCTGGAAGAAGTAGAAAACGAATTGGGATTCTTTGAAAAGTTAGGATACCTGCAACGGAAAGAAGAATTTTACTCATGTTCGCAGGAAGATATCGGCCTATTGGTTACCAGGCGAACTAAAGGTAATATTAAGGCGGTTGAAATGCTCAAAAAAGCTCTCAAATACTCGGCCATTATTTCCTATTTCCCTTTTGTAAGAGGGGTTTATCTATCAGGTTCCCTTTCAAAGGGGTATGCCGATAAGGATAGTGATGTAGATTACTTTATAATTACTGAACCCGGCAGATTATGGCTAAGCCGGATGATGTTGGCACTCTTTAAGCGGTTATTCTTGTTCAATTCCCATAAATATTTTTGTATAAATTACTTTATTGACACCGATAGTCTTGAAATACAAGACAAAAATATATTTACAGCCATCGAATTGGCAACCTTGATTACAATGTGCAATACGGGGCTTTACAGGAAACTGATGCAATCGAATGCGTGGATAAAAGATTTTTTTCCAAATACGATAATGGAGTGTATTTCAGGAGAAAATATACCTGCTAACGAATCACGCATAAAAGGATTCATAGAGAAGCTGTTTCAAGGGAAATGGGGAGACTCGCTTGATACTTTATGTTACAAAATAACACTAAAAAAGTGGCAAAGAAAATTTAAAACATTAACAAAAGAAGAATTTGAACTAAATTTGCGTTCAAAGAAGAATGTCTCTAAGCATCATCCTCGCGGATTTCAGACAAAGATTCTTAACGCCTATCGTAAGAACATAAAAGAATTCGAGCAAAAATTCCACATCAATCTTAGCTAAGATGGCTAACGTACTGTTAACGCATTCTTATTTTTTGCAATTCGACCCCAAACAGTGGAAACAACAGCAACCTTATGCTCCCTTGGGAACAATGTATGCAGCAGCAGTGTTAAGGGAATCCGGACATACTATTGCACTGCATGATACCATGTTTTCAACTACTGCAGAAGAAATTGCCCCCGTTGTTGAAAGAGAACATCCCCAATATTTGGTAATTTATGATGACGGATTCAATTACCTCACTAAAATGTGCCTTACCAATATGCGTGAGGCTGCATTCAAAATGGCTAAAATAGCCAAGCAAAAAGGGTGCAAGGTGATTGTTTCAAGTTCCGATTCTACCGACCATCCCAACGAATACATTGATCATGGCGCTGATTACATCATTATTGGTGAAGGTGAAATGACGTTGCTTGAGCTGATAAACGACATTGAAAAGGATGGAAAAAGCATAGAAACCATTCAGGGGTTAGCTTATAAAAAAGATGGACAGCTTATACTTAACAATAAAAGAGAAGTTCTTAAAAACCTTGATAATCTTCCTATGCCAGCATGGGACTTGATTAATATAACTCCATATAAAGAAGCATGGATAACCAATTGGGGGTATTTTTCGATAAATATGGCTACTACTAGGGGATGCCCATTTAAATGTAATTGGTGCGCAAAACCCATATATGGTAATAGATACAACTCTCGCTCTCCCAAAAATGTAACAGAAGAGCTGATTTATTTGAAAACGCACTTTAATCCGGACCATATTTGGTTTTGTGATGATATATTCGGGCTAAAGCCTATGTGGGTAAAGGAATTTGCCGATATCTTAGAACAAATGAATACCAAGATCCCTTTTAAAATACAGTGCCGTGCCGACTTATTGCTACAGGAAAACTTTATATTGGCCCTGGCAAAAGCAGGGTGCGAAAGTGTTTGGATGGGAGCCGAATCGGGTTCACAAAAAATATTGGATGCCATGGATAAGGGCACCAAGGTATCGCAGATATACGAAGCTACCCGTTTATTAAAGAAGCATCATATAAAACCGGCATTTTTCCTTCAATTTGGATATCCGGGAGAAACAATGGAAGATATACGAGATACCATTAAAATGCTTCTGACCTTAATGCCATCAGACATCGGAATATCTGTTTCCTACCCATTACCCGGCACTCTTTTTTATGAACGTGTAAAAAATGAATTAAAACAAAAGGCTAATTGGACCGATTCAGATGAACTGGTTTTATTGTTTAAAAACACATATCCTCCGGAATTCTACAAACAATTGCATAGGTTTGTACACAAAATTTATAAGGGTAAGCAAGCCCTGATAAGTTTAGAAAATATTTTAAAAAGACCACTTTCAATGAGTTATAGAGAATTGAAAAACGGATTATCGATTCTCTACTATTTTCCCGCCTCATATATATACAAGTGGAAAATGTTAACCCATGAAAAATTTTATAGCAGCTGAATTAGCAGGGCAGGAACAAAATGTTAGTACGGCATTTTCAAAACAATCTTCTAGTTTTGATGAGGTAGATGCCGGAAATGAAATTTTGCAGTGGATGCGTACGCGCGTTCGGGAAAATGTACTGAAATTTTGGCATAAAGGAGAGCATATATTAGAATTAAATGCAGGAACAGGTATTGATGCTATATACTTTGCCCAAAAAGGCTACTATGTCCATGCTACCGATAATGCCCCCGGCATGCTCGGCATACTGGAGAAAAAAGTATGCGAACATAGGCTGCAAGATAAAATAACAACTCAAAATTGCTCATTTCTTGAGCTGAAAAATATAAAAGAGCAAAAATTCGATCATATTTTTTCAAACTTCGGAGGGCTTAATTGTACCCCAAAACTCGAGGAGGTTATTAAATCCTTCTCGCCCCTGCTTAAGCCTTGTGGAACTATCACTTTAGTACTTATGCCACCTATTTGCCCATGGGAAATGCTATATGCTTTAAAAGGTAACTTTAAGCTGGCTTTCCGCAGGTTTAAAAGGAATGGTACACCTTCCTACCTTGAGGGAGTCCGTTTTACTACTTGGTACTATAAACTTGAAGATGTTATAAAAATGTTGGGTGATGACTATGAAGTATTAAACGTTCGGGGATTGGGAATTATTGTTCCTCCGCCTTTTTTAGGCAATTTTGTACAAAAACATCGGGCCTTATTTAAAAAACTTATCTCTATCGAAGACTCCATAGCAACCAAAGCCCCTTACTATTCATGGGCCGATCATTTCATGATCACTGCAATGAAAATAAAGTAATTATCTTGCATGGAATTTAGTGAATGGACGAAAAGAAAAAAACAGTTGTTTTATTAGTTCCCGGATTCCCTGCCAATGAAGCAGACACCACTTGTATTCCATTTTTGCAACAATTCTGCCTCGCTTTTATCAGGGTTAGGCCGGACGTGGAATTAAAAATTATTTCCTTTCAATATCCTGCTTTAAGAGGCCACTATATGTGGCATGGTATTCCTATATATTGTGCAGGTGGCAAAAGCTATATCTACAACAGGCCTTTGGTATGGCTGAGAGTTTTTATGCAACTTTTAAAAATCAGGAAAGAAAATGAACTGGTTATTATTAATAGTTTTTGGATGACAGAATGCTCACTGGTCGGGCAATGGTTTGCAAGACTATTTAAAATTAAACAAATTGCCTATGTAGCGGGACAGGATGCTTTAAAGACCAATCAATATTTTTCATTTATTAATTTGAAGAAAATGGAAGTGATTGCCATGTCGGAGAGCCTGAAAAATACTTTTTATAAATCCACCGGCTTTAAAATTCAGCACATTATTCCGTCAGGGATTGATATAACAAAAGTAAAGTCAACAAATGAAGAGCGCACCATTGACATATTGGGAGTTGGAGCATTAACACCATTAAAAAATTATACACTTTTCATTGAATTGATCAATGATCTGAAAAAAGAAAAGCCCGAAATTAAAGCATGCATTATTGGCAAAGGAGAACAAGCATGTTTACTAAAAGAAAAAATACAAGCATATAATCTTGAAAATACTATTGAATTATTAGGTGAACTCCCGCACGATACTGTCTTTTCTTATATGCAAAAAAGTAAAATATTACTTCATACATCAGGCTACGAAGGGCAATCAACTGTAATAATGGAGGCGCTTGCATGTGGACTTACTGTAGTTTGTTTTGATGTTGGCCGTATTCATGCAGAAGATAAAATCCTGGTATGTCAGAATAAAGACGACATGCTGAACACACTGAAAAATTCATTATCTTCTAGTCTATCCCATCAACCACTTATCATGCAAACAAATGATGATATGGCAAAAAGCTTTTTCAAAATATATGCGATTTAATTAACCCCCCTTCATGAAGCAAGGAAAACTATACTGGTATTTTATATTCCTTCTGCTAATACTTGCTTTTATTTGCCTAATGAAATTCAATGGGCTCTACGGACAAGATAGTTACGAATACCTGCGCTACACAAAATGTATTAAAGAGTTCATAAAAACCGGCATCAACCCAGGAGATTATTTTTGGCCGATCCTATATCCTATAATCGGGGCATGCTTTTCACTCTTATTTCCTCTGCCATTTGCGTTGCAGTTAATATCGATACTTTCTCTTGTAGTATCTGTAATTTACCTTGAGAAGCTTTTAATTCTTCTATTTAAAACAGAGCAAGGCACAGCCAGGATATACTTATTCCTGTTTTTCCTTTTGTCGCCTTATATGCTACGGGGCTCATTAGTAGTTATGGCTGATAGTTTAACCATATTATGCCTTATATCTGGCACTTATTATTTTGAAAAATACAGAAGAACCCATGCCGGCAAATACTTTCTATTAGTCGTTTCTTTATTCACTGCTGCCATTTGCACACGATATGCAGCATTTGTGGTAATATTTCCATTCGCTATTACAGCAACATTCATTTTCTTCCGAAATTTTAAGCTAAAAACCCTGCCTCTCTCTATAGGAGCAATCCTTCTACTCTGTATACCTCATTTATTCATCAGGAGTCATTCCCCCCTTAGTTTTATACATCATGAGTGGTACGATAGCTGGTCGCCATTAAATTTATTCCGCCGCCAGTTCAACACTTCCAATGGGTATTCTTCTTACTTTTTTTATAATATATGCTATGCTTTTTTTAATGTAGTTCATCCGGCTTTTTGCTTTGCAGGAATAATTCTGCTAGTTGCTTCATTGCGTATCAGATATAGCAAATTAAAATCATTTAAACTTACCCCTTACATCATCTCCATCTTATTGTATGCATTTTTTATGGCGGGTATACCATTTCAAGATATGCGCTATTTGTTACTTACCTTCCCATTTATCCTGCTCATATTGTTTCCGGGATATGAATATATCAGCAGTTTCTTGAAAAAGAAAAACATCCGACAATGTATCATGGTGGGCGTAGTGCTTATACAACTGGCGCTTTTTTGCAGGGCATTTATTCCATTTTACAGATATAATAAAACAGAAAAATATATAGCAACCAGCATGCTGCATTATTCTGGTCGAACTTTATGTACATTCTCTATTGACGGGGCATTGAAGAGTTATGGATATACCGGCAAGATTATTAATTTATGGTCAACTAAACTAGATACTATGCCAAAGGCGGATAGTAGTTTATTAGTTCTATTTAACACTGGACAGTTTTCCGCTGTATGGGAAAATGGCAATCCTATAAAGAATTGGGATTTTTTGCACAAACAATACGATATGATAAAATTAGAAGATATGCCCGATGGATGGGTGCTATATTGCTGTTCCAGGAAAACCGAATTCTAATTTGCAGGGCTCGTAATTAGTTTTGATTCCTTATCCATATAATCAATAGCAACAAGCATACCTACAAATCCCCAAAAGGGTACTGCCGCTTTATCTGTATCTAAAAAGTCATTCATCATGCCGTGGATAAAATACGTTACAAGCCCCAGAAAAATACTTATAGTTAGAATCCGCATTTCTTTATCTTTCAAACGATAAAAGAGCCGGAAAGATAATGCTGACACAGCCAGCACTATTCCCAACATAAAAAGCATACCCAATAATCCTTCTTCAGAAAGAGGGCCGAGGTATTCATTATGTGCATTTCCGCCATTAGCCTCGTTTGTGCTGATGCTTGTCTGCATATACGAAAGTTGGTAAGGAGCATATTTAAACATATATGTACCCGGTCCATAGCCAAACACAGGTTTATCCAGCCACATCCGGTAGGCACAACTCCACCGGTTAAGCCGCTCCACATTGGATGCATCCGAAGATATATTAGCTATCGATTCTATCTCATCATTTATGTTTTGCGATACATCCGTACGATTCTGTTCCAGTTTATAAATGATACGATTTTGAAAAATAAATAACAAAACACATCCCAAACAAAAGGCAACCACCATCCATCTGAACCTTACTCTTAAAAGCATAAGAACCAACACAATCAAAGCCACCATTATACTAACCCATGCAGCGCGACTGTAGGAAAGAGCTAATGCACCCAAGAAAATAAAAAATAAGAACCAAGCTACGATTCGCAAAGTTGGATGAGTTTTCCGGCTAATCGCAAAACCACCCAATACAGGTATAAACATAGCCAGCATAGCTCCATATGCTGTGTGATCGTTATAAAAGGGTTTAACTGCAATATGTGCAGCTTTTTCAGAAAAATGCCCGTGCGAGTGATTGATTAAAGTATATATAATTATTAGCGTAAATGAGCCTATATACAACCAATTAAAGTAATGGATATTTTTTATGTTTTTAAATAACATAACACCCAGAAAATAAAACGTAACAACACCCCACAACCTTTCAAGAAGATACTTGCATGAAACAAACCGCATTGTGCTGGTATAACAAGTTACAACCATCCAGAAAAGGCTCAGCAAAATCATGACGCTTACTGGGTGAGAAAATATTTTTCTGTCATACCAGGAATGAATAATATGAAGAAAAAAAAGTAACATAATGCCAAACATAATGGGTTCTGTAGGCAGAGCCATGCCGATTCCAATTTGTCCCAGTCCTAATCCTGGTACCTGGAAGATATTAATAGATAGGGGTGTACAAAAAACAACAAGCAACATTAGCCTGTCAATAAAAAATAAACTCCAATAAACTATAAGCGCTATTAAAGGAAGCAACGCCGCCATAAAGTTGAGGTGCAGAATAATAAATAGTATATCAGCGCATACAAAAAGTATACTCGCTACGTAAAAACTAAATGTTACTTTTTTAGAAAGCAATGCAACTCGATTTAACCTCTTATTTTTTCAACCGTCCGTATGAATAGAATAGAGAACACAAATGCGGCAGCACAAGAAATCAACACAATCAATAAACGTATAGGGTAGTATGCTGAGTCTGCTTTATATGGGGCACTTACGAGATTATAGTAAGTATAATGTTTATTCGCGTCTTTCATGGCATCCTCATATTTAACCCCCAGTAAGTTTTCATCATTCACTGCCGTTTCTATATGCTGGTTTATTATTTTAAATTTTATACCATAATTTTCCAGGTTACTCATCTGCTGGTTAAGCTCTGCAAGTTGCTTGCTATTTTTACCTTCGGCTACAGCTGTCCAGTAGGCTTTTGAAACTTCCTTTGATTGACCATCGTAATCTACCAATCCATATTGCTTGCCAAATTGGTTTGCTATATCTACCATCGAATCGATTTGATGTTCTTTCAAATCGAGTTGGGTTTTCCACATATTTGCCACCTCCATTGATTTTTCCTTTTGAACCTGGAGGAACTTTTTATCCAATACCTGTAACATATAATTTACCATCTCATAGGCAGTATCGGAGCTTACATCAGAAACATCTACCTCCACTGCCCTAAAAAGCGTAGGGCTTATAACCACATTCCGGTCAAATTCGTGGTATAGCTTATCAAAGGTTACCTTTCTATTCCCAAAATAATGCCTTCCCAAATTAAACTTATCTATCACAGCGTCTTTTATATCCACTGAATTAAGAAATTCTATCATTTGCTCAGAAGGGCTTTCGCGTGAATAATCAGCTATATTGGCAGGATAGACAATCGTATACGATTTATATTCCTTAGGAATAAATGAGGGTGAAGAAAAAATAACAGAAACCGCTATTGCAATAATCTGTACAATAAGTAAGGCTATAAAATGCTTATATAGCCATTGTAAAAAGCTCCAGCTTTCAAATTTTGCCATGTTTAGTTGAGATAAAGAGGTTGGTTACTTGAATCCTTTCTGACTTCTGGGTGTTAGATGAGCTTTATAATTAGATGGTTGGGTTTTAACCAGTAGCCAAAAAACTTAATTCCATCCAAATATAATAAAAAAAAGAAGCTGCTCACCCCTTTCTGTGGATGCTATTTTAGTGCAGTTTTATTCATATTATCCGGTTTCTTTTGCTGGATACTCTTCATAGCACCGGGAGGCATCTTTTTAATAAGCATTGCAACAGTATCTGTTACTTTTTTCAGGTTGGTATCTTTTGCAACGATAACCTTTTCGAGCGAATCATTTTGCACTTTTTCAGCATCCAGTTTCTTTTGTGCATCCTTCACAATTGAATCGTATGCTGATTTCGGCATATTTTGTCCTTCTATATCAGGTCCGGTATCCACGGTATGTCTTACACCCATGTAATTAAACAACTTACTTGCATTAAATAAAATGAAAGCAAGAACAAACACTACTATCGCTCCTTTTTTTATTGCAGTATAATTTCTTTTCTTTTCTTCTTTATTTTCTTCCATATTTTATTTTTTTGGTTTCGTATTTGCTGCAAAGCCAACCCTTGTCATAGTTCCCCAATTCTTTTTACCCCTCATTTTTTCAATATTACCTTTCACACTCCAATATACAGAAAGGGGGTGAAAAAGAAAAGGCTCCAAAACGGAGGTGAGTATAACTTTCCTGATTTCACTTTCCTTGGTATATTGATGATACGAGTTTTCTTCTGCAAAAATAGCAAGACTGGAAAAAAACAGGGCATAACAATACACAGCAGCCAATAAGGTAAGGAAAAACATCCAGTACACCTGGCCTATTAATACCATTACAAGTGTAAATGCAATCCCAAAAAATTCAAGTATCGGAGCTAACCACTCAAAGAAGAACCAGTAAGGATAACTGAGCATGCCCATTAGCCCATAGTTAGGATTGAAAAATACTTTTTTATGCGCTAATAGTGTTTCTATTGTACCCCTTGTCCAACGTGTTCTTTGTCTGCTCAGTACTTTTAGGGTTTGTGGCGCTTCCGTCCAGCATAGTGGATCGGGAATAAAGGCAACGGTATATTTCAAATCATGTTCGTGCATATAACTTCTCATCCTTACCACAAGCTCCATATCCTCACCCACTGTTTTGGTGTCATATCCCCCTGCCAACATAGCTATCTCCTTATCAAACATGCCAAATGCCCCGGAAATTAGCATCAAGCCATCCAAGTGCGCCCATGCCATTCTGCCCAATAAAAATGCTCTTATATATTCCATTACCTGGAAACGCGCCCAAAAATTAGTGGGGAATTTCACCTCAACGATCCTTCCCATACTTATAACACACGAGTTGGCAATCCGAACTACGCCACCGGTTGCTATTACCCTTTTCTCGGTTTCTTCAATAAAGGGTTTCACCATTTTCAGAATAGCGTCCTCTTCAATGATACAGTCTACATCGGTAGCAAGAAATAAATCATTTCGCGCTACATTCATACCTGCATTTAACGCATCCGCCTTGCCTCCATTTTCTTTATCAACTACGGTGAGTTTGTAAAAGGCCGGGTTTATAGACTTATATACATTCCGAATAGGCTTTGATTTAATTTTATAGTCTATATAAAAATCTACAGGTTGTAGGTCGTACGCATCAATCAGTTTTTGGAGGGAATCATCTTTACTGCCGTCATTCACTACTACCACTTCGAAATTTGCATAATAAAGTGTAAGCATGGACCGTATGTTTTCTACAATAGTCATGCTCTCGTTATATGCGGGAGCTATCATAGATACTGAAGGTGCAATAGTCGATCGCAAAATGCAATCATAATCAACAAAGCTGTTCTTTTTCATATAATATGATAACTCCTTATATGAATATACAGCAAGTAAAATATAACTGCTCATAACGGTAATGGCAAAGAACAAGATCCATACCTCGAACATTATTTTTAAAAAATAGAAAAATGCTATCATACTATCCTATAAGATTCTTTCGTCTAAAATATGTCTAACCATCTTTGATAATTCCGGATCCTTATCTTTAAACCTAAATAAAGTCGATCTATCCATTTTTTCTATCTCATTAATGGATTTCAATGCTTCAAACCTCATATTATTAGCTGAAGAATTAAGTACTATAGAAGATAGAAAAGAAATATCCTCCTCATCTCCAAATATTTTAAATGCACGTATAATTTCAATTTTTACACTGTCCGGTTCTTCATTATACCGCTCCTTAAATGTTCCTTTCATCTTTGTATTCCCAAAAAGGGCAATGGTTTGAATGGCAAGTAACTTCACCCCCGTGTTTGGGTACATGTAAAGGTAACTTATCGCCTGCGCATAATCCGCTAACATATAATAATTCGTTATTTTTAAACAGAAATAAACCAATGAACTCAGTTCGGAATCGAAACGAGGAGCAAAATTAGCCAGATACTCCATCATATTGGAGTTGATAACATCGATAATGTTTATAATCTCCCAATAGGAAATGTGTGTGGTTGTTTTGTCTATAAAAGTCTGAAGGTTCTTTGGGTCTAATTGCAAAAACGCCAGGCGGGCTTCACGCCTCACAATGCTATGAGAGTCATTAATAAACTTACCTACATCATCTACATAAGCAATAACTCCCATCAATGCAATTTCTTTAATACCCTGAACTTTAATATCCCACTCAACACTGGAAAGTTTTTTCCTGGAATGCTTATACAACTCCATTTGCATATATATATCCTTAAGCCTTTGCCCGGCATCGCCAGATAAATTAACATAAAGCTTAGCAATTACCTCTACCAATGCATTTTTACTGATATCGGTATATGCATATTTGCCTAAAAACAATCGCCTTAAGTCGTTAACTTTTTCAGGAGTACTTATTTTTTCGTTGAAATCATCCTCGAAAACCAGCTCTAATAACATATCATAATAGAGCTTATCCATTTCAACCAGTTTTTTCTTTGCTTCGTCTCTGCGCAGGCGCATTACCAGGATTACAAAGGAAAGCACAATGAATGTGATGAAGAGAAGAATATTCAGAATAATAACAAACCTGATCAGATAAGGGTAATCACTCATATTACGAGGATGCGATTATTGGAGATACTTCTTAATTCTGGCAGAAAGTTCGCTGGGGCTAAAAGGCTTGAATAGAACATCTGTAACTCCAATCTTAAAAGCTTCCACCACCGTTTCCTCCAGTTCCACCGAAGTTAAAATAATAACCGGAATATTACTTTTTTGCTTTTCCCTTATATAATTAACGATCTCCAGTCCATTAACAAAAGGAAGCATAAGGTCGGTAAGCACTAAATCGTATGAATTTTTATCAAGTTTATCAATAGCTTGTTTGCCATCATGGGCATAATCTATCTGATATCCATCTTTCTCTAATTTATTCGATAATATTTTCATTACTGCCATATTATCCTCCACCAGCAATAATTTTATCACCCCATCTTTTGCTTTAGATGTGGTAAACTTTTTTTTCAATCCACTTGTATCATTTATCTTGGGCTGTTGAGCAGCGCTGGGAGTAGCTTTTTGAATTTCGGATGGCTTTTTTACCTGTTGCGGAGCAGGTTCCAATAATGCTTTGCCCCTCATCAACTCTATAGTATCGTCATTGAAAAACCGGTTAATCTCTTTAAGTGCTAACCTGGCTAATGATACAACTTGGTTATAGAGATATGGAATAGTAGCATATGCTTCAGGATTTTCCGAAGCTTGCTGTATAGAATATATCTTATCTTCTAATTCCTTGGACCCTATTAATATTACTGAGGACCTAATTTTATGGGAAAGCTGTCGCACTCCATCCCAATTTTCTATTTCTATATCATGCTTAAGCCGGGCGAAATCTTGCGGGACAGATTCAAAAATAGAGACCAGTATCTCATCTATAAAACTATTATCGCCTTCAGCCAAATCTTGAAGATTCTTTAAATTAACATACTGCCTGGGCTCTCCTGAGTTTTTATATATAGCCCAATAATTTTTGTTGACTATGAAATTGTTGGGATTTGAAATAGATGTTTTAGTCTGAAGATTTGAAACAATGGTATTAAATAAACTCGTAGATGTAAATGGCTTTGAAAGAAAATCATTCATTCCAAGTTGCCTGTAATATTCACGCTTATCTTTACCTACTTCCGAACTAACAGCAATAATGGGAATTTTTCGGGTAGGATTGGGTAATTCATTTCGAATAATTCTGACGCAATCTACTCCATCCATCTTATCCATGTGTATGTCCATGATAATGATGTCGAAATTCGGCTCCTTCTTCAATTGTTTTATTGCATCTTCGCCATTACTAACCGTAGTAACTAGGCCGCCCCATTTAGTTAGCAGCGAATTGAACATTTTCTGGTTTACAGGGTTGTCTTCAGCAACTAGAAAATGTAAATTATTGGAAAACCTTAAAATATTAGAAACTTTACCATCACCAGTAATGGTATCTGTAATTCGTCTCGCCACCACTTCATAAGGCAATTTTACCGAAATCCGATTCTTTATACCTTCATTTTCAACAAAAACAACTCCACCCTGAATATCTGCTAAATATTTAACTATAGATAAGCCCAATCCAAGCTCTTCGTGCGTTTCTATATCTTTGCCCACACCCTTTCTCTGGAAAGAAAGGTTAAGTTGCTCCCTTCTGTTATCGGGTAAATACAATCCCGCATCTTCCACACTGAAAATAATAAATGGATTATCTTCATTTCCGCTAGAATATTCTAATAAGGCATATATAATTATTTTCCCTTCTGCCGTCCGTTTTGCCGCATCAATCACCAACCGGTTAACTATTTGTTCAAGCTTATCTTTATCTCCCTTCACCAAAACAGGCAATTCGGGATTAAACTGGGCTTCTATAGTAAGGCCTTTTTTTTGCATTTCAGGGCTGTTATATCTCTGTACTAAACCCATCAATGTTTCCTGTATGGAGAATTCACCTGAATTTAAATTTGCTCCACTTTCTTTTACCTTAGCATAAAAGGAGAAATCGGTCAACACTGTTTTAATATCATACGCCTTATCCCTGATAATTTTTACTGCTTCCGATTGCGATTTATCCAGTTTATTTTCGTCAAAATTATCAGCAATTGAAGCTATTCGTAAAATAGGGTCAATTAGTTCTTGTTCTGTAGTAGCTAAAAGTTGCTCATTGTACATTTTTGAACTATCAGATGGCTTAGCTTCTTTTTCATTACCATCCTTACTCTCTTTTTCCGATTTTTTAGTAGTGGGCGACTTACTTACTGTTTCTTCTTTCTTAACTACTTCTATTTTTTTAGAAAGCTCCTGTTTCTCGGTAATCTCTACCGTTTTGTCCTGCGACAATGGTGCAGTTACATTAAGCTCTTTTTCAAACTTAATATTTTTAATTTCCTGGCCGAGCTTAGCAACATCCTGTTTTAACAGATTCTCTCCGTCGCTACTAATGCTCATGGCAAAAAAGCAATATGAGCCAAACATGATAAAAATAAAGAAAAGCGCCGAAGGAAATAATTCCTTTTGGTCCCGAATGGTTAGCACCGGCTGTACGTCAAAAATTTTATAGTAAAATGAGAAAAATATGGTTATCGTAAATACCACACCTAACACAATAAGCCATTTTTGCTTAGGATTAAATAATAAAAAGGGCAAACAGAACAATACAATAAAGACATATTGTATTCCACTGCCTGAACCAAGTTGCAACGAACAAAAATAAACACTGATATTAGAAAGCGCAATGAGCCAGATTTTTGAAAAAGCATACAGGCGAATGCGCACCAAATACGGTACAAGCGCATAACAAGCCATAAATAAGGCCGTTATAAAGGCAAAGCTTGGGTAACCCTTAAATAAAAAATAAAGAATGCCAACTGTAGATAAGACGAGATGAACAAAACAAATTCTGGTAGTTATCGTTATTCTCTTCTCCAATAAAATAATCCGTTTGTCATCTACAGGCATTTTTCTGTCCAGATCGTACATAAAGCCTTTTTTGGGTTGCAAATGTAAAAAACTTTACATTTGCCGCAAATATGAATACACCTGAGGGAAAGATCGCTGATACAAATCATAAAAAGATTGTACAGCGTATGGGAGCCACTACAGACAGGATGATCCCATCCTTAATAGCCTTTTTTATTATTCTATTTATTTTAAGATTATATGAATACTTTTCTGTAACCAATTCGCATGCAGGATTCTTTGAATTTATTTTTAATTCACTAAATTTTGATTTATTTTATACGTTAACCGTAGGCCTTATTTGCTTCATACCAATAGTACTCCTGGGGCTAATCAATAGATTTGTTGCGCAAATAACACTTATTATAATTCTTCTAGTATTACTTGTGTGCGAGCTGGGGATGCAACAATATTTCTTCCAGGCCATGGTTCCGCTGGGGGCAGATTTCTGGGCTTATTCGTATGACGAAATGCAACATACTGTTGGGGCATCCGGTGGTATTTCAATAGGGACTATCTTTCTTTTTATTATCCTGCTTGGAGCATTTATAGGTTTATCTATATTTATTTCAAAACTTTCTGAACGGGAAAAATTCCAAATTGGCTATAAAAAGCTTCACTTATTTATTATCGGGCTGGCTATTGTTTCTCCTTTTGTGCTAATAATTGTTACCCCTGCCGAGTCGGAATACAAAGCAGAGATTGAGTATTTCCAGGCAGTGAACAAAATGGCCTATTTTATTGACAAATCGCTGGAGCATCATAACCAAAATGCAAACGTAGCCGCACTATCTACCCAAACTATTGCAACAAGCACTGCGCTGAAAACTTCAAGTGTAGGCCCCTCAGCTAATACTGGCCCTGTTTATATTGATCCTGCCAATTACCCGTTTTTAAGGAAAAAAAATGACAGCGATGTGCTAGGTCAACTTTTTAATAAACCTGGTCCAAAACCAAATATTGTAATAATTCTTGTGGAAAGTTTGGGTCGGGCGTATAGCGGGCCGGACGCTTACCTGGGAAGTTTTACCCCTTTCCTTGACTCTCTCGGTGCCCATTCATTATACTGGAGTAATTTCGTAAGTACAGGTGGCCGGACTTTTGCTGTACTACCCTCTATGTTGGGATCTCTGCCTTTTGCTGAAAAAGGATTTCTAGAACAAGGCGATGCCATGCCAGACCATATTACATTGGCTTCTATCCTGGAAAAAGACGGATACACTACTAACTTTTATTATGGTGGAGATTCACACTTTGATAATATGGATGTCTTCATGAAGAAAAATGGGGCTACTATTCATGATATTAAAAGCTTTGACAACTCCTATCTTTTACTCCCGAGTGAAGGGTCAAATCCATCCTGGGGATATGAAGACCGAGAGCTTTTCAGACACTATCTGGCAACGCTGCCAGATGATAATAAACCCCGGTTGGACGTATTGCTTACCGTTGCTAATCACAGTCCCTTTCTTATTCATAACCAAAGTTATTATTTGAATCTTTTTGAGGCTAAGTTAAATACCATGCAATTCACCTCCGACCATCCAAGAGATGATTATGAACAATATAAAATGAAGTATTCCTGTATTATGTATACAGATAACTCTATACGTTATTTCATTGAGCAATATTCTAAAAAGCCATCCTTCAAAAACACCATCTTTATTATTACCGGCGACCATCGAATGCCCGAAATTCCGATTGCAACCCTGATTGACCGTTTCCATGTACCTCTTATCATATATAGTCCTATGCTAAAGAAGGGAGTACGTTTTAAAGGTGTTTCAGCTCAATTTGATGTTACGCCTACTCTATTATCTTATTTAGCTAAAAACTATGGTTTAAAAACGCCATCCGTAGTTTCATGGGTTGGTGGATTGCTGGATACAGACCCTGATTTCAGGTGTATCAAATCTTACCCGTTAATGCGAAATAAAAACGAATTACTTGATTACCTGGACGGAGAATATTTTATGGCTGAAAACCAGCTATTTAAACTCAGCAACAATATGAACATCGATCCTACTGACGACCCAACCAAAGTTAGCCAAATAACGGCCAAATTTGATGCATATAAAGTGAATAATAAAAAAGCCTGCTCCGAAAATAAGATTATCCCGGACTCCATAAAAAATAATTGGGAGTATAAAGTAAAGTAGCCCTTCTTTTGTTTCCTGTTTTTTATTATGTTTGGCTTTTGACCTGTCGACCCTTAATACTCTTTCTCTAATAACGTTATTTTATGTCTCTATTAAAAAGATACTGGAATAAAGTATCTGCAATTGGTTTAGCGCATGCCGCTACCGAAGAAGAAATTGTCCATACCAAATTATGCAACCAGTTTGCTATCATACTCGCGCTAACAAGCGTTGAGTATGTTTTTGTATTCCATTTTTTAGGCTACCCTTACCAGGGCAACCTGGTATTACTGGTGATAGCAGCCTATCTCACTCCTTTACTTTTTAATTACTGGGGCTACTTGTCTTTTGCCCGTTTCATGGCCGTTTTCACAGTAAGTGCAGCCATAACAGTTTTTACATCGTTTTTTGGTACCGGTTCATCCATCCCGCATTTGTGTTATGCCTTAATGGTTGCCCCCTTGCTGTTTTATAACTTAAAAAACAAGAAATGGCTGTTCCCAACCATGATAGTTGGAATGTTACCCATATTTCTATCCCGCTGGTTTTTCCAAAAACCTACGCTGGACATAGCTCCGGATACTGTAGTAGTGCTATCTATACTACTAAAACTTACTACAGTCACAACACTCATTATAATAATTTTTCGTTTTGCACGGTTGGTAAATTCGGAACAAACCAAACAACAAAATCTTTACACAGCATTACAAAATGCAGATAGATACAAATCTGAATTCTTTGCCAATATATCACACGAGCTTCGTACACCTATGAATGCTATCATAGGTTTTACAGAGATTTTACTTAAACGTAATATACCCGCGGAAGAAAAAGAATATCTTCAAATTATTAAAACATCGGGTGAGAACTTATTACGTATAATAAATGACCTGCTCGATATTTCAAAAATGGAATCTGGCAAAATGACTTTTGAAGAGAGCCCTATCAGTATACGGGAGCTCTTTTCTTCTTTACAGAATATGATGCTGCCCCGTGCTAAGGACAAAAATATTTCCTTAGCATTTGAATATCCTGCCAATACACCCGGTGTTGTATTGGGCGACCCCATCAGACTTACCCAAATTATCATTAACCTGGTTGGCAATGCCCTAAAATTTACAGAGAACGGGGGAATTACCGTATCTGTAAAGGTGTTAAAAGAAGAAGTGGGACAGTTTCTTATTGAATTTACAGTTGAAGATACCGGCGTGGGTATACCTGAAGATAAGTTGAAATATATTTTCGAACGCTTCCGCCAGGCCGATTCTACCACCACACGGCAATATGGTGGCACAGGATTGGGATTAAGCATAGTAAAACAATTAGTCGAGCTTCAAGGGGGCATAATTTCAGTAAAAAGCAAAGTAAACGCAGGCTCCTCATTTACAGTCATATTACCCTTCAAAAAATATACTCTGGAAGCCATGAATCATAAACAAATTCATAAAACTGATATAGATTATGAAATGTTGAAACGATTGGATATACTTTTGGTCGAAGATAATCCGATAAACATAAAATTTGTTCAAACGTTATTTTCAGAATATGGAATATCCGCCGATGTGGCTGAAGATGGTGTACAAGCCATACAAAAACTGCAAAATAATGACTACGATTTGATACTTATGGATATTGAGATGCCCAATATGAATGGATATGAAACGGCGCAAATGATTAGAAACGAGTTGAAACTGAATGTATATATTATTGCCATGACTGCTAATGCGATGGCTGGCGAAAGGGAAAAATGCATTGCCTATGGTATGAATGCCTACATTCCAAAGCCTGTTTCCATTCAACTATTATTCGAAAAAATAAACGCAATTTCCATTGCAAAATTCGGCATCCCGGATAAAGCGCCACAAATCGAAACACCTCAAAATACAGCTCCGAAGAAACTAATAAATCTCGCTTTCCTTTTTGAAAACATGGGCAATAAAAAAGCGGAGATAATAGAGATTATTGACATATTCTGCGAACAACTCCCGGAAGATATGAAAGAGCTATCTGCGGCCATCGACAGGATAGATTATGAAAACATCCGGCAATATGCTCATAGAATGAAATCTACATTATCGCTTATGGGGGTAGAAACCATGCTTACCCAATCTAAAAAAATTGAAGCAAAAGGTGCGGAGGGTACTGGAATTGAAGATATTAATGATTTGTATACATCTTTGCATTCTTATTACGAAGAGGTATTAAAAGAAGCCAAGGAAGAGAAAAACAAACTGATGGCCTCTAGTTAACTACATCCCCCCTAATGTATTATCGTATAAGTAATTTATTTCTTGTTGCTTTTCTAGTACTGAGTTTTATTCAGATTCAAGGCCAAAACACACCACTACGCGACACGATTAATGTGGACGTTGCTTTTGACACAGCCCGTAAAATGGCCTTCAATGGAAGGCGGCCGGAAGCAATTGCATTAGCTAAAAGAATTTTAAAAAAATCACCCGGATATTCCGACGTACGAACTTTTTTAGGCCGTATTTACACCTGGAACCATCAATATGATTCGGCCAGGATGGAATTTAACCAAGTACTTGCAGCCAAACCCACAGACGAGGATACCCGTTGCGCCCTGGTAGATTTAGATTACTGGTCCGGTAATAGCAAGGCAGCCATAAAAGAGGCTGATACCGGACTTATGTATAACCATAATTCACGCGATTTGCTATATAAAAAAGCGAAAGCAGTAGCAGATACCGGAAATTACAAAGCAGCCTACATTCTAATAGATACTCTTTTAGCACACAATTCGAATGATGCGCAGGCTATAGACTATCAACTATCATTACGAAGAAAAATGGCTGTAAATGATATTGGACTTATTTATTACCTAGATGTTTACAATACACAATATGCTAATCCCTGGACATTAGCCTCACTCTCCTATTCCGACCATACTAAAATGGGAACTGTTATAGCACGTTTAAACTTTGCCAATCGTTTTTCAAATGCAAATGGGGTGCAATATGAGATAGATGCATATCCCAATATATCAAAACGGTTTTATGCTTTTGTAGATGCGGGATACTCTTCTTACACCAGCTTGTTTCCTAATTATATGTTTGGAGCTTCCTTATATAGCAGCCTTCCGAAAAGTTTTGAGGTCGATATTGGATTCAGGTATCTTTATTTTAGTTCTCCTGCTACTCTTATTTATACCGGGGCCATTGGAAAATATTATAAAAATCTATGGTTTTCATTAAGGACATATATAGTTCCGGGAAGCTTTAACAGCTATTCAGAATCATACTTATTAACTACACGGTATTACATGGGCAGTGCTGACGATTACTTTAGTTTAGTATTAGGCACCGGTATATCGCCCGACGATAGGTCATTGGTCGACCTGGTAAGCAATCCAAAGCTTAAAAGCGATGAGGCAAAATTAAGTTACCAAAAGCTGTTTAGCAGCGAATGGCTTTTCAGTATAGGTGCCGGCCTGGTGCGCTCTGATTTTACAAGAGGAAGCAGCGACCTCACTGGTCTCGATTATAGCTTCTTTGTTGGCCTTGATATATTATTTTAAGTTTACCTGCTATGCGCGGAAGAGTCTACATTATTGTGATTGCTCTCATATTTACCCCATTATGGATGTGGATTGCATGGTTACTCACCCCAAAAAAGGTGATGAATGTTGTAATAGTTGACAAAACCGTGCTGAATAGTAAATGTACGGAGCATTGTTCATTTACCTGGATTTTAATTAACAAGCGTTACTGCAAGCCCAATAAACGATTATACAGCGTATCCAAAGACTACTATGGTTTCTTTCCGAAAGACAGTGAAAAATACATAGTGCATGGGCTTGAATCACTTTCCTATTCACAATTAGATAGCCTGTCAGACACAGCCGATATGACTTACTTTACAGATACATACGGAATTTACTACAATGAATGGTATCTGCACCATGATATAAAAGAACGGTCACATATCATATATGGAGGTATGACACAAAAAGATCTATACTTCCTAAAGAACATGAAAAACAAGCATAAGCTTATTCTTACTGAATTTAATGATATAGAATCACCCACAAGTGATGGTGTGAGTAGAGAATTTCAAGAAATGTTTGGGCTGCATTGGACCGGTTGGGTAGCTCGTTATTTTGACCAGTTAGACACTACAAAAACAGATGAAATACCCCGGTGGCTTGTACGTGGTTATGTGCAAGAACACAAAACAGATTGGCACTTTAAAGGTTCAGGTATTGCTTATGTGAACGAGGATACTCGAGTAGAAGTCTTATCACACACCACAGACCTGAAAGAACTTGTACCTATAATTGAAACACAGGACAAATGGAAAAAATATTATGGTGTTGTTTCCAAGATAAAATACCCTTATTGGTTTGATATTATGTTCAGTGATAAAACCAA
>Ga0206987_1031_pt1 | contig 32184 bp, 28 predicted proteins | sample Alteio_BWMinCont_11_FD_153281 | JGI IMG/M metagenome (GOLD analysis project Ga0206987, IMG submission 153281) | Enriched cells from forest soil in Barre Woods Harvard Forest LTER site, Petersham, Massachusetts, United States -... | ecosystem: Environmental > Terrestrial > Soil > Temperate forest >... | reverse complement strand
ACCTGATATTCACTATCCTATTAGTCACGTCCTCTTTTAAGGTACGGCTTATGGGTATGCTTTTGCCTTGAATTACTATTCCGTCCGCATCTATACTTTCAATTTTCGGAATAGAAACAATAAATGATTTGTGTACTTTCAAAAACATATCGGGAGGAAGGTAATTTTCTACAGCTTTTAATGTGAGATAGGAGATAAGCTTTTCTGTCTTGGTATGGAAGATCACATAGTTTTCCATAGCTTCTATATAAAGCAATTCATCATATACTATCTTTTCAAAACGGTCTTCACAACGGATAAAAAAATATTCTTCTGTTTTTGGTAAAGCCTTATTCCCGGATTGTTTCAGGGTGTAAAAATCTTTTGCTTTATTGCATGCTTTTAAGAAACGTTCAAAGGAAATAGGTTTAACCAGATAGTCTATCACATTCAACTCGTAACTCTGCAAAGCATATTCAGAATAGGCCGTTGTAAAAATTATCATCGGAGGATTGGGAAGTGTTTTTAGAAATTCAATTCCGGTGAGTTTTGGCATTTGAATATCTAAAAATATAAGGTCTATATTTTCCTGGTTGAGTAGAGCAATTGCAGCCTGGGCGCTTTCTCCCTGTCCTTTTAATTCAAGAAATCCTATTTCGGAAACATATTCCGTCAATCCCTTTCGGGCCAATGGCTCATCATCTATTATGATGCAATTAATTTTCACTCGTTTTAATTTTTAGTGATACACTAAACCGGTCAATCTCCTCGATCACTTTCATTTCGAATCTTTCGGGGTATAATAATTCTAACCTTCGTTCCAAGTTTTTAAGTCCAATACCTCCACCATTCTTTTGCATGTTTTGTTCCGATGTATTGCTTATCTCACAAATAAACTCAGGGCTATTATATGACAAAGATATTTTTATTTCATTGGGTTTATCGGTAAAATGCGAAACATGTTTAAATGAATTCTCTACCAAGGGTATTATCAACATAGGCGCTATTTCAAAATTCTTTACATTTTCTTCCACCTGAAAATTTACATTGTAATTTTTATTCAGTCGCAGTCGTTGCAGTTCTATGTAGCTCTTCAAATAACTTAATTCTCTGTCAATGGTTATTTTGTCAACGCTGCCCTCATAAAGTTGGTAACGGAGCATTTCCGATAGTTTTAAAAGTGTTTCACGGGCATCGGTATTTGTTTTGTCTATCTGGAAATAAAGGGCATTAAGTGAATTGAAAAGAAAATGCGGATTGTGTTGCGCCTTCAAGAAATCGAGTTCGTTTTTTATCCGCTCTTTATCCAGGGCTTCTGTGTGGCGTTGGCTTTTTACTTTATCAATTATCATTTTTCCGGCAACAAGTATGCTGGTCCATATAAATATATTGAGCAGAGAGACCGGGTAGAGTTGAGCTATGTTAGGAGGAGGTAAATGATAAAGGTATATCGTTATAAAGTAGGATACGATCGTTCTCAGAAGCGTAGCTATGAGTGTAGACAAGCAAAACAGGAGAGCAAAAGAAACATATCGTGCCTTGTTCAGGAAACGAGGGATAAGATAATTAATGGTAATATAATAATTGAGAATAATAAATAGGAGGTAGCAAAACTGAATACCCAGGGTGCGAGTTATGGTGATGGTTCTGTTTTGAAAAATAAATACCCACAGGATATATATACTAATCCAAAATGCTATTTCCAGCGGGACTTTATAACTGCTCCTTGTTTGCACCATTTTATTTCAGATTTTAAAATTAAGAATAATTAAATCTGCTTGTAAAACATTTACGCCAATGGTGTATATTGCTTGATGAAATGCCATTTGTCAAGTTACAGATACCGTTTGTGTAAAAATTCGGTGGGATAGCAAATAGCAATATATGTTTGCCGTAAATCAAAATTAAAATATCATGAAAAAAACATTGAACTGGCTGTTTAACCCTCCTGTAGAGGGTGCTAAAGAAATTATTATTATCCGCCTGATGACGGGAAGCGTATTTTTCTGGGAGGGAATATTAAAATTTGTATATCCTAACCAGGGCGTAGGACGTTTTACCAAATTGGGATTTCCGATGCCCGAAACCATGGCGCATTTTGTTGCGGTATGTGAAATTGTGGGCGGTCTTTTTCTTTTATTTGGATTCCTTACGCGGGTTATATCTTTCTATTTTATCTTGCAAATGATAGTAGCTATTTTATCTACTAAAATCAGTTTGTATCTGGGTACATCTCCTTTGCCACTGCCACCTGCACCGCCGACGGTAGGCTTTTGGGCTGTGCTCCATGAAACCCGTGCCGATTGGGCACAATTGCTGACCTCAGTATTTCTTCTTTTAGTTGGCCCCGGCATTATTTCGCTCGATTATCGGAGGAAAAACGCAAGCGTTTGATTAAATAAAATCATTATTATATTTGTAGAAAGTAAAATTCAAAATCTATAAATCAATAACGCCATGGCAATACTAAACCCCTATTTAACCTTTAATGGTAATTGCGAAGAAGCATTTAATTTTTATAAATCTGTATTTGGAGGCGAATTCCGCCAGATAAGCAAATTCGGAGATATGCCTCCCATGCCCGGTCATGAAATGCCCGAAGAAGAAAAGAGCCGTATACTTCATGTTTCTTTACCAATTAGCAAAGAGACTATTTTAATGGGCAGCGACTCCAACCTCCAAATGGGTGAAGTGAAAATGGGCGATCACATGTCCTTATCCATTGGTGCTGACAGTAAAGAAGAGGCCGACCGTGTTTTTAATGGCCTTGCTGCCGGCGGTAAAATAACCATGCCCATAGCCGATATGTTTTGGGGCGCTTACTTTGGTATGCTGGATGATAAGTTTGGCTTTAGCTGGATGGTGAATTACGACTATCCTAAGAAGTAAAAACCAGTATTTGAAATGATCAAAGGGTTTCTGTAATTATCCAAAAGCCCTTTATTTTTACTTCAACAAGGTTACGTTGCCGATGTAATTATGCAGAATGCCCTGCGAATCCGTGATGGTTATTTTATATACGTAGGTATCTTCTATAGTTGCGGCACCATGAACGGTTCCATCCCAGCCACGATTTATATCAGTGGTATGATAAAGCTGTAATCCCCATCGATCAAAAATATACATCTCAAAATTCTTCACATATTCTCCCACCGGTTTGAATGTTTCATTTATTCCGTCACCATTGGGTGAGAATGCAGAAGGAATGTACAACGTAAAAGCAGGCCCTACTATTAAGCAATTAGTTACCGTATCAGAACAGCCATGGTTATTCATTACTATCAGGTCGGCACAATATGTTCCTGTATCTTGGTAAGTATGTGCAGGGTTCGCCAGGTTGCTTGTTGAGTCGCTGTTGTCTCCAAAATACCACCAATGATAGGCTATTCCATAGGCATCCTGACTTTCGTCTGTAAATTGCACAGTAGGGGTTAACATAGTTACTGGTTGGGGGGAATAGGTAAACGCTGCCCTGGGATCACTATATACCGTTATCATACCCACTTTTGTAAGGGATAAGCTGCAACCGCTGTCTGACACTGCTGTCAGGGTAACATTGTATGTTCCGCTTGATGTGTAACAATATTGGGGATTTGCAGAATGAAGCGTATCTCCATTTCCGGTTGTCCAGATATATTGCTTTATGCTTCCACTCGTTATCGTTGTTTCATTTCTAAATTGCATACAGAAAGGATTACATCCCTGGTAAAAGTTGGCAGCCATATTCACGATTGGTGTCGGGTCTGTATACACATTTGCAAAGGCAGTTGTAGTAGCCCCGCATCCGTCTATTACGGTTACAGTATAAGTAGAACTCAACCCGGGAGTGACGGTAACACAGCTATTGGTATTATTTTGTGGAGTCCACAAATAATTAACTCCTTCAATTGCACCTGTTGCCTGGGCGCAAATGATAGTGGAATCTCCTGCACAAACAGAGTTTTTCCCGCTAATGGAAACTGAAAATTGTGGGCCATATTGGAGCACAATATTTGCACTTGCCGTACATCCGTTTATATCGGTTACAACAACGGAATAATCATTGGTTGAAATAGGAGTAATCGTAGCTGTGCCTGTCGTGCCCCCTGAACTCCAGGTATACTTGTAAGGAGCTGTTCCGTCGCTAACATTGGCGTAAATATTACCTGTACTGTCTTTACATATAATTTTAGGTTCACTTATCGTAACAGTTAGTACAGGAGGCTCTGTTAATGTAATGTTTGCATTTGCTTTGCAGCCGTGTGCATCAGTAATGGTTGCCGTATACGTCAATGCAAAAAGACCTGTGGCAGTGGCATTCGTGTTTCCTCCAGGATTCCATAAATAAGCATAAGGAGCTGTTCCGCCTGTGCCTGTAACCGTAGCCGCTCCATTGCTTCCGTTATTACAGCTCACATTGATAACAGAACCAATGGATGCTGCAAGCTGCATAGGTTGGGTAATGGTTATGGTAGCGCTTGAAGAACAATGGTTGTTATCAGTAACAGTAACGGTATATATTCCTGCCGACAAATTACTGGCTGTGGCAGTGGTTTGTGCCGTTGGGCTCCATGAATATATATAAGGAACAGAGCCTCCTGCTGCGTTAACTGTGGCACTGCCCACTCCGCCATTGCAGGGTACATTATTTATACTGGTGGGTGTAATGGCTATTGCAACAGGTTGGGTAATGGTAGTAGTATTGGTAGTGGTGCAGCCATTTAGGTCGCTTAAAGTAACCTTATAAGTCCCCGCGCTTAGCCCTGTTGCAGTAGCCGTAGTTTGTGCCGATGGGCTCCACAAATAGGTATAAGGAATTGTTCCGCCTCTGGGTGTAACGGTTGCACTGCTTGTTCCTCCATGGCATTGTATACTTACATTGCTCATGGTAGCTGTTAATACAGCCGGTTGGGTGATGGTTACCGTATTGGTAGCGACACATCCGTTAATATCTTTTAAGGTAATTGTATAAGTTGCGGGAGTGAGCCCGGTTGCCGTTGTAGTAGTTTGGCCCGATGGGTTCCATGTATAGGTATAAGGGGAAGTACCTCCTGCGGCAATAACGGATGCATTGCCAGTTCCTCCATTACATGATACGTTCACCTGGCTTACAGTAGCTGTTAATAAAGCAGGCTGGGTAATAGTTACACCATTTGTAACAGAACATCCATTCGCATCGCTAACTGTAATAGTGTAAGCTCCTGCTGTGAGCCCGGTGGCAGTGGCAGTTGTTTGTGATGAGGGATTCCATAAATAAGTATAAGGTGGCGGGCCTACCGAAGCCGTAACTGTGGCGCTTCCCATTTGGCCGTTACAAGGTGGATATGCATTTACAACGGTTGTTGTCTGGATGGCCGCCGGTTGCGTAATGGTTACACTGGCTGTGGCAGTACATCCATTATTATCTTTTATAGAAACGGTATATGTTCCTGCCGATAATCCCGTAGCATTGGCGTTGGTTTGTCCGCTCGGAGCCCATTTATATGTGTAGGGTGATGTTCCTCCCGTACCACTGGCTTGGGCAGTTCCGGCTCCTCCATTACACGATGGGTTCACCGGTGTTCCTATACTTGCTGTAAGCACTGCGGGTTGGGTAATATTTACACCCGCGCTTCCAGTACAACCATTTATATCTTTTATAGTAACGGTGTAGCTTCCTACACTAAGCCCCCTGACAGAAGCTGTAGTGTTGCCTCCGGGATTCCATTTATAAGAGTAAGATGGTGTCCCTCCTGAAGCTATAATACTGTCGCTGGCAGTTCCTCCATTGCATAATATATTTTTGAGCGATTGTATCGTTGTAATCTCATCAGGCTGGGTGATGGTAATGGTGGCTGTGGCGCTACAATCGATGGTATCACTAATAATGACGGTATACGTTCCTGCCGATAAGCCGGTGACAGTGTCAGTAGTTTGCCCACCGGGAGACCATGAATAGGTGTAGGGGGCATGACCCTTGCCGGGAGTTGCGTAAGCACTCGCCGTACTATCGCCAAAACATAATATATTTCCTATTTGGCTGGCAGTAGCAGTTAAGGCGCAGCAACTCAGGTTAGGTTGCACAGCTATAAGGGCAATGGTCATCCATACATTGCTTGCTCCGGCATCAGTAGAAGTAATGGTATACGTTCCGGAAGTGGCATAAGTAGAATCGGCCTGGGCCCCATCTACACCATCGCCTAAGCTGTAATTATAGTCAAGCGGGGTTAACTGACCGTTCCATGCTACTTTTCCGGTAGCGCCATTATCATTGTTGTCAATTGTTCCATAAATCCATGAGCCATTTTCGGTGGTTGTAATGGAAGCTTTTATCGTAGTAGGTCCATGGTTACTGTCAGAACCACCTACTACAATATTTCCCAAATCCAAGCCGGTTGGACATAAAGGTTGATAAACAGACGAAGCAAAATTAAGATAGTAGGTTACGTTTAAAGTCTTTTCTGTACAGGCGCAAGTATAAGTACCCACGGTTGGCGCAACGTATGCCCAAATGGAGCATACCCATGTAAAACTAAAATTCAGCCACTCGCCCCTGGTAATGTAAGTTGCATTATTGCCATTTACCGTTACAGTTCCGGGGGAAGTAGAGAGTGTGTTTCCTCCTGTTCCATATCCGCCGGCAGAAATGATAATGAGTTCATTGGGATAGTTTGTAGTTATAGTCCAACTTGTCAAACCTTTAGATGCGCTATGGGAATCGAGCAAAACCTGTTGGGCACTGAGGTTACCGCTGATGAAGCTTGCTTGTTTTACCGAAAAATTGAGAAACACACCTAGAAAGAGAAATGTCGCTTTTACCCAGAAGGTTGATTTCAGCGTCATTATTTTCATGGATCAAGATTTTAAAAAATTAGTCAATTTAATCATAGGTGTATAATATGAATTAAATAGAGGCAAAGTAGTAAGACTATGACCTTGAGTACAAAATGCAAGGCAAAAGTCCCAAAAAAATACAATGGGGGAAAGTAATCTCTTTTCCATTCTAATTACAACAAAATGAACATTCCAAATATAAGCTTTTTTTTAAAATTCATCCATATAAAATTGCAGTGATTAGTTTATAGAGAGAAAGCAAGTGTTTGCTATATAAGCACAGTTACTAATTGCTAAAATCATAGCTGTCAAACTATTGAACATTTATAGTTTGCGTACTTGTTCCATTTCCTCCCGAGCCATCTGCTGTAAGTATTACAGTATAAACGCCTAAAGAACTATATGTATGTGTTGGAGAAGTCTCGGTGGAACTTGAGCCATCCCCAAAATTCCAGTTATAGGAGGATGCGTGAGAAGATGTGTTAGTAAAGTAAACCGTTCCTAAGCCGTTTTGGGAGTAACTAAAATTAGCCTCTGCTGCCTTTTCGCAAGATACAAAGAACACACTAAGAAATAAAATTGCCGCGGGAAAGACTCTTAAGTTTTTCATAGGGGTTTGATTTAGATTATTGGATTCTATACAAAGAAACGCTTGGATTCAACCACTTGAATTCAATTTTCGTTAAATCCCTTAGTAAAGTGGTTAAACGGTAATTTTGAGTGGTTTAATGAAAAAGGCAGTCTTAGATTGAAACGGAGAAGACATCTTACACATAAAAACACTTATAAGAATTAACCTATAAGTGTTTCATTTATTCAGTCGGGGCGGCCGGATTTGAACCGACGGCCTCCTGCTCCCAAAGCATAATTTTGGGGTATTAGGTAATTACCGTAAATATACCTTAAAAGCCCGTAAATGCAGGTATTTACAGGGTAATTGTTAATAACTATTATTTCTTAGTTATAGGGTTATTATTGCCAAATGTTTGTACTTTTGTTTGCACTTTTGAAAGCCTAACTAAAAATACAACATTTATGAAAGTAACGACTGCAATCATTTTAGAAACCCGTAAACCCGGTCCAAATGATACATACCCTGTTAAGCTGAGGGTAACATCTAATAGAAATTGTAAATACTACATTTTACGTAACAAAGCTAATGACAGTATATACTTAACTAAAACTGATTTTGAGAAAGTAATGGGTGAACGCCCCCGTGAAGATTTTAAAAAACTAAGTCATGTTTTAAAAGCCCATGAAGAAAAAGCTATTAATGATATTGAATCTTTGCCTGTATTTACATTTGAGAAATTTGAACGTAAATATTTTGATAAGAGCGAAACCAGTATTGATATTATTTCAGCCCTGCAAAAGAAAGCCAATTTTTTAAAAAGTGAGGGTAGAATATCAACTGCAATGTCTTATGAATGTTCTATTAAATCATTAAAGAAGTTCACAGAAAAAGATAAATTAGAGTTTGAAAGGGCTGATGTCCATTTTTTCAATCAGTATGAAAAATGGATGCTTAAAAAAAATAACAGTAATACCACTATCAGTATGTACGTGCGAAATGTACGTACTATTTTTAATGAGGCCGAAAGAACTGGAATTATTAAACAGGGGTTATACCCTTTTGGTCTAAAGAAGAAATACAGGCTTTGTTAAAACCTTCGGCAAATGAAATATTGAGTTATCATACAATTTCAAAAGATATATCGCACCGTAACGTAGATACCAATTACCCCGAAATTCAAAAAGAGGTGCTTTACCCTGAGATTGGTAGTAACAGGGTTCAAAATACATTATTCTGAAAAAAAGTGTAAAAAAGTGCGTGAAAGTGCGTATTCGGGGTTAAGGCAATATTTTAACCTAAAATTAGCTATTTTGAGGTTTTAATCATATATTCACATTCTATAAGCCCAATGGCATTGTAAGGCTATAATGGCAAAGGGTTTGAAATATCTTTGCGTTTGTTTGTACTTTTGTTTGTACCCAATGAAAAAAGACTTATGAGAATAAACCCATAAGTCTTTGATTATCATTTGTCGGGGCGGCCGGATTTGAACCGACGGCCTCCTGCTCCCAAAGCAGGCGCGATACCAGGCTACGCTACGCCCCGAATCCTGTCCTTTTTCAGTTATTTGCTTTCAAAAGGGGCGCAAATTTAACTATTTACTGATTCCCCGGCATAAGAATCTGAAATTGATGAAAAGAATATCTCTGGCAGGTATCCTTTTACCTTGTTTTTAATATGCCCAAACAGCCTATATTTGCCCATAATTTGAAAAGTGCAATTGTATGAAGTTCTCTGATGATGCTCTTGATGTAATTAGCCGGATAAAGAAACGTTATCCTGAAGGCAAGCAAAAGTCTGCCATATTGCCTGTGCTGCATATCGCGCAGGCTGAATTTGGTGGTTGGCTCAGTCCTGAAACGATGGATTATGTGGCTACCATTTTAAATATATTGCCCGTTGAGGTTTATGAAGTGGCTTCTTTTTACAGCATGTTCAACCTTACACCGGTGGGCAAGTGCGTAATTGAAGTTTGCCGCACAGGGCCATGCTGGTTACTCGGCGCAGAAGACCTTGTAAATTACCTTCAGGATAAGTTAGGCATAAAAGTAGGGGAAACAACCCCTGATGGCATGTTCACCCTGAAAACAGTGGAATGTCTTGCTGCTTGCGGCACAGCACCCATCATACAATTAGGCGAGACCTATCATGAAAATATGAATATTGAAAAAGCAGATAAGTTATTGGCCGATTGCCGTGCGAACATAAAAGAACCTATATCTCACTGGAGTAAGAAACATATTAAAAAGGAACAGGCATGAGTAAGAAAGTATTGCTGAATAATATATCCGTTCCCGGAATACAAGGATACGATGTATATCGCGCCAATGGCGGGTATGCAAGCGTAGAAAAAGCCCTGAAAATGACACCCGATGCCATTATAGAAGAGGTGAAAAAATCAGGATTACGCGGTAGGGGAGGAGCAGGGTTTCCGACAGGCATGAAATGGAGTTTTATTGATAAGAAAACATCCAATCCGCACTACCTTGTTTGTAATGCCGATGAAAGCGAACCGGGAACCTTTAAGGACCGTTACCTGATGGAGAAACTTCCCCATCTTTTGATTGAGGGGATGATTGTTTCCAGTTTTGCGTTAGATGCACATACCTCATACATATATATCCGTGGCGAATTGTTATATGTTTATCATATCCTGGAAAAAGCCATAGCAGAGGCCTATAAAGCCGGATGGTTAGGTAAGAATATTATGGGTACTGGCTATGATTTAGATCTGTATGTTCATCCCGGGGCAGGTGCTTATATCTGTGGAGAAGAAACGGGGCTTATCGAATCATTGGAAGGCAAGAGGGGAAATCCTCGTATGAAACCACCATTCCCTGCTATACAAGGTTTGTGGATGTGCCCTACGGTAGTAAATAATGTTGAGACACTGGCTGCTGTAGTTCCTGTTATGAATATGGGCGGTGAAGAATATGCCAAAATTGGTGTTGGGAAGAGCACAGGCACTAAACTTATTTCTGCTTGCGGACATATTAATAAACCCGGAGTATACGAAATTGAACTCGGACTCCCGGTAGAAGAATTTCTGAATTCTGATGAATATTGCGGTGGCGTAAAGAATGGTAGAAAGCTAAAAGCTGTAGTAGCAGGTGGCTCATCTGTTCCTATACTACCTGCTGAATTATTTTTGAAAACAGCTAAAGGCGAACCACGTTTGATGAGTTACGAATCGCTTGCCGATGGTGGCTTTGCAACGGGTACTATGCTCGGCTCAGGAGGATTTATTGTGATGGATGAAACTGCCAGCGTAGTAAAAAACCTATGGAATTTTACCCGCTTCTATCATCATGAATCATGCGGACAATGCAGCCCTTGCAGAGAAGGCACCGGATGGATGGAGAAAGTGCTTCATAAAATATTGGATGGACATGGTAAAATGTCCGATATCGATTTGCTGTGGGATGTTCAAAGTAAAATAGAAGGACGTACCATTTGTCCCTTGGGCGATGCTGCTGCATGGCCGGTGGCAAGCGCTATACGCCATTTCCGAAAAGACTTTGAAGAATACATTCAAAATCCTCAAAGCATAAAAGAAGTAAGTTATTTAGCCGATTTGGTAGAGGCGTAAGTTTTTACCCCTCCACTGCATCCGGATTAATGCCCTGCTCACTTAATATTGTACGTACTTTCCAGCCATAAAAAGCGAGATAGGCAAAACAAAATACCGGTACTATATAGGCTATGTGGGCATTGTAGTTATCTACAATCCATCCCTGTAATGGAGGTATTACGGCCCCTCCCAGTATCATCATGATAAGCAGCGATGAGCCTTGTGTGGTAAATTTTCCAAGACCGGCAATGGCAAGCGTAAATATGCAGGGCCACATAACCGAATAAAATAGTCCTCCACTTATAAAGGAGAATAAGGCGAGTGTGCCGGATGTGCATAATCCAAGCACCATCATGGCTGCTGCGGTACAACTAAACAACGTGAGCGTAAGGGCAGGTTTTTCTCTCCCGATAAAGAAAATGATGATAGCTAAAACGATAAACGGGATATAATAAACGTATTCTGAAATGTCACTATGGCGGAGGTAGTTCACTCCACAGATAACTCCAAATCCAATAAAGGGTACTACCACATTCATAATATTTCTCCATGCCTTTGAAAAATTAAAAACAGTAAGCGAGCCTCTCCATCTTCCTATCATTAAGCTGCCCCAAAACAGGGAAACATAAGGCGATATTCTGTCGGTGCTGATACCTTTTATTTCCGGCATTTGCAATAGCTTGCCCAAATTGCTCGCTGTTGTTACTTCTACCCCTACATAAAAGAATATGGCGAACATTCCGAAAACTAATTGTGGATATTTCAGTGCGCCCAAACTTCTTTCGGTATGCTCATGCATGGTAATGGGAGGCAGTTTTGAAAAGCCCAATACTAAAGCGGAAATTAATAACATACTACAAAGTATAATGGAAGGCATCTTAACGGCACTAATATCTGCATGAGAGGTAGTACCCGTAATTTGCCCAAACAAAGCAAGGCTAAGTAATACAGGGCCAATGGTAGTTCCAAAAGAGTTGACACCTGCTGCAAGGTTTAATCGGTGTGAGCCTGTTGAGGGGTCTCCCAACACAATCATATAAGGATTAGCTACAATTTGTTGCAGGGTAAATCCTAATCCGACAGTAAACAGGCAAACCAATAAAAATGGGTAAGAATTGGAATTGGCTGCAGGAATAAAGCCGATGGCACCCACGGCAGAAATGAGCAATCCGATTATCAACCCATTTTTATACCCGATTTTTTGTAGCGGGTCTCCAACAAAATAAGTAAGCAGGAAATAAATAAGCGAGCCGACAAAATAAGAGATGTAAAATGCGCTCTCCACCAACTGCGCCTGGGTTTGCGTAAGATGAAAGATGTCTTTAAATAATGGAGTGAGTATACTATTCGATGCCGCTACAAAGCCCCAAAAGAAAAAAACGCTAATGAGTGTAATGAGGGATGAAATGCGGGTGTTATTCATTCAGAATAAGTAAGTATGTGGCTAAAGTACATAAATAACTATTCGTACAAATACAAAATGTATTTGACAATTGGAATCTCATCATCAAATTAGCAAATCATCAAATTTGTTATTTCCCCCTCGTCTGCGCGTCTATCACAGCTATAGTTACCATGTTTACAATTTCACGCACTGAACAGCCCAGCTGCAAAATATGTGCCGGTTTTTTCATGCCTAATAATACAGGCCCGATGGCTTCTACCTCGGCTAATTCCTGCATCATTTTGTAAGCAATATTACCCGAAACCAAATTGGGGAATATAAGTGTATTTACATTTTTATTTATCAATTCTGAAAAAGGGAACTGCTCCTTCAGCAAATCGTTATTGAGTGCAAAATTGGCTTGAATATCGCCATCCACAATCATTCCGGGGTACTGCTCATGAAGTATGCTGACAGCTTTTGAAACCTTATCAGGTATATCTCCTTTTACCGAACCGAAATTGGAAAAAGACAATAATGCGATGCGTGGTACTATATTGAATTGCTTGACACAATTAGCCGTCAAGGTGGTTATTTCAGCTAGTTCTTCAGCAGTGGGGTCAATATTCATGGTAGTATCTGCCAGGAAAAATGGTCCTTTCCGGGTAAGTAATATATACATACCGGCTACCCTTTTTACACCTTGGCGCACGCCAATGGTTTCTAATGCCGCCCTGATAGGATCGGCATATTTGCGCGTGATACCTGAAATCATGGCATCGGCTACATTGGTTTCTATCATCATTCCACCAAAGTAATTACGCTCTTGCATAATTTTCCGCGCTTCAAAAAGTGTAAATCCTTTTCTTTTTCTCTTTTCCCAGAAAGCTTCCCCAAAATGATCGCGTCTGTCTTTTTCCTCATCGCTGCGTGGATCAATAATAGGCACATCTTCCAGGTCGAGGTTGTATTCTTTTATTAATTCTGTAATTTTATTTTTGTCGCCCAATAAAATAGGTTTTGCTATTCCTTCATCTTTCACCTGTTCAGCCGCTTTCAATATCTTATAGTGGTCAGCTTCGGCAAATACAACCCGCTTGGGGTTTTCTTTTGCTTTAGAGGTAAGGCCTTTCAACAAGTCATTGTCGAGTCCTAAACGTTTGGTTAGTTCTTGTCCATATTCCTCCCAATCTAGTATGTTTTTACGGGCAACACCGGAGTCAATAGCAGCTTTAGCAACTGCAGGTGGTACAGTAGTTATCAGGCGCGGATCAATGGGTTTTGGAATAATATAATCAGGCCCGAAAGTAAGATGCCTTGAACCATACGCCAGGTTTACCGATTCAGGCACGGGTTCTTTAGCTAAGCCTGCAATAGCGTAAACGGCAGCCATTTTCATAGCCTCGTTAATCCGTTTAGCCCTTACATCAAGGGCTCCACGGAAAATAAAAGGGAATCCCAATACATTGTTTACCTGGTTAGGATAATCGGAACGGCCTGTTGCCATAATTACATCTTTGCGTGCGGCTGTAGCATCAGGATATGAAATTTCGGGAGTAGGATTAGCAAGCGCAAACACAATCGGGTTTTCTGCCATGCCTTTCAGCATATCAGGTTTTACTACATTTCCTTTCGAAAGGCCAATAAACACATCGGCTCCTTTCATTCCTTCTTTCAGGTCCTTAGCTTTTCTATCAGAGATAAAATATACTTTTTCTTCCGTTAAATCAGTTCGGTTTTTATCAATCAATCCTTTGCTGTCGAACATCATAATGTTCTCGCGCTTAGCGCCCACAGCGATATATAAGTGTGCGCATGAAATAGCTGATGCACCCGCACCATTTATTACAATTTTTACATCCTCTAATTTCTTTCCTGCAATTTCCACCGCGTTTATAAGGGCCGCCGCCGATATAATGGCTGTACCGTGTTGGTCATCGTGCATCACAGGTATATCGAGTTCGTCCCTCAGTCTTTTTTCTATTTCAAAGCACTCAGGGGCTTTGATATCTTCCAAATTAATTCCGCCAAATGTGGGTGCAATAGCTTTTACTGCCGCAATAAATTTTTCAGGATCGGTAGCATCCACTTCAATATCGAAAACATCGATATCTGCAAATATTTTGAACAGGATACCTTTTCCTTCCATCACTGGCTTGGCTGCTTCGGGGCCTATATTGCCTAATCCTAAAACAGCCGTCCCATTACTTATTACAGCCACCAAATTGCCTTTGATGGTGTATTTATATACATCGTCCTTATTTTCAGCAATCCGGAGGCATGGTTCAGCCACGCCGGGCGAATAGGCTAATGAAAGGTCACGTTGAGAGCTATGTGGTTTGGTAGGTATTACCTCTATTTTTCCGGGTCTTCCTTGGGAGTGATAATTGAGTGCGTCTTCGATACTTGTAGTTGACATAAAATAAATTTACTTGATTCAAAAGCGTCCCCCTAAAACTTTAGGGAGACGAGTACACAAAGTTAGCAAAGAACGCGAATAGACTATTTAATTATTGCTTACTCCTTATTACTTACGTAATATTATTTTTAACTTTGCATTTTACATCCCTGTGGCAGAAGAAGAAAAAATAGTAGTGCGTACCATGGCTGAAATGACAGCCAGCGGAGAATCACCCGAAGTATTATTTTGGGTAGGTTGTTCCGGAAGCTTTGATGACCGGGCAAAGAAAATCACCACTTCCATTGTACGTATATTAAATAAAGCAGGAATAAAGTTTGCTGTACTAGGCACTGAAGAATCTTGTACCGGAGACCCTGCCAAACGGGCCGGAAATGAGTTTCTCTTCCAAATGCAGGCCATCAACAATATCAATATCCTGAACGGATATAACGTAAAAAAGATTGTAACAGGGTGCCCGCATTGTTTCAATACCATTAAGAATGAATACCCATCGCTTGGTGGTACTTATGAAGTAATGCACCATACCGAATTTATCCGCAACCTCTTAGATTCAGGCAGAATAAAAATAGAAGGCGGCTCATTCAAAGGCAAAAAAATTGTGTTCCACGACCCATGCTATTTGGGCAGAGGTAATGGCATTTACGAAGCTCCCCGTGAAGTAATTATAAAATTAGATAGTATGCTCGCGGAAATGCAGCGCACCAAAGAAAAAAGTTTTTGTTGCGGAGCCGGCGGAGCGCAAATGTTTAAAGAAGCGGAAAAAGGGAATAAAGAAGTAAATATAGAGCGTACCGAAGAAGCCATGCGCACTTCACCCGAAGTAATTGCTACTGCTTGCCCCTTTTGCATGACTATGATGACCGATGGAGTAAAACATTTTAACAAAGAAGCAGAAGTTAAGGTGTTGGATGTTGCCGAATTGGTGGCGGAGGGGATAGGGAAATAAAACCTCATCTAAATTACTATATTTAATGGGAGCAAAACAACATTATGTGCCAAGATTTTATTTGAAGTTTTGGAGTAATGATGAATCAAAAACCCATTTGAGCCTATACAGCTTTAAAAATTCAATGTTTATACCAAGTGCCGAATTAAAAAATCAAGCATACGAAGTTTTTTTCTATGGAAAGGATAATGATATTGAAAAGGAACTCGGAGTTTTGGAGTCAGATGTTTCCAAATTATTGAATAAAATAAATTCCGAAAATTGGTTTCCTAGGTATAAATCTAAAGAGTATGTCAATATTCTCTTATTTACCTTAATACAATTACAGAGGACAGCACGAGCGGTTAAAGATACAAATGAAGGTTTAGATAAATTACTTGAAGGAATACTTCCAGAAGAAGAAAAAGATAAATATAGTTTAAGAATGGATAATCCTGCAATTTTTAACTTACAAGCATTACCCGATCTTTTACCAATAATAGCAGATATGGCATGTAAGGTACTTGTTAATGTAAGTGATATGCCATTCATTACTTCAGATCATCCCGTTGTTAAATACAATCAATTTCTAGAGAATAAAGGCAAAAGCCAAGGTATTGCTGGTTTAGGGAGTAAAGGGTTACAAATATTTTACCCAATTAGTCCAACTAGAATGTTGTTATTTTATGATAGTAGAGTTTATAAAATCGGATTCAGGAAAAAATCAATTCTCGAAACAAAAAATAAAGAGGATATCAATAATCTCAATCTTTTACAAACATTAAATTGTGACGAGCAAATATTCTTTAATAACGATGTTAACAAATGGCACATCGAACAGCTTGTAGAGAAAAGAAAGGATTTCTATAAGCCTGATAAAAATATACTTTACAGGTATCCTCAACAAAAAAATAAAGACGGAAGTTACTCTGAACTTATAAATATTCCAACGATTGCTATTACTACAAATCTCAAGCTGTCATTTGTTAAGGAGACAGACCATGCCAAGCAATACAAATTATCAGATTATTTATGTGAGGTAAGGGATGAAAAGTTACGTACCCGAACATTTTAATAAATAAGAGATTCAAAACGGTCATTGACTTTTCATAAAACGTTTTTTCATGAAGTATCTTTACATTATGAAAAACAGAATCACTTTTCTACAAACAATTTCAGCCCTCTTTTATACGTTTTTTTATTGCGGTTTATTGTATTTAACAATAGATTTCCTTGTAACATATTCATTTTCAGGCAGTGTTGATAACCCTAGAGTTGTTATTTTACTGTTAATTCACTGTATTTTTGTTGTTTTTCCACTGTTATTTCATTGTTATTTTCCGAGTGTTTTCACAAAGAAAATAGCAGTTAAAATACTATTCATTTTTAATTTTTCACTCCCTACATTCACTTACATATTTCCCATAATAAACTGGAATGCCCCCGCCAAAGTGAGCAATAATGCAATATACCAAAGGAATCGCCTGCGGGTAAGTATGGCGATAGCAGAAATAGCAATGCTGACCTGGAAAAATGTAACTGCCCTTGAGAGTATCACATGTCTTTCCAAATGCTCTGCTGATTCTTTTTCATCTTTCTGTGCTTCTGTTTTTATATCGGCCTGGTCAGCTACATACTGGTTCAATTTCTTACGCAGCTTGGAAGTATCTTGCCCGGTATTGGAAGATAGCATCAATTGGGTAATATCATATTTCAATCCTTTTGCCTGGTAATAGGCCCATTGGTCCGATGCCTTTACCTGTGATATAAGTGCTTCATCTGAGTTATGCCCTGCCTGCAAACTAGAGAGTGCAGCAAGTACTGCCATAAAAGCAGTGGATATGGCCAGGTAAATGTTCCATCCTTTTTTGCCTATTTCTTTTTCAGCTTCTTCTACTTTTTCTTCGATGCTTTCGTGTAAATGCTCGGTCGGAACTTCGGGGTCTTCCATAAGAATTATTTATTGCTTGTAAAGATAGTCAATTACAAACTTATATCTTTACCGACACATTGACAAAAGTTATCATATATACCGATGGCGCATCGCAGGGTAATCCCGGAAGGGGAGGCTTTGGCGTTGTAATGATGTCGGGCACCAAGCGAAAAGAAATATCAGAGGGTTTCCGGCTCACTACGAATAACCGTATGGAATTACTCAGTGTAATTGTAGCTTTAGAATCATTAAAAAAACCGCAATTAGATGTTACCATATATAGCGACTCGCGCTATGTAGTAGATGCGGTAAGCAAAGGCTGGGTTTTTGGATGGAACAAGAAAAACTTTCACGGCAAAAAAAACGTCGACCTTTGGAAACGGTTTTTGCTGGTATATCCTACTCAAAAAATAAAATTTGTTTGGGTAAAAGGACATGCCGCCAACGTAGAAAACGAGCGTTGTGATGAATTGGCGGTATCTGCCGCCCAATCAGGTAATTTGAGAATTGATGAAGCCTACGAAAGAGAGAACAGAAGTTAAGGCGTATTCTGTATTTTCAATAAAGTAATATCATAAACAACCACAGCTCCGGGAGGTATTTTATCTCTATCTCCAACCACGCCGTGTGCGAGGTAAGAAGGAAGAATAAATAATCCTTTATCGCCGAGGTGCATCATTTGAACCGCTTGGTGAACGCCGCTTTCCACATCGTCTTTCCCAACACAAAACTCACGCGGACGATCTTGTTTTGAATCATAACAAACACTACCGTCCAACAAGCTTATCCTGTAATCTATCAATACATATTGGCCAATCTGAGGAATTTCCCCTTTTCCATGCTCATATATCCAATAATGGATACCTGTTCCGGTAGTTTGCATAGGATAATGGTGAGTCGTAACATATTCGTTAATCTCATCTTTTTCCTGCTTAATGTACATTTTTTGAGAGGGAATCAGGCCCTTATTAATGTCCTGTGTGCTGATAGTTTGAGATGGAGCATCATCTGGCTGGTCTGTATGGCAACTGCCTATGCAGAAACAGAGGAATAAAAGTAAAGAGTAACGCCACATGGGTAAATGCTATTTCCCTTGCAATTCTGTCTTGTATTGAGAAAGCAATTGCAGGAATTGCAAAATGGTTTCGTCCATGGACCAATCGCTTCTGCCGCCTGCTGCATTCATGTGGCCTCCGCCATTAAAATGCTTGCGTGCAAATTGGTTCACATCGAATTTATCTTTTGAACGGAATGAAATTTTTATTTCCCCATCTTTTTGTTCAGTAAACAAGGCTGAAAATACAATGCCTTTTACAGAAATGGGTTCATTCACCAGGCCTTCCGTATCACCTTCTTTATAATCGAACCGCTTCAGCTCGCTTTGTGTAAGTGTAATAATTCCGGTAGCAAATTCGGGGAATATTTTCATTTTCTCAAACACGGCATATCCCAACAACCTTAGGCGTATATCGCGGTTATTATCATCAATAAAACGATGTACTTTGTTTGCTTCAGCACCATGTCGCATTAGGTCGGCCACCACATCGTGCGTGTGCGGGGTAGTGCTTGCAAAGCGGAACGAACCAGTATCGGTCATAATTCCGGCATAAAGGCAATTGGCAATATCTTTATGTATCCTTTTGCTATCGCCCAGCATAGAAATAAAATCGTACGCCAATTCGGCAGTAGAAGATGCTGCTGCATCGTGAAATGCAATATCGGCAAACTTTTCAGGCAGCGGATGATGGTCAATTACAATTCGTAATGCGTCTGATTTTTTTACAGCCTTCTCAAGATCGCCTATACGTTTCAACGAATTAAGGTCAAGGAATAAAATCAAGTCAGCTTTAGCTATAGCCTGATTGGCAGGAGTAGGAGTTTTTTCAAAATCAATAACAGAACGGGTTCCCGGCATCCATTTTAAAAATTCGGGATAGGGGTTAGGAGAAATGACGCTTACTGTATGCCCCAGTTTTTCCAGGTAATGCTTCATACCCAATGAAGACCCCACTGCATCACCGTCCGGCGACTTGTGCATTATGATAGCCACTTTGGAAGGAGTGGCGAAGGCTTCCCGTACTTTTAAATATTCTTTTTCGTTTAACACGCAGTATTACTTTTGATAAGATGCAAATTTAGCAGGAAAGACTAGATAAACTAATTTATCTTTGCATCCACACTAAAAATATATATACAAAAATGGCAACAAACAGAACATTTACGATGATTAAACCGGATGCATTCGAGGCAGGGAATTCGGGTGCAATTTTGAAGATGATAGAGCAAACCGGATTTAAGCTTATTGCAATGAAAATCACGAAATTAACAAGTGAAATGGCAGGTGCTTTTTATGAAGTTCATAAGGAGCGCGGTTTCTATAAGGAATTGGTGGAATTTATGTCCTCAGGACCCATTATTGCAGCTATTTTAGAAAAAGATAACGCTGTAGCTGATTTCCGTAAACTTATTGGTGCAACCGACCCGGCTAAAGCAGATGTAGGCACAATTCGCAAATTATTTGCAAAATCCATTTCTGCGAATGCTGTTCATGGCTCTGATAGCGATGAAAATGCTCAAATAGAAGGCGGTTTCTTCTTTTCGCATCTGGAAAGAGTATAACCACAGCCTATAAATAGAAAACCCCATCAGTGATTTAATTTGCTGATGGGGTTTTAAGTTTTAGGCTCTTTTATCCTATTCGTGTAATATAAGAACCGCTTTTATGGTTCGGTTCATCACCTTGTTCACCGTGCTGCGGTTAAATATTCTGTACACCATATTGTGGTGGCGTTTTACAAGACAGAGTATATCCGTTTTATTACTTATGATAAAGTTCATGATTCCATCAATGGGATTGCTTTCATTGATGTAATTGAAGCCAAGTTCAGTAGTATTAATCAGTTTCCTTAAGTTTTCTTCCCCGGCTTCATTCGTTTTCCATCCGGCGCTGCCTTCTATAATGTTTAATACATTCAGTTTTTCAGCTTTTGAAGCGCTGATTAATTCATTGAGACTGTTAATGTCTTCCGTAGATAGAGGTGATTCAAAGTCAGTAGCAAGGGTAATAACCGGGTTCATGGAAAATTTACTTTCTAATGGAATTATCAGGGTGGGGGTTTTGGTCTTTTCAACCATGCTGTTGGCATTGCTACCAAATATTCCGGTAATGCCTGTAGAGCCCATAGTTCCCATTACCAATAATTCAACCGGGGTAGCGTCGATATATTTGCTAATTACTGTGCTTACACTACCCACTTCGCATACAGTGGAAACAGGAATATTTTTAAAGGGTTCTGAATCGGTAAAAGTATTGGCCCAATCCTTCAGCGCCTCTCTTTTAGTATTATAATAGTCCTCAATATAAATGGCGCTGTACATGTTATTGTTTACACCTTCCGTTGAACCAATGGCATGAATGGCGCATATTTCCATTTGCAAAACCTTGGCTAATTCCATGGCATATTCCATAGCGTTGCGGGCGCAATTGGAAAAATCGGTGGCTACTAATATTTTTTTCATTTCCTGTTTTTTTTAGAAGATTTTATATGGACAAAAAAGCATTTTTTACACACTAACAAATATATGGAATACCATGAAGAGAAGGTAAGCCAGCCCAATGCAAACGGGCAAGGTTAATATCCATGCAAGTGCAATATTTTTAAGTGTTCCGCTTTGCAGATTTTTAGTGCCTCCTGTGGCAACCATAGCGCCTGCAATACCACTCGAAAGTACGTGTGTAGTACTCACCGGCAAGCCAAACCAGGAGCTTAACCCGATGGTGCTTGCAGCTACGATTTCGGCGGTGGCGCCTTGTGCGTAGCTCAAATGTGTTTTACCAATTTTTTCACCCAGGGTTACCACAATACGTTTCCATCCAATCATGGTTCCAAAGCCGAGTGAAAGAGAGATGGTAATAATTACCCATATCGGGGCGAAATCCGTAATCTTTGTCAAATCGCCGGTAGCAGCTTTTAATATAGGTGTGTCCTGGTCGGCATATTGCACATTTACCATATTATTGGCGAGCATATATTTCGCTCCTTTATTGATGTATTGGATTTCTTTTCTGAATACAAATACTCCTTTGCCCTCGGTTGCAGTTTTAGCTGCAATTTCTGCCTGGGCCTTTGTAATGGTTGAATCCAATCCTTCCAGGGTTTTATTACCAGGCTGCACAATCATGGCTCTTTGAACCACTTGTTGGGTCATCGTTAAGCTATGGGTAATTTTATCAGCAGGAATCTTATGGTCTATAGCAAATGTGGCTGGCAGGAATGCAATTAATATCAGCATGAGTAATCCTACCCCTTTTTGTCCATCATTGCTTCCGTGGAAAAAACTAACCAAGGTACAGGTGAGTATTAAGAGTCCGCGTATAACAGGCGATGGCTTGTCATTGTCGCCTTGTGGAATATGAAATAGTTTTTCTGATTTTACAAATCTCTTTAAGAAGAGTAAGAGTAATACGGCTGCGCCAAATCCAAACAAGGGAGACATAATAAGCGATAAGCCAATTTCTTTAGCTTTATCCCAGTTTACACTTCCCGAATAAAAGTGTGTGAATGCCATGCTGCCGCCAATCATGGCTCCGATTAAGGTATGTGAACTGGAGCAGGGTATGCCGAAATACCAAGTGCTTAAGTTCCATATAATCGAAGTAAGTAAAACGCCCAATACAAGGCATGCGCCTATTTGCACGGGCAGAGCCATTAATTCATTTAATGGTAAAAGTTTTAATATACCCATAGCTACGGCAACACCACCTACCGTAACACCCATAAAGTTCCAAAAGCCTGACCAGGGAACTGCTAATTGTGGTTTTAAGGCTTTGGTGTAAATAACGGTTGCAACCGCATTGGCTGTATCGTGAAAACCGTTTACAAATTCAAAACATATCACTGCAAGCAGGCAGAGGAAGAAAATAAGGAGGATAGGGGTGCTAAGGTCAACATTTCCTAATAAAGGAAGCGTAATCATGTTTAGAATAGAATTCATCGGTATGCGTTTAAATTTATAGAGTGTTGTTAATTACAGACATAAAATACACCTGACAAAAGACGCTGAATAAGTTGAACCATTAAGAAATAAAATATTAAGAAATTGTTAACTATTTTGCAATAATAATATAAATTGAGATTGTTCAATCAGTTCAGAATGACAATTGCAATATGTCTTTGTCATGTTGAGGAACGAAACATCTTTGGAGTATCAGAATTCTTTACTCCGTTCAGAATGACAATCGCATTTTGGGGAAATATTTATTTCCCCTGCCCGATAGATTTTATCTCTACCTGCAATCCTTTCAGCATATTCATAATGCTGCCATAGTTCAGTTCTTCTTCTTTATAAGAACCTATGTTCAGTGAGCATACATATTCCCACACTTCCAATATGTCGCTTGCTTTTAGCTCATATGGCTGGTATAATTTATTATCGGCTACCAGCATAATCGTATCTTTCTTTTTTGGGGTTTTAAAAATTCTTTTGTAAACAATGCCTTCCGACTTAGATAGGATAACATACGTGAGCCCGTCTTTTATTTCCTGGAATGATTCCACATATTTACAAACCACAAAGCTGCCATCGCGCAAGGGTGGCATAGAGTCTCCCTTAATAGGGAATGCCCTGTGTTTGCCCGCCGGCAGAAAGGGAAGTTTTATCCGTTGCAAACGCTCCACATATTCCGGGTCGGCGTAACCGTTCAAATATCCTGCCGATGCTTTCATGGTTATCAATTCTATTTCTTCGTTATTCTCTTCATTTATTATTACGGGAAATAGCAATCGGTTGTTACCGATTCTCATCAGCCCTTCCAGATTTGTTTTGGTAAGATCGCCTCTTAGCAAAGCATCAATGGATATGTGGAAATAGTTAGAGAATTTGATTAACATCTCTACAGGAGGTTCACTCCTGCTTTCTTCATACGAGCCTAAACGGGCTTTCGTAATATTTAATTTATCAGCGAGTTCTTGCTGTGTAAATTTTTTGAGGTCTCTCAGGTGCCGGATGTTTTTTGCTATGCGTGACATATATCTACAATTTATAGGCAAATATAGCTAAATTATTTAGTTAATTTGCATCGTTGATGTTTTAAATTATGAAATGCAGAAAAATTCATCGGGATTCTTTCTTTGTTTCTTAGGTTTCGCCAACTGATTATTGGCAGGCCGGTCATAATGAGGGCATGTTTTACAGAGATGTGCCCTCAAAAATGACTATTCATACTCCACAATTATATTTTACTTTGAGATTATCTTCCAGATTATCATTATGTTAATTAATGATATGCATTAATATAATATTGATAAGCGATTAATATTTATCGTTTATCGATAAATTATATATCTTTGTGCCCTAATTAGAAAAACAGAAAATCATGAAAGAATCAATCTCAAAAAGCAAAAATGGGGCAGGAATAATAATAATTTCACTTTTGGCTTTTGGTGCCATCCTTAGTAAAAACAAGGAATGCCTTCTTATACCCGCATTTATAATTACACTAATATTTTTGTTCGGTATTCTAACCAGGAGAAGTTCATGGTCTAAACCCTATTTTACTAGTAAGTATAACATTTTTGTAGCTAAAATCAGGCATCGGGAGGAATTTGATTTCCCCAAACATCTATTATTTGAAAAACTGGTTGAGATAATGCCCGAAGCGGGATTTAAAATAAGAAAAGCGAACGAAGATATGGGTGATATTTTTGCTACTACTTCATTAACCTGGTTTTCCTGGGGCGAAAATATCTATATTAGTCTACAAGAGGTGAATGGTAAAACAACTCTCGATTTCTGCTCCGCTTGTTTATTCCAATTCTCCTCCTGGGGGAAAAATGAAAGTAACTATGATAATTTTATGGATGAGTTTGAAAAATCGTTAATTATTTAATTATTTATAGTATGCCAATAATAGTTAACTTAGATATAATGCTTGCCAGGAGAAAAATGAGCCTTACCGAATTGTCTCAAAGGCTTGATATTTCTATCGTAAACTTATCTATCTTAAAACAAAGTAAAAGTAAAGCGATTCGGTTTTCTACGTTAGAAGCGATATGTAAAGTTTTGGATTGCCAGCCGGGGGAAATTCTCGAATACAAAAACGATAGTTAAAAAACAGAACCTTCATTTCCTGATTATAACGCAGATTGCCTATATTTACAAACTATGTAATAATATAAGGCAAGAATTAATGTTTCGGTTTTTCATGTAAAGTTATTGATAATGCAGCATGGACGTAAAAAGACTCAGAACGCTATTGGCTTTAAGTATAGTAGTTTGTACCTCCTGTAAAAACAGCCTGAACATCCAGGCTCCATATAAAGACATAACGGTTGTATATGGCTTGATGGACCAGAATGACCCTATTCACTATATACGGATAAATAAGGCTTTTGAAGGTAGCGGTAATGCTTATACAATGGCGAAGCAATACGACTCTATTTATTACCCGGTAAACGCTATACATGCCATCTTGGAAGATTCAAACCCCATTACTGCCACCATTGTTGACACAATTCATTTGGATACTACTACCACTGTGCCATTAGGGCCGGGTACGTTTTTGTATCCTAAGCAATTGTTGTATTATACCAAGGCCACACTTAATCCGAATGACTATTATAATTTAATTGTGACCAATACCAAAACAGGTAAAAAAATACGTGGTTCCACAGCTATGCTCGGGGACATCAGTTTGAACAATGATTTGACTATTCGAACCTATCCATTAACCCTTGGAAGTACCCCGAATCCGACCCTATTTCAATGGCAAAGCACAACATCTGCTGTTATATACCAGTTGGTGATTCAATTTTATTACGATAGCAAGGTTGGGAGTGGGCCAGCCGTTTTACAGCCTCCCCTGCAATTGGTATTTGCAACACAAACAGCACCTACCAATCTGGGAGGGTTTCCAATGACTTATTCCGTTTCCTGCCAAGATTTATTTGCACTTATCACCTCTTCCTTGCAGCCGGAAGTTGGTGTTACAAGGCATGCCGATTCATTGGGTGTTATTTTTACAACAGGTACGGATGATTTCAATACCTATATACAACTAAGCCAACCTACTACTGCAATAACCCAGAGTATCCCTTCCTATAGCGATGTGGTGAATGGTATAGGGTTATATACTGCACGACACGTGCAGACCTATTATAAACTAATTGATAGTAATACCCTTGATTCCATACAAGGTCCTGACCAGGAACCTAGATTTTTTGCGCTTGGGTTCCCTAAACAATAACCTCCTTTTACTTTTGGGATTGTCCGCCTTGGACAGATGTTGAAAGGAAGTCCGCAGGGGAATTTGGGCAAAGTGAATTATAAAAAAATCAAACTACCCAAACCTGCTTTCAAAAAGCATCTTCTTTTTCAGGTAGATTGTATATATTTGCCATCAGGTTGCAAGAATAGTTTATATTATAATCTTATTCTTAGTGCTTACCGTAATTATTTTATATATTATTTAATGAATTTCAAAAAGAATTTAGCATTTATAGCATTCAGCATAATAATTTGTTCTTCCTGTAAAAATACCATCGATATCCAGGCTCCATATAAAGATATAACGGTTGTATATGGCCTGATGGACCAAAATGACCCTATTCATTATATACGGATAAATAAGGCTTTCGAAGGTAGTGGTAATGCCTATACAATGGCGAAGCAATACGATTCTATCTATTACCCGGTAACAGCCATAAATGCAGTTTTGCAGGATTCTGATCCGGTTAACGACGTTGTTGTAAAAACTATTCCCCTTGACACTACTACTACTGTGCCATTAGGTCCGGGTACGTTTTTGTATCCTAAGCAATTATTATATTACACCAAGGCCACGCTTAACCCGAACGACTATTATAATTTAATTGTAACCAATGCCAAAACAGGCAAAAAGATACATGGTTCTACAGCTATGCTTCAGGATATTGCTTTCACCCAGCCTACCAATATGGCTAACCGAAACCAGGCATTTGATCTGGGAAGTGACCCATATCCAAGCTCAGTTGAATGGAATAGCACAACTTCTGCAGTCATATACCAGATGGTGTTGCAGTTTTATTACCATAGTAGGGTCGGAAATGGGCCTGCCGTTCCACAGACCCCTCTGCAATTGGTATTTGCAACACAAACAGCACCTTCCAATCTTGGGGGTTACCAGATGCTTTATTCCATTTCATGTCAACAACTATTTGAGCTTATTACCTCTTCGCTGCAGCCGGCAGTTAATGTTACAAGGCATGCGGATTCGTTGAGTATTACTTTTACAACAGGCACTGACGATTTCAATACCTATATACAACTAAGCCAACCTTCTACAGGAATAAACCAGAGTGTTCCTTCCTACAGCGATGTGGTAAATGGTGTGGGATTATATACTGCAAGGCACGTGCAAACCTATTATAAACCAATTGATAATAGTACCATTGATTCGATACAGGGTACAAGCCAGGAACCGCAATTTGCCAGGCTTGGATTCTCATCACAATAACTTCTTTATAGCTTTTTCGTAAAAACTCAAAATACCCCCCATGGCTAATTTGACTAAAAAGGAAGTAAACGCTCTGATTAATTTGTTGGATGATCCCGACGAGACGATTTATAGCGCCATTAAGGGGAAAATTCTTGACCTGGGCGAAAAAGCCATTCCCATGCTGGAAGATGCCTGGGAAAGTTCGATAAGCCTGTTGTTGCAAACTCGTATCGAGAATATTATTCATCGTATTCAATTTGATAAAGTATTGGAGTCGCTGGCGGAATGGAAGCAAATGGAATCTCCCGATTTGCTTGAAGGTGCTACACTTATTGCCCGTTACCAATATCCGGAATTGGATGAAACTAAAATAACCGAAGGCATAAAGCAGTTATACCAGGACGTGTGGCTTGAAATGAATGACCAGCTTACAGCTCTTGAGAAAGTGCGTGTAATAAACCATATTTTCTTTGATGTGCATCGGTTTGTAGGCAATACGGAGAACTATACGGCTCCTGAAAACTCGTATATCAACAAGGTGCTGGAATCTAAAAAGGGCAACCCACTTTCATTAGCTATTATTTACCTTACACTTTGCCAAAAGCTTAATATATCGGTATATGGGGTTAATTTACCTCAGCATTTTGTAATGGTATATATTGATGAATTGATATTTGCTTCTGATAATAAAGAAGACAACATTATGTTTTATATCAACCCATTCAGCAAGGGCGCCATTTTCAGCCGGAGGGAAATTGATATATTCCTTAACCAACTTGCCATTGAACCTCAAAAATCTTTTTATATGCCCTGCTCGAATGTGGAAATCATAAAAAGACTTATACGTAACCTTATTACATCCTACACCAACCTGGATGATCGCGGTAAAATTTCTGACCTTAAAGAAATTTTAAAGACTCTTAATTCCTAAGAGAATATTCTTAACCGGCCAGATAGCGCATAGCCCTCTTTTGCCTATCTTTGCAACGTCCATTGTAACAAACAAAATGAGCGAAATCACAGGGAAAGCATTCGACTTTAAAACATTTAAAAGGGTATTAGAATACGTTCGCCCTTATAAGGCCCTGACTTGGGCTACTCTTGTGCTTAGTATTCTACTGGCAGCCTTTTCCCCTTTAACCCCCGTGCTTATCAGGCATGTTCTGGATACCGTAACTAAATTGAAAACAGACGGAAAAATGGCGGAAGGTTTGTCATTCCTGGTTGAAATGGGCGCTGCACTTTTTTTAATCCTGCTGTTGAGGAGCATTATGCAGTTTCTGAATACCTATACAGCCAGCCTGTTGGGGCAGCATATTATTAAAGATATGCGCATAAAACTATACACACATATCTTAGGTATGAAACTCCAGTTTTTCGACCGCACCCCTGTAGGTACATTAGTTACCCGTGTAACTTCTGATATTGAAACCATATCCGATGTTTTTTCAGATGGGCTCATTGTAATTATAAACCAATTTCTTATTGTAATTGTTCTTATAGTGGTAATGGTATGGGAAGATTGGAAATTAGCCCTGCTCAGCCTGATTGTATTGCCCATATTATTATTTGCAACCTATCTTTTTCAGCGTGCTACAAGAGCTTCTTTCCAGGATGTGCGGATACAGGTGGCTAAACTGAATGCTTTCGTACAGGAGCATATTACCGGGATGAACATTGTGCAGGTTTTTAACCGCGAAAAAGTGGAAATGGAAAAATTCAGGCAGATAAATGATGACCATAAAATAGCGAATGTCCGCTCGATATGGTACTATTCTATCTTTTTCCCTTTTGTAGATATACTGCAATCTGTTGCCATAGCGCTTATAGTTTGGTGGGGAGCCCAGGGCATATTGAATAATACCGAAACAGCAGGAAAAATAACCGAATTTGTGGTGTTTACAAACTTGCTTTTTGTGCCTATACGGCAACTCTCTGACCGGTTTAATAACTTGCAGATGGGCGTTGTGAGCTCCGAACGTATTTTTAAACTGTTAGATACTTCCGATAACATTGTCAACAATGGCAAGTACGCACCAGCCCGCCTCGAGGGCAAAATAGAATTTAACGATGTGGAGTTCGCCTATCAAAATGAGGACTGGGTTCTTAAAGGGGTGTCTTTTGGCATTGAGCCCGGCCAAACCCTTGCTATCGTGGGGGCTACTGGTGCTGGAAAATCTTCCATCATTAATATTTTAGGGCGGTTTTATGAGTTCCAGAAAGGTGACATTTATTTAGATGATCGTGAAATAAGGGAATACTCTATTGAGGCCTTGCGCAAAAATATTGCCATCGTGTTACAGGATGTGTTTCTATTCTCTGATACAATTGCTAATAATATTGGCCTTTATAACGCCCAAATTACCTTGGCACAGATACAAGAAGCAGCCCAGGCAATAGGTGCCGATTCTTTTATTGAAGGCCTGCCGGGAAAATATGAGTACAATGTAAGAGAAAGAGGGGCCATGCTTTCTGCAGGACAACGTCAATTGGTTTCGTTTATACGGGCTTATGTTCAAAATCCGGCCATATTGATACTGGATGAAGCCACCTCTTCTATTGATACGGAAACAGAACGTTTAATTCAAACAGCCATAGAAAAACTTACGGAACACCGTACATCTATCATTATTGCACACAGGCTGGCTACTATACAAAGAGCCGATAAAATATTGGTTCTTGATCATGGTAAAGTTATGGAGGCGGGAACCCATAAAGAATTACTGCAAAAAGACGGATTTTACAGGAGATTGTATGAAATCCAGTTCCAAAAGGAAGAAAAACTAAGGGCATAGCCCATTTTTTAACATACTATTGATAATCAATAGGAAGCCTTTATTTTTAGGCGGGGTCAAAATGAAATGTTAACAAATCCTTTCGGTTTTAAACACCTCTTTGTGGAAAAAAATATTATATTTGTCTTCCTACAAGATTTTAAAACAGTATGTCAATTCATAAACGGTGGTCAAAATACACCATTAAAAACGCGTCCTCGGAACCCGACACTTATGGTATCTATGAAATAGGTGATATTGAAACGGGTGCTATTCTATATATTGGAGAAGGCCATATACGTTCCGGTCTTCTCGCCCACAGTCCAGATGGAGGAAAGAAAAAACATGTTTCTATTTTCGGTACATCGATAGTGGGCTTATATGGGTATCGTTTTGAGCTTACAAAAAGCAAAGAAAAAGCAAAGCAACGACAAAAGTTGCTGCTGAACGATTTCAAAAGAACTTTTGGTTCCCTTCCACGTTTTAATCAAAAACAGGAAGAGTCGGCTATGCCGGTATTTATCTAAGCAGCTAAGTATTTACTTTATCATCATCTTACCTGTCGAAATAGGTTTGCCTGATGCATCAAAAGCCCGGAATATATATATCCCATGCGGAACATTCACCGTTATAGATGTTCTATACTGTACCAGGGTAGTTGTATATACTTTCTGCCCAAGTTCATTGTAAAGTGAAAACCGGATATTGTTGTCCGCGAGTGATGCATCATGTAATTGGGCCGTAAATGTACCATCGCTCAGTGTGGGATAAACATTAACGGTATTATTGGGTAGAACAAGCACATAATCAAGTTTGGTAGATGTGCCGTTTCCCTGGCCGCTTGTAACCGTTTCGCTTACAAAGTAGCTACCCGGTGTGGTGTATATGGCCATCGGGTTCGGAATAGTTGATCCAGGATTTATTGCCCCCTCGAATGACCATTGCCAGGCCGTTATAGCTGAAGTCCCGAAACTATTGTCGATAAAATGAACCGTATCGCCGGCCCAAACTATCAGTGGATACCCATTAAAATCAGCTACTGCCGGGGCAGGTTGAATGCCAATAAGGGCTTCTTCGCCATCGCTGAGCGGAATATTATCGGGGTTTAGTGACGAAAGATTAAAGTATCCGTCTTCATATCCTGCCCAGCCCCAGTTCATGTGAAAGTAATTATTCGATTCATATCCATCGCAAACCCATGAATGTCCGCCTTGGTTGCCGGAACCTGCATATTGAAAAGGCCGTTTATTGTTCAATTCATTTTCCAAAAGTGATATCCATTCCGAACCCGAATAGTTAGACATATATAACCCCTGGATAGTGGAACTGTTATACCCGAAATACTTCATAAAAGCGCTTTGCGCCGAAATGCCCGAAGGTGGGTTATCGCTGACTATCATATATGAACTGCTGGAAGAATCAACATAACTCATATTAACACTTATACCGCAATCGTACATTAATGTAGCCACCTGTGGATTTTTCCTGACAATATTGGCAGGCATCTCCGACCAATAATAATGTGTGGTATCGTAGATGGCAGACAACGCTCCAAAAGGAGCATCGGTGTAAGAGCTTGTTCCAACGCCATGCGGGGGATATGCCCAATATTTCATAATCTGGCCCATGGCTGTAGCTACACATCCGGCTACGCAATTACCCGGGCATTCGGCATTGAAGTAAGGAGCCTGCGCCCACATGGTGGATACCAAAGGAGTTACACTATTACTCGATTTTACAGCTCTTTTCAAAGGCATATTATTTTTGTAGGCATTCCACTCATCTGCTATGTCGGCAGTAGGTTTAACATGGCGTTGCCGTATGTCGGCCACTTGAGTTTTGTAACGCTTCATCCAATATGTAAAATTGGTTGATAGATGAGCTAGGCTATAGTACCCTTCTGACGAATAACCTATGATGGGATGCGCTGCATCGTCGGCAGAAATGATAACGAAGCCCCGTCCACTATCGGGATATACATTATAGATGTAATAGGCAGGCTCCCCTTCCGGTGACATTTCGGTATATACCAATGAGAGGTTGGGATTTTTAATACTATAACGTAGAGCATAAAAATTAGCCGCTGCTATTTTTGCGGTTGTCGAATCAATTGGCGTTGCCTTAATAAAAGCCGCAAGTAAAATGCTTACGATCAAACAGGCATATTTAATAGAATGGTACATACAAATTCTTACATGCAAAGGTAGGAAGATTACCCCACTATTAAAAGACTAATTATATTTTTTAGCTTTTCTCTTAGCCGTTCTAATTTTAGCTTTTTGAAAACAGCATAAATAAATATGATTAATTATAGATTTAATATGGATTTTAATATGAAATAATTATAAACGGCAG